>Ga0247727_10013279_pt1 | contig 13926 bp, 13 predicted proteins | sample WisWelCaveWW1625_FD_202498 | JGI IMG/M metagenome (GOLD analysis project Ga0247727, IMG submission 202498) | Biofilm microbial communities from Wishing Well Cave, Virginia, United States - WW16-25 | ecosystem: Environmental > Aquatic > Deep subsurface > Groundwater > Cave microbial mat | place... | reverse complement strand
ATCGCCTGCACGTCCGCCGCCTCGGGTTTGCCAACCAGAGCGATCTCTTTGGGGTGGTTCAACGCAAACGACAGGGCGACCAGCCATTGAGCGAAACCGGTGGGGAAACGGGGCAAGACGGGTTGAACCAGCCGCATCGCCGACTCGGCCAGGTCGGTGTAGTTGCCTTCGCCAGTGAGGGCCGCCAACTTCAACAGGGCCGTGGCCGCCATCGAATTGCCGGAGGGCGTGGCGTTGTCCTGCATCCCTTTGGGACGGATGACCAGGGCCTCGTGATCATCGCTGGTATCGAAGAAGCCGCCGGCCGGGTCGGCGAAGTGTTGGATCATGGTTTCAGCCAACTCGCGCCCGGCGATGAACCACCGCTCGTCGAAAGTTGTTTCGTACAACGTCAACAGCCCTTCGATCACGCCCGCATAGTCTTCAAGATAACCATTGAGTTTGGGTTGGCCGCGCCGCCACGAACGATAGAGCCGCCCGGAGCCTGTCCACATTTCGCGCAACAAAAATTCGGCGTTGGCGGTCGCCGCGCGGCGATAGTCGTCGCGACGATCATCGTCGCGATCCAGAATCCGGGCCGCCTCGGCAAAGGCGGCCAGCATCAAACCATTCCAGCCGCTCAACACTTTGTCGTCCAGTCCGGGATGGATGCGCTTCTCTCGCGCCGCAAACAGCGTCCGGCGCGCGACAGCGAGTCTGGTTTCCGCGTCGGCTTCGGATAGTTTGAATTTGTCGGCCAGCGCTTCGGGCGTGTTCGCCACGAATAAAATGTTATGGCCTTCAAAGTTGCCGCGCGCCGTCACGCCATAAGCGGCTTTGAACAGTGCCGCAAGAGGGTCTTCTTGCGCGTCATCACCCAATAGCGAGTCGATCTCCGACTCGCTCCAAACGAAAAACTTGCCTTCTTCGCCTTCTGAATCCGCATCTTGCGTGCTATAAAAACCGCCGCTATCGGCATCCGTCATCTCGCGCAAAACGTAATCCAGAATTTCCTCGACACAGCGTTTGTAGTCCCGTTTGCCCGTCACCTGCCAGGCATGAAGATAGACGCGCGCCAGTTGGCTGTTGTCGTACAACATTTTCTCGAAGTGCGGCACGAGCCACACCGCATCGGTCGCATAACGATGGAAGCCGCCGCCAAGTTGATCCCACATCCCGCCGTGCACCATGGCGTCGAGAGTCTTGGTCGTCATCTCCAGCGCCAGGGGGTCGCCCGTCGCAACATGATGGCGCAACAAAAATTCCAGCGTCATCGGTTGGGGGAACTTAGGGCCACCCCCCCACCCCGCATAACGCCAGTCGAATCCACTCCATATACCCTGCACCGCCTGCTTTAGTGTGTCCGTCGTTAATGTTTCGCTGCCCATTGTTTCGGCGGCCCGGTTTTGTTGAACGTAGTCCAGCACTTCACCGCCGCCCTTCAACAGTGAGTCGCGTTTGTTGGCCCAGGCCTCCTGGATTCCCAGCAACACTTGCGGGAAACCGGGCATGCCCCCTCGTGGGGTCGGCGGAAAGTAAGTGCCACCCCAAAAGGGGACGCCGTCGGGGGTAAGGAAGACGCTCATCGGCCAGCCGCCGTGGCCGGTCATGGAAACGACGGCATCCATGTAGATCGCGTCCAGGTCGGGCCGTTCCTCTCGATCCACTTTGACGTTGACGAAGTGTTGGTTCATCAGCGCCGCGATCTCCGGAGTCTCAAAACTCTCGTGAGCCATGACGTGGCACCAATGACAAGCCGCATAGCCGATGCTGAGGAAGATCGGTTTGTCCTGGGCTTTGGCTTTCGCCAGCGCGGCCTCGCCCCACGGATACCACTCCACCGGATTGTGGGCGTGCTGAAGCAGATAAGGGCTGGTTTCGTTAGCGAGTTGGTTCATGATGTTCGTAGAGACGACCCGGTGGGTCGTCTCCTTCGACCTGGAAACATTCCACCGGAGACATTCCACCGGAACGTCTCTACGATTGCGGGTATAACAACCGATAGGCCTTGAGCGCCAACTGCACTGCCAGCCGCGTCTCGGGATTGTCGAGATCGAAGCCGGAGATTTCGGCGATGCGATCCATGCGGTATTGCAAGGTGTTGCGGTGAATGTAGAGCGCCTCGGCGGTTTGGGACAGGTTGCCGTGATGAGCAAAATAGGCGGCGAGGGTTTGGATCAAACTGCTGTTGTGGGCCTGATCGTAGTCTATCAACGCACCCAAAGTCTCTTTGCAAAAGGCGGCCAGTTCGGGATGTCCTTCAAGCTGGAAGAGCAACCGATGCACCGAGAGGTCGCCGAAGTACAGCGGGCCGCTCTCGCCCACCCGCCGCGCCGAGGCCAGCGCCTGCCCGGCTTCGCGATACGAGGTGCGCCACTCGGAGATCGCCCCCCCCGGTCGGCCCAGCCCGGCGAACAGTTTGGCTTTCGGAAATTCTTTGGCCGCCTGCTCGCACACCGTTTGCGCCAGGGCCCGCGCCGGTTTGAGGGCGCCATCCGAACCCAGCGCGACGAAGACACTGATTTCATCGTCGCTGGCGCGCGTCAAGGCCGACACCCGCCCCATGCCCAACTCGCCATTGATAATGGTCTCCAAACGACGCAGGGAGGGGGCGTTGGCCGAGTCGCCCCAGGCAAACACGACGGCGGTATGGGGGGCGGTAATGTCATGGCCGATGCGGCCGGCCCAGCGCCGAATCTCTTGTTGCGGGATCGCGCCGGCCAGCACCGCGTCCAAAAAGTCGCCGCGCAGCCGTTTGGTGGCCTCGCTCACCGCTTTGGCTTTGGACATTTCCAGTCCGCAGGCCGCCGCCCCTTGTTCGATGACGACTGAGTCGAGTGTGTCAATATCTTCTTCCGGCGCGATCACCGAAACGTAGCCACGAGCCAGCCGCCCCACCACAATCGGCGTGACCAGGCGCACCAACCCGGCGCTCAATGGCTGACGCTCTACCGAGATGTTGCGCGCCGCTACCTGTTTGCGATCGGCCCAGCCCGAGGGCAGGGACTCCATTTGCCCGATCTGATCCAAAATTTTGTCCCAGCCCACAACTTTGGATTCCGGTTCGACGACGGCGATCGGGATGAGGCGCTTGTCGTGCACGACGATGTGGTGGCCGGTGAGCGACGCCATCGCCCCGGCGATGGCCTCCACCCCTTTGCTTTCGGCGGAGAGTTGGGCCAGCCAGTGATAGGTGCGGGAAGTCAATTCGGCAATGTGCGCCTGGCGATTGATGAGCAGAGTCAGCGTGGCCTGATGAACTTGCCGGACATCGGTGCCTTCGGGCATGACGAGAATGGGCAGGCTGGCGGCCTCGGCCTTCTTGAGCATCGCCGGGGGAGGCGCCACATTGACCCCAACGGCCACCGCCCCCGCCCCGATGAGCTGATCGAGCGACTCCACCCATTTCGGGTCATCGGAGCGGACGGCGCAAAATACGAGGTCGCCCTGCTCAACCATCGCATCGCGGCGCATCGGCACGCCGACGACGACGGCCCATTGAACCTGACGGTTACGGGTTTCGGGAGTGGCCGGGCGGAGTTTGGTTCCCACTGGCAGGGCCAGGCGGATCAGTTGAGCGAGTGAAACGGGCGCGGGTGCGGCAGTGGAGTTCATGCGCTACATTGTATTCAAGTTCCAAAATAATTCCAGAAAATTCAAACCAGCGTCCCCAGCGCCCCGCCCTCATCCGGCTTCGACTTCATCGCTTCTTCTGTGTAAACCGAGACGCTGGAGATGCAGCGCTCCACCGAGTCGGCTAAGGCCTCCGCCGAGGCGCGGACGGAGACGCCCGCGCCGACTCGACCAAATGCCGTCCGACAAATCGTGTGCCGCCAATGATGAGGAGTTTCATAATTATTGTCCCGTACTAAACACTTCCAGCAAGGGCAGAATCACGTCCATCTTCGGCTTCAACACCTGCGCCCCGGCTTCGGTGGTGAAGGCCTCGACCATTGTCGTGTCCAACACAATACGGGTGATCGACTCGCGCGGAATCTGCGGCCCGACACAACCCAGCAGGCTCACCTCGTCCAGCGTTAAATCCGTCCGCACCGAGTTGTAGAGAATTTGGGCCAGCCCCGGCAGGGCGGTGATCGACTCCGGCGAAAATAATCTATCGCGCATCGCCATCACCACTTGTTGTTGCCGCCGCATCCGGCCAAAGTCGTTGTCCTGGTGGCGGGTGCGGGCATACATCAAGGCTGTGCGCCCATCCATATGAACCAGCCCCACCGGAATTTCCAGCACCAGTGTGCCGCCCTCGTCGTCGGGATAAGCCGTGTCGTGGATGGCGCGCGGCACATCAATGTCAATCCCGCCCATCGTATCCACTGCCGTCTCGAAGACGGTGAAGTTCAACATCATCGTGCGATCGATCCGCAAACCAAAAGTTTGCGACACGACGAGGGCCGAGAACGCCGGGCCGCCGCCGGGAAAGACGTATTGCTGTCCCAGCGAATAGGCCAGATTGATTCGATTCTCGTGCGCCGCTGCATTGCCATACTCCGGAATTTGTACCCACAGGTCGCGCGGGATGGAAAGTATTTGCGCCGTGCGGTCGCCGAAGTTTACGCCGACCACGGCCAGGGCATCGGCCCGCGCGGCGCGATTGTAGTTGGCCGAGCGGCCATCCATGCCGATCACTAGAATGTTGATGCGCCCCGGGCCATCACAGGAGGTCGGGAAGGGCGCGGCGGGCGGCAACACCGGCGTGGGAATTGGGGTGGGGTTGGCGGGGGCGGCGTAGTATCCGGTCGGGCGCAGAGTCGGCGTGGGCATTTCCGTCGGCGCTGTCGTCGGCGCCGCCGTTAAAGTCGTTTTGATCACTGCTGATAATGTTGCCGGCGTCGTCGTCGCCACAATTTCAGGAGCTGTCGGCGCCGATTCAGTGGAGGCCGCCGTTAAAAAATTAATGACGATGGCAGTCGGGGTTCCCGGTTGCGGAATGCGCCGCCAGGCGATCCAACCGGCGAACGTCAACACGCAGGCGCTTCCCAGGAGAAGTGGCAGGCCCAACACCCACAACGGGCCGAGGGCGCGCGATCGAGGCTTTTTTGCAAACTTCACAGATACTTCTCCACCGCCCACCCGCCCTCGTGCATCACTTCGAGCAGGATTGAGTCGTTCGGGCGAAAGACGAGCGGGTTGTGGCCGGTGAAAGCGTCCAGCACATCGCCCATCCAATCGGCGAGAAAGACCGGGCGATTCAATTCGCGGGCGATGTCGCCCGGTGAGAGATCGTCAAGGCTGATGCCCTGTGGATGATCGAACATTACGCGCGGCAGAATGACGAAGTCGCCGGGGTCGCGGTCTCGCAGTTGGGCAACCACATCCTTGCCCATCAACAGCCCGGCCACGGTGATTGTCCCGCCCAATCGGTCATTGATCACTGGGGCAACCGTCAATGAGGTCCCTGCAATCTGATCAAATTCCTCTGCCGCCTTCGCCAGCACCGGCCCAAACAGAGTCCCGGTTACCAGCGTCGCCCGCCGCCCCTTCATTTTTCTTCTTCCCCCCTTTTTCTTCAATTCCTTCTTCTCACGACGCCACGCATTTAAAAACCCCCTCACCTGCCCCAGGCCATTCTCTTCCAGCGCCAGTCCGTGCAAATCTTTAATTGCCGGCAGGCGGCGGCCCGTGGCCAAATACCACTCATCGGTGGCGTGAACAAAATTGACGCCAAGTTTTTTGCGAAAGCGTTCCTGCCACTTCTCAACCACGTCCAGCACCTGATTGCACTCCTCAGCCGTGTTGGGCCGGTGGCCGTACTTGTGATGCTTCGTCAGCCCTACCGGAACAACGCTGATAGATTGTACAGTTGGATAAAACCGGGCCAGGTCGCGGATGGACTGTTCCAACATTCGGCCATCGTTGAGGCCGGGCGTGATGACAAGCTGGGTGTGGCACTCGATGCCGCGTTCGCCCAACCACTTCAACTGGGCCAAAATATCCGGCGCAGTTTTGTTCGCCAGACAGTTTCGCCGCGTTTCCAGATCAGTGGCGTGAACCGAAACATAGAGCGGCGAAAGATGTTGCTCCTCAATCCTCTGCCAGTCGTGGTCGTTCAAATTAGTGAGGGTGACGAAGTGACCGTAGAGAAACGAGTAGCGATAGTCATCGTCTTTGATATACAGTGTGCGCCGCATGCGGGGCGCGGTTTGCAGGACGAAGCAGAACGGGCACAGGTTGTTGCAGCGGCGGATGTCAATGTCAAAAGTGGGATGAGTAAATTCGATGCCGAGGGGTTGCTCCAACTTGCGCGTGTTTCGTATTGTGTATTGCGTATCGTTGCGGCGATACTCAATTTCAACTTCGTCCTCCGCCGCATAAAACTGCACGTCAATCACATCTTCGACGGGGTGGCCGTTGACGGCCAGCACTTCGTCGCCGGGGCGCAGGCCCATGTCGGCGGCGAGAGAGCCGGGTTCGATATTTCGAATCACACCGGCGTGTTGATAAGCAGAGACTGGAGACTGAAGATTGGTCACTCGTCACCAGTCACAATGTACTCGCGCGTCGCCTTCGACAGATCGCTGTACTCTCCGCGCCGATGTTCGGGCAACATGGCCGCCAGGCGATACATGGCCTCGTCCGTCATCTGGCGCAGGGCTTCGCGCGGCAAACGCCCAGTGATAGGCTTGAAGCGAAAGGGCTGGCCCAGTGTGATCACTACCCCTGATTCAGCCCAGCGCCTGGGGCTGAGTGATGGGAAACCGCGCGTGCCTTCGATTGCCACCGGCACAATGGGCGCGCCGGATTTATGGGCCAGATAAGCAATGCCGTCTTTGACCTCGCGAAGCGATTCGTGTCTCGTCCCCTCCGGGGCAACCAGCACAATTTCCCCGGCCTTCAACACCGCCAGCGCCCGCATCAAGGCCTCGCGATCCGCCTCGCCGCGATGCACCGGGATCACATCCCACAACCGCGGGAAGATGCCCCACACCGGATAGCCATACACTTCGACCTTCGCCATCGGCACAATGTTGCGCGGCAGGTTGCCCAGCACCACGATCGGGTCAATGAAAGCGATATGGTTGATCATCAAAATGGCGGGGCCGGTCGCTGGCAAATTCTCCAACCCTTCAACCCGTTCAATCTTCGCCAGCCAGCGAAAGCCGATATTGGTGGCCAACCAGCGCAAGACGCGCCGCATGGGTTCATGGGCCGCGTGATTATACTCGCGCGTTTTGACTTTGGCTTTTCGATTAGCGATCCCGGCATCTTCGTTCATTATTCCCCATACACCCCTCGATACTCCGGTGGCAACAATTCGGCGATGCGTTTCATGATCAGTGTCGTGTGCTCTTCCAGAACGCCCCGCCGGTTTTCGTGGGTGAGTGTCACTTCCGGCAGGCAGAGAGGTTTGCCGATCGTCATCGTCAGGCGCGGGCGGCGAAATCGTTTCCACGACGGAATCCAGTTTTCGGTGCCGGTGAGACCGACAGGAATAATGGACGCGCCGGACTTGTGGGCCAGAAAAGCCAGGCCGGGTTTGGCCTCCTGCATCCCGGCCTGTCGCCGCCGCGTGCCTTCCGGGGCCACAATCAACGGACTGCCTGCTTTGATCACTGCCAGCCCTTTCTCCAACGCTTCCCGATCATACGCCGTACGCTTGAGCGGGATGGGGCCGTACAGCCGCATGAGCAAGCCCACATTTAACTTCGAGAAGTTCTCAGCAGCGGTGACGCCTTCAGGTGGATAAGGCCAAAAGAGAACGACCAGAGGGGCATCCAGTGTATCCACATGATTGAAGGCGATGAAGTACGGCCCATAAGGTGGGACGTTCTCCAGCCCCATAACCTTCACCTGACACAGGGTCATCATCAAAAACTTGAAGACGGGCACGCCAAGGGCGCGGGCAATGCGGTTGAAGGCGGGTTGAGGGTAGGGCATGACTAGCGTCAAACGTGAAACGACAAACGACGGCGACAAAGTACGTCGCTTTACGTTTGTCGTTTGTCGTTTGTTTGTGCTTCCTTCACCAGCGTATACAACCTCGCTACCACCTCTTCCACACCCAGGCCAGTCGTGTCCACGACATGAGCATCACTTGCCGGTTTGAGGGGCGCGGTCTTGCGGGTGGAATCAATGCGGTCGCGCTCACGAATGACGGCTAAAATTTCGTCATGTGACTTTTCGATGCCGCGCGCTTCCATTTCAGCCTGGCGGCGGCGGGCGCGTTCTTCGGCGCTGGCAGTTAAATAAATTTTGAGATCGGCCTCGGGCAGCACCACCGTGCCAATGTCGCGGCCCACCATCACCACCCGCCCGCGTTTGCCAATGGCCCGCATCTGCTCGGTCAAAATCTCGCGCACCTTCGGGTAAGCCGACACCGGCGACACCTGCGCTTCCACTTCCGGAGCGCGGATCGCCCACGTCACATCCTCGCCGTCGGCCAACACCGTGCACTGCCGCCCGTCGTTGAACAGCGGCGGCAGGACGTCAATCTTCAGCGAGGCGGCCAGCCCGGTGATGGCGGCTTCATCGTGGATCGGGACGCGCCGCAGAAGCGCCATCAGCGTCACCGCGCGATACATTGCACCCGTGTCGAAGCACAAAAAATTGAGACGGCCCGCCAATAACGACCCTACCGTCGTTTTGCCCGATGAAGCCGGGCCGTCGAGGGCAATCGTCGAAACAAACATGGAGGCCGATTTTATCATAGGGGTATTGGCGAGTCGTAAAAACGCGCCACGCCAAACTCTGCGTTCAGAATTTGGCGCGGATAGGTAAGTGGTTTGAGGCGAAGCCTTCTCAGGCCGGTACAGGTTGTGGCGAGGCTTGCTGTTCACGAATCGCCAGCCCCAGGCGTCGGATGCCTTGATGAATCATTTCCGGTTTCGCGTTCGAGAAATTCAATCGGCAATAGCGCCGCCCGACATCGCCGCCGGCGAAGAAGGCGTCGCCGGGCACGAAGGCGACGTTCTTCTCCAGCGCGGCTGCCAGCAGTTGACGGCTATCCATCCCTTCAGGTAACTGCATCCACAGGAACAGGCCGCCCGCCGATCGCGTCCAGGTCACGTCCATATCCGGCGGAATGTTCTCAGCTAGCGACTCTAACATCACGTTCCGCCGCTCACGATACACGTCGCGCAGTCGTTGCACATGCTCGTCGAGGAAGCCGGCCCGGGCAACTTCGTAAGCCACCATTTGAGTGAAGGTGCTGGTGTGCAAATCGGCGCCTTGTTTCAACTGCACCAGCCGGGCAATCACCTCCGGCGGGGCAACGATCCAGCCAAGGCGCAGGCCGGGGGCCAGAGTCTTTGAAAAGGTGCAGAGGTAGATGATGTTTCCCAAATGATAGCCGTTGTCCCGACGCATGCCCTGAGTCGCCCGATCCAGCACCAACAGCGGCGGCAGGTGCTCACCCTCGTAGCGAAGCTGGCCGTAAGGGTCGTCTTCAAGGATGGGGATGCCGTATTTGTCGGCCAGCGCGACGAGGGCCACCCGCCGCTCGAGGGCCAGAGTCACGGGGGATAGTCGAATTGGTGAGCGTCCGTGTTCGTTGCGCGAAGCGGTGAGTCCAGGGCGTCGTCATAGGTACTCCTTTATCGTGATCCCTTCGTGTGTCCGGTTTGCTCGTCTTTATCTGCAAGCAGTTCCTTCAACAGCGCTTGAAGCGCCAGCGCCTCGTCAGCCGATATTGCTTCCACGATCTGTCCGGTATACACCAGAACCCAGCCGCCCGGTTGCGCCGACGGCATCCCTCGCCGCCCGACTTCGACGAGTAAACCATTGACGTTCACAATTGCCGTGTCATCATTCAAGTTCATGATCTGAGCCGGAAGCAAAATGCACATTGTGGCCTCCTCACAAAGTTTGATTGGCGAGCGCCAGGTGCCGTAACGTGTAGTGACGAAGGTTCCTGACTTGCCGCCCGGTCAAACGATCGCAGACCCATCCCCAGTGGAGGGATACCCAATCGCCGGGGCGGGCGTCGGTCACGAACCCCCGTCCGTCAATGTGTCTCAACGCCGGGCGTATCATGTCCGGGCCGAGCGTCAACTTGCTGTTCTCAAAAACCAGTGGCGGCGCGTTGACCCACAACCGGTCACCATCCACCGAGGTCACCCGACCCCAACTGATGCGGCAGTTGTCCAAGGTCTCCAGGCTTTCGGCCAGCGTTCCGGTACGGCGGCACACATCCAACACATGAAAGGCATGGAACGGTTGCGCCCCCGCCGGAGCCTTGCCCAGCACCAGGTCCAGAATCTTCGAGGGCAGTCGCGGCGCGAAACGCTCGAGTATTGAGTCGTACATGGCCGCAACGCCCACCCCCTCCAGCAGTTCATTCCCCAGCCAATAAGCTTCCACAACGCCATAGTCCAGCGGATCGCGCAGGCCATTGGCGCGTGCAATCAAAGCCAAATAGGGATATGCCCCTTCAAACTGCTTCGTCCAATCGCGCAGTTCCGGCGACGATTGCGCCTCAACGCAGGCCTCAAACAAGCCGCGTTCGTTTGGCCCGCCGCAAAAGCCGAGTCGGTTGGGCATAAAGGCGTAACGCGCAAACAGCAACGGGCCATTGAGGTCGGGTAAGGCAGGCATTGTCAATGACTCTTGCTCAATAACGAAATGTCGCCGCCACCGGCCCGGCATCGGGCATATCGGCTGGTTCGACACTGTAAACGTCACCGCCGCGCGCCAGCGTATAAATGGCGGCCAGATTCACCAACTCTTCATCACTCAGCAAAGTCTTTTGTTCACGCCGCAACACGACGTTACTCACCGGATCAAACACTCCCCATTCCTGCGCCAGGCGATTGACAAACAATGCGCCAATCCGGCGCTGATAGGCGGCGGAGACCACTACGCTCACATCGTTTGAAGCGCCCTTCGTATGCGCCAGTCGCATATACTGGGCCTTGGCTTCCGCTTGTTTCTTTTGAAACTGAGCGTGCAGGAGAGTCAAAGCCTTTTGATGTAACGACTCCGGAGTCAAATGATCGGGGTTGCCGACGATGCCTTCCAGAGCCAGACAGGGATGCTGGCTCACGGCTCTGTAGATCGGGTGCAAATAGGCCACACTGGCCAAAACCATCGGCGTACAATCACCCGGCAACAATTCCCGCAGCCCTTCGTCAACGCGGCGGAAATAGTCCATCAATTGCCTCTTCGACTCCTCCACATTGCCTTTGCCATAAAACATGGCGGCGGCCCGCCCGCCCCCGACAGGCGCCGGTCCCGCCGTCCGCAATGTAATATGCCGTTCGGGCGAGTCATACCTCAGCGCCTCGGCCAGCTTTCCTGGCACATTTGCCCGCTCAAGTTCTCTAATGGCATAGGGCGTGCATTCAAACAATCGAATCTGATTCTGGCTAAGGGCCAGCACATGGAATCGCTCATCACTGCTCAGGAATGGCAGGAGTGGCCTGATATAGAAATGATGGGCCGCAAGCTCAAATTCGTCAAATCGGAGCGGGAGGGAGTAGGGGCGCAAAAAATCCGGAGCCAGGAAGACGGCCAACCCGTCGCCTTGATTCCGCCACAAAGAGTCGTCATTCAAAAGCGCATAGGCCGGGGCCAGCAATTGCTTTGCGTCCGGCGAACGAAGTTGATATCCGGCCAACTGCTCTTCAGTTCGGCGCAATAAATTTCTCAACCGGATCGGGGCCTGTTGAACTTCGACGCCGGTTCGGCGAGTCGGCACAAACAGTGAAACACAAACCTCGCCTTGCCTCTCGGCAAGCGCCACAATCTCATGGCGTGACAGGGCTTTCATGCAAGCTCTCCTTTCTGCCGTCGGCGGCAATCCCTAACACAAAAGTCAACTCTCTGATGACGGTATTCACTGCCCGTTCCACCGGCGCCGAAAGCGGCGCCCCGAGGGTCGTATCCGCCGGTTGAATGCCGAGCACCGCCATCTGGCATTTCAATTCGGCAGTGAGATACTTCGCCAGCACATAAGGTGGCATCGTGTGCGTCGAAGCGCTGAGGCCGCTGGTCTCCTGCCACGCCAGCCAGCGTACCGCGCCCGGCGGCGCACCCATTTGAGCGGCATCCACCAGCATAACCAGATCGGGATCGAAACGGCGCAACACGCCCGTGCAATTTTCAGGCGCAGAGCCGGCGCTGACGATCAACGCCGAAGGGCGGATAGCAGATGGTGGCCGTTCATCCCTGATGAGCCGTTGGGTCACGACAATGCCCGCCGCATCATCACCGCGCAATTCGTGGCCGAGGCCCACGACGGCGACCCGGGGCGGGCGATCCGGGTCCGCATCCTTACGTAGATGGCTTAACGTTTGAGTCAAGGCGTCCACCCAGGAAAGAGTCGACATCGGTTTTGTCTCCGTAGCAGACGGTGAAGGGTTCCTTCTTCAGCGCTGCCAACTCCCACTCGTCAGGCGTCATCGCCAGACATTTGAAGCGGCAGTTCTGGACGCACTGCGCGCAGAACGTGCATCGGTCGGCGTGATAGCGCATGACGAATCGTTTATTAGCTTTGTTAATCGTGATCACCTCAATGGCGTTCGCCGGACAATCTTTGACGCACAACCCGCACCCGGTACACTTTTCGGGATTCCAGTGCAATGCGCCACGCAGACGTGCCGGGGGTCGCCGTCTCTCCGATGGGTAGCGTTCGGTGGCCGGTCGCTCGAACAGGGACCGCAACACATCCTTCAACAACGCGCCGAGCTTCACGACGCCATCCCCTTCCACAGAATCATCAACAGGAGTTGACCGAGCGCCAGTAAAGCCCCATAACGCCACCACAGGCCGACCGTTTGATCGATTCGCAGCCGCGCAAACAGCACTTGCGCCACTGCCAACAGGGTCAACAGGGCCAGCGTTTTGAGAAAGAAGGCCAGCGAGTTCGAGACGCCCCCCAGATACAGGGCGGTGATCAACGCCAGACCAACCACCAGAGCGCCCTGCCTGGCGAGCCGGAAGAGGGCCAGCCCCCGTCCGCTGTATTCGGTCAAAACTCCGGCCACAATTTCAGTTTCGGCTTCGGGCGCATCAAACGGCGGCAGTTCCAGTTTGCCCATTAAGCCAATCAGGGCAATGGCAAAGCTAACGGGTTGGGTAACGATCAGCCAGTGGCCGTTGGCGGCCTCCATTACTTCCGTGATTTGCCAACTGCCCGCCACAATGGCCGGGCCGAGCAAAGCCAGCAGGAAAGGAGCTTCATATGAAAATAGTTGCGTCAAAGTGCGAGTCGAGCCAATGAGCGAGAATCGGTCCGGGGTGTTCGATCCGGCGACACCGAAGCCCAACGTCAACAGACTGAGCAGGTAGAGCGTGACGATCAGATCGCCGGGGAAACTGTGAGCGGGCGCGAGTCCCCACAGCGGTGTGTACAGAGAGGCCGTCAGCACCCCGGCCAACGCCACCACCGGCAGGCCAATGAATAGCCAGGCATGGGCGCCATCCGGCGCGACCTCTTCTTTCGCCATGAGCTTGACGACATCGGCGACAGGCTGGAACCAGCGCGGGCCAATACGATTTTGCAGGCGGGCCACCAGTTTGCGATCCACCCACTCGTAGATTAGCCCCAGCGCCAGCACTGACAGCCCAGCGGGGAAGAAGAGCAGGGCGGCAACTTCAAACCAGGCGCTCATGTCCGCTCCCGATAAAAATCAATTCCATACTGCCGCAATTGTTCCCAGGTCCAGTGATCGTGGCCGCCAGTTTGATGATTGACGATCACCATCCGGTCGTTACATGAAAAGCATGGGTCAACGCCGGCGAGGATCATAGGCACGTCGGCCAGCTTTTGGCCGATGGCAAGGGTGAGCACCGAGCCGAGGTTGCAGATCGTCGGGGTGCGGATGTGGATGCGCTTTGGCAACTCAGAGCCGTCGCTTTTGATAAAGTACGCTGATTGCTAGTTGACGTTCATAGGCTCAGGGCAGAAGATGTGGGTATCCCACCCCAATCTTTCAGCCGGAGGAGCCTATGAACGCCAGTTGGATTGTAGCCGTTTTCCTGATGAGCGATGAC
>Ga0247727_10013278_pt1 | contig 13927 bp, 9 predicted proteins | sample WisWelCaveWW1625_FD_202498 | JGI IMG/M metagenome (GOLD analysis project Ga0247727, IMG submission 202498) | Biofilm microbial communities from Wishing Well Cave, Virginia, United States - WW16-25 | ecosystem: Environmental > Aquatic > Deep subsurface > Groundwater > Cave microbial mat | place... | reverse complement strand
TTTCGGTCGTTTGGCCCCTTCGCCCAGCGGGTTGAGCCTCTTATGCGCTTCGTGTTCCTCGGACCGGGAGTTTGCTTACAGCTTCCTCCGGACCTCGCCTCGCGGCTTGGCCATTGCTGTTCGGCTAACGGTTCCTTCCATCAAGGCCCGTAGAGGACTTTCACCTCCAAGCATGTGCGCCCTGCCGGGCGCACCAACAAAGCGGAAGCCCGGCCCCGCCGGGCGGGACCGGGTTCCGCGATGGAATTCTTCCCTTACTTCAGGATGCGAATGTCGTTGATCAGGATCCGGCCTTCGCCGCCGGGACCGCTCACCGCGATATCCAAATGGCGGATCAGGGTGGTGTCCAGACGGTTGTCCCCCCCCCACAGGTACTGCATGTCGGAGAGGGGGATCTTCACCTCCTGCCAGGCGTTGGAAGCGCCCATGGCGGAGAAGACTTTGCCGTAGGTGGATTCGTCGCGGTCCACCACTTTGATCTCGACGTTGTTGGGGTCCCCTTCGCCCTTAAGCCGGATCACCAGGGAGACGTTCCCGCTCGAGAGGTCCGCGTTGATCGTCTTGCGGATGGCGACCCATTGGTTGGCCGGGATCGAATATTGCAGCGCCAAGGCCTTGCCGCCCTTGACGCCGGGGGCCTGGCCCAGGGAGGCGGTCGACCCCTCGCCCTTCGAAACCGTCCAGATGTCGAGGTTGGAGCCGTCGGCCACAAAGCCGTCCTTGCCGATGGCGCCCGTCGGATTGGCCGTCACCAGCCGGAGGTCCGCGATCATCACCTCGCCCGACCCGCCCGTGTCGCCCGGGGCGGAGACGGCGAAGTAGATGTCTTTGATGGGGCCCAACGTCTGGTCGCCCCCCCACCAATAGCTGAAATCGGCCTCGGTGAAGGTGACCTGGGTCCAGTCCCCGTCGGTGGTCAAGGTCGGGCGTTTGACGCCGTAGTTCGTGTCGTCCTCGTCCACGAGCTTCACCTCGAGGTTGTTGGCCGCCCCCTTTCCCTTCAGCCAGAAGGAAATGGCCTTGCCCCGGAAGCTGTTGATGGCGAAGGGCTTGTTGATCGCCACCCATTTGCCGGTCCCCAGGATGTAGCTGATCTTCACGGCCGAGCCCACTTTGCCCTGCGCCTGGGAGAGCTTCATCTCCGCGCCGGCGTCCTTCGCCGAGGCCCAGTCGATCCGGTCGAAGTTGTCCAGCAGGATCCCGCCGCCGACGGGGGCTTTCCGGTCGGGGGCGGTTTTTTTAGCGGGGGCCGCCTTGCTCTTGGCGAGTACCGGCGTGCCGATCAAGGCGAGCGCGAGACTTAAGCCCGCCGCAGTTGCTTTTCGAAGTTCAATCATGGTACAGCTCCTTTTGGACGATGAGATGAGTGCGATCTGAAAAATTATTCCTTCAGGCCCGTGGTGGCGATGCCCCGGATGACGTATTTCTGCGCGGCCAAAAACACCGCGATGACCGGCAGGACCACCACCGCCGCCGCGGCCATCAGCAGGCCGAGATCCGTCGGGTGCTGGCCGTTCAGGTTGGCCAGGGCGACGGGCAGGGTGTAGCCCTCCTCCCGCACCATGACGATCAGCGGCCAAAGGAAATCGTTCCACGACCCGATGAACGTGAAAATGCCGAGGGTGGCCAGGACGGGCTTGCAGAGGGGCAGGACCACGCTCCAGTAGATGCGGAACTCGGAGCAACCGTCGATCCGCGCCGACTCGATGAGGTCGTTGGGGACGGACATCATGAATTGCCGGATCAAAAAGATCCCGAACACGTTCGCGCTCACGGGCACGATGAGGCCCATGTAACTGTTGAGGAACCCCAGTTTTTTCAGGAGCAGGAACACCGGGATCATGGTGAGCTGGCCGGGCACCATCATGGTGGCCAGGAGGAGGTTGAACAGCTTGTCCCGGTGGGGGAACCGGTGCTTGGCGAAGGCGTATCCCGCCAGGGAATTGATGAAGAGACTGAGCGCCGTGATGGCCGTGGAGACGATCACGCTGTTGCGGAAATGCACCAGGAAATTCACCTCGCGGACCAGCTGGGCGTACCACTGGAGCGTCGGGTGCTTCGGGATCCAGGTCGGCGGGCAGGTGAAGATCCCTTCCCCGGATTTGAACGAGGTGGACAACATCCAGAAAAAGGGAAGGAGGGTGGCCGCGGCGGTGGCCGCGAGGAGCAGGTGGACGCCCCCCGAGGCCAGGACCTCCGCGACGGCGCGGCGGTGCCGGGGGTTCATACGAACACCTCGAAGCCGCTCTTCTTCAGCCGCATCTGCACGAAGGTGAAGGCGAAGATCAGGCCGAACAGGGTGTAGCTGATGGCCGAGGCGTAGCCCAGGTTGAAGAACCGGAACCCGTGGTTGTACATGTAGAGCACGATGGACATGGTGGAGTCCAGCGGCCCGCCCCGGGTCATCACGTAGGGTTCGGCGAAAAACTGGAGATAGCCGATGGTCGTCATGATCAGCACGGACAGGAGCGTGGGGGCGAGGCCCGGGAGGGTGATGTAGCGGAAGATCTGCCAGGCGCTGGCGCCGTCGATCCGCGCGGCCTCGTAATGGCTCTCGGGGATGGTCTGCAGGCCGGCCAGGAAAATCACCATGTTGTAGCCGAAGTTCTTCCACACGGCCATGACGATGAGGGAGGGGAGGGAAGTCTTGGGGTCCGACAGCCAGGACAATTTCTTCAGGCCCACGCTCTGTAAAAACCAGTTGAACGCGCCGAATTCGGGGTTGTAGAGCCACCGCCAAACCACGGCCACGGCCACGATCGTGGTGACGACCGGCGCGAACAGCGCGGCGCGGAACAGCGGTTTCCCCTGGACGAACTTCTGGTTGAGGCCCACCGCGGCCAGGAGCGACACGCCGATGGTGAGCGGCACGCCGATCCCCGCGAAGTACAGCGTGTTCCAAAGGGAGCGCCAGAAAACCGGGTCTTGCACGATGCGGACGTAATTGGCCATCCCGATGAACTGCACCTGGGACCACTTGTTGATGCTGAAGATGTTGATGTCCGTCAAGCTCATCAGGAATGAAATCGCGATGGGGACGAACAGGAAGGTCGCCAACAGCACCAGCGCCGGGACGACGAAGGCGAACCCGATGACGTCCCGCTGGAAGAACTCCCGCCAATGGAAGGGCGGCGCCGGCGGGTTGCGGGGCCGCACTCCGCCGGCCCCTCGCAACCACAGGGCGGCCAAAACGATCAGGGGGGCCGCCGCCAGCCACCACCCGAATTGCCTCCAACTGCCGAGGCGCGGCGTCCGCCCGGCGCGTAGCTTCAAGATCCGCGCCTCCAGCTCCGCCAGGGCGGCGCCGATCATGTCGGGTTTGAGCGACGGGTCCAGCACGATGCGCTCCATGGTGTCGTCGATGGCGCTGGCGATCTGCTCCCATTCGGGCACGGTCGGCGGGCTGGCGGTGTCGAACATCTGCCGGCCGAACACTTGGACGAGGGGCTTGTCGGCGAAATAGGGGTCGTTCCAGACGGCCTTGACGGAAGGCAGGTCCGTCGTGGCCCGCATCCACTCGACCTGGACGGCGGGATCGCTCATGAATTCCAGGAACTTCCAGGCGAGCTCTTTGTGCCGGGACGCCTTGAAAATGACCAGATTGCATCCGCCGACGAAAGAGGTGCGGGTTTTTTTCCCGGGGAGCATCGCCACGCCCCATTGGCCTTCCAGCTCCGGCATTTCCTTCCGCACCAACTCCACCATCCAGGGCCCGGAGATGAACATCGGGAGGTAGCCCGTCCGAAAAGAGTGGAACAAATCCACGTCCGCCGCCTCCTTGGTGGGGGTCAACCCTTCCCGGAAAAATCCGATGTAGTGGTTGACGGCCCCGTAGAAGGCACTGGAGGTGGGCTTTAAGGGGTCGCCCCCGTTCTGCCAGACGGGGGGAAGCAGGTCCGACCAACTGCGCGCGCCCAAGGAAATCCCGTACAGGCGGCGCCCGTCGACGGTCTTGCGGGCGGCCAGGCGGCGGGCCGCGGTTTTCAATTCCTCCCAGGTGGCGGGCGGCTCGGGGAACCCGGCGGAGGCCAACAGGTCCTTCCGGTAGAAGAGGACCCGCGTGTCCACGTACCAGGGCACGCCGTAGAGCGCGTCGTCCACCACGCAGGTCTGGAGCGATCCGGGAAAGAACACCTCGGGCCGGGCGGTCGCCGACGCGGCGGCGCGGTCGTTCAGGGGTTCCAGGGCCTCCATGGCGGCGAACTCCGCCATCCAGGTGGTGCCCATCTGGCTGACGTCCGGCGGGATGCCGCCGACCACGGAGGTCAAAAGCTTCGCGTGGGCGGCCTCCCAGGGGATGGCCTGGGTTTCCACGGTGACGCCGGGGTGTTGGGCCTCGAAGCGCCGGGCCAAAAGGGCGATCTTTTTTCCCTCTTCGCCCATGGCCCACACCACGAGCGGGCGGTCCGCCGCGGGGGCCGGGCCGGTCAAAAACAGGGGCAGGAGGGCGATCAGCGAGCGGCGCGTCATCTCAAAAGACCACTTCAAAGCTGATGCGGGTGAAGTTGTCGCCAAAGGGCGTTCCCTGGGGTTCGAGGACGGCTTCGGAGAACCGCGTGACCCTGTGCTCCGCGAAAAGCTTGGCGTTGTTGGCGATGTAGTACTCGAGCCGAGCCTGAAGGCTGTCGGCGGTGAAGGTCCGGTTCGTGACCGGATGCCAAATGCGCTCCAAGCGGGGTTTCACCCAGCCGGCCACGCGCGGGCTCAACTGCGCCCGCACGTAAACTTCGGTGCCGATCACCTTCTCGTTTTTGTCCGTGGTGAAGGCCGAACGGTCGCTGGTGAACTTGTACGTCTCCCGGCGGTAGTCCTGGGTCACCGACATGTCCAGGCCGCGGTAGCCGTAAAAACCGACGCCCCAGAGGGCCTTGTAGCGGGCGTACCGGGAATTCGAATGCCGCCGCATGGTGTCGTACTCCCCCGAGAACGTCCACCCGCCCTTCCGCTGGATGAGGCGGATGTTGTGCCCCCATTGGTCCGAATCGGTGTCATCGTAGAACATCGGCACCTGCCGGTAACGGGGCTTGTAGCCCGTGCCGATGTCCCGGTAGCCGTAGGCCAGGTCCAGCCCGGTCCAGCCGAGCCGGTCGGCCACGCCGTAGACCTCGGCGCGGTTCCGCCACAGGTGGCCGCCCGCGATGTAGGCGGGGTCCAGGAACGCGGAGAACACGGGACTGAAGGGATCGGTGAAATCGGCCGTGGCGTTCTGGCGGTAGTGGTTGTAGCCGTAGAGCGCAACCAGGCGCAGGCGATCGTTTCCCATCCGCGCGTCGGCCTGGACATGGGAGGTCCAGTCCTGGGCCAGACGCTCCAACTTCAGCTGGTTTCCGCTGGGGGCGGGCTGGAGGTTGTTGTTGGAAACGGCGCTCGCGTTCGTTTGGCGGCCGTTCTGCTCCCAGTACACCGTGTAGGCCGACAGCTTCAAACCGGGGGCATAGTACACCGCGCGGCCGCCGCCCGTAAAGGAATTCAGGGCGTGTTTGAGGACGAACCCCTGGTAGTTCAGCCGCTCGTAGTCGCCCTGCGCCTCGATCCCCTTGAAGCCGAAGACCGGCGCGAAGAGGTCGGGCGAATAATCGACGAACACGTTGCCCAGGGTGATGAGGGAGACCGCCGTGTGGAGGTTCGTGACGAAGACTTGGTAGCTGGGCATCTCAACGATGGGGAAATGGTTTTCCGTGGCGGTCACCGAGGACCCCACGAAGGTCGAGGCCCGGCCGAACTCCTGGGACGCCGAGCCGAACTCCACCCGGGCGCTGTAATTGCCGAGCTTGCCCGTGGTGACCAGCTTCGCGAAATGGTTGACGGCGCTCTTCTCCTCGGGCGTGAAGAAGTACTCCGTGTAGGCCTGGAGGGTGAAATCGACGTTGCCGGCGGCCAAGCCCTGGGGCCGGGGGGCGGGGGCGGCGGCGCCCGCCGGAGCGCCGGGGGCGGGCGGGGCCGCGGGGACGAGGGCTCCCGAGGACAGTCGCTCCCCCGTGACGTAAAGGAAATCAACTTGAATCCGCCCCGCGGTGGCCTTGGCGCCGGAGGAACCCGCCGACGTGGGCAAAAGGAGCGCGATCTCGTAGGCTTTGACCCCGGCCGCGTCCGGCGGCGCGTCCTTGGGCGGCTGGCCGACGATCTTGAAGGCCTTCATGGGCATGCTCACCTGGGTCCAACGCGTCGAGGCGAGCGCGGCCTTGTCCGTGGTTTCCCACATTTCGCCGTCCGCCTCCGTCCAGCGGAACCGAAGATAATTTTCCGATCCGTCGCCCTTCACCCAAATCTTGATTTCGTCCGCGCCCGACCAATCCAGCGGCTGCGGCAACGATCTCTGGGCGGACACCCAGGTTCCCCAGGGCCGGTTGGTGGCGAACTGGTACTGCATCTCCATGGAATAATCGCCCTCGTAGAGGACGCGGGAGGAGGCCAGCGAGAGGGCGGACTGGTCGCCGGTGAACACGCGGTAGGCCTGGCTGGGGTTGGTCCGGTCGAAATTGTCCACCACCACCTTGTTCACGAGATTGGCGCCGTCGCCCCCGCCTTCAAAAGCGATGTTGTCGAGATACACCCGGCCTTCGCGTTTTTCGCCGAAACCCAGGTTGATGTTGTCCAGCGAAGACAGGTTGACGCCGGCGAATTCGCTCAAAGGAATCAGCACCCGCCGCCAGGCCTTCCCCACGTCGCCGTAGGACGACATGGGACGCTTGACTTCCTTGCCCCTGGCGTCCCGAAGGCCGATCTCAAAATTTTCCCCGCCTTTGTCGCCCCGGACGTCGAAGGCCAAATAGCGGTATTGGGCGACGGAGGCGCCCTTCATGGCCACCCCCCACCCGCCCCAACCGCCGGGGAGGATGCTGTAGCGAACGCCCAGGTGCTTGCCCTTCACGCCGTCGGCGTAGGCCGTGCTGGCGTTCAACACGCTGCCCTTTTCGTCCTTATAGGCGAAGACCTCGGGGGTCGTGTTGTCGAAATCGGCCACCAGGAGCGCGGTTTCGGCCCGCGCGCCCGAGGCGAGCGCGGCGGCGGCGACCCAACCGAGGAGGAATCGGGAGCGGGGCCTCAATTCAGCACCATCCTTCCCAGCCGGGCCCGGCGGCCGCCCAGGGATTGAAAGCTCCATTGCAGTTTGGCCTCGGGAGTTCCGTCGGAGGCGTCCCGATCATGAAAGGCGATGGAAAAACCAAACTCCCGGTTGAGGCCGGGGGAGATTCCCAGGAATTTCCAGGCCAGGGCCAGCTCCAGCGTCCGCCCCTTTTTGTCCCACGCGTAGCGGGCCTCGGTGTCCCGGGGTGCGCGGCGCTGAAACCAAGCCCAGCGCCCGGGCACCCCCGAGGCCGACACCGGCGAAAAGCCGAGTTGGAAAGACGCCGGGTCGCCCCAGGTGAATTCCGGGCCGGAGGAGTTCACGTAGACCTCCACGCAGTCGCCCTTCCACAGGCCGTCGCCCTCCTCGGCGTTGACGGTTTCGTTGTCCTCGAGGACGACGTACAGGTGCAGCCAATCGTCGTCCCACAGGGCGGCGAAACGCGCGCCCGCGTCGCGGAACCCGCGGGCGCCGGATTCCACGAACTCGGGTTCTGAAATGTCCACGGAAGCGCGGCGCGGCCATTCCGAGACCTTGCCGTCCACGACGACCGGCTTGGCGGCCCGGGCCACGGCGAGCGCGCGCTCGGGCAGGGTCAGGTTGTTGTCGGGGTTCTGGGCGAAATAAACGTCGTCGAGAAAAATCGCGCCCACCTTCCGGGTCACCACGTCGGCGGCGAAAACGACCACGAATTCCTTGATGGCGGCCCAATCCTTGATGTCGGCGAACTCGCGAAGGGGAATGACGAACCGTCGCCACGCGGGGCCGACGCCGTCCACGACATACCCTTTGTAGCCGGGGCTGTTGCCGTCCTTGAGTTCAATCTTGAAAGAGCGGGTGAACCCGATTTTTTCGTCGCCCTTCGCCCAGAGGATCAAATAGGCGTAGGGGGCCAGGTCCTGGGGCGGAAAAATCGAGTAATAGCCGTTGAAGGCCTGGTTGACCGGCATGGCCGGGCTCGAAACGGAAAAATTGGAGGGGATGCGGACGCTTTCCCGATCGCTTTCGATGTCGTAGTCAAGGCGCAGGCCCTGCCCCAGGGACCCCACCCGGGCGGTCTCGGTCCGCGTGGCCGTGCATCCCTGGCTCTTGTCGTCGGGGTCCAGCCAGGCGCCGGTGGCGCCGCCCAAGGCGTTCTCGGTTTTTTCCGAATCAAAATTGTCCAGGAGCAACACCGGCGGGGCGGCCCGCGCCGCGGCCGCCAGCGCGACAAGGGCGAGAAGCGCAGGCCACCGGCCGCTCATGAGCCGAACCTCAAGACCACGCTCACCGTCTGGGTGTCGCCGAGGGAATCTTGGTTGTCCCAGGCGTAATTCAGGTCGAATTTTTTAAGGCGGAGTCCGCCCCCCAGGGAGAACCCCCACTCCGGCTGGTCGCCGCCCCGGTGCAGGCCGGCCCGCAGGGTGAGGAGGTCCCGCAACAGCCGCTGGGCCCCCCCGAACCGCCATTGGGCCTCCTCGAAATGGTGCTTGTCCCACTCCGCCGCCAAATCGGTGGATTCCGTCAGGCGGAAAAGGCCGCCCACCCGGAGCGTGTAGGGCAGGACGTCGTTCGCGGTCGTGTCCCAGTGGATCTTGGGCTGGTTGGCGTCCTGCCAGGCCGCCCCGATCCGCAGACGCTGGTCCCAAACCCTCCACAGCAGGCCCAGGTCGAAACCGACGCCGGAGCCGCGGGCGTCGCCGCCCGTGGCCGCGTAATAGCGCATCCCCGCCCCCACGCTCAAACAGTCCTCGCAGAGAGGGCGGCCGTAGGCCAGCAAATAGGTGCTTTCGGCGTAATTGAAAAAATCGGCTTCGCCCGTCGTGTCCAGATGCAGGAGGTGGGCCGAGAAGGTGCCCCCGCCCACCTTGGGGTGGGTGTAGCCCGCGGCGGCGTAGCGCAGCAGGCCGAGCCCGTAGAGGTCCTCCATGGCGGCCGTCATTTGCGGGTATTCCACGAGGGCCAGCCCCGCGGGGTTCCAATAGGCCGCGGTCCCGTCCTCAGCGGCGGCCACGTACGCGCCCCCCATGCCCTTGGCTGCGGCGCCGTAGCCCAGGGGATCAAAAGCGGCGTGGAGGGCGGCCGGCGCGAGGATCATCGCCGCCGCGGCCAGGGAGAGACGGCGCCCCCTCACCGGAGCACCCCCACAATTTCCTTAAAGGTTTGCTTGCCGTCGATCACGCCGTCGGCCTCCAGGGCGTAGAGGCAAATGCCGTTGCCCACCCGTCGGCCGTCGTCGCCCAGGCCGTCCCAGTCCAGGGCGTGGTCGCCGGCCGGCTGGTCCCCGGCGTCGAAGGTTTTGACCAGCGAGCCGTTCAGACGGTAGAGGCGGAGGATGACGCGCGCGGTCTGGTTGAGGGTGTACACCAGCCGGAAGGAATCGGCCACGCCGTCGCCGTTGGGCGAGAAGGGGTTGAAGGGGGTCGAGACCGCGGTCACCACCGACCCGAGGGAGGACTTTTGAAAGGCGACGGAGGGCACCGACTCCAGCGTGTCCAGAGCCAGGGTGCCGGAGGCGCTTTGGCCGACGGTCACGGCGAAATCCACCTTGGTGATGTTCCTCAAATCGAGGAGGGCGTCGTTGCCCAGGGCGTTGAAGGAGAATTGGTCCACGGGGACCGACGTCGTCTTCCAGGCGCCGTTGGTGTCGGTGACGCCCGCGAACTTTTTCAAATAGACGGTGCCGTCCGCGTCGGCGACTTTGACCTCCAAATCCTGGTTCCCGCCGTCGCCTTGGAAGCGGAACCGCACCTCGGGATCGGCCAGGAGGTTGATGCCCAGGGCCTTCTCGGCCACGGCGAAGGGGGTGGAGGGATCGACGGCGAAGGTGTAGTCGATCTCGGCCACGCGGTTGTCCGCGCCGGCCCCCGGGGAGGTGTGGTCGTTGACGTAGGACAGCCCCACCGCGGCCTGGGTGGGGGCGGCCGTCACGTAGTTGGTCTTCACCAGGTCCGCGGCGAAGTCGTCCACCACCGCCAGGTCCGCCGCCGCGGCCGCCGGTCCGATGACGGCCAGGTCGTCGAGATGAACAGTCTGAAGTCCGGCGGTGTCAAAGACAAAGACGACTTCCTTCAAGGCGTTCAGGTCCATCGTGGGTTGGGCGGCGGCGATGGCGGCGAAGGTAAAGGTGTGGGTGGTGAAGTTCAAGGCGACGATGCCCGTGACGTTGGTGCTGAAGGTCACGTTGTTGACGTCTTTGACCTCGAGCTTAAGCGGTTCGCTCCCCGCGATCCCCTGGGCGAAAAACCGCAGACTTTCGTTCCCGCGGACCGACATGCCGCCGAGCTCCTCCGCGACGCCGCAGAAGCCGCCGGCGAGCGTGCATTTCAACTCCCGATTTTTGGCGCCCTTGATGATTTGCGTGCTCACCACGGCGGAGTAACCGGAGGCCGCGCCGCCCTGGAAATAGATGATGGCCTGCGGGCCCACACGCTCGTTAACACAGGTGTTCAACGTCGAATTGGTGACGCAACCCGGAATCGAATTTTCGCTCGAATCGATCATCGACGTGGCCTGGTCCACCCGCACCAGGTGGAAGGCGTCGAAGAACACCGAACCCGACCCCGCCGCGCCGTTGTCCTTGGTGACGCCGAAGATAAATTTCGCCGTGCCGGCAAGGTTAAAGGATAAGTCACCGAGAGGGAAGGTGATGAAATCCGTCAGGGGGACGGTGAGCTGGCGCCAGGCGTTGTCCGTGGCCAGGGGGAATTTGTAGACCAAATTGTCGGCCTGGACGGTGACGGGGTCATCGTCATCCACGAAGGATATCTGCCCCGTGTTCGACGGCCCCGTGGCGCGGTAGGAAAAGCGGAGGGCGTTGGCGCCGGTGGCGGCGTAATCCTGGGCCCCGTAGGAGCGGGTGACGCCCGCGTAGGAACCGACGCTCATGTCATAGGTCAATTGAAGGGCGTTGCCGGAGAGCCCGGGCACGTTCGACAACGTCACCGTGGACCCGGTGTCCGCGAAGGTGGAAAACCCCGCGACGCCCTCAAAAGCCTCGATGATCGCGGCCGACGCCGACGCCGAGAAGCCCCCGGCAAAAACCGCGGCCGCGAGAATCCCTCGAAGGATTGATTCCCTGGGCAATCTTAACCCCTTTGCCGGTCGGCCTTACCGAACCGGTCGTTGCCCGATTTATCGGGCGATTTGAACCCGCGTTTTCTCGTCTTCAAGCGCCCCAGGAATGGGGCAACCGCGGTCATTCAGTGGCCGGCTAACCCGCAGCCGATAAAGTACGAAGTCTATCATTTCACGCTTAAATCCGGCATGGTTCGTATCACGAAAAATCTTCAGACCCCGGTGGATTCCCGGACCACGAGTTCCCCCGAAAGGCGCGTCGTCTTCCTCTCCGGCGTGCGGCCCGTCTCAAGCCACCGCCGAAGCGTTTCTCCCGCCCGTCGGGCCATGTCGGCCAGCGGCTGGCGGACCGTGGTCAACCCCGCCTCTTCCGCTTCGGGAATGCCGTCGAACCCCTCCACCGCCGCCCGGCGTCCCGCCCGTTTGAGCGCCTCAAGGGTCCCCAGGGCCATGTGGTCGTTGGCGGCGAACACCGCCGTCGGGGGGGCGTCCAACTCCAACAATCGGCCCATGGCCGAGCGCCCGCCCGGCTGAAATTTCCGTCGGTTTCCAACACCGGGTCCGGAGACAACCCCGCTTCGGCCAAGGCCTTCAAGAAACCGCTTCGGCGGTCCCGGCCGTTGGCCATGGACAGCTTTCCGTTGATAAGCCCCAGGCGTCGGTGGCCCCGGCCCAACAGGTGCCGCGCCACGTCCCCGGCGGCGTCCGGGTCGAGGTCAATGCCCGGGAACCCCTCCGCTTCCCAGTTCACGATCACGGCGGGCAAACCCAGCGATCGCGCCTTCACCAGCCAAGGATCGTCGGTGGAGGGCGCCAGCAGAATCAATCCCGAAAGCACCCGGCCCAGGGGCGGATTCACGACCCATCCGCCGCCCAGGGCGGATCGAAGGCCTTGAAAGGTGTCGATAAAGTAAGGAGCGGAAAGATCAGGATCGGGGTGGGTGACGACCCCGATAGAGGACGTGTCAATCACGGCGCCCGGGGCTTCGGTATTTTAAAAAAAAACCTCGTCCCGGAGGAGCCGGGATTGCGCCTGAATTTGGGGGTGGCTCCAAAAACGTCTCTGGATGGCGCCCCCCTTCAGGTAGTTCGTCAGCGAAACAAAGGTCATGCCCTGATCAAGGGCGAGAAAGCGGGGTGAAATCTTCCCGGTTCGAACGCTCAAACTGTCGTAAAAACCGTATTCCCCATAAATTTTTCGAAATCGGGCCAGACGGCGGATGTTCTCCACCGCTTTGACAGGATCCACGGCCAAAGCCAGAAAACTAACGTGGGGGGTCACCACACCTTCGTCGCTGTAGCCCTTGGCGCCCAGGTAGGGAACGCCGTACTCCTTGTACCCCATGGGATCGTCGGGGGTGGCGCAGGGGGAAAGGCCCCAGACGGGATAGCGCCGCTCCTCCAGGGCGTAGCGGATGTGGGCGTCCAACACCACGCGGTTGTTGGCGCCCAGCCCCTGGGGCGACAGCCGGGCCTCGTCCATCACCAGGGTGGGCATCAGGAATTCAAACAAACTCCCCCCCCAGGAGGGAACGTAACGGACCTTGTTTCGCTCGTAGTAGCCATAAAAGACCGGGACGCCTTCTTTCGTGACGATTTTCCCCTTTGGTTTTTGGCTCTGCCACTCCCAATCCAGGGGGAGCGTTCGGAAGAGTTTGTACCAGTGGGCGCTGGGCAGATCGCCCTTGGCGATGCCTATATAGGAGGCCAACCGCGGCTCGGTGCAGAGAAGTCCGGAGTGGGAGGGGGAGGGCTCTCTTTTCCCGGCGTCGTAACCCAAGTACAGCTGGCCGGCTTCGGGATCGTAGAGCTTTGAAAAATCCATTTGGGTCAGCAAGGGATCGATCTCCCCCTCCAGCTCGGGAAAGGCCTGCCGGGCCACGATCAAGCCGGCCGCCAGCCACCCGTTATCAACGGAAGAGACGAACCGGCCGGAGGCGTCCAGGGTGCTGGTTTCGTAATAATTGAAATACTGGCCGTCCCAGCGCTCCAGCTTGTCCAGGGTGTCCAGCAAACGGCGCAGGCGGGTCAGGGCCTCGTCCCGGGGGAGGAAATCGAAATCCACCGCCCCCGCGACGCTCATCAGGTAAAGTCCGATGTTGGTGGTGGAGGTGTAGCTGTTGACCTTCGTGTAGCTGGCCACCAGGACGTTGTCCAGGGGAAGGCCCGTTTCCCGGTCCACCAGGTCGCGGAAGTAGCCCCAGGTGTCCCGGGCGATTTGGGTGAGGAACTCCCGTTCGGGGAGGAAGGAATCGATGGTTTTGAATTGAGCGGGCTTAAAACGGTTGAGGCGGGCCTGCTGCTGCGCCTCGGGAAGCGGCGGGCGGGCGGCCAAAACCGCCATGGTCATCGTGAGGGCAAAAAAACACCCGGCGAACTTTTTCATGATATCCCTTTTTCGAGCAGGTTCTTCGGCGTGAACGGCGGCGCGAACGGAGTTTATTCTATCACAAAACATTCCGCCGCGCGCGGTTCCCGCGAACAGGTTCCCGCGAAATCGAGTAGGCGGGAGGGTCCGCACTTAACCCAACTTCCGCAGTTCCCCCCTGTTTTCAGAAATCTTTTATCTGAAAACCGCGAGTAACTGCGGTGTGGTTGCTGGATTACCCTTTTGGCGGGGAAAAGGGAATGTAGTGCCGACCAAGTCCCTTGTTTTTCCGTCGGAAGAATGGTTCTCTATTGGTATGTACTTGCGCCACAGCATCCGCAAGAAGGACGGGAAAACGCACACGTATTGGCGACTGGTGCGATCCGTTCGAACGGGAAGGAAGGTCCGTCAAGAGACGGTGGCACAGTTGGGTG
>Ga0247727_10013277_pt1 | contig 13928 bp, 14 predicted proteins | sample WisWelCaveWW1625_FD_202498 | JGI IMG/M metagenome (GOLD analysis project Ga0247727, IMG submission 202498) | Biofilm microbial communities from Wishing Well Cave, Virginia, United States - WW16-25 | ecosystem: Environmental > Aquatic > Deep subsurface > Groundwater > Cave microbial mat | place... | reverse complement strand
GGTTATCCACGTGGGCGTTGTTTTATTGGTGATGATGACGATTTGCTCGACGCCGCTGCCGCGGTAGGATTCACAGTGATTCGTTTGCATTGATTTTGCTGAGCCTTCGCTGATCGTCAAACTCAACATTGATTCGCAATCTATGTTCAAACAGCAAGCAAAAGAGCTTTTCACTCAAGCGATGACCACCCTCTGGTCGCACAAATTCCGTTCGTTCCTGACGGTGCTCGGCGTGGTCATTGGGACAGCAACCGTCATCGGCGTGGCTTCGCTGGCCAAAGGCCTCGAGGCCGGAATGAAAGAGCAGATCGAGCAGTTCGGCACCAATGTCGCTTTCGTCAGCCGATTCGGCGGCGGGCCGCGCCACAGCGAGCTGACCGAAGAGGAACGCCAGCGCAAACCGATCACGATAGAAGATGCGTTGGCATTGAGCCAGTTGCCGAGCGCCATCGCCGCTTCGCCGATCCTGCGTCCGACCGGAATGCCGCCTACGGTCAAGTTCCGCGGCAACGAAGTGCGCACGCCGCAGGTGCGCGGCGTGTGGGCGAGTTACGCCAGCACGCGTGAAGTCTCGATTGCGCGCGGACGATTCTTCACCGAAGTTGAAGATCATCACAACCTCGAGGTCGCCATCATCGGCTATGACATCGCCGAGAAGCTGATGTCGGGTTATGAGCCGCTGGACAAGGAGATTCAAATCGGCAACAAGGTCTTCCGCGTCATCGGCGTGCTGGAAAAATCGAAACAGCCGCTCGGCGGAGGCGGCCCGCCGGTGGACAGCATGATCTTCGTCCCCTACAACGCGATGCACGCGATGTATCCGATGCAGGACGATCACTGGGTGGCGCTGGGCGCGCGGCAAGGACAACTCGAAAAGCTGGTTGACGAGGCGAGGGAATTGATGCGCCGCCGCCGTCTGGTTCCGCACGACAAGCCGGACAGCTTCGTCATCAACACGCCGAGCGGAATGCTCGAAAGCTTCAACCGGATTCTGGCAATGGTCGCGCTGATTGTGATCCCGATTGTCGGCGTGGCGCTGCTGGTCGGGGGCATTGGTGTGATGAACATCATGCTGGTCAGCGTGACTGAACGCACAAAGGAGATCGGCGTGCGGAGAGCGATTGGCGCGCGTCGGGCCGACATCATCTGGCAGTTCCTGCTCGAAGCGAGCACGCTCACCGGCCTGGGCGGCATCGTCGGCATCATCATCGGGTTTTTGATCAGTTTCCTGCTCAGCCTGCTGAAAATGCCTTCGCAAGTGCCGCTGGTCTGGGTCTTCATCGGTTTCAGTGTTTCGGTGATGATCGGATTGATTGCGGGAATCTATCCGGCCTTCAAAGCGTCGCGGCTCGATCCGATTGAGGCATTGCGTTACGAATAATCGGTACCGCGAGCGGTAGCGAGCGTGGCTGCGGTCAGTTGGTCATTGATGGAGCCACGCTCGCTACCGCTCGCGGTACCGATTCGAGCTTGCGCCCTCAACAAAACTCGGCCACAATGCGCCTTCCATTTCACCGCTGAACCCCCCCTCACGAAATCATTCAAGGAATGAAACTACAAACCGGGCTGCGAAGCCTCTTGCTGGGAGCTTGCCTATGTCATTCGATCCGAAACATCTCAGTCATATCATCACCGATGGCCGCGACCGCGCTCCGGCGCGCGCCATGCTCAAAGCCATCGGCTTCACCGACGAAGACCTGGCCAAACCGATCATCGGCGTCGCGCATATGTGGATTGAGACCATGCCGTGCAATTTCAATCACCGCGACCTGGCCGTGAAGGTCAAAGAGGGCATCCGCGCCGCAGGCTGTACGCCGATGGAGTTCAACACGATCTCGATCAGCGACGGGATAACGATGGGCACCGAGGGGATGAAGGCGTCGCTGGTCAGCCGCGAGCTGATCGCCGATTCGATTGAGCTGGTGGCGCGCGGCCAAATGTTCGACGCGGTGATTGCTCTGGTCGGTTGCGACAAGACCATTCCGGGCGCGGCGATGGGGCTGATCCGGTTGAACATTCCCGGAATGGTTCTGTATTGCGGCTCGATTGCGCCGGGCAATTTTCGGGGGCGCGACGTGACGATTCAGGATGTGTTTGAAGCTGTGGGCGCAAACGCTGCGGGCAAGATGACTGACGAAGATTTGTTGGAGATCGAGAACGTCGCCTGTCCCGGCGCGGGCGCGTGCGGAGGCCAGTACACGGCGAACACGATGGCGATGGTGATGGAATTCATCGGTCTGGCGGTGATGGGCACCGGCAGCGTTTCGGCCACCGACCCGCTGAAGGAGCAGACGGCGTTCGACGCGGGCAGATACGTCGTTGACCTGCTGCGGCGCGGCACGCGTCCGAGCGAAATCCTCACGCGCAAATCTTTTGAGAACGCGATTGCGGGCGTGGCCGCAACCGGAGGCTCGACCAACGCCGTGCTGCATCTGCTGGCGATGGCGCGCGAAGCGGGCGTCGAGCTGAAGATCGAAGATTTCGACGAGGTCAGCCGCCGCACGCCGATGATCGCCGATCTGAAACCCGGCGGGAAATACACCGCGATTGATTTGGGAAGAGCAGGCGGCATCAGCCTGGTCGCTCGCCGTCTGGTCGAAGGCGGTCATCTCGACGGCGGCCAGATGACGGTCAGCGGATTGACCATTGCGCAGGAAGCCGAGTTGGCCGATGAAACTCCGGGACAGGATGTGGTCTACACCGCCGGCAATCCGATCAAACCGCACGGAGGCCTGGTGATTTTGAAAGGCAATCTCGCGCCCGAAGGCTCGGTCGTCAAAGTCGCGGGTCACGAACGCCCGTACCATCGCGGCCCCGCGCGAATCTTCGAGCGCGAAGAAGACGCGATGAAGGCCGTCACGAGCCATCAGATCAAAGAGGGAGACGTCATAGTGATTCGTTACGAAGGGCCGAAGGGCGGTCCGGGCATGCGTGAGATGTTGGGAGTGACGGCGGCAATTGTCGGCGAGGGTCTGGGCGAAAGCGTGGCGCTGATGACCGACGGTCGGTTCAGCGGCGCGACGCGCGGATTGATGATCGGCCACGTCGCGCCCGAAGCCGCAGTCGGCGGCCCAATCGCGGCGTTGCGCGAAGGCGACACGATCGTGATTGACGTCGCAAATCGCCGGCTCGAGGTCGAGCTTTCGGACGAAGAGATCGGTAAACGTCTGGCTGAATGGAAACCTCCTACGCCTCGTTACACTTCCGGAGTCTTCCAGAAATACGCCGCGCTGGTTTCCTCAGCGTCGGAAGGCGCAATTACGAAAGCGTAAATCATTTGCGGGTTATGTCGCCGGTTGATTTGCGCACTCCTGCGAATGCTTGCGCCGGCTTTCATCGTTTCTGCGCGATCAGGTAATAGAGCAGATCAACTGCGGGCGGTTGCACGCCGAGCTGCCGAATCATTCCGACGACCTGCCCGCGATGCAGCGTCGCGTGATTGACGACGTGCTGCATCTGTTCGGCCAGCGGCAGTGTGAACGCTTCGCCTTTGATGTTCTTGTAGCTCAAATCCTGATGCAGGCGCTCTTCGCCGAGGCCTTCGAGCAACTGGCGGCGCCCGGTCTCGATCTCGCCCCAGCGCGCGCGCAGCGCCGCGATGTCCGGGAAATCATCGGCGATCCAGATGCGCGAATGCGAGGTGCCGTGCCAGCGCTCGAGCCAGATCCATTCGGCGCCAGCCATATGCACGAGCGTCCCGTGGATCGAGCCGTGGCTGATCTTGAAATCGTGGCGCTGCTGCGTCTCGGTCAATTCTTCGGCGGCGGCAAGCGCCAGGTGATTGGCATATTCGGTGTAATCGAAGAGTCTGCGAATGTCGTTGAGATTCATTCATCCTCCTGTTTGACCTGTTTGGATAAAGCGCAGGCGATTTCGCCCGCGATCCGCGCATTGTTCCGAAGCAGCGCAATGTTTGCGCGCAATGCGCGGCCTTCGGTGCGTTCGGCAATGCGCGAAAGCAGAAACGGCGTGACTGCTTTACCGGCGATTCTCTGCCTGGCCGTTGCACCGAGAGCTTCATCAATCACATCTTTGATTTCATTTGCCGGAACTTCATCTTCCACCGGCACTGGCGCAACGACCAGCACACCGGTCGTGAATCCCATCTGCCAATGCGTTGAGGCGGTTCTCGCAATCTGCTCAGGCGTCTCCGCGCATAACTCCAGCTTCAATCCGCTCGAACGCGAATAGAAGGCGGGCAGCTCATCGGTTCCCCACCCGATGACCGGCACGCCCAGTGTCTCCAAAACCTCCATCGTCTTCGGCAGATCGAGAATGGCTTTCGCTCCGGCACAGACCGTGACCATCGGATAACGCGCGAGCGCGGCCAGATCAGCCGAGATGTCGAAACTCTCTCCTGCGCCGCGATGCACGCCGCCGATGCCGCCGGTGGCGAAGACCCTGATGCCCGCCGCGTGAGCCAGATGCAGACTCGACGCGACGGTCGTTGCGCCCCATCTCTTTTCGGCCACGACGTGCGCGAGGTTTGCGAGATTGACCTTTGCGACATCGCGCCCTTCGGCGATTGATTGAAGCTGCTCTTCATCAAGCCCGATCACCGGACGGCCAGCGATGATTCCGATGGTCGCGGGCTGCGCGCCCGATTGCCGAACTGCCGCCTCGCAGGCGCGAGCCGTTTCCAGATTGTATGGCGAGGGAAGCCCGTGCGCGATGACGGTTGATTCCAATGCGACGACCGGCCCTCTTTTATTCAATGCCGCTTCAACGGCGGGCGAAAGTGAAAACATGTCCTGTTGCTTGTCTCTTGAAAAACGATACCTGGTCTCTTATTCTCAGGCGCACTCAAGCTTAGCTCAGTCTTTCCGATGAGCCAAGCGAACGATTTTCCCGGATCAAATCATTTCCTGCTTATGAGCAACCAGGTCTTATCTCTCATTCTCGGCGGCGGAGCCGGCGCGCGTCTGTTCCCGCTCACTAAAGAGCGCTCGAAACCGGCCGTTCCGCTGGGCGGGAAATACCGTTTGATTGACATCACTGTCTCCAACTGCATCAATTCCGGGATTCATCACATCTACGTGTTGACGCAATTCAACTCGGCTTCGCTCAACCGGCACATCGCGCGGACCTACCGGTTCAGCCGCTTCTCCGACGGTTTCGTCGAAATCCTCGCCGCCGAACAGACGCCGGAAAACAAGAACTGGTTTCAGGGGACAGCCGACGCGGTGCGCCGCGTGATGGTTCACATCCGCGACTTCGATCCGAGCCACGTTCTGATTCTGTCCGGCGATCATCTTTATCAGATGGATTACCGCAAGTTCCTCAGTTGCCACCTGGAAAAAGACGCTGACGTGACGGTCTCCGTCATTCCGACCGACGAGTCGCGCGCGTCCGGCTTCGGCCTGCTCAAAACCGATGACGAGGGGCGGATCATCGAGTTCCGCGAAAAACCGCCGGCCGATCAACTGGAAGCGATGCGCGTTGATACGACGAAACTCGGTTTAAGTCCTGACGAAGCCGAGCGCCGGCCGTTCATCGCCTCGATGGGCGTATACCTTTTCAAATACGGCGCGCTGCTCGAATTGCTCAACGACGACAAATACACCGATTTCGGCGGTGAAGTGATTCCGGCGGCAATCGGCAGTTACAACGTCCAAGCCCATCTGTTCAACGGCCACTGGGAAGACATCGGGACGATCAGCTCGTTCTATCACGCGAACCTCGATCTGGCTGCGGTCATGCCCAAGTTCAATCTGTTCGACGCCGACGCGCCGATCTACACGCGCCCGCGCTATCTGCCGGGCACCAAGTTTGTTGATTGCGAGATCAAAGACTCGCTGATCTCCGACGGCTGCATTCTCAACCGCGTCACGATCACCCACTCGGTCATCGGCATTCGCTCGCGCATCGAAAGCGGATCGAAGATCGAACACACGCTGATGATGGGCGCCGATTATTACCAATCGCTGAAGGAGCTGGCCGGCGATCGCCAGCACGGATCGCCGTGGATCGGCGTCGGCGAAGACACGATCATCCGCAAGGCGATCATTGATAAAAACGTGCGGATCGGATCGAACGTGCGGATATTGAACGAAGCCGGGCGCGAACATTACGACGGCGACAATTACTTCATCCGCGAAGGCATCGTCGTCATTCCCAAAGGCGCGACGATTACTGACGGCACAATCATCTGAGAGTGGGGGAGCGGGGGAGTGGGAGAGGGGGAGAAACAAGGACTTGCTGGTCATCTCCCGCTCTCCCACTCTCCCACTCCCCCGCTCCCCCACTCTCCCACTCCCCACTCTTTCTCTATGATTCGCTACTACTGGACATTCGCCGTCGCCGCCTGGCTGCTTCTTTTCATCGGCATTCCGATCATCCTCGCCGGCTACGTTCTGCGAAAGCTTTTCGGGATCGAAGATTTCATCTTTCCCTTCGCCAAGTTCGGATGCCGCGTTTACCTGCGGGCGGCAGGCGCGCGCGTTCACGTCAAAGGACTCGACCTTCTCGATCGTAATCAGGCCTATGTCTTCATAGCCAACCACCAGAGCAATCTCGACCCGCCGCTGTTGTTCGCATACCTGGGGCACAACGCCGGCGCGATTGCCAAGATAGAGCTGATGAAGATACCGGTCTTGAAGCAGGGATTCCCGCTGGCGCACGTCGTGCCGATTGACCGCAGCAATCGTGAAAAGGCGATTGAAAGCACTTCGCGCGGCGCGGATGAATTGCGGCGCGGACACAGCTTGATGGCTTTTCCCGAAGGCACGCGAACCGTTGATGGCCGCGTCAAGGATTTCAAAAAAGGTGTGTTTTATATGGCCGTAGAAGCAGGCGTGCAGATCGCGCCGACCGTGATCAACGACACCAGGCTGGTGATGCGCAAAGGCCGCAGGCGCGCCGTTCCGGGCGATGTCTACCTGGAGGTTCTGCCTCCCGTCAGCACGCAGGGTTACACGGAAGAGAACATCGAAGAGTTGATCGAGCGCGTCCGCAACCTGATCGTACTGCACGTGAGGGCTGATTAAGGCAAGAGCATAATTACGCCGCTTATCGCTCACGTCGCAAACGGACCTCGATTAACAACAAACTTCAGGCACGAAAGCCGAAGCGATCAATTTCTCGTTGTAATTTTTGACCAGGCGCTCGAAGATCGGAAGAGGCTTGTTTTCACTTCACTGACATCATTGTGCTGACCCGAACTGGCTTGCCATCAATCAAGTATGGCGCAAAACGCCATCTCTTTATTTTCTGCCCCAACTCAGTTGTTGGTAGGCCTGTCAGAGGCACTACTTTTTCTACTACGCCAGATTCATCAATGTATAGCACCATCACGATATTCTGGGACTGCGAGCCAACATCCTCTCGCTCCAAAGCTCGCAAACTTGAGAATGATACGGCGTAATATCCGCTACTCTGATCGAGAACTGGTCGGTCAAGCTCTTTACTTTTTCCAAAATTTGGCCTTGCCGCTCGTACCATAGCTCCGGGAGTATTCTGTGCCCCTTCGACCCATTCTTGATTACGCAAAAGCAAAGGACGGGCCAGGGAACCTTTCAGCTTAGTATCCCCATCAACCACAACTTGTATCTTCGCTACAGCCGGCACTTGGATGTCGAGAAACACTAAGTTATCGAAGTTGGCTGGACGGTTGAAAATTACCACGTTTGGCCCGACCCTCAGCGACGAATCAGCTAAAGGCGTCCCAGTTTTTATTATCAGGTCTTGAACTTGAATTTGTGATCTATCATCGGTAGGCAATATTGAGCCAGCAGCAACTATTACCTTCTCGTTGCTTCCTGGCCTGATGTTCACGACATCTTTGGAATGAAGACCGTTCACAAGAATGGTGAGGTCAACTCCCGTAGGTGAAGATTCAGTGTTTTTAGAGAAATCAACGCTTTTCTTGAGTATAGGCACAGAACCTGACATGGAAATCTGTTGATTTCCGCTTGCTCGCCACCAATAGCCTCCAGTAGAGATTCCAACTAAAGCTATCAGCAAAACGGCAATTCCACACAAAGCGATTTGTTTGGGTTTCATCTTTATCTCCTCTTTTTCTAAAAGGGACAGTAAATTGTGATTGTGATATAAATGGACGAGGACGAGCCACTTTCGCAGTAAGTTATGTTGCAAAAATGCACCTCACCACAGGGAGCGGGGAAATGGCAGTTACAACCTATCATCAACGAACCATAGACACAATCACCTGATTCAGTAATGATTTCAGATAATACCAGACAGTCTTGTGCTCTTACTCCGGGCATGCTGAGTTTGTTACTTAACGACACGTTTAGCAGCAAAAGCAGACCTACTATGCCGCAGATGCGTAATGCACGCATAATGTTCATGGGCATGCAACCTCCTTGGTTGTTAGTTTGAATTGTTGTCAACCTGAATTTGCTGATTGTTTCCGAGTAATGGGCAACTATGCAGGGACCATACAACAGAGAAAAAATTTGTAATGGTGACACATTCTTCAGACACCAACTGCCTTACATCCGAAAACCGTTTTCCGTGTGATCCATGACCCTGCATTTACTTAGTGTCATCTGAAAGGGGAATCTCAATGCCCAATCGAAATTTTTTTCAAGCTCTATCCTTGATGCCATCAGGATTATCCATCAACTCTTCGATGATCCCTCGAAGTTTCTTTTTCAAATCGCTCATCTCTGTGTAGGCCGATCGTTTTGTAATCCCCATCTCCTTCGCTACCTCATCCGCCTTCAATCCCCGGCGCATCAGAGAAAACAGCTTTCGTTCGTGAGGAGTCAGTTTGCCAAGGGCCGCGAGCAATATCTTCTCTCTTTTCTTCTCTTCTTCCTCCGAGATCAACCTCTCTTCCTGATCCGGCTGAGAAGTGAATGCGGCCAGCAACACATCTTCCAGATTCAACATTCTCTTCTGCTCTCGAAGCCGCTCCAGAACTTTCCGTTTCGCGATTGTGTACAACCACGTTTGCGGCTCGGAATGATGGGCGAATGAGCGCAGGGTGTGATAGTCGTTCTCTATCAGCGACAGAGCGACCCGCTGTTCGAGACCATCGAGTTCCATTGGCTCAGGGGGATACTTGAGATTGCCGCATGCTTGACGGACAACAACGGGAATGTAGTGGCGAATGCTCTCAAACATTTCCTTCATTTCATCAGCAGGCTCTTGCGAATCCGTTCCGGGCATAGATTCCTCTTTTGTTAGCGGTTGCCGGGAGGCCGAGCGTCATTTCGATCTCCGCCGTAGTGGGGAATTGCAACGAGATTTGCCTTTGAGTTGGTAAAGACGCTAAGGCCGCTATGGCGAGGCTGATGTTAGCACAGAGAAAAAAAATAGAAAGCGGTTGAAGCCGGCACACAATCCTTGCTGCCGTATCATCTGGCTGGATAGAGTTGGTAAAGCATCAGGTAGACAATCACTCCCGTCACTGAAACATAAAGCCACAGCGGCAGCGTCCAGCGCGCGATCTTCCTGTGCCTGTCAAACCTCTCTCTCAACGCTCGCGCGAAAGTCACGAAGATCATCGGCACAATCACCACAGCCAAAATCGTGTGCGTAATCAGGATGGAGAAGTAGATCGCGCGAACCGCGCCCTGCCCCTGAAATTTCGTTGATCCGTGATGATAGTGATAAGTGAGGTAAGAGACCAGAAACAACGCCGAGGTGACGAACGCGCCGGTCATACAAGCCCGATGCGCCTTTATCTGTTTTCGGCGAATGAAGAGATAACCGGTGATCAGGAAAACCGCGCTGATGCTATTGAGCATCGCGTTCAGAGTCGGAAGTTCTGAGATTGACATATGCATTGATCGAGCTTGACGAGCCTTCGCTCGACTCTTCGTTTTGATAATGACGATACTTGAAGACCAGTTTGACCAATCCGCCGATGATCACAAACGTCGGCGCAAGCAGAACCAGGATCGCCGCGTTCATCGTCGCTGCGACTTCAGCCGCGTTCTCGGCATTAGCGATGCCGGCTTTGCACATCGGGCAACCGGCAAAGGCCGCCGCCGCAACGGCAATCAAAATCGCCGCCGCCGCCAGCATCAAATTGGCCGGACGTTTGAATCTCATCTCACCGCCAGAAGAAGATCAGCGCGAGCAGGTAAATCCACAGCCCATCCAGAAAATGCCAGTAGAGCGCCGTCGCATCAACAGTGGCGCGACGGCGGACAACCGTCCACTTGCTGCGCTCGCGCAACACCAGGTACAGAAGCGCCATCAGGCCGCCGATCAAATGGACGCCGTGCAATCCGGTGAAGACATAAGCATACCCGCTGTGCTGGTTTTTATTGAGGTAAAACCCGCTCGCCGCCAATTGCCGCCACAACGTGATCTGGGCGGAGAGGAAGCACAGACCGAGAATCATCGTCGCCGAAATCCAGAACCTGAATCTGTTTTCGAGCCTTCGTCGCAACGCCCGGCGCGCCAGCTCCATCGTCACACTGCTCATCAGAATCAAGCCCGTGCTCACCCACAACACGGGCGGCGCGGCAATCGGCTGAAGCCTGGCCTGGTTGACGATGTAGGCGCTCGTCAAGGCGAGGAACAGCATCGTGATGCTGGCCAGCGCCAGCCAGATAGCGATGCGATAGCCTTCAGGCGGCGGAGTAAGCTCGGCAGTCCGATTGCCGCCGCCCCCCCCGTCATCGCCGCCGCCATCGAAACCATCGAAGCCGATTCCGCCGTCACCGGTCGTGGGATCATCAGTTTTGTTCGGTGTCAGTGTTGTTGCCACAGTTGCTTCTCGAAAAGGTAGGGCAGAGCGGTCAGTTTGCCCGGATTTTCTTTAGGTCGGTTTGCAATTGGGTGTAGGGGAAATTGTGGCGCGAGTTGTTTACTCGCGCTCGCTTTCTGACCGGGCGAAGCCGCAAGCCGGGCGATTAAACAAATCGCCCCACACCGTACACGCAACTGCAAACCGATCTAAGCGGCGTTACCGGGAATCGGGGCAAATCATCAGTTTGCCGGATTTTTTTCAAGCCGCTATCGCAGGATGCCAGGGCAAACTGACCGCTTTGCCCTACCTTTCAGTCTGCGTCAGATAGTCTTTGTCAGCATCCGGAACCGAATACTCGTAAGGCCCGCGACAAACGGTCGGCAGACGTTTCTCGAAATCGCCATTCGACCATTCGAGCGTCGTCGCCTCCCACGGATTGTCGCCCGCTTTCGCGCCTTTCGACAAACTCAGGAAGAAATTGATCAGGAAGATCACCTGCGCCGCAGCCGTCACGAATGCAGCAATCGTGATGCAGACGTGCAGCGGATCGAGCGGTCGCAGGAACTCGAACCACGCGGTGTCGGCGTAACGTCGCGGATGACCGGCTATGCCCAGGATGTGGAACGGAATGAAGATCGCGTAAACGCCTACGAACGTCAGCCAGAAATGCAGCTTGCCCATCGTCTCGTTCATCATCCGTCCGAACATCTTCGGGAACCAGTAGTAGGTCGCGGCGAAGATACCGAACACCGCCGCCACACCCATTATCAAATGGAAATGCCCGGTCACAAACCACGTATCGTGGAAGACCATATCGAGCGCCGTCTGCCCCAGCACCAATCCCGTCAAGCCGCCCGAAACGAAGAGCGAGATGAAACCGATGGCAAACAGCATTGGCGTGGTGAGCCTGATCCGCGCGCCCCACAGCGTGCCCAGCCAGTTGAAGGTCTTGACCGCCGACGGAACGCCGATGGCCAGCGTCAAGACTGAAAAAGCAATGCCGAGGCGCGGGTTCATTCCGCTGACGAACATATGGTGCCCCCAGATCAGAAATCCCAATCCGCCAATCGCCAGCATCGCCGCTGCCATCGCGCGGTAGCCGAACACAGGCTTGCGCGCGAAGTTCGCCAGCACGTGCGATACGACGCCCATCGCCGGAATTATTGCCAGATAGACCTCCGGGTGGCCGAAGAACCAGAACAGGTGCTGCCACAGCAGCGGCGATCCACCGCCGCCTTCGATCAACTGCCCCGACACGACCAGACCTGCGGGCTTGAAGAAATTCATCCCGTAATTTCGATCAAGAAAGAGCAGCAAGCCCGCGACGAGCAACACCGGAAAGGCGAGCAACGAAATGATCGCCGTCGTCAGCCATCCCCAGCAGGTCAGCGGCATTCGCCCGAGCGACATTCCCTTCGTTCGCCGCGTCAATGTCGTGACGATGAAATTGATCGAGCCGGGAAACGACGCCAGACAGAAGATGGCGATGCTGATGAGCCAGAGGTCCGCGCCTGCCGATTGCCCCGGCCCTGATGAAGCGATTGCGCTGAACGGCGGATAGAACGTCCAGCCTCCGATCGGCGCGCCCCCCGCCACGAACAACGCTGCGATCAAAACGACGAAGCTCGCAAACGTCAGCCAGAACGAGATCATACTGAGCGCGGGAAAAACCATTTCGCGCGCGCCCAGTTGAATCGGCAGGAAGTAATTGCCGAAGGCCGATTGCGGCGCGACGGTCAAGACCATGAAAATCATCACCGTCCCGTGCATCGTGACCATCGCCAGGTAAAACTCGGGCTGCATCAATCCGTCTTTGAAGCCTTCGGGAAAGATCGCTTCGAGCCAGGACCACCGAGCCGTCGGCCAGGCCAATCGCAGCCGCATCAGCAACGACATCGCCGTCCCGGCCAGCGCGGCGGTCAGCGCGAGAAAGAAATATTGCAGGCCGATGATTCTGTGATCGCGGCTGAAAACATATTTGCGAATGAATCCGATGGGCGCGGCGTGTTTCCGCGATGTTTGGGGTTGTTCTGACATCGCCTATTCCTACAGCAGTTTGTGACCGGCCGACCCACCTTCACGACGACAGGACATGGAAGAGTATTCCCAAAATCTTCTCAACGTTGACGATGAAGTAACGAGCCTTGTCTATCGTCAGTCGCGTGTCTTCGAGTTGAAGAAACTGCCAGGTCTCTCCGGTCGTCACGCAGCCATAAATGGTTCTCGAATCCTGGCGCTCCCGTTGATTGAAGATTTGAGCCGCCACCATCTCCGCCGCGCACTGACCAATTCCTTCCTCGATGTCGTTCTTCTTGGCTTCGACCATCATCAGCACCGGGGCTTGAATCGTCGGCAGCGGCGGCGATTTGGCGATGATGAAATCGCATACTCCTTTCAGCCCCTTCTCCGGCGCCACGTCAAACCGCACTCCCGAATAGAGCGTGATGCTTTCATGCAGAAGATCGCGGATGAAGAGCAGGATCGGCGCAATGATGAACTCAGCGCGCGCTTTTTCGCTGACCGGAGCGAGCGGTTGCCCTTTCCTCAAGGTCTCTACCAGCCAGTCGTCGGGTTCGACCGGAGCGATTTCGCCAAACAAGTCCACCGTATCAAGGCTAAGTCCGAAAGAACGCTTCAAGTCGTCCAGGCTCAGATCGCTGTAACTGAGTCTACGTTTTCTGACTCTCTGCGGCTCTGCCATCGCGTTTCAATCCTCCGACCTAGATCGGTTTTCAATTGCGTGTACGGTAGGGGCAGACCTGTGTGTCTGCCCCGGCTTGGATCGGCGCGCAACCACCGGGGCAGACACACAGGTCTGCCCCTACACTGATTTGAAAACCGATCTAAGCGCTATTTCGGCGCTCTCTCATTCAACCACTGTTCAAAATCGTTCTGCGATTTGACTTCCAGATAAGCCCGCATCTGATGATGAAACTGGCCGCACAATTCGGCGCAGGCGATCTCGTAACGTCCCTCCTTCGTCGCGGTGAAGTGAATACCGATCTTCATTCCGGGCACGGCGTCCTGCTTCAACCGCAAAGCGGGCACATAAAAGTCGTGTACCACGTCCTTCGCCCGCAGCGTGACGCTGATTGGGCGATTGACGGGAACGGCCATCAAGCCCGACACGACATCGTCTTTGCCCGAAGCGTCATTCGGATCAATGCCGAGCGGGCCAGGTCGCGCGCCGATCGAATTGTCTTTATCGTTGTAGAGCCGCGGATCGCTTCTGCCGAATTTCCCGTCCGCTCCGGGATAG
>Ga0247727_10013276_pt1 | contig 13928 bp, 12 predicted proteins | sample WisWelCaveWW1625_FD_202498 | JGI IMG/M metagenome (GOLD analysis project Ga0247727, IMG submission 202498) | Biofilm microbial communities from Wishing Well Cave, Virginia, United States - WW16-25 | ecosystem: Environmental > Aquatic > Deep subsurface > Groundwater > Cave microbial mat | place... | reverse complement strand
CCAGTGAAATGGTTGAAAGAAGACAGAAAAACAAAAAAACAAAAGTAAGCCGGATCGCTTTTTTTCCCATTCGATATTGCCTCTCGAAAATCAATCTCTTGGGATGCGATGTCTGCCCGCGCATACGCTTGGGCTAACGAGCCAGATGATACTTCGTTTGCCGCCTCAACGCCCAGGAAATCTTTCCTTACGCTTGCGGCCCAAGCCGAATTGATCGCCCGCGCGCACGGGCTTTCCGTTCGCAAAGACGATCTCCAGCAGCTTCTCGCTGTGCACCTGGCGACCTACTTCATCCGACAATGCGGCGATGATCTTCTTCGTCTTCACCTCAATCACCTCGCCGGTTGACGGATAGGCCAATCGCCCATCGAGGCTGAACGTGATCCAGCCCGGCTGTTCGCGCAGCTTGATGCTCATCATCTGTTTCGGCGGCATCGCGGTATTGTCGAAGACGTGCATCCGTTCGTTGAACGCATCGCAGACCCACAACTCTTTTTCGTCGGGCGTCAATCCGACGCCGTGACTCGGACAGCCGTGGCGTTTCGTCGGGCCTTTTTGAAAACCCGAGACTTCGATGCGATGCAGCATTTTCCCTGTCCTCAAATCTCCGATCTCAAATCCGAGCAGCCCATTCACATTCACAAAGCAGAGAGTTTGCGAGCCATTGATCGTGAAGGGGCGGATCACGTTGCTGAAAGGGCCAGCGCGTTTGACGATCTCCATCGTCTTCGCGTCAACCACCGGCAGCAGCGGCGATCTCAACCCGGCGAGATAGGCGAATCGCCCATCCAGCGAATGGATCGTGTTATGCGCGCCCGAATTCGGCTCGATCTTCTTGATCACCTCGCCGGTCAAAGCATTAACCACGTGCCAGTGCGGTCCCTCGAACGACGGCACGTAAAGCGTCTTGCCGTCGGGCGAAAGAGCCATCCGGTCGCATCCGCCCTCGTACTCCTTCTCCCAGACTTTCTTCCCGGTGATGAGATCAAATGCGGCCAACCGCTTCGGCGTGCTGATGTAGATTTTCGCGGTCTTGGCATTGGCCGCGATGCCTTTGACGTTCTCCGCCGGTTTGCCTTCAGGCACATCCCACGTCGGGATGCGTTTGACGAACTTGTGCCCCTGCTCGATGTCGTAGACCAGAATGCCCACGCCGCCGTACTCGACGTAGTTGCGAATGCCGGGCGATGCGACGTAAAGCAGATGCTTCTCTTCTTTCGCCGCCTCAGGCTTCGATGACGACAAGGCGGCCAACAACGCCAACAAACAACCCGCGCAACCAACAAGCCCTCGCAAGTTCATAATCGTCCCCTCTCTGTTTCATTTGTTACCTCTCGTTGCCTGCCGGTAAACAGGACACGCAATCAGCGATGGACTTTGCTACAATGTGCGCGCTTGCAGTCCAAGTAAACCAACTGACAACGAACAAAGCTTATGGAGAATCATTCATCCATCATGCTCGAGCCTGATCCGGTGATCGAACTTTACAAGCGACACATTGATCTGACGCTGATTCTCGAAAACCTGCGGCTCACAGTCGAAGAACGGTTCGTGAAGCTGATGCGATTGCAGCAGTTCGCCGAAGAACTGCGGCGCGCAGGACAGCAGATGGAGGCGCGGCAATGACCGATTTCAGCGCGCTGATCCCATCGCTAGTCAACGAATCAGTCGAGTTCATCATCGTCGGAGGCGCAGCGGCAACCGCGCACGGCTCAGCCCGGCTCACCGAAGACCTGGACATCGTCTATCGGCGCACCAAGAAGAACATCGCGCGCCTCGTGCAAACGCTTGCCCCGCATCATCCTTATCTTCGCGGCGCACCGCCGGGGCTGCCTTTCGCCTGGGACGAATCAACAGTCCTGCGAGGGTTGAATTTCACACTTACAACCTCGCTTGGAGCAATTGATCTGCTCGGCGAAATTGCCGGCGGCGGAAATTACGAAAACCTGTTGCCCGATACAGAACGCATTCAGCTTTTCGGAGTCAAATGTCTTTGCCTGAACCTTGAGCGGCTGATCCAAACCAAGCGCGCCGCCGGTCGCCCAAAAGACTTCGAAACAATTGCCGAACTGGAAACAATCCTCGAACAGCGCCGTCGAAGTCAATAAGTTGCCTTACTCGGCCCGCAAAATCCCGAGCGGCTTTTTGATCATCACGTCCAGGCTCGACAACACGCCCACCAGCATCACCAGCAACAACGATGCAGCCACGCCGATCAAATTGACCGAAGGGATAAACCGCCAGTGAATCTTCAACGCGTGCTCGCTGACCGCCCACGTCAGCGCAATCGCCGCGGCTGAGCCGAGCAAGCCTGCCAGCAGACCGAGCACGCCGTATTCGACCACCAGCGTCGCAACGATCAGCTTCTTCTTCGCGCCGAGCGTCTTCAGGATCGCCGATTCGTAGAGCCGGTGATATTTGGTCATCGCAATCGAGCCGATCAGGATCAGCAAGCCGCTCAGGAACACGAACCCGCCGACGAACGACACGGCCAGCGAAACGTTCTGCACAATGCCGCGCGCCACTTCGATGATGTCGCGCACGTCAACCACCGACAGGTTCGGGAATTTATCAACCAGATCGCGTTGCACCTGCGCACGCGAGGTGTTGTCCGCCGGGCCTTTGAATGCGCTGATATACATCGTCGGCGCTTGCTCCAACGCGCCGGGACGGAAGACCACCAGGAATCCCGTTCGCGCGTTGCGCCAATCAACCCGGCGAATGCTGGTGACGCGCGCGGCGAGCTTGCGCCCCTGAATGTCGAACGTCACCCGGTCGCCCACGCTCAAGCCCAGCTCGTTGTGCAGCAGCTCCTCGATTGAAATCTCCGGCTCCGCGCCCGGCGTCGAATCCCAGAATCTGCCCGCAATGACACGCTCGAAATCTTCCACATAATCGCGGTAGGTCATAATGTATTCGCGCCCGAGCATCCCGCGATTCTGATTGCCCGGCAGAGACCGGTCGAGATTGACCTCGCCGTCGTTGATCCGGGCAATGCGCGCGCGGACGGTCGGGATGATCTGCGGGTTCGCGCCGGTGTGACGGGCGATGATCCCGGCGACGCCCTCGCGTTGATCGCGCTGGATGTCAATCAGGTACATATCGGCGCGAAAGGCGTTGAGATCGAGCGCGAATTCGTCGCGCAGGTTGAGCTGCAACGAACGCACGGCGACGACGAAGAAGACCCCCAAGCCCACGGCCATCAGAATGATCCGCGTCTGATTGCCCGGGCGATAGAGGCTGTTGATCCCCTGCCGCAGCGTGAACGACGGGACGCGCCGCGCGCCGCGCAGAAATTTCATCAAGACCGTCGCCGCCAGATTCAGCACGAACGTCATCGCCGCCAGCCCGGCCAGGAAGATGCCGCCGATCTTGAACGACCTCGCTTGCCAGCTCGCCAGCGCGAGCAAGCCGAGCACGACGATGACGCCCGCGACGATCTTCACCGAATCGAACCGCCATCTGCCGGTCTCGGTCAGGCTGCGCAAAACCAGGATCGGCTTGATCTGCCGGATTTCGAGCAGCGGCACAATCGAAAACAACAGCGAGATCAGCAAGCCCACGCCCAGTCCCTGCAACGCCGCCTGCCACGTCAATCCGAACTGGACGTTGAACGGCAGTTGATCGGCGAAAAGCTTCGGCAACAAGACGGTCGCAATCCTCGCCAGCGCCAACCCCATCAGGCTGCCCAGCAGACCGAGCGAAAGGACTTGGGCCAGATAAGCGCCCAGCACGCGCGCGTTCTGTCCGCCCAGACACTTCAAGATCGCAATCGTCTTCATCTTCTGCTGGATGAAGACGCGGGTGACGCTCGAAATGCCGATGCCGCCGAGCACCAGAATGATCAGCCCGATCAGGCTCAGAAAGTCTTCCACCTGCGTCAGCGATTCGCTCAAACGATCCTGCGAGTAACGGAACGAGCGCACGTTGACCTGCGACTGCGATTTCAATTCGCCGCGCAATCGCTCCTGCAACGTCTCCATCCCGCCTTCGCGCGTTTTGAACAGCACGCGAATACGCGCGCGGCTGCCCCATCCGGTCAAGCCCGCCGCCACCGCGTCTTCGTGAGCGACCATCACGCGCGGGCCGAAGCTGAACGCGCTCATAGTGGCGCCCGGCTCGCTCTCGATCACGCCACGAATCGTGAATTCGAGATTGCCGATCTTGACCTGATCGCCGGCCTTCAGATCGAGAACCGTGAGCAGGCTCTGCTTGACCAGCGCGCCGCGGCCTTTGAGCAGCTCGTGCGAAAACTTCATTCCATCGGCCAGCCTCATCTCGCCGTAGAACGGAAACTGCGATTGCACCGCTTTCAGCTCGACCATCTTCGGCACAGCGTTGGCGTCTTTGGCCGAGCGCAGCATCGTCACGGTCTCCAGGACTTCGGTGTGAGCGGCGACGAGCGGCGAATTGTAATAACGTTCGAGCACGGCCCTCGTCTCGGCGCTCCACGCGTTGTTCGACGAGACCTGCACGTCGGCAGTCAGCAGCGAGCGCGATTCGCGCCCCACCGAAGCTTGGATGTTCTGCACCAGCGAGCGCAGGCTGACAATCGAGCCGACGCCGACGGCAATGCAGATGAAGAAGAAGAGCAGCCGGCGCCACGACGCGCGCATTTCGCGGTAAGCGAGGTTGAGAATGAAGTTCATGGTTCAGTCCAGATTCAGTGCTGTATAATGCCGCGTGTGAAATTTGATTGGGACCCGAACAAAGCGGCGGCGAATGAGCGAGACCACCGCGTCAGCTTCGATGAAGCCAAAGAAGTGTTTTTCGATCCGAATGCCGTTGACCAATTCGATCCTGACCATTCAATCGAAGAAGCGCGTTACAACATCATCGGATTTTCCAGCCGTAGATTGTTGTTTGTAGTCTACACCGAAGGCACAGATGGTGTGATCCACATCATCTCTGCGCGCAAAGCTACTAAAAGAGAGCGGACAGAGTATGAGCGAGCAAACTAAGAAGGACAATGGATTCGTCTTCACCGTCGCCGAAGAAAAAGGCAATGAGGTAATCATCGAAGTTTCCGAAGAAGACTACCTGCGGGAAAAGGCCGCCGGCGTCGAAGAAGAATTTCTGCTCAAACCAGGACGCCACAAATTCATTCGCGGCGGTTTTCTGAAACGCCATCCCGACTTCAAACCGGGTGAACCGCACGAAACTACCGTCACCGTCACGCTGCCCATCGCGCTCGACGTGTTCAAATATTTCGAGCGGCGCGCGGCGGAGTTGAAAGCCGATTCGTTCAAAGCCCTGATGGCCGATGCGCTCCGCCAGGCGGTGAAGCCACCAACCGGCTCACAGCCTACTGCCGATTACTCCGCGCTGCTCAACGACGAGCGGTTCATCGCCGCCGTAGCCGAGCGCGTCAAAGTCATCTCTTCAACTCAAAAATCTCCGGCTCGCAAACGCAAACGGCCGGCAAAATCCAGAGCGAGAGCGAAAGCCGCCTGAGCGGTTCCGCGACTATCCATGCGCCATCTCCCGCTCCACCGCCAGTGTATCCTCAACCACTCTTCCGTCCCACAGCGCGAGCTTGCGATCAGCCAAATCAGCCAGGTTGTGATCGTGCGTAACCAGCAGCAGTGTCGTCTCGCGTTCGCGATTGAGTTTGACCAGCAATTCAAAGACGTGGGCGCCGTTTTTTGAATCCAGGTTCCCGGTCGGTTCATCAGCCAGCAGGATTTGCGGATCGTTGGCGAAGGCGCGGGCGATGGCCACGCGCTGCTGCTCGCCGCCCGAAAGCTGCGAAGGATAATGATGACCGCGATCATGCAATCCGACTTCGTCGAGCAGCGCCTGCGCGCGTTCGCTCGCACGCGGCAATCCCATAATCTCCATCGGCACCAGGATGTTTTCGTAAGCCGTGAGCGACGGGATCAGATGAAACGATTGAAAGATGAAGCCGACCAACTGCCCGCGCAATTCGGCCAACTCGTCTTCGCTCATCCGCGTGATGTCGCGACCGTCGAGAAAGACGTGGCCCTGTGTCGGCCCATCCAGCCCGGCGATCAACCCGAGCAGCGTTGATTTGCCGCTGCCCGACGGACCGACGACCGAGACGAATTGCCCGCGCGGAATTTCGAGATCGAGCGCGTGCAGGATCGTCAGTTGTTCGCTGCCGCTGGTGACGACTTTGGAGACATTCGAGAGTCGAATCATGCTATCTTTTGACCGCCAGAAGAACTGCCAGAAGAACTGCCAGAAGAACTGGATGATTGTTCGATTGATTTCGCATCGAGAAAGCAATATGCCTGTTATGAATCGCAAATTCAAATCGCATTTCTGTCACGTTTTTTTCATCGCACTGGCCATTCTCTCTTCGTTCGCCTGCCGCAGCTCAACCGGCCCCGCCGAAACCACCGGCGCGACGGCGAAACCGGAAACACCGTCCGCCGCCGTGCCTTCGGCCATCCCGGCAAAAACCGATGACCTGCCGGCCATCGTCGCGTTCGGCGACAGTCTGACCGCCGCTTACGGACTCGGCGAAGACCAGGCCTTCACCACGCTGCTGCAACGCAAGCTGGACAGGAAAGGCTATCGCTATCGCGTGGTCAACGCCGGCGTGTCGGGCGACACGTCGGCGGGCGGTTTGCGCCGCATTGACTGGTCGCTCGAAGGCAACGTCAGGATTTTGATTTTGGAATTGGGTGGCAATGACGGATTGCGCGGACTGCCCGTGGCCGAGATGAAAAAGAATCTCGCCGCGATGATCGAGCGCGCGCAATCGCGCGGCGTCACGGTGATCCTGGCTGGAATGGAAGCGCCGCCAAATTTGGGCGCGGAATACACGCGCGAGTTCCGGCAGGCTTACCGCGATCTGGCCAAAGAGTACAAGGTCAAGCTGATCCCTTTCCTCCTTGAAGGCGTTGGAGGATTGGCTGAAATGAATCAGCCTGACGGAATCCACCCGAACGCTGAGGGTGAGAAGGTGATGACGGAGAATGTGTGGCGCGTGCTCGAACCATTGCTTTTGAAGAACTGAGAACGAAACTGCAAATCTGCACTCTGACCCGCGCTTTGCCGACCTGCTGTGGCGCGTCGGGCTGACTGAATGAAGCCGTCTGCCGCCGTCCATCGTCTTTTTGCTCCGCCAATGCCTGATCACCTGCACTTTTCTTGAACCTCCCGGTCGCGCCGTGTAGACTGCGCCCGTTCCGGTTTCAGCAGAGGTCACGATACGCCTGGGCGGCGCTCACCTCAGTGTCGCGCCTCGGCTCTTTCGCGGGAGGTTCCGCCAATGCTCGCGATTTTAGATTTTCAGATCACGCGCGCCGCGCCCGAAAACTTCCACCTGGACGTTTGCGAACGCGGCCAGTCGCAGCCGCTCGCGTCGGCGGAGATGGAGTACCGGCTGGATTTTATGGCCGGGTTCGAGTTGGAGCGGCTCGATTACGACCGCCGCAACCCGCACGGGCGGGTAGAACTGCTGCGGACTTGTGGCTGCTAGCGTGCGCCGGGGAAACCAAACAAGCTCAACCTGATTTCCGCTGTTTGGTCGCTGGTTGAAGTGTTACAATAGCTGTCAATGCACCGCTAACTGGGAAGAGAGAAACCATGGCTGAGCCACTGAAGAATATTTACAATGCCTGCGACCCATATCTGCCTGCATCGTCACAGTATTACTTTGATTGTGCCGAGGCGCGCGGAGAGGCAGCCTTCGCCAAAGCTGTGCGCAGCCATTTGACGCTTGCCAACGACCATCTTTGTTTCCTGCTCTCTGGCCACATCGGCTGTGGCAAATCGTCGGAGCTGAAGAGGTTGGAACTCGCCCTTACCGATGTTACGCCGACCGAAGACTGCTACTTTCCGGTGCTGATTGATGTCAGCGAATACCTCGATGATTATGATGTCTCGGTGACTGATATTTTACTGGCCATCGTGACGGAACTGGCCGATACGTTGCGCAGCAAGCTCAATGTCGAGTTGAAAGACAGTTACTTCACCAAGCGGCTCAACGAGATCAAACAGTATTTCCTGAGCGAAGTCGAAATCAACGAGGGCGAATTGGAACTCGGTTTCGCCAAGGCCAAAGTCCAGCGACTCAAAAAAGATCCGACCGCACGCCAGAAAGTGCGTGACATCCTTGAGCCGAAGATGTCCACGATGCTCGAAGAGATCAATCTGGTCTTCGAGGAAGCGCGGCTGGCGCTCAAAAAGCAGCCGCAGCCAGGGTTGTTGAAACAGCCCTGCCGCGATCTCGTCATCATCCTCGACAACCTCGAAAAGATTCGCAAAATCGGCGCGGTGGAAGAGGGGCTTGCTTCACAACGTGAACTCTTTCTGGAGCGTTACACCCAACTCACCGGCATGAGCGCTCATTTCATTTACACGGCACCGTTGCGGCTGGTGCGCTCTGCCGATGGGCCACAATTGGAACAGCGTTACGGGCCGCTCTTTGTGCTGCCGATGATCAAAGTGATCGAGCGCAGCACGCGCAAACCTTTCGCCGCTGGCGTAGCGTCAATGCGGAAGATTCTGGAAAAACGGCTGGGCGGACTGAAACTGGAAGAGGTCTTTGCCGCCGAAGCTCTGGATTTTCTGCTCGCACACAGCGGCGGCCACGTGCGCAACCTGATGATCTTTGTGCAGAACGCCTGCACCTACACAACCGCGCTGCCGATCCCGCTCGGCGCGGCGCAAAAGGCCATCAAACAAACGGTCAACACCTACAGTTCGAGCATCCCGGAGAGTCATTGGGAGAAGCTGGCGAAGCTCGATCTGTCCGCTGATCAGCGCATCCCCAACGGCGATGAAGACTATCTGAAGATGCTGGAAAATCTCAGCATTCTCGAATACATCAACAGCGGCGATGACGACGTCTTTGCCGAAGCTGAGCCGTGGTACGCCGTCAATCCCATCGTCCGCGAGCTGAAGAAATTCAACGAGGAGCGCCAAAAGCCCGCCGAAGCGAAACGTCATGACCGACCACGCCGCCGAAATTGATCCGTTTGAGCCGGGAACCCTCGACCAGGAGACCGAACTCGCCGCGCTCACACACGCGCTGGAATTTGCCAGCGGTTTCAGCCTGCTGTTCGTGCGCTGCAACCAGGCGCCGCAACGTCGCCGCCTGATGGCTGAGGCGCGCGCGCGACTGCCGCAGTTCACCATTCAGGAAATCCACTTCAGCGATCCCGTCAATCATCTGCTCGACGCCTTACGCGAACGGTTGGCCGAGCCTTTGCCGGACGCCGTTTTCGTCAGCGGATTGGAACACGCGCTGCCCGGACTGGCCGCCGCGCCGACCACACCGTTCATCGCCAATCTCAATGCCTCGCGCAACTCGTTTCCACAAATCGTGCCGCGCCCGCTCGTGCTGTGGGCGCCGGAATATGTGCTGACGGCGATTGCCCAGGGCGCGCCCGATTTCTTTTCGATTCGTTCGGGCGTCTATGCCTTTGCCGCCGCGCCTGATGAGCCTGCCGAATTCGCGCATACTCTTTCTGCAGGAAAGCACTGGCAAGCCTATAGTCTGCCGTTGGCGGAAAAACGGGATCGCACCGCCGCGATTGAGCGACTTTTAGCCGAATACGAAACATTGCCTGTTGATCGGCGTGACCGCAGGGCGGAATTGAGATTGCTTGATCGCTTGGGCGTACTGCTTTCCGCGCAGGGGAATTACGCGGAGGCGCTTCGTCAATTTCAACGCGCGCTCAAGTTGGCCGAAGAACTCGGCGACCGCGAGGGCGTTGCCAACTTCCTCCATAATATCGGCAACCTGCACTTTCATCGCGGGGAGTACGACGAGGCGCGGCAGCGCTACGAGCAGTCCCTGCGGATTGCGGAAGAACTCGGCGACCGTGCGGGCGTCGCCAGTTCGCTACATCAACTTGGCATATTGCATCAAGAACGCATGGAATACGGCGAGGCACTGCAATGCCACGAGCAGTCACTACGCACTCAGGAAGAACTCGGCAACCGCGCGGGTGTCGCCAGTTCGCTGCATCAACTCGGCAAGCTGCATCAAGCACGTGGGGAATACGGCGAGGCGTTACAACGTTACGAGCAGTCGCTACGGATTGCGGAAGAACTCGGCAACCGCGCGGGCGTCGCCAGCTCGCTGCATAACATCGGAGCGCTGCATCAGGCACGCGGGGAGTACGGCGAGGCGCGGCAGCGCTACGAGCAGTCCCTGCGGATTTCGGAAGAACTCGGCGACCACGCAGGCATCGCCAACTCGCTCGGTCAGATCGGGAAGCTGTTCACGGAAACCGGGAGGTACGAGGAAGCATTCACACCGCTGTTGAATGCGCTGGCTACTTTCCTGCAATTGCAATCGCCGAATGCGAGGGTCGTGGCAAATATGCTCAGAACGCTGCGGGCGCAGTGGGGTGAGCAAGCGTTCGATGCGGCGTGGCGGGCCGCCACTGGCGAAGATGCGCCGGATTGGTTGTGGGAGGCGAGCGGCGCGGCTTCGTGAACATCAACATCGGCGTGCCGGGCTTCGCCGACTTCGCGCCGAAGGAGATGTGGTGGCAGTGCTGCTGCTCATCTGGCGGCGGATGATCTGAAGAAACTCCAAAGCGCAGCCGCGTCCTGCTCTTGACCTTTCGTTGACTCAACCTCGGCGCGCCCATACAATCCCAGCCGGTTTACGCGTACTCACTTCACCCAAACCGATGACAAGCAAACAAGGAGCGTTCACGATGCGTCATTTGCCCTCGATTCGCCATCGTCTGTTGCCGATTTGTATTCTTCTCGCGCTGTCGAGTCTTATCATCTTCGCCCAGAATAAACCTCAGCCGATGGACGAGGACTTCGCCAAATCCGTCAAGGAATGGACCACGCGGCCCGAATTCATCAGCCCGCTGGTTGATCATCTGCCGAAGGTCGCCGGCGTCCCGTCGCCCAAAGACGTGCTCGGTTATCACATCGGCCAGCCGAAGAAGCTGACTCGCACGACGGAGAGCTATCGTTACTACCGCGCGCTGGCCGAAAAATCGCCGCGCGTGAAAGTGCTCAACATCGGGCAGACCGACGAAGGACGCGAGTGTCTGGTCGTCATCGTGGCCAATGAAGACACGGTCAAAAACATCGAGCAGTATCGCGGCTACCTCGCACAACTGGCCGATCCGCGCAGGATCACGGAAGCTCAAGCCCAGGAGATCATCGCCAAAGCCAAACCGATTTATCACCTGATGGGCGGGTTGCACAGCGGCGAGACCGGGCCGCCTGAAATGCTGATGGAGTTGGCCTATCGCCTGGCGGTCGAAGATTCGCCAGTCATCAATACCATCCGTGACAACGTCATCGTCACCATCACGCCCGCAGCCGAACCCGACGGCCGCGACCGTTACGTTGACTGGTATTATCGCCACAAGCTGGACGAGACGGGCGAGCAGGATTCGATGGGCGGGCCGCCTTACTGGGGCAAATACATCTTTCACGACAACAACCGCGACATCAATTATTCGCAGGTGACGATGCGCAACCTGCTCGAATGGTATTTGCAATGGCATCCGCCGATCATGCATGACCTGCACGAATCGGTTCCCTTCCTCTACACCTTCAGCGGGCAATCGCCGCAGCAGCCGACGCTCGATCCGATCCTCTACGGCGAGTTGCCGTGGTTTGCGAACTTCGAGATGTCGCAGATGATCAAGTACGGAATGCCCGGCGTGTGGACGCACGCTTTCGTTGATATGTGGTCGCCGGGTTACCTGGCGTTTATGTCGTCGAACCACAACGGGATGATCCGGATGTACGAGACCTTCGGCAACGGCGGCGCGAACACGATGAAGCGCAAGGTTGATACGGGTGAAGGCACGGGTGGTGGACGCCAGAGTCCTTCGAGCCGCGAGTGGTACCGCCCGTCGCCGCCCTACAAAGAAGTCGAATGGTCGATGCGCAACAACACGAACTTCATGCAGACCGGCGTGTTGTCCGCTTTGCAGTTGACCTCGGAGTTCCCCAAGGTCGTGCTCGAAAACTTCTACCAGAAGTCGCGCAATTCGATTGAGTCGGGAAAGAAAGATGCTCCGTTCGGTTTTGTCATCCCGCCGCAGGCTGATATGACGCGCGTGCAGTTAGTGGTCAATCTGCTCCGGCTTCAAGGTATCGAAGTTGGGCGCGCGACGGCTGAGGTTAAGTTGAAAGAAGGCACATTCCCCGCCGGCTCGTTCATCGTCAAACGCGATCAGCCTTACGGACGGCTGGCCAAGATTCTGATCGAAAAACAGAACTTCCCCGACCCGAACCTGCGGACATACGATGACACGGGCTGGACGATGGGGTTGATGACGCAGACCGAGATCAAAGAGATTGCGGACCCTGGCGTCCTCGACGTTCCGGTCGAACCCGTCGGCAAGCTTGAAATCAAAGGCGAAGTGAAGGGCGGCGGGACGACAGCTTACGCAATCATCAATCGCGGCTCGAACAACCTGGTCACGCTGCGCTATCGCCTGAAGGATTTGAAAGTGCAGGCCAACGAGCAGGTGTTCAAATCCGGCGACATCGAAATTCCCGCAGGCTCGTTGATCGTTGCGGCGGATGGCAAAGCCAAAACGGCAGTCGAACAACTCGGCCTGACCGCCGTCGCGTTACAGTCAATGCCAACCGTGCTGATGCACGAAGTTGATCTGCCGCGTCTGGCTGTCTACTCGACCTGGGGCAACACGCAGGAGGTCGGCTGGGTGCGCCACGCGCTCGATAAATTCGAGGTCAAATACGACCTGATTTACAAAGAACGCGTCAAGCAGGGCAACCTGCGCGACGCTTACGACGTGATCATCGTTCCGAACCAGGGACGCGGCGGAAAGGGTCTGGTCTTCGACCGGGAACCGCAGCGCAAGCCTCTGGCTTACACCAAGAGTGACCAATTCAAGTCGCACGGGGTGTACGGCGAATCAGAAGACATCACGGGCGGGATGGGACTCCAGGGCGCGCTCGAATTTCAGAAGTTCGTCGAAGCGGGCGGTCTGGTGGTCACGCTTGGCCAAGCCAGCTTCTTCCCGCCCGAATTCGGTTTGACGCGAAGCATCGAAGCCAGCCGTCCCTCGACGCAGTTTTACGCGCCAGGCCCAATTGTCGAGGCCGAGATTCTGCAACCTCAGCATCCGATCTTTTATGGCTATGCGCAGAAGACGATTCCAGTGCGCTACGCCAATGGCCCGCTGCTCAACGTGCCCGAACGCGACCGCGACCAGCAGGTGCTGATGCGCTTCCCCGGCGCGGACAAATCGGTGCTGAGCGGATTGATGCGCGGCGTCGCCGAAACCCGCAATCGCCCGGCGATTGTTGACGTTCCGGCGGGCAGAGGCCGAGTGATCCTGTTTGCGACCAATCCGTGTTACCGCTGGCAGAACCACGGCGAGTTCGCGATGCTCTTCAACACCATCCTGCACCACAACGACATCAAGACGATTGAAAAGAAACCGGCGCAGACGGCCGAAGTGAAGTAATCGCTCGCGCAAAACCTCGCGGTCAGCGGCCGAGGCGCGAGATTTACAAAACGCTACCCGGATCTTCTCCTGACACCATTGCGGTCGAAGAATTCATGGCGGCTGTCTTTCAGAAAAATTCCGTTCCCCAAATCCGCGCCCCGCGAAAGCGGCGGTTGGCGGCTGCTCTGCTCGCGGCTGCTCTCATCTGCTCATATGCAAGCCATTCGCCGGTCGCTGCGAATCAGGATGCTCCGAGCTACGCCAAACAGGTCGAGCCGATCTTTCAGGAAAAGTGCGCTGCCTGCCACAACCATACCCTCAGGCGCGGTGGACTCAACCTGGAGAGTTACGAAGCCCTGATGAATGGCGGCAAGCACGGCCCGATCGTTGTTCGCGGCAAAAGCGGCGACAGCCGTTTGATCAAAATGATCGAAGGCTCGATTCAACCGCGAATGCCTTTGGGCGACGAACTGACCGCCGATGAAATCAAAGTCATCAGGGCCTGGGTTGATGCAGGAGCGAAAGGGCCGGACGGCTCGATGCCGC
>Ga0247727_10013275_pt1 | contig 13931 bp, 11 predicted proteins | sample WisWelCaveWW1625_FD_202498 | JGI IMG/M metagenome (GOLD analysis project Ga0247727, IMG submission 202498) | Biofilm microbial communities from Wishing Well Cave, Virginia, United States - WW16-25 | ecosystem: Environmental > Aquatic > Deep subsurface > Groundwater > Cave microbial mat | place... | reverse complement strand
CCCGAATTGCGGGCATTGCATGGGTACAAATCCCATGTATGAAAATTGAGCTGAGACTCGCAATCGATTGTCGCGACTCAACATTTCAAGGATCAACCTCGGTTTTTCGCGGGGAACTTCGGTTTAGACTTTCAGGAAAAATCTTGGGGGAGCTTGCGGCATGCGCCTCAAGAGCGGCCAGGACCTAGCAACGGGGGCGCTGTTCGTCGCCATCGGCGTCGCGGCGCTTTGGATCGGCGCCGACTACCCGCTCGGAACCGCCCAGCGCCCGGGCACCGGCGTGCTGCCCCGCATCCTGGCCTGGTGTCTGATCGGCACCGGCGCGCTGCTCTGGCTCAAGGCCCTGCTCCGCGGCGGGCCTCGCCTCGGCGGCTGGGCCTGGCGGCCGGCGCTCATGGTTACTCTTGCGGTGGCCGCCTTCGCGCTGCTGATCGACCGACTCGGCCTGGTGGTGGCGATGCTCGGCAGCATGACGCTCGCGGCGCTCGGCACTCCCGAGACGCGCTGGCGCGAGTATGCCCTGTTCGCCGTTCTCATGCTGATAATCGGCATCGGCGTGTTCCGCTACGGCCTCGGTATGCCGGTCACGGTGCTGCCCAAGCAGCTGCCCGGCAACATGCCCTGGGAGCTGCCATGGAAATAGGCACGCTCCTTGCCAATCTGGCGCTCGGCGTCTCGGTCGCCGTCACGCTGCAGAACCTGGGCTGGTGCCTGGCCGGCGCCGTGATCGGTACCGCGATCGGCGTGCTGCCGGGCGTCGGGCCGGTCGCGACCATGGCCCTGCTTCTGCCCGTGACCTACCTGCTGCCGGCGGAAGGCGCGCTGATCATGCTGGCCGGCATCTACTACGGGGCGCAGTACGGCGGCTCGACCACGGCGATCCTGGTCAACCTGCCGGGCGAGTCGAGCTCGGTCGTCACCACGCTCGACGGCCACCAGATGGCGCGCCAGGGCCGCGCCGGGTCGGCGCTGGCGATCGCCGCCCTCGGCTCGTTCTTCGCCGGTTGCATCGCCACCCTGGCCATCGTCGTTGCCGCCCCGCCGCTGAGCCGGCTCGCCCAGCAATTCCGGCCGGAGGATTATTTCTCCCTGATGGTGCTCGGGCTGGTGTTTGCCATCGTGCTGGCCAGCGGCTCCGTCCTCAAGGCCTTCGGCATGGTGTTTCTCGGCATGTTGCTGGGGCTGGTCGGCACCGACGTCAACACCGGCAACACCCGTTTCACCTTCGGCATCAGCGATCTGTTCGACGGCATCGGCTTCGTGCCGCTGGCCATGGGCGTGTTTGGCATTGCCGAGATCATCGCCAATCTGACGAACCGCGAGCGCCGCGATCTCGCCACCTCCAGGGTGAGCGGGCTCCTGCCCACCAGGGAGGACATCCGCCGCTCGGTGGCGCCCGTCCTGCGCGGCACCTTCCTGGGCGGGCTGCTCGGCATCCTGCCCGGCGGCGGCGCGATCCTGGCCTCGTTCTCGGCCTACACACTGGAGAAAAGGCTCTCGCCCACCCCCGAGAAGTTCGGCACCGGCATGATCGAAGGCGTCGCCGCCCCCGAGAGCGCCAACAACGCCGCGGCGCAGACCTCGTTCATCCCCATGCTGACGCTCGGCATACCATCCAACGCCGTGATGGCCATGATGATCGGCGGCATGATGATCCACGGCATCATCCCGGGCCCGCAGGTGATGGAGCAGAGGCCGGGCTTGTTCTGGGGCATGATTGTCAGCATGTGGATCGGCAATCTGATGCTGGTGGTGCTCAATCTGCCGCTGATCGGCCTGTGGGTGCGGCTGCTGCTGGTGCCCTACCGCCTGCTCGCCATCGCCATCCTGTTCTTCTGCTGCATCGGCGTCTACAGCCTCAACAATTCCGCCAACGAGGTGCTGATCATCGCCGCCTTCGGCCTGTTCGGATACCTGCTCATGAAGCTCGGCTGCGAGCCGGCGCCGCTGCTGCTCGGCTTCCTGCTGGGGCCGATGATGGAGGTGTACCTGCGCCGGGCCATGCTGCTGTCGCGCGGCGACCCTCTCGTGTTCGTGCAGCGCCCGCTGTCGCTCGCCTTTCTCCTGCTGGCTGCGGTGCTGCTTCTGTTCGTCGTTGTCCCCACCGTGCGCAAGGCGAGGGAGAGGGCGTTCCGCGACGGCAATTGACGGCCGACCCGCCGCGGCGCATCCTTCGGTCAACCAATATTCAGGGAGGCCCTCATGCGCTGTCGCGAAGCATTCTTGCGTTTTGCTTGGGTGGCGCTGGCCGCCAGCCTTTTCGTTGGCATTCCGGCTCGAGCCCAGAATCCGGCACAGAACTGGCCCGACAGGCCGGTCAAGCTGATCCTGCCCTATGCGCCTGGCGGCGCCACCGACCTGATCGGCCGGCCGTGGGCGGAGAAGCTGAGCCAGGCGTTCGGCCAGCAATTCGTCATCGAGAACCGCGGCGGCGCGGCCGGCGCGATCGGCACCGAGACGGCCGCCAAGACCGCTCCCGACGGCTACACCTTCCTGCTCACACCCAACGCGACCCTGTCGATCCTGCCCCTGCTGCGCACGACGCCCTACGATCCCGTCAAGAGCTTCCTGCCGGTTGGCCGGGTCGGGGATATCGTCGGCGGCTTTGTGATCCATCCGGCGGTCGGGCCCAAGACCTTCAAGGAGATGGTCGAGTACGCCAAGAAGAACCCGGGCAAGCTGTCATTCGGCTCGGCGGGTCTCGGCACTGCCACCCAGCTGCGCCTCGAGATGCTGAAATGGCGGGCCGGCATCGACATCCTGCACGTGCCCTATCGCGGCAGCGCCGATGCGCTCAACGACCTGCTGCCCAACACCGTGCAGATGATGAACGAGATCAACGTGCTTCCCCACGTCAAGGCGGGCAAGCTGATCCTGCTCAACATCAACTACAGCCAGCGCCATCCCGACTTCCCGGACGTGCCGACGCTGACCGAGCTCGGCTACCCCAACTCGGACGTGCCGATCTGGTTCGGCATCCTGGCCCCAGCCGGCACGCCCAAGGAGATCGTGGACAAGCTCAACGCCAAGATCGTCGAGATCGCCAAGAGCGACGACATGAAGGCCAGGATGCAGGCGCTCAGCGTCGTGCTGCCGCTGCAGACGCCCGAGGAGGTCGCCAAGCACCTCGAGGAGGACACCAAGCGCAACGCCGACGTGATCCGCATCGCCAACATCAAGCTCGACTAGGGCAACGCCGACAAGGCGGCCGTCTCAAGTAAAGGTTGGTCCGAAGAATTCGGGGAACTCAAGGACACCTCAATTTGTTTCCTCGAGTGCCCGAAGCAGACAGCGCGCAAGACTGAGCTTGTTCGACGACCACGCCGGCTGCTCGTTGGCTAACGCCGTCCCGTTTGACCAGGCATCGAAGCTTGCCTTCAGCGCCGTCACAAGCCCCTCGACTTCCTTCTCGGGCTCAACCGGTATCCGGAAAGCCGCCGGCTCTTCCCGAAAAGCTGCGAACTCGCTGACGGCCACCGGTGTTTCGTAAGCCAGCGCGTGAGCAATCATGCCGCTCGTCTCCCCGCATGAAGGGAAGCGCAACGCCATCAACAGGTCCAAACGTTCCAGAGTGGAATGAAGGTCGTCCTCGTCCAGGAAGCCAACGAAGCGAATTGTGCTTCTGAACCGCTCGTCGCATAGACCCAACAGTCTGCGTTTCTCTTTATCCGGTACGCTACCACCCAACAAAAGCTCGCACGAAGCGCAAACCGGGTACCGCTCGAGAAACGCGCTCCATCCCGCCACCACCGATGCGAAGCGCTTGATGTGAGAGTAGTACCCAAGGCTCCCCGCGGTGAACAGCCTGGGCGACCGGTCACGCCGGCCCGCCGTCCCTATTCCAAGTGCACCCCCCCGGCTGGGCGCCGGATGCCGGCACACCTTGATCCTTTCCGCTATCTCCTCCCCCGCCACCGTCTCCAATGCCAGTCTCGCTTTCGCATAGTACGAATGCACAAAAAGTTCGCTGCATTGTTCCAAAGTTACGCCCTGCGCATTTATGAAATGCTTCGTAACATCGTCGACTTTGTCGTAATCGCGAAGGATAGCCGCGGACCGCCGGCCAAGGTCGTGACCGAAAGCGTCACTTAGCAGGCCACAATAGGGGGATCCCAGGAACTGGCTCAGCTCTCGAATCATGAATCCTGCGGTCAGATCGTGAATTATTCCCACACTCCTCCCGCGCGTTTGCAGCGCCAATTGCTCGTAACAGTAGTAATGATAGGGGTTCGAAGCCAAGAAGTACGCACAAACGTCGCGCCGCGCCACCGCTACGCTGCGGAAGTCTAGCACCGTCCAACCCTGGGACCTTGCCGCCGATCCCTGCTCCTCCGAAGAGAAACTGTCGACCGCGACTACCACATGTTTCCGTACTTCCTCCCCGCCGTTCCTGACCAGATCGTCCAGCAATGCCGCCGCATACGCCGCCGTTCCGGTATTGGCGCTTGGCAGCGGAGTAAATAGTATCAACATCTACTTCCGACCCAGGTCGCTCAGAAGTGCCGCTACCGGTTCACGGGCGGATCGCAAAATTGCGTCCCACGATAGTTCCGCCACGTCCCCAGCGCCCGAGCCTGCGGCGCAGGGGTTTCCACCGGCCGCGGGCGCAGCCACACGGATCATCTGCTGAGAAAATTCCGGTCCCGTCCCGGCAAGCGACACTCTGGGTAGCGCCATGAAGGCCTCGAAACCTCTGAATGCGGCCGCCGTGCCGATTATGCGCTTGCCGGACAGGAGGGCCTCGGCGGTCTTGATGTTGGTCCCGCCTCCCGTCGTTATGGGAAGCAGAACGGCATGGCATTCGAGCAGCGCCAGATTTTTCTCGTCCTCGGTGGCCTCCGGGACCGCCACTATTTCCAAGTCCTTCACTGGGCCGTTTGTCGCCTCCCACTCGCGATATATGGAACAAATGCCGCCCACCAGCAGGATGACGAAGTCCCTACGTGGCGGATTGTTCCGGAGGGGTTCGATCACCAGGTCCAATAAACCGAACCAGTTCGGTGCATGGGCGGCACTTACGTAGGTAAAGGTCGGCACCTCGAACAGCCTCTTTGAATATTGCGCCAGCGCACCCCGGGCTTTTGCCGGGTCGGCAACCTGCGGCCTATCCGCGCCGTTGGGGACAACAAGGATATTGGGGTTCAAATGCTTCAGGTTCGCTCGATCGCCTTCAGAGCAGCAGACAATAAACGCTGCACGCGACGCCAGGTCATCCTCGACGAGCTTGATCTGATTGACGCAGTACGGGTCGCAGATCTTCTGTTGCTTCAGGTAGTCACGCTTCATAGCCCACTCGATGTTATGGGCGCTGTAAGCCACATTCGGGTGGCCTTTGAGTCTCTTTATCAGTGGCCACAGAAACGGATGCTCGAGCCATACAAGGTCCGGCCTGAAGCGCCGTAGCATCGTTTTGACTTGTCGGGAGAGGAACTCGTCCGACTCGACAGCGTGCCGCACGCGCATCTCGAAATCATACGGAACCCGGAACACCCAATCATTGAGCGATTTTGAAAGCACGATATCCGCTGGACTGACGTCCGGTCTGTGCGGTGCAATCGCGGCGGTAAGAACCTCGGCGTCAAGGGAAGTCAGCAAGGAACCGAGCTTGGCGACGCGGCGTTGACCTCCCGTCACCGCGGGCTGAATGGGATAGTAGCCGAGCTGCAGTATTCTCATAGTCTGCGTTCGCCCACGTCCTTTCGCCCAGCAAATTCAGGCGTATTGTCCTCCCGCGAGTTACGGACCGCTGGTTTTTCGCCTTGCGCAAAAGTACGGGCAACGGAGTTTACCAATGTATCTATCCGTTGCTCGTAGAGCGACACTGTCACTGTAAAGCGAGCGGCGAGGGCGTAATGGTCGTGCTCGAGCCTTTTCAACCGCGCCTCGAGTTTACGCAGGCGGCGTTGGCCGGTGAGGAAGTAAAACACCTTGCGGAGGTTGACCGAAAGTTTTGACACGAGGCCCCCCGATTCCCTTATCTCTTGGCTCACCGCGAGCGACAACAAGGGCGATGTCGCCGAGCCCCTTGCCGATATTCCTCGTGCGGCCTCGGCAATCTTTAGCAGAACCTTCGATGATGTCGAGCGGTCGAGGCCGCGGGCGAGAGCACCGTCGTCTGGGCCCGGGGTCTCGTGTTGCGACCAATTCATAAGGTGCGCAGTCAGCATGTCCGAGGTCTCGACCGCGGGCTCGGCGGTCCAAGAGGACTTGATCGTGGATCAAGTCCAAGGCGCTCCGGCCGGGGACGCAAGATGAGAGGTTTGTCCGCCGCTCCCGTGCGTTCCCGGAAACCGAGGCCCCGACCTCCAGGTCGGGGCCGAGGTTATCCGGGATCATCCCTCGGGAGGGGCCCCCGGGTTCCCGCTTCGCCTGCCCCTGCGGGGACGCGCAACAACGGGTTGCGACGCCATGCTCCAGGGCTTGCCCGCGAACGCACTCGCCGCGCTCGCCGGCTCTACCCGCGCAGCGGAGCGCCTCACCACCGCCAGCGCGCTCGCGGCCGGCCCCGGGACATCAACATGGCTTCCCGTCCTCTGCCATACTAACATTGCGACCGGACCACTCAATGCAGCTTGCTCGGCGTTGGCTCCTAACACATGGCCGCTGTCATCATCTTGGGTTTGCCGTGGCTTCGCTGTGGAACCGCACAGGTTTTCGTGAACCAGCTTCGCTTTTTGCGCGAGAAGCAGCACCGTTCCCTTTTCGTCGTCCTGCCGTTCGAAGCCAAGCACCATGCCGGCCATCCCATTTGGCAGCGCTTTGCCGCGGAAGCCGGCCAACTGCACGACGCGCTGGTGATTCCGGCACCCCTCGCAAGGCGCTTGCGCCCTTTCCGGCTTTTCGGTCGCTTTTGGGCCGAGGCACGCGGCCTGACGGCACTCGACTGGAACCTCAGAATTTCGGCGGCAGCGCCGCTGACATCTCAAATCAAACAATTGCTTACAAACGAGCCGGGCGTCGTAATATTAGCCAACCACGTATATACAATGGGTTTTGCGCACAAATTGAAACGTTATTTCACGGGCTTGCAAAAGAGCTGCAAGATTGCGGTCGTCACTCACGATGTTCAGTCGCACATAGTCTCCGACAGCGGGGTGCGCAATCCTTGGACCAGACGAAGCGACAATCTGGATGTCCTGCTGACGACTGAGTTGCGCGTGCTCGAGGAGGTCGATGCCCTGATCCATGTGTCGGTCGAGGACAAGCGATTTTTTGAAAGTCGTCTCCCGGGCCGTCCGCACTTCCTGGCGCTTCCGACAGTCGACCGAATATGCGGGCAGGGCCCGGCAGAGAAGGATATCGATCTTCTCTTTGTCGGTTCCGACCACATAGCGAACTGCCACGGGCTCAGCTGGTTTTTGGAGCGGGTCTTGCCGCTTCTTGGAAACAGCCCCCCAGCGATGCGAATTATTGGCCGTGTGGACCACATTCTCGAGCGTCGGAGGCCAGACCTTTGGTCGCGCCATCGAGAGCTGTTTGCTGGCAGCGTTGAAAGCACCGAACCATTCTACGAGCGTTCCCGAGCCGCGATTATTCCGATGCGGTCGGGACGCGGCATTTCCGTCAAGACCATAGAAGCTGCGGCGCATGGCATCCCGATCATCGGCACCACGGAGGCGTTCCGGGGAATGCCTATGGATTGCGTTGCGGATTGCGGGTTGCAACCCTACGACACGGCCGAGGCGTTTGCCGGGGCGGTTTGCGACGTTCTCGCGGACGGTGGGAGCCACGCCATGGCAAGCCGGAAGCTGCATGAGAGGCTGTTTGGCTGGAGCGCGTATTCTTCAGCTATGCAGAGTGCCTTGGACTTCTGTACCGCGCCCGCCGCCGACTGCTAGGACTCCGCACCAGAGCGGGTGGGACGGGCGCCGTCGCCGGGCGAGGCTCTCATGGAGAGCAGCGCGGGATTGAGAAGACCGGCTTTTGAGAGCAGTCGTACGAATCGTCCGGGCCCCAGGGCGACTGCCCGCGCCACCACCCTCAAACCCAAGCGGTCCAAGCGATGCCGGCCGATGAGGCGGACGACCGCTCGCTGGAAGGGAAGTGCCTGCTTCTTGTTGATCGGCGCATGCAGAAAGTAGGCGAGAGCCCCCCTGATCTCGTCTGCCCCGGCGTTTGGATCATGGGTGACAGCCATCGCACGGTGAAATTCCATCTGCGCCGGAGAAAGCAGCGACGCGACAATGGGGTCTTCCAGCTCGGGGGCGCCGGGCAGCCCCTGAGTTGCATCGAGCTTCCCCGATGCGCGTAGGGTATGGGTCGCCCTCGCCAAATCCGCCGAGAGGGCCTGGTGCAAGGCCTGACTGTGCGACACGCCCTCCTCATGCCGACGATAGAGCACGCCGACAGCAGCCAAATTGTCTACCTTGCCGTGCTCGCTGGCGCGAAGGAACAGATCGTAGTCCTCCGCACATTCGTAGGCCGGCCGGTATCCGCCAATGCCGAGAATGTCGCTCCGCCGCATCATGCACGACGGGTGGGCGATGCAGCACCTGCGCCCGAGCTCCCGCGCAACGACAGCGGCTCCCGTTACGGTCCGCCACGGCCTGCCACGCCTGCCCTTGGCGTCGACGGGTACTATGCCAGTGCCGAGCACCAACAGCCTCTCGTCACGCATCATGACCGGCAATTGCCGTTCGAACCTGTCTGGCAGGCAGATGTCATCGGCATCCGCGCAGGCCACGATGTCGTTGCTCGCAAGCTCGAGCAATTCGTTGCGGCAGGCGACTTGACCTCGATGATGACGAACAAAGACCCGGATCCGCGAATCCCGGTCTGCATACTGCTTCAGAATGTGAGGCGTCTCATCGCTGGATCCGTCATCAATGATGAGAAACTCGAACTCGCTGAAGGTCTGCCGCAGCACGCTGTCGATGGCCTCACGCACATACGCAGCGCCGTTGCGGACAGGCATCATGACGCTCAGTCGTTCGCCCATCACCGGACCCTAATGCGCCGCTCAGGCACTCTGGACCACATGATACTGCGGCTCTGCCGGTGCGCCGGCGAATTGCAGCCGGTGCAGTTTTGCATAAACCCCGCCTCGCTCGACGAGCTCCCGATGCGCGCCGCTCTCGACGACGCGCCCTCCGGCGACAACGTGAATGACATGGGCGTTCACGATGGTTGCCAGTCGATGGGCGATGACGATCGTCGTGCGCCCGCGCATGAGATTCTTGAGCACCTCTTGAATGGCCTGCTCCGCCTCGCTGTCCAATGCGGACGTCGGCTCATCCAGCAGGATGATCGGGGCATCTTTGAGGAAGGCTCGCGCGATCGAGATGCGCTGGCGCTGGCCGCCTGAGAGCTGCAATCCGAGCTCGCCGACCGGCGTGTCGTACCCCTTGGGCAGCTCACGAATGAACAAATCTGCGTGCGCGGCCCGGGCCGCTCGCTCGACCATCGCGTCGGGCACGGCCTGGCCGGCTTCGATGTTGTCGCGGATGGTGCCCTCGAACAGGAATAGGTCCTGACTGACGAGAGAAATCTGCCGACGCAGCGACCGGAGCGATACCGCCGCGATCGACTGGCCGTCGATGGTTACAGCCCCGCTCGCGGGCTCCCAGAAACGTTGAACGAGATTGAAAATGGTCGTCTTGCCGCTGCCCGAAAGTCCCACCAGGGCGTTGGTCTTGCCTGCGGCGATATCGAGATCGAGGCCGTTCAGGACCGGAACATCCGGCTCATAGGCAAACCGGACGTCTGCAAAACGAATGTTGCCGGCGCCGACGACCAGTTCCGGCTTGTCGCTCCGCTCCCACTCGGCCGCCGGCGTGTCCATCAATTCATACATCATGCGCACGCCGATCGCTGCCGTCGCCAGATCGAGCGGAACGCGGGCCAACCGGCGGGCCGGATCGGCAGCCAGCAGCAGGGCCGTGACGAAGCTGAAAAACTGCCCGGGGGTGTCGCCGAACGACAGGTTCCGCCAACCCGCGTACATGACCACCAGCGCGACCGCCACACCGCCCAGGACCTCGACAAGCGGGACGACGCTCGCCTGCACTCGCGTCATTTTGTTGTTCAACCGCTCGACGGCGGCCACGGCCTCGAACATGCGCCCGCGCAAGACATCCTCGAGCTGAAAGGACTTGGCGATCCTGATGCCCTGCACCGTTTCCCGCATCAGGCCGACAATGGTCATTGTCGACGTAATCTCGCTCGACGCCGCTTTGCGGACCTTGACCATCAGGCGTTTGACCCACATCGCGCATATCGGACCGCCAATGAGGGCGATGGCGGCCAGGATCGGGTCCTGAGCCACCATCACCGCGATCAGGCCGATCAGGGTGAGCAAGTCTCGTCCGATCCCCAGCAGGATGAGATTGATCATCTGACGCGCCGACGCGGCATTGTAGGTGATCCGCGTGATCAGATCGCCCGACGGGTAGCGCTGGAAAAATGCCACGTCCATCTTCAGCACGTGGTCGTACATGCGCCTTTGCACTTCCGCCACGATGCGGTTGCCGGCACGGCTCAGCGTCACCTCCTGGAAGTACGCCGCAAGTCCCTTGGCCACGAAGATCGCCACGATGGCCGAGGGGATCCAAAACAGCGCGGCGCGATCGCGATCGACGAAGAGCTTGTTGATGACATCGCTCATCATCCATGCCGTCAGCGCCGTGCACGCCGCCACGATTGCCATGCACCCGAAAGCCAGAACGTATCGCGGCGCATAGCTCCGCCCATGGTCTTGCACCAGCCGGAGCAGCAAGGCGATGTTCGGTTTTGCGAGCAGCCGGTTCTTCATCCTGGTGCCACCGCCGCCGGGCCGATTTTGCAGCGCCGCGGCAGCCTAATGCCCGACCCCGACAATGTCAGCCGACAAGCATCTGGCAAGTAGGGCGCCATGCCGCACGGCGTGCGACGCCCGAAACCCAACCCTGCGGCGCTACGGCCGAGGAGCTTGGGGCTTACGCGAAGCGCCGCGAAGGTGCGGGCCCGTCCCCTAGTACCCATCGATGCTGTGATAGGGATTGCCACTGAGCCCCAGCAGCCCTGCCGTCGCCCCTGCGACGCCCATCAGACGCTCGGCGCCCTTCAGAAGCAGGCTCTTGCTGGCACGCTCGTCGATCGGCCAGACGATCGTGGAAGCGACGAGCCGACATAAACCGACCGGCCCCTGCACCAGGTAGCGGGCCGAAACGTTCAAGAGGGCCCTCGAAAAGCCGCCGTGCCGTCGATGAAATGAGCTTCGGCTGGCCGCAACGTAGTACGCACGCTTGGCTCGGTACCTCAGCGTCGTCCGCTCCTTCGACACGGTCTCGAAGACCACGGCTTCACCCGAACAGATGCGTGCACCGCGCCGCGCGGCCCGATGGAAGAAATCGGTGTCCTCCCCGTGTGTCAGCTGCTCATCGAACCGCATCCCGGCGGCGCTGCGGGTTGGCCGGATCAGCCGAGTCGAGAACAGCACATTGTATGTTCCCCCTCTAGCCGCCTGCCCTCCTTCCCTGAACCGACTGTGTCCCGCGAAAATGGGCCAAGTGCACTCTTCGGGTACGACGTACTCACGCCGGCCGTAGACAGCGTCGGCGTTCTGCCTGTGGGCCGCTTCGAGGAGGTCGGCCAACCAGGTCGAACTGACCCAGCAGTCATCGTCGGTAAAGGCCACCCAATCCACCCCCAGGCGCTGACACGCCTCGAGCGCGGCATTGCGGGCCTTGGGAATGCCTCGCTTAGGCTCATGGACATAGTGGATCGGGAACGGATACCGGGCGGCCAAGCCCTCTACGAGGGCCCGATTATTGGGCGCGGCCTCGTTATCCACGACGACCACTTCAACGTCGATCGATGCTGAAATAGTTTGCGAGCCAATCGACTGCAGGCAATGGTCCAGCATCTTTGGCCGGTTAGCCGTGCAGACGCAGATTGCCACGCGCGACGCCGCCGCCCTGGCGAACTCCGCCGCCTTCGCACCACCGCCGGCTGCCGCCTCAGTAGAGGGAGGGCGAACGACGTAGCGCCGATCGAAACGCACTGTCACAGCACAACGAACCCCACGCACTGCACGCGCAATCACGCAACCGGGAGCTTGTACACAGGTTCTTCACACACTTCCACTGGTAGTCACCGTACGTGACACCCCCATGTCGGTGCAAGTTGACAATTACCCCGGCAGCGCCGAGCGGGCGAAGGTGTTTCACGACGGTCCCTTGCATTAATGTTCCAATCTTTCAATGGTTTGAGGCTCCGACCAGCCTGGAGCGCTATGTAGCAGAAGAGCCACACGAGATAAGGGAACCGCGTCGCCGCCGGTCGCCGCCTTACATGTCCTCTGGACTGATCGTCCGACGGCGGTGATGCCGGGCGATGCGGAATGGAGCCCGCGACTTCAAGGCCGTCATTCGAGCTCCCCTCTACCGAAAAGGTCGGGCTGCCCCGCGCCGGTTACGCCGTACAATCACTGGCAGTTGTCTGCCGGGAGCTTGTAGATAGGAAAACCGCTGTAGCCCGGCCGTTGCCATGAGGGACCGCATGATCAAGCCTTGGATCTTCGAGTTCATGTATGCACCGGGCCGTCCGGGCGAGGACATCGCACCGGAAGCCGCCACGGCAGTGTTCGACGCCGGCGTTGCACTCTGGCAGCGCATCGACAGGCTCGGTTTCGAAGGCATCTTCTTCAGCGAGCACCATTTCGGCCTGTCCTACAGCCCCTCGCCCAATCTGCTGATCGCCGCCATTGCCCGCTCCACCGAGCGGCTCCGGCTGGGCACGATGGGCATGGTGCTGCCCCTCTACCAGCCGTGGCGCGTGCTGGAGGAAATCGCCGTGCTCGATCATCTGACGGGCGGGCGGCTGGAGATCGGCTGCGCCAGCGGCGTGCCGCAGGAGCTCATTCAGATCGGGATGGGCGCGGAAGAAAACCGGGAGCGCTTCAATGAAGCGCTGGAGATCCTCGACGCCTGGCTCGCCCAGCCGGTGATCTCGCACCATGGCCGGCATTGGAATTTCGACAACCTGCGCATCGTGCCGAGACCGCTGCAGCAGCCTTCGCCGCCCAAATGGACGACCGTGGTGAGCACGGCCTCGGCGATCAAATCCGCCGCGCGCGGGTCCAAGATCTGCACCGCCTTCGAGTCCGTGGCGCGCATCACGGAAATCTTCGCAGCCTACCGCGGCGAGGCCGACCGGCTCGGCGTCGCTTGCCGGCCGGAGCAGCTGGCGATCCGCCGCAACATCTCGATTGCCCGCAGCGAGGACGAGGCGCGCGAGGCGTCGCGCGCGGCCATGGAGGTGACCAGCAAGCTGCTTGCTGCGGACCCCAGGGTCGGCGCCCATTCGCCGTCGTTGCTCGATGCCCCCAGGGCCGGCGCCGCCTTCTCAGTGCATGCGGACGAGTACATCGCCGGCACGCCGGGCCAGGTCGCCGAGCAGATCATCGAGCAGTGCCGCGCCTGCGGCGCCGGCCACATCCTGGCGATCCTGGGGCGCGCCGTCGACCAGCGCCGCGCCGAAGCGGTCACGCTTTTCGCCGAGCGGGTGATCCCGGTCCTGCGCCGCGCCGAGGTCGAGTGATTGCCTGCGGACCTGCTGACAAGGACCGGCTGATTGGTTCCGCAGTTGTACATGGCCCTTTGCGGGAGGCTGCGAGGCGGTGGCTATTTCCCATTTCGGGGAAATCGCCGCTAGGCCGTCTGGCGTCGCCAAGGATCGCCGAGATTCTTTTTGGCTACCTGGGTACCAGCCGGGCGGCGAAGGCCAAAAAATAGCCTGCCCCGCGTTACGGGAAACGGCATTCCGGAAGCCACCGGCGGGCGCGGCCGTGGCGTGGGCGCCAGCCGCGAGGCAAACTAAAGGCCGTGGTTGTGTCCCAGGCGGTGGTGTAAGAGCACCGATCATGGCCGCGAGCTCTGGGCCGGCTCGGGCAACATCTTAAGCCGCTGCGATGCGCCGCGGCCTAGCCTGTGGATCATCGCTCAATCCCTCGA
>Ga0247727_10013274_pt1 | contig 13931 bp, 11 predicted proteins | sample WisWelCaveWW1625_FD_202498 | JGI IMG/M metagenome (GOLD analysis project Ga0247727, IMG submission 202498) | Biofilm microbial communities from Wishing Well Cave, Virginia, United States - WW16-25 | ecosystem: Environmental > Aquatic > Deep subsurface > Groundwater > Cave microbial mat | place... | reverse complement strand
ATGCAACGTACTACGAATCACGTCTTACTTGTTCGTCTCGACAATTCTGCCTTCGACTTTGATATTCAACGGCGAATTTTTGGTGACGTACGCGACGACGACATCAATCGTCAGATCGCCGTAAACAAGATTCTTGCCCTCGATGAACGGCGTCTGCCCATCGCCGCCGGTCGCGAGATAGTCAATCGTTTCCACGCGATAAACCTTGTTCAATTCCATCGGCTTGCCTTGAATTTTCATATTTGAAATGCGACTGCCGCGATCTTTGTTACAGTTGTACTCGAACGACATTCCGGCGACGAGCGTGTTCACGCGCGGGCACGACGCGGCGATTTCCATGATCGCTTTGATCTGCGCGCCGGTCAAATCCATCGCCGTGAGTTGATTGTCGAAGGGCAGAACGTTGTACAGTTGCCCGTACGCGATAGGACCGGCGGGAATATCTGAGCGAATGCCCGCGTTATTGTGAATCGCAATATCGGCGGCTTTGTCGCCGGCTTGATTCGCCCACAGCATCGCATCCACCACGAGATTGCCGAGCGGATATTCGCCGGACGTGCGGCCGTCCGGCAAGAACGAGCGATTCAATTCAGTCAGCGTCGAGCCAATTGGACGGCTGATCGCGTCGGCGGCTTCGGCAATCAGTTGCAAAAACTTTTCTTCCGCGTCGCGTGGCGGAGTCGAACGATTGCTCACCGCCGGCACCGGCTCGTTATTGCGCGTATAGTTCACGATTTTTTTTGTGGCGCGGTCAATCGTCAATTGCAAACGTCCGACGTGGCGCGCTTTATAACCGGAGTGTACAATGAGCGTCGTGCCGACGACGCGCGGGCGATTGAGCTCGACGTGCGTATGTCCGCCGACGATGACGTCAATGCCCGGCACTTGCTCTGCCATGCGTTGGTCATTGTCGGTGCCTTGATGCGCGATGACGATGATGAAATCGGATTGCGCTTGGACTTGGGGCAGAATTTTTTGGAGAGCGTCAATCTCGCGCTCGAACTTTAGTCCTTTTGAATTCGACGCCTTGCTAATGACTGGCACGGAGGAATTTGCCAAGCCAATGATGCCAAAGCGCAAGCCATCCATCTCTTTGATGAGGTACGGCTTGACCCACGTCGGCATTTTGCCGGTCGCTTCTTCGGTGATGTTCGCCGCGAGAAATGGAAATTTCGCTTCGCTCGCGCGCGCCTTGACCGCGTCAAGACCGTGATCGAAATCGTGATTGCCGAGCGTACTCGCGTCATAGCCGACCGCGCTCATCGCGTAAATAAATGCTTTGCCGCTATCGCGATTCGACGCGTACGTGCCTTGCCAAGCATCGCCGGCATCGAGCGTGATCGTATTTTTGCCGGCCTCTTTTTTCATCCGCGCGATGTTGCCGAACGCGTTGATCGCGCCGCCAAATTCAAATTTCGTGCCGTCGCCGCCTTCCAAAATTTCGCCGTCGAGATAGCCGTGAATATCGTTGGTGTGAAAAATCGTAACGGTGGTTTGCCCGGCGGTGGTTGGAGTGGCAACAATGGTCGGCGCGGTCGTTGGCGTTGGAAAGCGCGTCGGGAGTTGAAGCGTCGCCGGTTTCGCGGCAGTTGTCGCGGACGGTGGCGCGGCGGGATTCGCGGGAGACGTGGCAGGCGCGGCAGGTGTCGCGCATGCCGCGAGCAGAATCGCGAAAAGTGAAATAATGACGAACGCACGCTTGTGCATAATGCCTCCAATAAAAAAGGGACAAGTGGCGAGTGACGGGTGACAAGGAAATTCTTTTCACGCGTCGCGCGCGATTACAATTTCATGCGGAAACTATAACGCGAATTGGGAATTCGTCAAGCCGCACGTAATCTCGTTTGCAAAAATCCGCGCGGCGCGTATAATCGTCGCGATTGCTTCGGGAGGCAAGATGCCGGGATTCTGGGGTCACACCATTTCAAATGGAATCGCGCTGATCGGCGTGACCGCGTATATGGCGTATGAACGCTGGTCCGTCGCCGATATCTTGGCGGTGGACGCGGGCATCGCTGTGGCGACCGTCGCGCTGTCGCCGGATATGGATTTGTTTACGTCCAAGCCGATGGGGAGTTGGGGGCTGATGCGTTTTTTTTGGTGGCCCTATGCGCGGCTCGTCAAGCATCGCGATATGATGCACATTCCGATTCTTGGCACTGCGGCGCGCTGGGCGTATATGCTGGCGATGCTCGCGCTACTCTCGTTGCCGATATTATTTCTTTTGAAGCAAATTGGTTTGCAAGTGAATTTCAATTTTACCGGCGACCGCGATGACGTGATCTATTATTCTCTCTATCTCGCGGATATTTTTTTAGGCGCGTGCCTCGCCGATGCGTTGCATTTCGCGTTCGATATACTGACGCACGGTTTGAAAAACGAACCAAGCCGCCGGCGGCGGCGGTTTGTGGAGAGCGACGAGTCGTTCTGAATTTTGAGCATTACTTGGCAATCCATTGTTCAAATTCCGCGCGCAGACTTTTGCCGAACACTTCCTCTGCCGTCTTGAGCAAATCATCGCCGGTCGCGATTTTGTAACGATAGCGCGCGAAATACGTTTGCAAAAATTTGAAAAAGAGCGCGTCGCCCATTTGCTTGCGAATCGCGTCGAAAAATAAGGGTCCTTTGCCGTACACAATGTCGCTGTATTGCTGTTCCGTGTACGCGCGCACCGGCAAATTCACCGGCTTGTCTTGCCCTGCGCCTTTGGCTCTGCGATAGGGCGCTAGAAAAAAATCTCGTAAAATAGTTTGCGCCGCGCCGTCCCCTTTCACGTCCTCGTAATAAATCAGCGTCAGATACTGCACCAACGCCTCGTCTACCCACGGCTCGTTCACTTGATCATTGCCGACGACGCCGTAAAACCATTGATGCGCGACTTCGTGCGCGATCACAAATTCAAAAAAATCGCGATTCTTGGCGTCGCGATACAAACTGCGCGCGATCACGGCAACGCCCGGATACTCAATGCCGCCGGCAGTCGTCGGCGTTTCAATTATATCTAAGTCGCGATACGGATACGCGCCGACGCGCTTTTCAAATGTCCGCAACGCATCCGCCGCGATTTCGAGCGCGCGTTTGCCAGCGTCGGCATCGCGCGGTTCATACCAAGAGTGGAGGCTGGTCTCCCCGACTTGGACGCTAGATTTTTCAAATCCGATTGCGAAATTCAAATTAAAATCGCGCATCGGCGCGCCGACGATGCGCCACGTCGTCGTGCCGTCCGCGTTCGTTTGCGTCGCCAGCGTTGAGCCGGAGGCGATCACGGTCATCGTGGAGGGCACCGTGACGGTGATCGCGTAGAGCGACGCATCGGCATAAACAAAATCGCCGTGCGCCGGCGAAAGCGCGACATGCCAACCTTTAGCGTCGTATGCAGGGATGATCGGATAAACTGTTGGAAGCGTGATGATCACATCGTCGGCGGTGAAATCGGCATAATGCCTCGAGTTGTTGCGGGGTACGCTGATACTGTACTCGAGCGAAAAATCGGCGGAGGCACGCGGCGCAAGCGGCGCGGCGAGCTGAACCTGAAGCGCGGTATTTTGGGCTTCGAGCGTTGTTTGCGCGGGCGCGCCGTCCACACCGACTTTGTTTACACTGATTTTTCCGCCGCCGTCCGGCGTATTCGCAAAGAGGCGAAAATAGATTTGGCTGAGCGGCGCGCCGGTGCGATTTGAAAAGCGGACTTGTTGATTGCCGGCAAGCGTCAGCGTCGCCGGATCGTAACGGAGCGTAAGCGAATATTGCGTCGGCAGGTCGAGCGTGGCAAGATCGGCTTGGGTCGCGGAGCTGAGTGAAATTTCGTACGGAATGCGCTCAGTGGTCGGAGTTTGAGGTAGCGTGGGCGCGGGCTGGGCAGAGCAAGCGACAATCGCGAGTGCGAATACAAAGGCAAAGATGGGGCTGACTGAAAGTGCTTTTAGCATTAAATTATCTCAGAGAAATGGTAAGCCCGCCTCATCGAACGAGGCGGGCTGGCAGTAGCGAAAGAACTTTTGATTACGCGCCGGTCGGTGTTGGCATCGCGGCAGGTGTCGGCTCTTTCTTTGGAGCCGGGACTGCGCCCATCGCAGATGCGGGCGTTGCTGTTGGCATCGCGGCGGGGGTGCCGGGTTTCTTCGCGGAGATGAATTTCATCATCTTGGTGCCGCAAGACGAGCAAATGCCTTGCATCGCCAATTTGCCGTTTTTCAGCGTAACCTCTTTGGCATCATTCATCGGCTTTTGCGCCTTTTCTTTGACGCAGTATGCCATCGTTTGTTCCATGAGTCCTCCTTTTGAATTTGTCCGTTGGCGAGACCTAGGATTCACGCTCAACAGACTCGCTCATTTGTTCAATACGGATTCTACCATATTTATTTTCGCTTGGCAAGTGTGAATTGCTCACATCTGGCGTTTTAATTTGGTTGCGACTACTAAATATGGCACAAGTTCAAGCAGTTTCACCCTGTTTTGTTGTGTTCTACATAAACGGGTCTTAATTTTCTTGTTCAGGCTCGTTTTGTGGGAGGGTAAGGGTTCGTAAATATAGAATAAGTTCCCGCCCTGTCATTATGAAGGAGCGGCTCTTCAAGTCACGCCGAGACTTGATTCGAGAAAGCGACTGAAGAATCTCGTTATTCGGATTGGAGCATACTTTCTGGCGAATAACGAGACCCTTCGCAAGAACGGCTCTGGGTGACATTCGGGAAGCTATTCTTTTCCAGACCCAAAGCAATTAGATTAGCCCGGTATTTCCTTCGACTTGGAAAGTTTTGCGGAACGAGCAGGGCTTGTACAAAGTCGCTTGACAGTGCTCGCTACAAGGCACGTCATTGCGAGGCGTACTTTTTGCGCCGAAGCAATCCCCAAGCAACAAGGACGCCGAAGGCGGCTTCGCTTCGCGCGCAATGACAGTTTGCGGCTGGCTTTTTGAATTGCCCTGATCGCAAGTGCAGGGCTTGTGCAAAGTCCATTGACAATGCGGAGCAAGGCACGCCCTCTGCCGCCTCTGACAGGAAGTCGCACGAAGGCGTGTTCGCACCTCTTTATTTTTTCTGACTTTGAACAAGCCTTGAAACCGGGTGCAATTGATTTGACAGACGAATAAAAATCCGTATAATGCGCAAAGTAGTTTGTACATGTTCGACTGTGTTTTGTGGATTTAACGCTGACGATGCCGAGGGCCGCGCAAGCGGTTCCTTGGCTATTTTTGTTGCTAAATCTCCCACAGTAATCTGAATCGGAAGGAGGTGAAAACACCAATGGCAGATCGCATTCTAGGCACCGTCAAATGGTTCAATGCCGCGAAAGGATATGGCTTTATCGCGCACGAAGGCGGCAAGGACGTTTTCGTTCATTTTTCGGCAATTGATATGGAAGGTTATCGCGCGTTGAACGAGGGTGATCAGGTCGAGTTCACTATCGAGGATAGCGCGAAGGGACCTCAGGCAGTGAACGTCACACGCCCGTCTTAATCCTCTATCCATTGACGACAGGAAGCCGGCGCGAGCAATCGCGACGGCTTTTTTGCTTTTGTGGTAGAATGAAGAGGCGTAGGCAGGTAAACAAGGAAATCGGCAGGCATGCCGCCCGCGGAATTCCTTGTTCACCTGTGTTTTGTTTACGGGGGCAAAAGTGATTGGCGTCGTCGCGCGATTAGATAACGTAACTCTATATTTCGGTGGGCAAACGGTCTTTGCGAAAATATCGTGGGAGGTGAATCACAATGCGCGCATCGGCTTGGTCGGTCCGAACGGCGCCGGCAAATCTTCCATGCTCCGCTTGCTCGCGCGCGAAAATGAACCGAGCGTTGGCAAAGTCGTTCTCACGCGCGGGATCCGCGTCGGCTATCTACCGCAAGAGCCGCAATTCGATCTCACGCGCACGGTGATTGACGAAGCGCGCGATGCGTCGCCGACGCTTGCCGCGCTCGAACGCGAGATGGAACGCCTCGCCGCGCAAATGGGCGATCCCGCCGTCTACGGCGACGAACGCAAATTGCAACGCGTGCTGGACGCGCACGCGCGCGCCGTTGCCGAGTTTCGAGACAAGGGCGGCTTGAATTTAGAGAATCGCGTGCGCGCAACGTTGCGCGGCTTGGGATTCGACGAAGCGTCCTATGGCTTGCCGCTTGCGGCGCTCAGCGGCGGGCAGAAAAAATTAGTCGGACTGGCGAAATTACTGATCGAACAGCCGGAATTGCTTTTGCTCGACGAGCCGGACAATCATCTCGATTTGAACGGCAAAGCGTTTCTCGAAAAACTAATCGCCGATTATCCCGGCGCGGTCGTCATCGTTTCGCACGATCGCTATTTGCTCGACATCGTTGCCGAAGAAATCGCGGAGCTTGAAGATGGCAAGCTGACCGGCTACGTCGGCAATTATTCCGAGTACGCCTTCGAGAAAAAGCAACGCTTGCTCAAGCAACAGCAATTTTTTGAACTGCAGCAGCGCGAGCTGCAGCGGCTCGAATTTTCGATTCGTCGGTTGCTGGGCTGGGGCGCGGGGCAGAACGAGAAATTTGTCCGGCGCGCGAAATCCATGCAAAAGCGGCTCGATAAAACCGAGCGCATTGATCGCCCGCGGCTCGAACGCAAAAAGATTGGCTTGGGTCTGTCCGCACATCAGCGCGGGAGCAACAAAACGCTGGAAGTAAATCGGCTGGCGAAATCGTATGACGGCAAGCCGGTTTTGCGCGGCGCGGATTTACTGGTGTGGCATCGCGACCGCGTCGGCGTGATTGGCGCGAACGGCGCGGGCAAGTCGGTGTTGATGCGGTGCATCCTGAGCGCAGCCGAAGGATCGGGCGAGGAAATGCCGGACGCCGGCGAAATCAAAATCGGACCGAGCACGACGATCGCGCATTACGCGCAAGAGCATCAAACACTCGACCGCGAAAGCACGCTTGCTGAAGAATTGCGCCGCACCAAGCCGATGATTGATCGCGAATTGTACAGTTTGATGGGACGCTTTTTATTCACGCCCGATGACGGCAAAAAGAAAATCCGGCAACTTTCCGGCGGCGAAAAAGCGCGCGTGCAAATGGCAAAGCTGATGCTCACGGGCGCGAATTTTCTTTTGCTCGACGAGCCGACGAACAATCTCGACATTCCATCGTGCGAATTGCTCGAAGCCGCGCTCGATGACTATGACGGTACCGTGCTCGTGATTTCGCACGACCGTTATTTTTTGGATAACATCGTCGGAAAAATTGTCGAGCTGGAAAACGGCGCGCTGAAAGAATATCTGGGAAACTATACGGACTACGTCGAAGAAAAAGCGCGGCGCAGAGATGGGGACAGCCAGCAAGCCGATGACGACGAGGAGTTGGTATTTCAGGTACGGCTGAAGAAGCGGTCGCGTAAGCAATAGATACTAGACAACATTCACAATAAGAATTGGATACGAAATCTAGCATCCTGTGAACCAGCCGAACCACAACATCTAGCCCGTTCACGTAATTGTAAATGTTGTCTACAGCATTTCTTTTTCTAGCGAAGAATCGCGAGCCAGTCCTGGCTCGCGATTCTTGTTTCCAAGATTTTGACAACCGAGCCGATATGAATAGAATGGCGTGGCTTTCCATAGGTTTCTATAGATTTCGATGCTTTTAATGAGGTTCAGCATGGAAAAGTCCACAGAAGCAAGAGACTGGCACTCGCTCAGCCAAGCGAGCGAATATCTGGGCATTCATCCCGCCACTTTGCGCGAGTGGGTGGACGCCGGAATGATTCAAGCGTATCGCACACCCGGCGGGCATCGTCGCTTTCAATTGAACGAACTGCGCGCGTTCCTCAATGGTCACCGCGCGGGACAAAAGATGCTCGCGCTCGCAGTCACACCCGACCAAACGCTCACTCAAATTCGCGAGAACCTCGACCACAAAACGATGGCGCGCCAGACCTGGTATCAACTGCTAACTGATGTCCAGCGCGCTCAACAACGCGAAATGGGTCAGCGCTTGCTCGGTCTTTTGCTCCAATTTGTCAGCCGGCAAGAAAATGCAGAGCATTTCCTTGAGGAAGGCAGAGCGCTCGCACGGGTTTACGGTGAAGAGCTCGCGCGCGCGGGTTTTAGCGTGACTGAAATGGTGCAGGCGTTTCTTTTCTTTCGCCAGATGATCCTGGAAGCGACCTATCATCCCAAAGGCGGCACCGCGCAAGGCGACGAGGAAGGTTTGCGGCTTTTGCGACGCATCAACATGTTTATGGACGAATTGTTGATTGCGACGCTCGACGGCTTTCAAGCGGCGCAAGTGACCAGCCGCGCGCGTGCAGAGAAATCAGTGCGCGCGCGTAAACGCGGCAAGCGATGATTGAGCAAACCAAAACCCTTCTCGTTCATTCAGAGCCGGCGCGTGAATTTCAACATCCCCCGCGCGCGCTGCCGGTTATCCTCGTCGTCGGGCTGAACCATGCGACGGCGTCGATCGAGGTGCGCGAGCGCATTGCTTCGCTTTCGCTCGACGCGCTCGCAAGTCCAAACTTGTACTCTCTCTTATCCGAAAAACTATTTCTTTCCACTTGCAATCGCACCGAAATCTATGCCGTGGCGCGCGACGGTGTTTCGGCGGAAGCCGGTTTGCGCGATTTTCTTGTCCGCCACGGGTCGGAAGCCGAGCCGATTTACGCCGATGCCGATGGCGACGCCGTCGCGCATCTCTTCGCCGTCGCGAGCGGGATTGACTCGATGATGGTGGGCGAGTTCGAGATTCTCGGTCAGGTGCGCGCGGCATACCTTGCCGCCGCGCAAAAGAAAACCATCGGTCCGATTCTGCATCAACTTTTCAAAGACGCGCTCCGCGTGGGCAAGCGCGCGCGTTCCGAAACGGCGATTGGCATTGGCGCGACCTCAGTGGCTTATGCGGCGGTCGCGCTCGCGCGACAACAATTAGGTGAATTGAGCGGCCGCCGCGCGCTCGTCATTGGCGCGGGTGAAATGGCGCGGCGCGTCGCGAAGAATTTTGCCGCCGGCGCGTGCCGGGTTGTGATCGCCAATCGCACGGTTGCCCGGGCGCGGGAAATCGCGCGCCAAATTAATGGAGACGCCATCACGTTCGACCAGTTGCCCGCCGCGCTCGTTGAAGCCGATTTTGTTGTGAGCGCGACCGCCGCGCCGCAGTTCATTCTCGACCCAACCACGATCGCCGCGGCAATGCAACAGCGCGCGCGCCGCGCGTTATATTTTTTCGACATTGCCGTCCCACGCGACATAGACCCGCGCGTCGCTGAAATCGAAAATGCGCATCTCTTCAATATAGATGACCTGCAAAGTCTAGTTGACGCCAATCGCGCGCAACGCGCCGCGGCAATCAGCCAAGTGCAAGCGATCATCGCCGGAGAATTAGAAATATTTTGGCAGTGGTATCTCAGCCGCCGCGCGGCGCCGGCGCTATCCGCCCTGCGCCATCGCGGCGAAATGATTCGGCAGAAGGAACTGCAGAGGGCATTGCGCCGATTGACGCACTTGCAGTTGAACGAGCGCGACCGCAATGTGATCGCCGCGCTCTCCGCGGGGATTGTGAATAAACTGCTCGCAACGCCAACGGTACGATTGAAAGAACAGGCGCAAAACGGGAACGGACAAATCTACTTTGATCTGCTGCGCGATCTTTTTGAATTGAACGAGCTCGGTGCTGAAAGCATTTTCAATGAACACGACAATATCAAACCAACTCTTTGAAACCGCGCAGTCCATTTTCCCCGGCGGCGTCAACAGCCCCGTGCGCGCATGGCGCGGCGTCGGCGGTGAGCCGCGCTTTATCGCGCGCGGCGACGGCGCGCGCATTTTTGACGCCGACGGAAACGCGTATCTCGATTACGTCGGCTCGTGGGGTCCGCTGATACTTGGACACGCGCATCCGCGCGTCGTCGCGGCGATTCAGGATGCCGCGCCGCGCGGCACGAGTTACGGCGCGCCGTGCGAATTGGAAATTGAACTCGGCAAACGCATCGCGCGCGCGTTCCCTTCGATGGAAATGTTGCGCTTTGTCAATTCGGGCACCGAAGCGACGATGAGCGTGATTCGCCTCGCGCGCGCGTTCACGCGCCGCGACAAAATTGTGAAATTCGAGGGCGGCTATCACGGGCACGCCGATTTTCTTTTGGCAAAAGCCGGCTCCGGCGTCGCGACGCTCGGCTTGCCCGATAGCGCCGGCGTGCCGGCGTCCATCGCCGCGACCACTCTGGTCGCGCCGTATAACGATCTCGACGCGGTCGCGAAAATTTTTGAATTGAATCGCGATCAAATTGCCGCGGTAATCGTTGAGCCGGTCGCGGGAAATATGGGCGTCGTTCCGCCGCAGAAAAATTTTCTCGCCGGTTTGCGCGAACTCACTCGCGCGAACGGCGCGCTTTTGATTTTCGACGAAGTGATCACCGGTTTCCGCGTTGCGTGGGGCGGGGCGCAGTCGCTCTATAACATCCATTCCGATTTGATCTGTCTCGGCAAAATTATTGGCGGCGGATTGCCGGTCGGCGCGTACGGCGGGCGGCGCGATATTATGCAACTGATCGCGCCGCTCGGTCCGGTTTATCAAGCCGGCACGCTTTCGGGCAATCCACTCGCGATGGCAGCCGGCATCGCGACGCTCGATGCGCTTGCCGCCACCCCCAACGCCTACGCCCATCTCGACGCGCGCGGCGCGCAACTCGAACGCGGCTGGCGCGATGCGGCAATTGAAGCCGGCATTTCCTTGACGATCAATCGCGTTGGCTCGATGCTGACCGCGTTTTTCACCGCATTACCAATTACCAATTACGAATCCGCAAAAACATCGGACACAAAACTTTACGCCAAATTCTTTCACGGCATGTTGGAGCGCGGTATTTATCTCGCGCCGTCGCAATTCGAAGCCGCGTTCGTCTCGCTCGCGCACACTGAAACCGATATTGAGCGGACGGTCGAGAGCGCGGCAGAGGCGTTGCGAGCCATTAGCGAATGATGCAATCGAAAATCGGCAATCGGAAATCGAAAATTACTGTCGGCACGCGCGGCTCCGCGCTCGCGCAATGGCAAGCGCAGTTCGTCATCGGCATGCTCAAGCGCATCGCGCCCGAACTCAAAATGGAATTGAAGATCATCAAGACAACGGGCGATCAAGACCAAACGCGCTCGTTCGCGGAAATGGGCGGCTTGGGCGTGTTCACGAAAGAGATCGAGAACGCTTTGCGCGCGCGTGAGCTTGACCTCGCGGTGCATAGTCTCAAAGATTTGCCGACCGAGATTTCAAACGGATTGACGATTGCCGCGATTCCGGCACGCGAAGACGCGCGCGATTGCATCGTCTCGCGGCATCGCGTTGGCTTGATGCAATTGCCGCGCGGCGCGCGCGTCGGAACGTCGAGCACGCGGCGCGGCGCGCAGTTGCTGGCTCTGCGTCCCGATTTGCAAATCGTTCCGTTGCGCGGCAACGTGGATACGCGTCTGCGAAAAGCAAATAGTGAAGAGTACGACGCGATTGTGCTTGCGGCGGCAGGCATCCTTCGCTTGGGGCGCGCGAGCGAAATCACGGAATATCTTTCACTTGAGCAATTTCTGCCCGATCCCGGTCAAGGCGCGCTCGCGATTGAGGTCCGCGCGAACGATAGCGTGCTCGCGCCGCTGGTCGCGCCAATCGATCACGCGCCGACGCGCGCGGCGGTGACGGCGGAACGCGCGTTTTTGCGCGCGCTCGGTGGCGGATGTCGAACGCCGATTGGCGCCTACGCGGAAACGCGCGATGAAGAATTGCATTTGCGCGGCTTGATCGCGGCGGAGGACGGATCGCGCGTGACGCGCGGCGAAATTCGCGGCGACGCGGCGCGCGCGGAGGAATTAGGAATTGAATTGGCGGCGCGGTTGACTGTAGGGGCGACCCTCGTGGTCGCCCGAGCTGGACAGCCACAAGGGCTGCCCCTACAAAACAAACGCATTCTCATCACCCGCGCGCAAGAACAATCGCAACCGCTCGCCGACAAAATTCGCGCATTGGGCGGCATCCCGCTTGAATTTCCCGCGATTGATTTCGCGCCGCTCGACGATTTCACCGCGCTGGACGACGCGCTCGAGCGAGCACGCGAGTTCAAATGGGTCGTGTTCACGAGCGCGAACGGCGCGCGCGCCGTCGCGGAGCGTCTGCGCGCGCTGGGCAAATCTTCGGGGACTTTGGCATTGACAAAAATCGCCGCGATCGGTCCCGCCACCGCGCGCGCCCTCGAAGAGCTTGGCTTGCGCGTGGATTTCATCCCGACAAAATTTTTCGGTGAGCAGATCGCGGTAGAGTTGCCGATTGAACGCGGACAACGCGCGCTTCTTTTGCGCGCGGACATCGCGTCGGATGCGTTGCCAAGCGGTTTGAAGGCGCGCGGCGTTGCGGTTACGGACATCATCGCGTATCGCACGGTGATGCCGCCCACTGAAAGTCGCGGTAGCGTCAGCATTGCGGAAATTGATTTGGCGGAGGTGGATGCGGTAACCTTCACCAGTGCTTCGACCGTCCGCAATTTTGCGGCAATGCTAAATGGAAACGCGCGCGCGTTGCTCGCGAATTCCGCCGTCTTCTGCATCGGTCCCGTGACCGCGGAGACCGCGCGCGAGTTGGGCTTGCGCGTGGATGCTGTCGCAAGTGAACATACGATTGACGGACTGGTGCGCGCGATGGCGGATTTCTATCGGCAGGAGGCGCGGTGATGCAGATGGCAGAAGCGATTACGCCGGCGACCAGAGAAAAAGTCGCGGCGCTCAAAAACATCTTGTACGATTTGCAGAGCGTCGTCGTCGCGTATTCGGGCGGCGTGGACTCGACCTTCGTCCTACAAATCGCGCGGGATGTTCTCGGAGAAAACGTCGTCGCGGTCACCGCGCTTTCGCCCAGTTTTCCGTCGGACGATTTAGAATCGGCGAAGCAGATCGCGCGGCAGATGGGCGTGCGCCATACTCTCCTGCAAACCCACGAGGTCGAAGATCCGCGCTATCGCGAAAACACGACCGCGCGCTGTTATTTTTGCAAGACCGAAATGTACACTCAACTCCGCGCGTTCGCGCGGGAGCATCGCCGGCAACACGTCGTGGACGGTCTGAACGAAGACGATTTGACGGATCGCCGGCCGGGCCGCCAAGCCGCGCTTGAAATCGGCGTGCGCAGTCCCCTCGCCGAAGTACATCTGACCAAGATGGAAATTCGCGCGTTATCGAAAGAAATCAAGTTGCCGACGTGGGACAAACCGGCAATGGCGTGCCTGTCGTCGCGCGTGCCGTTCGGCACGCCGATTACGCTCGAAATGCTCGCGCAGATTGACGCGGCGGAATCGTTCTTGCGCGGGTTGGGAATTAAGCAGGTGCGCGTGCGGCATCATCGCGCGATCGCGCGGCTCGAGGTCGCGCCCGCAGATTTCGCGCGCGTCCTCGAGCATCGCGCTGAAATCGCGGCGCGCTTGAAAGCATTGGGCTATGCATACATCGCCCTGGATTTGGACGGCTATCAAACCGGCAGTTTGCATGCCGCGGTCGAACGCGCATGAACCAGACCTACTTGCATTCGCTGTTGGAGGAGGTCAAAGCCGGAACGCGCTCGATAGAGGATGCCGTTGCCGCGCTGCGCCATTTGCCGTATGAGAATCTGAATTACGCGCGAATTGATCATCAGCGCGCGTTGCGCAAGGGTTTTCCCGAAGTGGTCTTTTGTGAGGGCAAGACGCCCGCGCAGGTCAGCGAAATTCTGGCGCGGCTCGCCGCGCAAAATCCGCGTGTGATGGCAACCCGCGCCGGCGGCGAACTGTACACGGCGGTGCGCGCGGCGATTCCGCACGCGCGCTATTTCGAAGCGGCGCGAATTATTTTGGTGGAACGTGAGCCGGAGCAGCCAGCCGCGCAAGACGCGCCGTTCATCCTCGTCGTCAGCGCCGGGACAGCCGACATTCCGATTGCGGAAGAAGCCGGCGTGTGCGCGGAGATTTTGGGCAGCCGCG
>Ga0247727_10013273_pt1 | contig 13932 bp, 10 predicted proteins | sample WisWelCaveWW1625_FD_202498 | JGI IMG/M metagenome (GOLD analysis project Ga0247727, IMG submission 202498) | Biofilm microbial communities from Wishing Well Cave, Virginia, United States - WW16-25 | ecosystem: Environmental > Aquatic > Deep subsurface > Groundwater > Cave microbial mat | place... | reverse complement strand
TCAGCGCATAGTTCATTGAGAGAGAGGATTTTCGCCATAGCCGGTTCCAGCGGGCATCTTAGTTGAATCGGTTCGGATGAAACAAGCGGCGGCTTTCTGCGGCTTGACAGTCGCGCCGCCGCGTCCCTATACTCCGCGCTTTGCAATCGTCCGGTTATTCTTACAGGTAAGCACTGAAGGAGAGTTTAAGACTTATGCCGAACCATAAATCAGCGGAAAAGCGCGACCGCCAGAATGTACGCCGCAATGCCATCAACGCCGCCAGCCGCACCCGGCTGCGCTCCAGCCTCAAGAAACTGCGCGCCGCCATCGCCGCTGGCAACGCCAGCCAGGCGCAGTCGCTGCTGCCCGAAACCATTTCAATAATTGACAAGTCGGTTCAGAAAGGCGTGCTGCACCGCAACACCGCGGCCCGCCACAAAGCGCGTTTGACGATGCACGTCAATGGATTGAAGTAACGCCGATCAATTCAACTGCGCCTGTCTCTGCCGCAACTGTTTGATCCGCTCCTTGACCTCTTTTGCGTCGGCGGCCTGAGGAGCGCGCCGCAAATACTCTTCCAAATCAGCCAGCGCCGCCGCATACCGCTCCATCCCGAAATAGACCAAACCGCGGTCACGAATTTCACCGGTCACGTCCGGATTAACGAGCAACGCGCGTTCGATCACGCCCAGCGTTTTGTGTTGATCGCCCACCCGCGCGTAAATCCCTTTCAGATTTTGCAGCATCCGCGTCAATATCTGCTTCTTCGTCACAACGCGCAGCAGCGATGGATGGAATTTCATCCGGCCCCCGTAAAGCTCTTCGATCATCTCGCGGCATTTTTCTTCCGACAGCAGACGCCCGCCGTTGAATGGATCAATCAGAACTTCCCGCTCTTCGTCCGCATATTTGACGATGAAATGGCCGGGCATCCCGACGCCGAAAAGCTGCAACCCGATGCGCCGCGCGACCTCGATGTAAACGACCGACAAGGTGATCGGGATTCCCGTGCGGCGATCAATCACGTCGTTGAGAAAGCTGTTGCGCGCGTCGAAGTAGTTTTCGACATTGCCGCGAAATCCCAACTCGTCGGACAGGAAATTGCTCAGCCGCGTGATTCGAATGAGCGGATCGGCGTCACGCTCATCGCGCCGCCCGGCCAGCTCGGCGAATGAAGCGAGTTGATCGAGATATTTTTCGACTTCGAGATGCGGATACTCTTCAGCCGCAATCAGCAATGCTGCGCCATCCAGCTCCAGGTCGTGTTCATTTCGCGCGGCCATTTCTGCAAATTTCGCGCGGGCTTCTTCTTTCGTCATCTTGAATGCATACTGCGGACTTTCATCCAACCTAGCGCGGAACTTTTCGCACCTTGTACAATCTGAACCGTCGCGGCGGTCCGCTTGATTGGTCATCTTGATTGAGGCACATTCGTTGCACTCAATCTATTTGCCAGAAACACGGGATAATCAGATCAGGCAAAAACCTACTATGAATCTTACGCAAACACCAGCCATCGAATTTCGCAACGTTTCGATCAGCTTCGACGGCCTGCAAGCGTTGGGCAATGTCAGTTTCACGCTGCCGCGAGGCGAAATGATCTGCATCACCGGCGATTCGCGTTCGGGTAAATCGGTCCTGCTGCGCTCGGCCATCGGCTTTCTCCGGCCCGACGAAGGCGAGGTGCTGATCAACGGGCAGGAGATAACGGCAATGAAAGAGAGCGAACTGCTGGCGCTGCGGCGCGATGCGATGGGAATGGTCTTTCAGGAGAACGCGCTTTTCACCGGCCAATCGGTTTACGAAAACGCCGCCTATCGCCTGACGGATCGCAATTGGCCTGAGGACGAAACGGAGCGCGCGGTCGTCGAAGTCCTGACCTTCGTCGGATTGCAGAACGAGCTTGAAAAGCAGGCCGAAGAGCTTTCAGGCGGAATGAAGCGCCGGCTGGAATTCGCCCGCGCCTTGATCGGATGGCCCTCGATTATGCTTTTCGACGAGCCGACTTCGGGGCTGGACCCGCTCAACGCGCGCCAGGTGCTCGACCTGATCGTTCGCGCGCGCGACCTCCATCGCATCTCTTCGCTGCTGGTCACCAAAGCGCTTCACGAAATTCCGTACCTCGCTGCGCATCAGGCGCGCGAAGATCAAACTGGCGCCAGCGTCATAAAAATCCCGAATCAGGTTCCCGGCGTTCACGTTTGTTTGCTGGAAGGAGGCAGGATCGCTTTTTTCGGCAGCCCCCTTGAATTCGCGCAAAGCTCATTGCCCGCAGTTCAACACATACTTCATCCGGTGACCGAAGCGATGCACGGCGAGATTGACGTGGCTGATCCCTGGCGGCAAAACCGCGAGACCAAAGCCAGCTTGGAGTAGCGACAAACAGATCTTTGATTGCGAGAAGAGCCTGGTTACCGCTCATTACTGCCTTCTGAGAAAACGCCCGCTGAGCTTGCGCTTGATTGCGCCGGTCAATTGATTCATCTCGCCGACCTTCAGCAAACGCGCAGCGAGATAGAACACGACGATGCCGGTGGCAATCGAAACGCCCACGTTGGTCAATCGCGCAACCAGCCCCTCCATGCCAAGATAAATTTCGATTCGATTACTGATGATCCAGCAGACCGCGCCCATCACAGCCGAAGCCAATGTGACTTTTGCGAAAGCGGCGCCGAGGCTGCGGCCTTCGATCCATCCCAGCTTGCGGCGCATGAAGAAAAACAGCAGCGCGAAATTGATTATCGAAACGACGGAGATCGAAAGCGCCAGTCCGCGATGGCCGAGCTTCAGATAATCAACCGTAAAAATCGCCACCGCGTAATTGGTCACGATCGAAACCAGGCTGGCCATCATCGGGATGCGCGTCTCTCTGAGCGCGTAGAACGACGGCGCGAGCACGCGCACGGCGGAATAGGCCGTCAAACCAATCGCGTTGAGAGCCAGCGCATCCGCTGTCTGCTCGGTGTCGAAAGCCGTGAACCGCCCGTACTGGTAAATGAGGGCAATGATCGGGCGGCTGAGAATGACAAGGCCGACCGCCGAAGGTATCGTCAACAGAAAAGTCAATCGCAACGACGAAGCCAGCGTCCGGCGAAATTCATCCAGGTCCTCCCTCGCCGCCGCACGCGAGGTGACGGGCAAAGTGGCGGTCGAGATCGCCACGCCGAAAATTCCAATCGGCAGGTAGATCAATCGGAATGCGTTGCCGAGCCACACCACCGCGCCTTCGGCGACGCTGGTGGCGAACATTGTGTTGACCACCACGTTCACCTGCAATGCGGCTGAGCCGATGAGGGCCGGCGCCATCATCCGCATCACCTGCCTGACGCCTTCATCCCGAAAACTCAAGATCGGCTGCCAGCGATAACCCACCGAGCGAAGGCTGGGAACCTGAATCATCCATTGCATCATCCCGCCGATCAGCGTGCCGATGGCCATCCCGATGATCGCCGTCGCCGCTCCCTGATCGTCCGGCGCAGGCCGCTGACGATGGATCAAGGCCGTCGCAGTGTTGCCGATGTATTCGGGCGCGAGGACGTAAGCGAAGAGCAGCCCGCCGATGATCGAGCCGACGTTGAACATGGTCGAGGCCGACGCCGGAACGCCGAAACGGCCTTGTGTGTTGAGCACTCCCATCGCCACCGCCGCGAGCGAAACCATCAGCAGAAACGGAAACAGGATGCGCGTCATTCTGACGGCCAGATCGAACATCAATTGCGGTTTCGCCGCGTCGGTCGGGAATTCGCTCGGGCGGATCAGGATGCCCACGATTTGTGGCGAGAAGACGATTCCGGCGACGACGATGACCGAAAGCACGACGATCAAACCGTTGTTGACCAGATTGGCCAGACGCCACGCGTCGCGCTCCCCGCGTTTGGTGAGGGTTTGCGAAAAGGTCGAGACGAAGGCCGCCGACAGCGCGCCTTCGGCAAAGAGATCGCGCAGCAGGTTCGGGATGCGAAAAGCGATTTGAAAGGCCACGTTGGCGAAGCCTGCGCCGAAGAAGGAAGAGAAGACCTGCTCGCGGACGAGACCGAGCACGCGGCTGCCCATCACCGCGACGCTGACGATGCTGGCCGAACGGGCTACGGAGCGCGATGGCGAGGATTGAGGATCGAGGATTGAGGATCGAGGATTGGAAGACGCAGTCGCATCCGCGCGACTGGACGATTCAATTTGCGGCTCAGTCTTTTCGTTGTCACTCATCATTTCGGGTCCCACCAATCCTCGATCTTCAATCTTCAATCTTCGATCGCCGGTTGGCTTGTACCAGCAACAGCATGATCGCCTTCTGCGTGTGCAGACGGTTTTCGGCCTGGTCGTAAACAATCGAATTCCGGCTGTCAATCACGTCGGCGTCAACCTCGTCGCCGCGATGCGCGGGCAGGCAATGCATGAAGAACGCGTCTTTTTCAGCCCCTTTCATCAGCTTCTTCGTGACGCGGAACGGAGAGAAAATTTCGCGGCGGCGCTCGGTCTCGGCCTCGAATCCCATCGAGGCCCAGACGTCGGTGTAAACGGCCTGCGCGCCTTCGGCGGCCTCGAACGGATCGTTGACGACCTCGATCTTCGCGCCGGTTTTGCGCGCGTCGCGGCGGGCGAGTTTCAAGACCTCAGCCTCAGGCTCGTAACCCTTGGGCGAACCGACGCGAATGTGCGCGCCGGTTTTGGCTGCGGCGAAGATCAGCGAATGGCAGGTGTTGTTCCCGTCGCCGACATACGCGATGCGGAAACCTTTCAGGTCGAGTCCGACTTTTTCAGTCAGCGTGAAGTAATCGGTCAATCCCTGGCACGGATGCGAAAATTCCGAAAGCCCGTTGATCACTGGCGCTGATGAATGCGCGGCCAGCTCGATGACCGTCTCGTGGCTGTAAGTGCGCACGACAATCACATCAACCCAGCGCTCCAAATTCAACGCCATATCCTTCACCGATTCGCGCTCGCCCAGCCGCACGCTTTGGTGATCGAGATAAACGCACGAAGCGCCCATCTGCGTCGCGCCCAGATCGAACGTGACGCGCGTGCGCAAACTGGGCTTTTCAAAAATCAGCGCGACGCTGCAACCCGCCATCGCCTCGCTGTAATCGAGCGGATTGGCTTTCAGGCCGGCGGCGGTGGTGAATATCTTTCGGATTTCTGTCGAGCTCAGGTCGTTGATCGAAATCAGGTCTTTGAGGGCCAATATCTTCTCCCATCTGTGTGGTCTGAAAAAACGAGCGGGAATTATAAGTAAGCGAGTGGAGGTCGGCAATGACGTGAGCGAGCGCGACTGGCAGCGCGGCGATGTGATCTACACCGGCACGCCGGGCGCGACCAGCGCGATGAAGCCGGGCGACGTGGTCGAAGCCGGGATAGACGGCATCGGCATTCTGCGGAATAGAGCCGTTGGCTGAGTGGCCATCGCCTTACATCGGTTTGCCGGCGGGTGTCTACTTCACCTTCCATTCCTGCAATCCGGCTGACCAGTTCGGCTGCATCGTCACTTCCAGCCGCAATCCGCTCGTCGTCACCGGCTTGAAGCTGACTTTGTTGTAGCGGTCTTTCTCGACGCCATAAGGACTGGCGTTCTCGACCGGCTTCCATTCGACGCCGTCTTTGTAAAGCACGCGCCAGGATTGCGGGACGCGCACCTCGCCGCGTCCCGTGTCGTCAAACCAGTAGACCTCGACTTGCGAGACGGTGGCCGGCTTCTCGAAGGCGAACTCGACCCATTCAGCCTGGCCTTTGCGCGGCCACCAATCGAAGTACGAAGCCGGGTCGTTCGATGCGGGCGGCTCTTCGCCGTCGTTGATCATGCGCGGGTCTCGGCGAGTTCGGTTGGAGACGGCAACCTTGCTGGTGGTGGCAATGGTCGGGAAGGGCAGCGGCCGGGCGCTCGCTTCGCTGCTGGGAATCCAGACCAGCATCTCGCCGCGCCCGCGATTGGCCCAGGAGTAATACGGGATCGCGGTCAAAACCTGCTCGTTCCTGATCACCTGGCCGTTCGCGTCGAATGCGAGGCCGAACGCTTTCGCTTTGATGACTGTTACGCCGTTGAGCAGCTCAGGTTTGAATTCAGCCGTCAGCTTCGCGCTGTCAGCCAGCATCAGGTTGCGCACGTGACCGTCGTGGTTGTCGGGCCATTCGGCGCAGTAAACAATCGGGCCACGCTGCAAGGCAATGCGACCGCGATCTGCGCCGACCTTCTCGTTCGCAGTCACGCGGCGCACCGGCATCGGCAGGTTCAACTCGACCACGTCGCCGCGTTTCCAGTTGCGACTCAATCCCGCATAGCCTTTGTCGAGCTTGAGCGGCACGGCCTTTCCGTTGACTTTGAGCGTCGCCTGCTCGCCGGCTTGATCTGCGAAGCGGTACAGATCACTCGGGACGGCCTCATTGCGCGCCCAGCCGGGGATGCGCACGTTGATCGTGAACCTGCCGCTTCGCTCAGGGTTGACCGTCAGCTTGACCGCGCCGTCCCACGGATAGCGCGTCTCCTGTCGCAGCTTCACCGTCCGGCCATTGTCCAGCTTGATCTCCGCCTGGCTTCCGACGAAGAGGTTGACGTAGAGCGCGTCGCCCTGCTGCGCGTAGACGTAACCGGGCACTGAGGCGATGAAGCGCGTGATGTTGCCCGGACAACAGGCCACGCCGAACCACGGGCTGCGCTGATGCTGCCCGGCGGATTCGAGCGGGTTGGGATAGAAGAACGATTTGCCGTCGAGCGAGACGCCCGAGATCAGGCCGTTGTAGAGCGTCCGCTCCATCACGTCAATGTAGCGCGCATCGGCGTGCAGCAGAAACAGACGATAGTTCCAGTAATCGTTGCCGATGGCGGCGCAGGTCTCGTTGTAGGCCGTCATATTCGGCAATTCAAAATCGCGTCCGAAGGCTTCGCCCGATCCGGTCGCGCCGATGCCGCCCGTGATGTAGAGCTTGCGCGTGACGACGTTCTCCCAGATTTTGTCAATCGCGTTGACGTAAGACGCATCACCCGTCAGCGCCGCCACGTCGGCCATGCCCGAATACATGTACGTCGCGCGCACGGCGTGACCGACGGCTTCGGTTTGATCAACGACTTTCTGGTGCGATTGGTTGTAGGTGCGGCCCGCGCCGCGCGAACCGTCAGGTCCGCGCACATCGAGCATGAACTTGGCCAGGTTGATGAAACGCTCTTCGCCGGTGACGCGATAGAGCCGCGCCAGCCCCATCTCGGTGATCTGATGGCCAGGCCAAATGGACTGTTTGCCGGAGCCGAACGTCCGGTCGAGCAGCTCGGCGGTTTTGAGCGCAATGTCGAGCAGCTTGCGTTTGCCGGTGGCTTGATAGTAAGCGACAGCGGCTTCGTAGAGGTGGCCGAAGTTGTAAAGCTCGTGACTGTCTACCTTCTCCAATTCCCATCGCGTCGCGCCCGCCCAACGATGCGGATTGGCCGGATCAATCGTGCGTGCGGGATAAAGATAGCCGTCCTGCTCCTGCGCGGCGGCGATCTTCTCGATCAGGCCGTCAACGTAAGCTTCCAGCTTCGGGTCGGGTGTGACGCTCAAGCTATAGGCCGCTCCCTCGATGACTTTGTAAAGGTCGGTGTCGTCGAACGGATAGCCGGGGAGTTTCTTCTCCTTCAGCGTTTCGCCGCGGAGCGCGGCGGCGGCCTGCAGGAAGTTGTTGAGGCGTCCGGTCTCTTCACACTTCTGAAAGGCGAAAGGGATCGTGACCGACCGGTTGATCTCGATGCGCGGCGCCCAGAAGCCGTCGTTGAAATGGACGGCGGTGAACGGCACGGGTTTGACCGGATAATCGCGCGGCGGCTTCGTGGGTTCCGCTTTGGTTGCCTTTTTCGGTTGCGCATTCGACTTTTGCTCAGCCTTGAACAAGAGGCACGCAAAGATCAGCGTGTGCGCCACGCCGAGGACAAACAGTCTGATTGGGGTTTTCATCATAACTCCTGTTCAACGCGCAAGAGCGTTGGTGTTGATGCGATCAGCTTCAAATGACCGAAGGCTGCGCTGCCGGGCGAGGAGCCGGAAAAGATGTGGGGTTGGTAGCCGGTCTCGCCGGCATACCTTTCAGCCACGCGCGCTACAGCCGGGCCGGCATCGTGGCGGCCCAGGACGGCGACTGTGCCGCCGCTGCCGCCGCCAGTGATCTTGGCGCCGTAAAGCCCTTCAGCCGGTCCGGCCTCGCACACGAGTTGCGCCAGGCGATCAGTGGCCGCCGAACCCAACCCGCACGCTGAATAACTTGCGTGTGACTGGCGCATCAGCTCGCCTAACATCTCCAACTGCCGCTCACTCACAGCCCCGCTGAGCAGGTCTGCAAAGAGGCGCACACGGTGATGCTCGTAGATAGCGTGCGCCGTTGGGACGCGCACGGCGCAACTGCGGTCAAGTGCAACGCGCGTCACCGCGTCGGTCGTGCCCTGATAGCGCGCCAGGAACTCTGCGCCCTCGATTCGTTCCGGCAGATGCGCGGCGTAGCCTTGCTCGAACTCCGACGGCGTGAGATTGGCCAGGTAACCGCCCCACTTCGGGTCTTCAACCTGTACCGGCTCGCCCGGCATCCCCCCGTCAACTTTCAAGCCCGCCATCTCGGCGATGATGCGATAGCCCATAAACGCCCCGACGCGCACTGAAGCATAATCCGCCCCGGTGACCGCGTGGCGCACTCCCGAATCCAATCCCCAGAATGCGATCTCATCGGGGATCGCCACCAACCCGCGCAGCTCGGCGGGCTGGCAGAGCAGGGCGAGCAGGCGGTTGGCTTCGCCGCAGACGGCGGTCATCTGATCCATCACGCCGCAAGGCGCGCCGGCGACCAGATTCTCGACCTTCTGGCAAAGCAGCGCCATCTCGCGCGATTCTAAAGTGATCTCAAACGCCGAGGCGACGGCCTGCATCACCGCCACTTCGAGTGCGGCGGAAGAACTCACCCCTTTGCCTTGCGGGACCCGCGAAGCAATCAGGATGCGCGCGCCATCTTCAAAGCTGATGCCGCGCTCGCGCATCAAAACCAGAAAGACGCCGGCCACATACGCCGCCCAATGCTCCGCAGGATCGCGCCGGAAGCGGGCGCGCGCAAACTCGTAATCCACCGCCCCGCCCCCGCCCTCAAAATCGGCCAGCGCCATTTCGAAGCTCAGGCTTTCCGCCGGGTCTTCCGCCAGGCTGACGATCTTCAGTTGGCGCGCGCGATCGCGCTGCAAAGCCACGAAGGTCGCTTCCCGGATGGGCAACTCCAGCACCAGCGAGCCGGAGTAGTCGGCGATCCCGCCCATCACGTCCAGTCGCCCCGGCGCGCGCGTGACGACCAATCCTGCTTGCGGATCGAAGAGCCGGCGCGCTTCCGCCACCCGGCTCTGCTCCAGCGTATTCAGAGTCTCGATGAAGGCTTCGACATCCTGTAGTCTCATTCAATGTACCGATGTCGTGGCTTCGATTTAGAAGTTGAGCACACCGCGCAACTGCACAATGGCATTAAGTTAAGGAATGCGGTCGCGGCCCGCATAGATCGAGCCGCGACCGTGAGGGGATTGCGCTAGAAACTGAGCGTCCCGCGCAGGTTGATGCTGCGGCTGCCGCCCGGAGCGCCCACCACGCCGAACGACGTGCTGAAGACGTCCGTGTTGGGGAAGCCCCAGCGTGGGTGATTCAGGACGTTGTTGAAGCCGGCAAAAACCTCGAAGCGAGCCTTCTCCACGATCTGGAAGTTCTTCGTCACCGAAACGTCCCATTGAAACGTGTTCCGGTCGCGGAGAAACAACACCTGCCCGAACTCACCCGGCGTCGTGTTCGGAAGCAAGTACTGCGGATTGGCCCGTCCATCGGGACCGATCAGCCGCGCGTCAACGGCGAGCCGCTGCAGATCAGTAGCGCCTGCTCGGCCGGTCAAGCGGGTGCGCTCCGCGTTGAACAGTTTCTGAATCTGTTCCAGGGTGACACCCTGAGCCAGCCGGACTCCGTTGGCAACCGCGTTGGTAGTGTTGACGGTCTGGAATCCACCACCGCTCAGTTGGATGGGCTGCCCGGTGTTGAACACGAAGACCGAACCCAGGGTCCAGCCGCCGATCACGCCGTCGAGCGCGCGGTTGTTGAACGACAGCCACTTCCCACGCCCGATTGGCAGCTCATACGTCCCAAACGTCTGGATGACGTGGCGGATGTCGAACTGCGAGACCCGGCGGTTCCGCCCAATATCCCGCAACGTGACAAAATCGAGACTCTGGTTTTGGTTGTCTACGGCCAGATTGGTGAGGCTCTTGCTGAAGGTGTAATTGGTCGTCCAATTCACGCCCTGGGACAGACGTTGCCGGAACTGAACCTGGAGGCCGTTGTAGCCGTGCTAGCCGGTGTCGTCAATGTAATTCATGCGGCCAGCCACGAACGGGTTGAGCAGGAAGAAATTGATCGGATAAGGCCCCGGTGCGTTAGCAGCCGGGAGGACCCGGGCGCAGGGGCTGAAAGTGTTACCGAACATGCGGCAAACGTAGTTCTGGTTGGTGGCCAGCGTGTTGGCCAGCGCGCCGGCTTCACCATTTTGCAGGTTGGTGATGAAGGCGGTGGACTGGTAGCCAGAGCCAGCCGCAATGCCGGCGAGCGAGCCGCGCGCGCCGAAGGCTGCGTCGGAGATCGGCAGGGGCGCCTGCCCCGGACGGCTCAGATTCTGGAAGCTGTTGACGCCAGCCGCCTGGTTGATCGCCAGGTTGTTCCGCGCGTTCTTGAACTCGTTCAGGAAGCCGTTTTCGAAGATGTTGACTTCGTTCAAATTGCTGGTGCGCCAGGCGAGCTTCGACTGATTGCCCACGTAACGGACTTCCAACACGTTGTTCTTCCACAACTCGCGCTGGATGCCGAGGGTGTAATTGACGGTGTATGGCGCGCGGAGCGTGGGGTCGAAGCCAGCGATCGTCCGCACGAAGGTCTGGTCCGCCTGGTTGATGACCTTCCTGTATTCGGTGGTGGCGAACGCGAAATTTGAAACGGTCAGCGGATTGGCCACGATGTCCGCGAGCGTGTAGAAGGACGGCAGGTTGGTCTGTCCGGGCTGCCCCGGGACGAGCGTGGTCGCATTGATTGTCTTACCCGCATTCGGCCCCAGGTTGGCCGCAAAAAATTGCGTGCCTTCGTCGTAGACAATCGTCGAATAGGAGCCGCGCAAGACGGTTTTCGATCCGCCCAGGAGTTTGCCCAGCAGCCCCTCAGTTCTCGTCGGATTCCACGCGAAGCCGAAGTTGGGCGCGAAATTTTTCCAGTCAGTCTTGAAGGGTACCCGGCCGACTTCGACCGTCGGGTTGTTGTTGCCGCTCAAGGCGCCCGGCGTGAACAGCTTGGTCGAAGGGCCAAACAGGCTCGCCAAATCCGGAGAGGCCGTGATGCTCTTGCCATCCTTCATTGGGCCTTGCACTTCCCAGCGTAACCCGTAGTTCAAGGTCAGGCTCGGTCTGATCCGCCAGCGATCCTGCGCGTAGACGCCGCCCATCACCGAGTTGGTCCAGGTGAAGTTCTGTTCCTGGATGCCGTCGTATTGGAGAGTTTCAGGGTTGACGACGCGGGTGAAGCTTGACGATGCGACACGGCCCGTCAACAGGTTGTAAAGCGCCAAAGGGTCACCCAACAGCGTGTTGTTGATTCCGGGGAGGGTAGTGGTGGTGAAGGCCTGTGACGCTTGCAGCGGATCGCCCGACGGCGTGCCGGTAGCGTAAGTCGGGAACTGATAAACCACTGCGACATCATTCCAAACGGTTTTGCGGTAGCTGCCGCCGAGCGTGATGGTGTGCTGCCCGCGATTGAGCGTCAGGGTGTCGTAGATTGTGGTGATGAAATGGCGGCCCGTCACGTTGGCCTGATCAATGAACGGGACCGTAGGACCGAACGGCAGGTTGGCGCCGATGCGCAACGGTCTGTTATTGAAGCGGTAGAAATCGCCGTATTCCGCGCGCCGGTTGGTGTCGCCGCTGTGTTGCACGCCGTAGCGGAATTCGTTGAAGGTCTGGGGCGTGAACGTGGATTGCAGCGCGCCGGCGTAGACGAAGTAGCCCAGGCGGAACGGATTGGTCCTTTCGATCTCCGGCACGGGCAAACGCCTGGCGCCCGGCTGCCAGCTATGCCGGTAATTCCAGCTAAAGGTCACCTGTTGTTTCGGCGTGAGGTAGTAATCGAGGCGAGTGGTGGGGAAATAGGCGTTGAGGTTGTTCTCAGCGTCCCAGGTATAGGTGTCCCGATTGAGGTCGGTATCCGCAATCTGCCTGGAGTGTTGCGGAATCTGGTTGTTGACGCCGAGGATCGCCTGCGCGACCGGATCGAGCGTCGTCCGCAGTCCTCGCGCGCCAGCCAGGCTCAGCACGTTGGCCGTGCGCAATTGATCGGTGGTGCCGCTCACCACGTAGGTATAAATGCCTCGCTGCGCCTCCGGCGTCAACACCGTGACAGTAGTGGCGTTGAACTGCGGGTTATACACGCGCTCGTAGTTGATGAAGAAGAAAAGCTTCTCTTTGAGGGCGCCGAAGGGAACCAACGGCCCGCCGAAATTGCCGCCATAGTCGTGATTGCGATTGTAAACGCGCGCCAATCCCTGCGCGTTTCTCGTCCAGGTGTTGGCGTTGAACTGCTCGCTGCGCGGCTCGTAAAAGACGCTGCCGTGATATTGGTTGCCGCCGCGCCGGGTGGTGAACTTGATGTTCGCGCCGCTTTGCGCGCCGGAGTCTGCGCCGAGACCGGCAGTCTCGACCGTGACTTCCTCGACTGCGCCCAAACGCACCGGCACGGTCATGAAGAAAACGGTTCCGCCGCTCTTGAAACCGTTCGAGGCGTCGTTGATTCCATCAACAGTGACGTTGACCGCGCCGCCGGCCAGGTTGTTGTACCGCGTGCTGCCGCCGGTGGGCGGAGACGCTCCTGGGGCCAGCCTAGCCAGCGCGAGCACGTTGCTGCGATTGGCGACGGGCAATTGAGTAACTGTCTGTGTAGTCAGTGTGCTCGCCACCAATTGGGAGGAAGTCTCCAATCCCTGCGCGTCTCCGCCGACCACCGTGATGGTTTGTGATGCGGCGCCGACCTGCATGCTGACCCTCACGTCCGTAGTCTGGCTGGTCGAAACGGAGATGTTGGAGAAGAGCGCCGTTTGAAACCCCGCCGCCGCCACGGTGACTTCGTATGAACCACTCGCCAAATCCGGAAACAGGAAGGTCCCGAGGTCGGTCGAGGTGGTTTCCCTGGTGATGCCGGTTTTCGAGTCTTTCAAAGTGACTCTGGCGTTCTGGATCACGGCGCCGGTCTGATCCAGAACGGTTCCGGAGATCGCTCCGACGATCCGCAACTGCGCCCAGGCGCTCGATGAAAACAAGAGCGTCAAGGCTAACAGTCCGATTGTTCTGACCAGTGTTCGATATGAGCTTGGCTTATTCGCATGCGGTTTCATAACCAGACCTCCGTCTGAAATGGGGCTAGAAGCCCCGGTTTGGTGAATGGCGTAAATGAGGCCGAAGCGCCTTCAGCCCTTGTGCGTTTGTGATCCCAGCAAAGCCGATTGGTGTGATTCTCGTATTTGGTAAGCTCAAAGACTTGGATTTCAGACAACATTTGTTTTCATTTGAGCTATAAATGAGCAGCGGCGCGAATAGAGCATTAAGTCACGCGAGGCGTCTTGTATCGGTTTAGGCAAGTTTGAACAGGCTTAGGAATCACCTCCCACCGCGTAGCCTCACCCTCTTACCGCTTGATTATCGGTATGCAAACCGGGTGAGGTGAGCGCGGGCCATCAGGCCAGCGCGTCCTTGCAATATTGCACGCACTTCGCCAGTTCAGCCATCACGGTCGAACCTTCCGGCACGGGATATTCCAACTCGACGCAGGCTGGGAAGCTGTACTTCTCTTTCTTCATCAACTGCAAAATCTCCTTGATCTGCGTGTCGCCCTGTCCCCAGGGCATATTCGGCCCCTGATTGATCTTGCGGTCTTTCAAATGCAGGTTCGTGAT
>Ga0247727_10013272_pt1 | contig 13933 bp, 12 predicted proteins | sample WisWelCaveWW1625_FD_202498 | JGI IMG/M metagenome (GOLD analysis project Ga0247727, IMG submission 202498) | Biofilm microbial communities from Wishing Well Cave, Virginia, United States - WW16-25 | ecosystem: Environmental > Aquatic > Deep subsurface > Groundwater > Cave microbial mat | place... | reverse complement strand
AAATTCTTACCCTTCGCAAGCGGTTCCAGTTCGCTTACGACCCCCCGCACCAAGTCCTTGAATTTTACATTCTCAAAACTGTACTGCATCCGCCCTTCTTCTATTTGCCGAACGCTCAAAAGCGTATCCACGAGCTGGACTAAGCTGTCGCTTGAATTCTTCATTTTCTCTACTGTCTCCCGCACCTTGGGTTCCATTTTGCCGTAGAGCCCCTGGAGAAGAATGGTGGCAAATCCCTTAATGGCAGCAAGCGGGGCCTTGACCTGATGCGACGCAAGCGAAAGCAACTGCGTCTTGAACTGGCTCAATTCTTCCACTTTTTTCTTCTCGTCACCCAAAATCTTATTCAACCGCTCCAATGCCTCGCGCTGTTCGACTTCTTTTCTAACACTACGAATCAAGAAGATGCCAAAGATGACCGTGGCACTAAAGATAAGCAGGTTAACTGTGCGCACTCCAAGTGAATCAACGACTACAACCTGGGAAAACAAAAGAATCCAAAGCAAAACAGTGAGGGCTTCTGTAATTATAACTTTGAGATTAAAAAGGTGCTGCTTCACGATGGCATAGGCAGTCATACCGAGAAAAATAAGTGAGTAGAGGGGAAATAACGGAACGAAAGTGATTTTCGCAAACAATGCAACTGGTAAAAATATCGTGGTAATCATGGGGATATACAGAAGGAGAATACCTATCATTACAAAAGAAAACTGCCGCTTTTCAACAGGATCTGTTGCCTTCCTAATTTTTATAGAAAGTACACACACCGATAGAAAACTAATCAAGGCAACAAAGATACCGAAAGGAACTAAGCCTGGTCCAGGGGTCGGATTGGGAAAACCATTAACGAACGTTACGCTATTGAAAGAATAGGGGGAAACAGTAATCGCCATTGTCAAGAACGTAAACGTTAGCAAAACAACCAAAAACTCTTTTCGTAATTTGATTTCGAAGTTAGGGATAGTGTGGGCAATAAGGAAGAACAAGAGGGTCATTGGAGTAGCGAAGAAAATACTTCCTCGAATCCAAATCAAAGCATCAAAAAGAAAAGGCTTTTCTTGCAGAGAGATACGAAATACCAATAACCAAACAGTTGTCAAAACACCAAGCAGACTAAAAATTCTGTTTGTCGCACTTCGTGGGTTATTCTTAAAAACAAAAAAACTCAATAAAATATTCCCGATTACTGTCATCACTAGAATGGCAGAAGTCAACAAAGAAAGTGTTTCGCTCATAGATATCTACGATTTTAGAAATTTTATCACCACTTCATTGAACTCGTTACTTCTTTCGATTGATGGAACATGACCTGTATTCAAAAACAACTCCCATCTGACACCGGGAATCAATTGGAAAGCTCGAGAGTGCCGCTCGTGAGGAGTAACGATTGGATCTTTCTCTCCTGTAATTATGAGGGTGGGGCAATTCACTTTGGAAAGTTCATCTAAAAGCACAAATTCCTTTCTAACTTTAAAAAATCCAGAGATTCGGTTTATTAATAAAAGCGGTGGTACAAATCCATCTCTTTGTAAAGATTCATGATAATAATCAATGAACTCCTCTTTCAATGTAGAAACATCATGCAAAACGCTCTTGATAAATTTTTTTATATGTTGCCTCGTAGGCTTCATCACTGTTTTGGAAAGCAACTTCGCTATTAAATAGAAACCAACCATGCGATATTTATGCGGTGTATATTCACTGAAACCCAGAGGGCTTAGTAGCACAATTTTATCCACTTTTGTCTTTTCACGAAGAACCAATTTAAGAGCAACCCATCCGCCGGTTGAATGCCCTATAATGCTAAGTTTATCGATATTTTTAATCCCGATGAACTTTTCAACTACTTCCACAAAATGCTCCGTAAAATCTGCAGTTTGCGAGTCAATGGTAGTCGAATCCCCTGCGCCGGGCAAATCTATTGCAAACACCCTAAAGTGTTTCGAAAGCTCAGTGATATTGGGATACCATTGTCCCCACCCCATATTAAGACCATGAAGTAGAAGCACGTTAGGCCCAGAACCTGCAACTACGTAGTTAATCAAAAATCTCCCTATCTGGATTTTCTCCCTTTTTAGATCGGATGCAATTAAGTTGATGAGCTTTTCTTCTTTATTCATGGTATAATGCAGGCTTTCTGATAAACCAAAAGTTTTCTGTAAAAATATTTCCTCAGCCAAAAACCGTGGACTATGTGGAGCAATTTTTGTTGCATATCCTATTCTTGAAAAAATTTGAGGAGTGTAATTTTCACGCAAAACTTCACGCACTTTCTCTCTATAACTCCGATCCTGTACGCATCCCGCCATAGGCGAACAACTAATCCCAGCCTGTTCTGCCATCAACCAAACACGCTCAAAAAGCTCCCCTGCCTTCATCCAGCTTATTTTATCATCTTTCTCCGTGCTAATCACTAAAAATGCCGGAGTGAAGCGCTTGAGCAACGCCTCATCTTGTTTTTTGGAAAGACGGGATAAGTTTACTCTTTGAATGAGCCAGGAAGCGAAATATGAAAGGAATGCCGGCATAAGAAGCGTCGCCCCCGTCATGCCAAATTTTTCTTTTGTTGTACTTGGCTTTACATAGTGCGACAATTCTTCTCGAAATGACGAGCTATCCATCGCTTCTACTTGGGCATTGCTCGCGAGTTCAGCAAAAACATTTCGTTGATCCAATTCCGTTACTATTTCTATATGTAAATTTTCATCCGAAAATCGCCTAATTGATTCTATAGATTCTTGGGGTAATGGGCGATCTTCGTACTTATTTCGATTAGTACGCCTTTTCGGAATCGAAAAAACCAGGTGCTTATCATCAATACTGGCTGCTTTTTTATTCGCAAAAAACATTCGCGCAAACAAGAAAGACGAGGGCCCTTCTGGAAAATATTCGATTTTTGTCTCAAATCCAAAATAATCTGCCGCTACCCGCAGGTTTTCAATTGCACAACCAATCGCAATAGATAATTGGCGTCCCTCAGGGTCGCTTTGCGCCAAAGAACGCTCTGACTCTACCGAAATATCAATAAAATCCCTACCAACGGAAAATTGCCACGGTTGGCTATTGTGACCCGAGGGAGCGAGGATCGCGAAACCAACAAGAAACTCTAGTTGTTTTTGCAACAAGGCATCTTGGGGGAAGTCGGATAGATTAATCTCCCATGATTTGTAATTATTCTTTTCTGTCATTTAATAATCGGCGTTCTTGTCTTAAATGTGGAGAAAGCAAAAACAGCAAAGATAAAAGCAATCCCTAGTAGCCCTTGCATAACATCATAGGTGCGTGTACGGATATCGGTTTCAATATTGTGAAAAACAATAAAGTTGATAAAAGATGAAATGATACCGCCGGCTGATAGTAATGCAAGAGATAGGGCAAGAGTAGCAACCTCTTTTATTGAAGCTAGTAAAAACAGTTTTGTAAAGACATAAAATTGAGACCCGATGCCTATGAAGAGCAAGTAGAACGTAATCAGGGAAAGTGGGAAATTCATATTCCAATCAATACTGTTCTCTACTGTAAGAATAGGTCCTTGATGCGTGGTAAGCAATAAAATCAGACTGACTACGCCGAGAAGTAGAGTAATCACAACAGCTGGCCACAAAGAACTCCGTGGAAAGAAAATATAAAAAGCGGTGTAGATGCCCAATATTGCGAGAAGAGTCAATGCGATATTTGCAACAAGTGAAACAACAAAAAGTCCCGTTGTATTATGAGCAAACAAAAAAGTTCCCAGACCAAGCACAATACCCGTTTGTATCGCAAATCCCATGAGGTGACTACCGATAAGAAAAGCCATCTTTTTATCCTTGTGGGTACCGCCTCGGCGCAAAATCACAAGAAATCTCCATGCGCATAAAGAAAGACCTACTCCAAGGATAAGAAATGCTAAAGAAGTTGTATTCATCATCGTGATTCTGATCTCCAAGATTTTGAAATTAATTCACCAGCGATTGGCACAATTAAGAATGCAGCAATAAAAAGTAAGCCTATACCACTAAGAACCTTATCGAAAATATTTGTCTGCAAATCACTATCAATCTGATTCATTGAACGAAGAAAAATGAGTGTGATATTTACGAGTCCACTAAAATGAATCACCACGATAACTACGGAAGCAATTTTGACGTCTCGTGATTTTGCAATAAAAAAGTTCTTAAGAAAAATAATGAAAATAGCACCAATGTTCAATACAAGCAGAGAATACCACGGAATAGCCAACCAACGCGGAATATTCCAATCAATGCCATTTGTTGAATTCACAAATGGGAGAGAATGTGCCGTAATCATAAAAAAGGATACCAATAAGCCAAAAATCGAGGTCAGTATGGTCGCGGGCCAGGGTGAATAATTCGGCAAAAGGATATAAAAAACTAAATAGATACCGAGAGCCGTAATGAATGCAAGTAGAAAATGGTCGATAACCAAAATTCCATAGAGAGCTTCGGGATTATGTGAGAAAAAGAGCCCTCCAATTGCAAGAATACTGTGCTGAAATGCTTCGGCAAGAAACCACGCGCTCAAAAGAACTCCAATCCGACTTCCCGATCGCAAACCGCCGATCTTCTGAAATGCCTTAAAAAACCATAGGCCACAAAATGCCAGACCAATACTTGAGAGTGAAAATGCAATTCCGGTTGTGGTAGGTATCATTGTCGTTCTTCAAGAGAGCGCCTGGACGTCCACCCCGCAATAATTGGAAAAAACAAAAAAGCAGCAATGAAAAGTAGACCGAGTACACCCAAAAGTATATCAGAAATATAGGTCTGAAAACTTGTGATATGACTCAATAATGCAGTGAATTTTATAGAAACATTGATAAGGCCAATTATCGTAAGAATCACAATGATAATTGAAATTGTTTTCACATCCCTTGTTTTTGCGTAAAACAAATTTTTGGTAAAAATTAAAAAAGGTACTGCAATATTAAGCAGCAATAAATAATATAAATAAGTATTGAGCCACTGCGACAAACCAAGGTCGATACTTCGACCTTCTACTATATGGGGCAAGGGGTGAGTAGTGATAGTAAACCAAGTCACCAGTAAACCAAAAATCAAGGTCAGTATTGTTGCAGGCCATGGCGAAAAACGCGGGAAAAGCACATAAAATCCGAGATAGACACCAAGTGCGGTATCAACTCCAAGAATCAAGTGGTCAATCGTAACTAACGCATAGAGAGCGTCGGGAATGTTTGCGAAGAATAAACCGCCAATTGCAAGAACGAGGCTATGGAAAGCTAGGCCGATGAAAAAAACACTCAAAAGAACTCCAATCCGACTTCCCGATCGCAAACCGCCGATCTTCTGGAACGCATTAAAAAAACGAAACGCGCAAAATCCAAAACCGAAGCTTGCTATCAAAAATGCAATTCCAGTTGTGGTAATCATTCCAAGTTCTTTATTGCTTCATCATCTTCCGGACGAACTTCAGAAACGCAACTTTGCGCGCAAACCATTTGCGCCGATAATCGGATTCAAAAATGGCATCGGGATTTACCGAATAACGCCCTGATTTGATGCTTGTGTCTTTATTGATGATCCGGCGAGCGAGCATTGCAATAATAGACCCACACATATTCGCCGCCGTGCCAAGCTGGGGCCATGAATAAAGTAACTTTCCTACTTCTGCAACCGAATCAAGCATGCGCGGCACCACCAGGTTTGCTCCCGCAATTTTTCCCGCAACTTTCGGCAAATCTTTCGGTGGCATGGATTTGAGCTTTTCGGCTGAAAGGTCTTTCGCAAAACCGTTCAAGATCGGAAGCGTACGATCAATATCGTACCGCTCAATATCGGCAATCACGCCATCGCCGTTATCAGTACCCATCAAAACAGGAATGCCCTGCTCCCGAGCGAGCTCACGAATGCGTAATTTCCAATACATGCTATCCATTTCTTCCACAACGATATCAGCCCCCGTAAGTATCGTTGCTACATTTTCCTCGGTGATGCCATCTATGTATACCTCGATTTCCACATAAGGATTAATCTCATAAATCTGCCGAGCAACCAATATTGCTTTATTCACTCCCACATTTTGAAACCCCAAGCGAACACGGTTTAGGTTGTCCCCTGAAAGCGCATCTGGGTCGGCAAGCTTCATTCTTCTTGCCCCCCCCGTCATCGCGATTACCACGGCCACATGACTCCCCACACTCATTCCACAAAACACTATCGTGGATTCATAAAAATGTTTTTGTTCTTCTTGAGAAATGAGAAGTTTATTCCTTCCGGTACGAAGTTCTAAGTGTAGATCCTCGGGAAGGTAACGTACGAGCGTATTGAGCCACGGAAAATAAAACCAATTTCCGAAATCCTCCCGGTCATGACTCTTAAAAAATGCCTCAAATTCGATTTGATAATTTTTATCAAATCGGTACTTGGGATTCCGTAAGAGAAAAAGCTCCTCGAGATTAATTCGAATACCGTCAACAACCGAAAGTTCTGGGTGTTCCGCAAAAAGCACCCGGCGCCGACCTCCCGAGACAAGAACTGGTCTCCAATCGAGAATGTTGCTTTCTTTCTTCATTGCTTTTTTACCCATTTTTGTTTTACTCCGGGGGTAAAATGAAGTTCATGATCTTTGGGCCAAAAGATAAGTTTTGGTAATGCCCGTACTCCGATATGCCTATGGAGCTCCCGAAATTCGGAGTTTTTTTCTTCAAGGTTTTTTACAATGCACTGGAGAAGTTTTTTCTTCAAGACCAGAGTCGGTTTTTTCTTTTTACGAAACTCAAAATTAAGTTCAAGGTATTGATTCTGTTTCGTATCAAACTTCGTCATCATGGTCATTTTGCCTGTAAAAAATTTGAGGAATGGTTTTTCGATCAAAATCTCTCTCACAGTTTCCGGATACACCTGAAGACCGTACAGTGTAGTAGAAAAATCTTTCCGTTCATACACATACACAAAAGGAAGTTCATAGAGATAATTTTCTATTCCAATTGCTCGCGCTTCTTTCACTAAACTGATATCGAATGATTCAAGTGAGGTCGTTGCCTCTCTAAAAGAAAAAGCTCCACCATGATCTCCTATGGCATATCGCACCAAAGGAATGGTGTTATTCCCAGAAAGAAAGATGTCCCCTCCCGGAGCTTCAAAGGTGACGAAAAATGGATTGTATTGGGTAAGCGTAGGGGTTTTTCTAATAGGAGAAAAAAGGCGCTCAAAAAATTCCTGCCGGTGCATTGCGAGGCGGCGCATAAGGATTGCCGTTGGCGTTTCCCACGCCATCGCGCCGATATCAGCGGTACCATAAATATTTGACATATCACGATAGAGGTTTTTGATTCCAGCTTTTTTCGCAAGATAATCACGGAAATTTTCCGTATACGCTTCCGCGGCAGTGAGGATCCGCATATTCAATTTCTTGAGATTAATCCCTTGTCCGCCCGCTTCATCAACCACATCCTTCACGAAAGGCGGGTAGCCTATAAGGATCGTTTCTTTGTAATGCGGCGCGAGATTGCGAAGCGCATGGAAGATTTCCTTTTTATTGATGCCGGGCGTAATAATAGAAATCTCATGCTTCCCTCGTCTACTTGCGATCTCGAACGCTTTATAAGAAATGAGTCCTCCGATCCATACACCCATACCAAGTCCCACGACCACAAGCGTAGGTCCACGCGCGCCATACGAACTGTGTTCCAAAAAAAGTTCTGCAAGTATAGAATATTCCCAGTCCAATTGTTCTCCACGCGGAAAATAGAATGGTTCGCCCGTGGAGCCCGAGGTCGAGGTATAGACCAGGTGTTTTTTTAGCGTTCCATCCCACACCAACTGCTTAAGTGGATATTCGCGGAGGTATGTTTTTTTGCTGACCGGAGGCACTAACTGAAAATCCTTGAAGGTTCGAATCTTTGCGGGATTTATCTTATTTTTCCGCAGAAAATCTTTGTATGCCGGCACGCGCCGTGCAACTTCGTGGAATAACTGCAAAGGCCGTCGCTCTCGCTCGCGGGACCAAAAGGCATCCTTCTTGGTTCGGATAAGGCGGAGGATCTTCTCGGCAGACGAGTCGGAAACAAGGAATTGGGCCACGTCGATATATTCGTATTATACCACCCCTACCTATTTCTTTTTGAGAAAAATAGTCTCCGCAAGACGGTCTGCCACTTCGCTCGTTGGTTTATTCTCACCCCGCGAACGTTGGATAATCTCTTTTGCGGTACCATAAATTCCCTGCACCTTCCGTTCCACCCGCTTGCGGCTATATCCCCGCTTGTCCAATTCGGCCACCACATTAATAAGGCCGCCGCCATTTGCAAGATAGTCAGGAACATAGAGTATCCCCCAACTATGGAGCCGGTTGCCGTCCTCGGGAGTGGTAAGTTGGTTGTTCGCACCTCCACAGACTACCTGACAGCGCAATTGCGGGATCGTTTTCTTGCTGAATTCGTCCCCCAACGCACAGGGGGCGAACACATCCACGCGTTGGTGATGAATGTCCTTGGGACTCACGATCTCCACTTTCGGATATTTTCTTTTGACCGATTTCACCCGTGCCGCATCAATATCCGCACCAATGATCCTCCCTCCACGCTCATAGAGCATGCCACAGAGGACGGTCCCTACTTTCCCAAGTCCCTTGATTGCAAACGTCCGTCCTGCAATTTCATCTGTGCCAAACGTCGTTTCAAGCGCCGCACGCATCGCGTGGAATACCCCTTTTGCCGCCCACGGGCTTGGGTTCCCCGCAAACCGTTCACGCCCGATGATGTAAGGGGAATTTTTCTCGAGTACCCGCAAATGTTCAGGAGTAAGCCCCACGTCCTCTCCGGTTGAAAAAGTGCCGCGCAATAAATTCACCCGCTTCGCATACGCGGTAAAAAGTTCTGATGCGCGATGATGAGAATTCGCCATAATGACTCCTTTGGCGCCACCGTGGGGTACACGCGCAAGTGCACATTTGTAAGTCATTGCCCGCGAAAGCCGCATGGCATCCCGAAGCGCATCTTTTTCTGACGTATAGTGCCAATAGCGTGTGCCGCCGGCCGCAGGACCCAGGTTGGTATTGTGAATACCAATAAACCCACGGAGTCCGCTTTTTTTATCGTTCAAATAGACCACTGCTTCATGGTCATGAAATTCTGGAATACGGAGAAGATCGGTCATTTGCCGGAAATATATTCATTACTAATCTACCTCTCTTCACGTGAAAACTCAATAAACCAAGGTTTGGGCAGCCGACCCCCCAGAAATCCCGTGTGGATAACCTACTGTTGTCAGGTATTGACAAAATAGATACACTCGCCTATCGTGACCAATAGCCCTCCCACAACAAAATAAGGGTGCGGCCAAGGAGGTGAGAAAGGTGGACCAGATCCAGGAGAACCCGAACGACCCTCAGAGACCGCCGATGTCCACAATCTGCTACGATTGCGTGAAAGGCGACCACTGCGGAGGGTGCAACTGCTGCAAGGGACCCTCGCAGAATTCAGCGCACTGACAAACGAAGACCTGGGCATGTCTTTAAACTGCCCTTTTTAATTGCTTACAATTCGACGGAAAAGCACCGGACTAATTTTTTCTATTTCCTGTGCTCTCCGCCGCACATACTTCAATTCTCTTTTCCAATTTCGCGAAAGCTGGAAATTAAGAAACTTTATTGTACTTGTCTTTAATATGGCTTTTGGGAGTTTGGATCGTGCAAATACTTTTCCATTTGCAAACGCCACAACTGCTGTTTTAGGATAACCAAGTAATTTCCCAACTTCCATCCTTCGTTTCTTTGTATCTCTTCGCTCATCTGCTTTTATAAGCTTTTTGAGCATTTTAGGGTCCAGTGCGATATAACTGAATTGGGTTAGATTATTTTGGTTCTTGGGGTAATTCAAGTGTAATTTGTAGAAAAGTCCAAGTTTTTGAAGGATCTTTTCTAAATGACGAACGGCTGTAAGAAATTGCGATCGGGAATATTGGCGATGTGGTAGATAAGAAACCTCAACAAGCGCCGATGGCTTAAACCAGCTCCGAACTAAAAGAATATCGGCAATGCTTTGATCGTTGAGAATATTTTGTAAACTAACCAGCTCCTTTACCAATCGATTTTGGACGAGAACTTCTTGTCTTAATTTTTTGCGCTGCATTTTTTATATTTTAAGAATAGAATTTCCTGATCAGTTGTGGGAGGTCTTCCTTCGATTTATCCCCCTTTGCCAGCTTCTCAAGCAATTCTTGCGGCGTGAGCCAGTAATATTCCGTGAAGTCATTTTTGTTATAATCCGGAGCTGTATCCAACCCTATTTCGTAGACATTCATAAATGCAGAAACGCCATCGATATAGGGACTCAAGTGCCCCAAGAGAGAGTACGGCGTCGTTTTGGTCTTAAGATTCAGCTCTTCTTCCAGTTCTCGCCGGAACGCTTCTTCATAACTTTCTCCGGATGACACATGTCCGCCCATGCTCATATCAAGACAGTTAGGAAATAAGCGCTTAGTGGAGGTCCGCCGAGGAATCCAAAGTTTCCCCTCTGAATTAACGGCAAATGCGTTTACGACACGAAAATTTTTTAGGCCTTCTTTGTAGATTTCTGATCGTGACTTCGCGCCAACCACACGATCGTTTTCGTCAACCAAATCGAGAGTTTCTTCAGTAGCATTAAGCATACTTTATAAAGATTTATGTTGTATCCTCTTTGCTAATTGTGCCAACTTTTCATCATCCGCACGCTTGCAATCGTGAGAAGAAATGTAGCCCTCATACTTTTCAAAATATTTAGCAGCGCTGGATTTGATTGGTTTCCATTCGGGCATTTTTGTGCCGTGCATGGGGAACAATTTTGTGTGCACATGATCCACGCCAAATCCTTCAAAAATCATTCCTGTGCGCCCCACATCGTCAAGTTTTTCATCAAGCAGTTTTGCCACCTTTTTCGTAGCTAAAAGCAAATCAATTAGCACGTCTTCCGGCAAATCAAAAGCATACGAGGGGTAATGTTCCTTCGTGATAATAACCGTAACGCCTTCCGTATTAGGAAAGATTGAAAGAAATGCCACGTGCTTCTCGTCTTCCCAAATTTTATGAGAAGGGGCTTTCCCTTCCACGATTTTACAAAAAATACAATCCATTCCAATTAGATTTAGTGTAGCCCGATCTGATACTCATACAAGTGCCGGTAGGTGCCGTCCGCGCGATCAATAAGTTCCTGGTGAGTTCCCTGCTCTACAATCTTACCTTTCTCAAATACCAAAATCATATCCGACTTGCGCACGGTTGAGAGGCGGTGGGCAATGATGAATGTGGTTCTGCCTCGCATGAGCTTTTCAAGCGCCTCGGTCACGATCTGCTCTGTTTTTGCATCAAGCGCACTTGTCGGTTCATCCAAGATAAGGATCGCCGGATTTCGCAGCATCGCCCGGGCGATCGCCACCCGCTGTTTTTGCCCTACTGATAATTTAATGCCCCGTTCGCCAACCAACGATTCGTATTTATCTGGAAGTTTCTGTACGAATTCATTGATGTGCGCTTCGTGCGCTACTCGAAAAACTTCTTCGTCGGTAGCTTCAAATGACCCATAACGGATATTGGCTTTAATAGTGTCATTAAAAAGCGCCACTTCTTGGGGCACGACCGCGATGTGTTTTCGGAGGTCGGTAAGGTTTAGTTGCTTTGTGTCTACGCCATCAACAAGCACCTTCCCATGCGTTGGGAAATGATATCCGGAGATAAGAGAGATGGTCGTGCTCTTCCCGACTCCCGATTCACCGACCAGCGCGACGACCTGCCCCGGATGAACCGCGAAATTCACATCTTCAAGTACGATCGGTTGCTTCGGTCCGTAGCGAAAGGTTACATGCTCAAATGCCACTTTTCCCGTGAATTTTTCCAGTATGACGGCATGTTCCGGAACATAATTTTCTGTTTCTTCCGAGAATATCTCAGCGACGTGCGCGGCTGAAGTAATCCCGTTTTGTATCGTTTGCCAACTAAAACCGAGTGACACAAAAGGCCCGAAAAACATCGCCGCATAGCCATTCAATGCCAAGAGTTCTCCTATAGTCATCGTCCCGTTTGATACAAACTGAACGGACAAAATAAAAATAGTGAGCTGTGTGCCAAACACGATGATGCGCTGGAAAAATCCCACATTGCTCCAAATATTCGCTAAGGTATGCCAAAGACCATACGTTTTCTCGAGTAAATTCGCTCTTACTTTTTGTGATTCATATTCTTCTGCGGTAGCTTGTTTCACGCTTTCTACTTGCATCACCGCTGCAGCGGCATCATCCCAACTCTCGTTCAAAGCGCGGTGCGCAATTGAATCTATCTTAGCTACCGGCAAGAGGATTTTTGCAAGAAGAAGCACGTAAAGCACCACGCCGAGCAAGAGCACGCCCGCAAGCATAAGATTGATGCTGGCAGACAAGAGAATGCCGATAATGATGCTCAAAAACTGGGGCACAATATTAAGTACGGTCCGTACGATGGTGGATATGCGCCAACCGGCCATGCTGATTTTTTGCAGTTCCCCATTGATATGCTTATTTTTGTGGTACGCAAGAGGTAACCGAAAAAGATGGAGAAAGCCGAGGACCTGGATGTCAAAATACATTTTGTCATCCATTCGGCGGGCCATACGGTCGTTGATCCAATCAATATTATTCGCGACAAGCTGGATAATCGCCCAGACAAGGAGTAAAAATCCCCACAGAGGAAGCGAGCCAACACCGGGAGCAATGCGATGCTCCGATACACCGATTAAGGCGTCAAAAAAATGGCCGGTAATGTAGGGCACCGAGCCGTTCGCCGCGGCTGACACCGAACCAAGAGCAATCAGAATGAAAAGCTCTTTTTTGAAAGGCTTTGTGAACCGCCAAATAGCCCTGAGGCCGGTTTTTATTTCTTGTTTATCTTTTGACATGAATATAATGCAATCATGATGTTGCACGCATCCTGCCTTTTGCGAGCACGCAAAGGATTCGTGACAGATCTGACATACAAAAATTTCCCTATACGATTAACCCCCTAAACCCCTTCGCCTGCTAAAGACAACTTCCCTGCTTTCTTTGCTTCTTTCCACGAGAGATCAAATGCTTTCTTTAGGGCACTCGCCAATTCTTTACTTTCAATGATGAGGCCAAATTTTTCTTCGGGAGACATAAAGACGATCTTGTCGTCATAGACGCTGATGTCCGGAGAAAAGTCATATGTGCCTCCTCCGCTTTTCTTCGCCATTTCAAGCGCCTGGGACGTTTCGGGGAAAAGCGCGCGGACTTTGATATTATTCTTCGCCAAACGGTCATAATAATTGCGTGGCATTGCTTCGGCCGTATCGGATTTCTCAAACGCATACGCGCGAATGGTCTCAAGGGACGAGAGCGCATCTTCGTATACCGATTTCATTCCTTCTTCGCCTTCAAAGAGGCGCACCTTCGGACGCGGAATTCCGCTTGCGTGGTCTGCCTTGAGTTTCGGTAAAAGTTTTTTCACTTCGCTTGCCGAGACCGTGTACTGCTTTGCGGATTCCTCAAGATGGCGCACGAGCTCGTCCGGGGATGCTCCATGGTACATTTTGACGCCACGCCGTTCGCTCACGGTTACTAACCCGCGCTTCATAAGCGCGTCCAACACCACATATGCCGTACTTCGGATGACCCCAGAGCGCTTCGCAACATCGCTCGCAACCGAAGAACCAAGCTCTAAAAGCGCGAGGTAAATATCAATCTCTTTATCCGAAAAGCCCGATTTCTTGAGGATTTCCTTTAGTGTTTGATTTTCCATCCCGTTTAGAAACAGATCGCGATCAGCGACCCATAGTTAATGTTTTTATTGCCACGGCACGACTTTTCATTGTATTGAAAATGTATTTTACCGATGCGATCGCCGTTTCTCACGGGATCCATACTGTTGATTATAAATGACAAAACGACCGCTGTCAAACCTCGGTTTGTGGATAAAGTAAGTTAGTTTTCTCCTTCCGCAGGTCTTA
>Ga0247727_10013271_pt1 | contig 13934 bp, 21 predicted proteins | sample WisWelCaveWW1625_FD_202498 | JGI IMG/M metagenome (GOLD analysis project Ga0247727, IMG submission 202498) | Biofilm microbial communities from Wishing Well Cave, Virginia, United States - WW16-25 | ecosystem: Environmental > Aquatic > Deep subsurface > Groundwater > Cave microbial mat | place... | reverse complement strand
CGTGACTGATGACTTGTGGTGACGTGCGACCTCGGGGTCCGACCGCACTCGATACCGTTTGAACTTCATGTCCTTGATAATGGACAACCCGACACGGTCGTCATCCTCGTTCCAGATGCACAGCACGTCACCATTGTGCTGCTGATAGAATTTCCTGCACTCCTCGATTGCACGTTTCAGCGTCGCATTGCGCCTACTGTGCTTGAGCCCGACCTTGCGGCACAACACGTGCGCGGCAATGGGTTTCCTGTACCGGGCACCGTCCTCGTCCTTGGATGTTATAGTCGCGCAAAGTTGGAGGAACAGGTTCAGAACGGTAGCATTTTGCGGTAGGGGCAACGGCACCCTGACTGTGTACTTTGGGGCGAGAGTGTTGAGAAATTTCTTGGACAATGTCACACGGAACCCGTCTCGCTTCCAAATCACGCGCAGTCGTTTCTCTTCGTGCTTGTTCTTGCCGATGTACCAATGCTTGTGAGTGATCGTTACAGTGGAAAGGTACTTGAGGGAATCGTTGAGCAACTTCACATTCTTGCTGCAGTACGAGTAGCCCAGCGCCTTGAGGACGTGCTTCGCGGATTTCAAGTTTATGTGCCGCGTGCCCCACGTGCGGGCGCAGGCGATCAGAAGGCACATGAGGTTGAAGTCGAACGGGGACAGAAGCCGCTGTTGCGGTGTCTCCAGTTCTATGCGGTCCTCGCCCGGCAATTTGCAGGTTGCACCGTCCCACTGTACCCCTCTGCGAATATCGCGTGGGATAGGGTAATGCGCTAAGTTGTAGAAGTTTAGACTTATTCGGACAGGCATTAACGAAGTGGTGGGTCTTTTCGCCGATTGTGAGGGGAGCGAGCCCGAGGGCGAGCGAGCCTCACAATCGGCGGCGCAAAGATACGGAAGCCCACAATGACGACGGAACAGAAAGTCATCAAAGCGAAGGTCGGTCTGTTGGAACTCGCCAAGCAGCTCGGCAGCGTGAGCCAAGCCTGCAAGATCATGGGATACAGCCGCGATAGTTTCTATCGCTTTAAGGAGCTCTACGAGAAGGGCGGTGACCTGGCGTTGGCCGAGATGACGCGCAGAAAGCCAATCGAGAAGAACCGCGTCGACCCAGCGATCGAGAAGGCCGTGGTCGAGATCGCCATCGAGCGGCCGGCGTTCGGCCAAGTGCGCGTCGCCAATGAGCTGAAAAAGCAGGGCCACACGATCTCGCCCTTCGGCGTGCGCAGCGTGTGGCTGCGCCATGATCTGGAGACCATGAAGAAGCGCTTGAAGGCGCTCGAGGCCAAGAGCGCGCAGGAAGGGCTCGTGCTCACCGAAGCGCAAGTCGTGGCGCTGGAGAAGGCCAAGCTCGCCAAGGAGGCGCACGGCGAGTTCGAGAGCGAATGCCCCGGCTATTGCGTGGCGCAGGACACGTTCTACGTCGGCACGCTGAAAGGAGTGGGGCGCGTTTACCAGCAGACCGCGATCGACACCTACGCCAAGGTGGCGTTCGCCAAGCTCTATGACAGGAAGACGCCGCTCACCGCCGCCGACCTGATGAACGATCGCGTGGTGCCGTTCTTCGACGAGCATGAGATCGTAGTCAGCCGCGTGCTCACCGACCGTGGCACCGAGTTCTGCGGCAAGCCCGAGAGCCACGAGTACGAGCTCTACCTCGCCATCGAGAACATCGACCACACGCGCACCAAGGCGAGGAGCCCGCAGACCAACGGCATCTGCGAACGCTTCCACAAGACGCTGCTCGACGAGTTCTACCGCGTGGCGTTCCGCAAGAAGCTCTATCGCAGGATCGATGAGCTGCAGGCCGACCTCGACGCCTGGCTCGCCGAATACAATGAGGCGCGCCCACATCAGGGGCGATGGTGCTACGGCAAGACGCCGATGCAGACCTTCATTGACACGTTGCCGGTTGCAAAGGAGAAACTGATGCAGGCTGCGTGACGCCGACAGCTTCGTTCAATCGGACAGCCCACCCCCGATTAACGATTGTCTGTCAGGTCAAATCCAAGTTTCTACAGGTTAGCCCGCTCAAGCCAGCCTCCGACAGATGCCAGTGCTCACCAGCACTGCGCTGAGCGCTGGCAGATCAGCATGCGCTTTATGGCGCTGCATGAGCTGCCGACGCAAGTAGAGCTTGAGCACCCTTGCGGGTTCTTCCTTCGCCATCTCGGCCAACAGTTCGAGCACCCATCGACCGTGGTCACCATCACGCCACAGCAACGGGCCAAACACCTCCTCGATCCTAGACAGGGTGCTAGCCGCCAGCCGGCGATTGCGAGCCGGCCTCTTTGTTCTTTTCGTCGCCGTCGTCCGACGGCGAACGCAGGTAGCCCATCGCATCTGATGCCTCGAGTCTAATCACGAGTATCATCGGTGCCATGTCCTTCCCCGTCCCTGCATAAGCCGAGCCGCAAAATCGTTGTCGGTCAAGAGGCTTCAGCATTTGCGTAATTCTTAGTCACAATATGTTCACACAAGTGCTGCAGCTGCTATTGCCGTGTGCTACGGATGCTAGCACTGGCTACCCCTTTCCTGTTTTGAGCTGTTGTGAAAATGCCCAACCCTCCCCCCTTTCTGTTGACCCGGGGCACGCCGCGGTCCTTGTCGCGCACGCTGCGTCACATGCGGACGATTGGGGTACCTCGAACGCAACGGCAGATGGCCGCGCGCTTGCGCGTCACGTATGCGAACCTGCGCAATTTCGAGAAGCCTAACCGCGTCGACTTCAGCATCCGCTTCCAAAATCTACAGCGCTATCAAGACCTGCTCGGCTTGCCGGTCACCATAATCGTTGCCATCTCGCAGATCCTGGCCGACGCACGCGACGACGAGCAGCGGCGGCTGGCAGCGATGGGCAAGATGCTGCGTGCGGTCTCGCTACGCATCAGCACGCCCGCTAAGCGGCGCGGCCTCATCCGTGAGGTCCTGCAGCCGCACACCGGGGGCGACCCAGCCAAGACCACATACGACGATTGGGACAACTTGCTCGGCAGCCTCATCTTCACGGCGTGGAGCGCCGTCGACATCAACCTGCGCAATAGCTTCGTCAACGTCGACCGGCTCGATGCTCACGACGAGCGACGCCGCGGGCGGCCGCGGCGTGCCAAGCCGGCACGCAAACGCCGCCGACGGAACAGAAAGACAACTCGCGGCTAGACGTCTTTCAGGTATTTCGCCAGCGCTTTGTAATGCGCGGCCGTTGCCTTGAGGGCCGCGCGACCGGCAGCCGTGAGCTTGTAGATTTTCATCGGCGGTCCCCCGCCTTCCGACGGACGTTCGCCAACCAACTCGACGTACTTCTTATCATCCGCCGATAGCCGGCGAAGGCCCCCGTATATCTGGCTTACATCAATCCACACCTTTGTGTCCTTGCACAGCTCCGTCAGAATTCTGTAGCCGTAGGCTTCGCTACCGAGCTCGGACACTTTCTTGAGGATCAGGGCTTGCAGGTGGCCAAGCGGCGGCTCGTCGACGAGCGGCGCACTGCCCTTGGCGCGTGTGGCGATTATTCCAAACTTTGTTGTTCTGGGCGGCATCGCACGGGTTCCATTGTGATGCCGTTGCTATGCAGGACGGGAGTTCAAAAAATTCCTAACGGTGCTTGGTAACTCTCCCACTCCCTGGCCAATAGTGTTTCCACGAAATCCTTAGCATGGCTCAGTTGCCATTGCCAAGGAGCGGCCTTCCATTGCCGTGCTCGCGTCGCTCCGTTCCACATCTGTTCTCATCCGTTATATAATTAATCGCGGTACGGACGGTCCGCCGTTGTTCGCTCCGCACCGCTGGTAGTGTTTCCAAGCGCCAGCGACCCCTGGGTGCTTCGTGCGCCCGGGGGTCTTCTTTTTTTTGACGCTCGCTTGTTGACGGTCTAGCCTGAGCTGTGCAGGGGTGACTTCTCCAGCTGGCCACCATATGGAGCAATGCTCACTAAGGCTCTTTACATATGCACCGCGCACACGAGAGCGTTAAGACTAATCGTCAATTGAACGGACCCGCCACTGGCGCTGAGCCGTACGGCCCCGCGTTGGTCATGCCGGCAGCTTCCCCACCCGTCCGGCAAGCTGGGCTCGGCCTAATCCGCCTTCTCTTCCCCCGCGGGGCGGGTTGGTGTCGAGCCCTCTTTTCTCGGCTCGAACCTTGCGGCCAGCGTCTCTCGACTGATTACAGCTTGTTCGACTTCCCGCGTGCTGACTGCCAACGCACCGAGCTCGAGCGCATCGCCGGCACGGTCAACGTCTGGCGCCTTGCCGGCGAATGTGATCGCCACCTGTGCCATCGCGCCAGCGTGGCCCTCGTCGAACAGCTCTGCGCCACCGAAGCCCTGCTCGAGGGGCTTCTGACACTGGCAAATTCTCCACCCCGCAAGTACTGAAGGAGCCCCCATGTCGACCTTGCCTGAAATCGCCAGCCTCAACTTCGCCCAGCTCGGCGAGGTGATCCGCCTCTGCCACGAACGCCAGAACGAGCTGCGGGCAGAGATCCGCGCGCGGCTGGAAAGCGAAGCCCAACAGATCGGCATGCAGGTGCTGGAGAACGGCGCCGGCAAGCCGCGCAAGCGCCGCGCCAAGCGCAACGACGACAACTGACGAAGCAGAGCGAACGATGAGCAACTTCGCACATAAGCAATGGAGACAAATCACATGACCCCGTTTGGCATTTTCCGCACCGTGGCGATCTGGGTCGCCGGCGCCGCCTTCGTCAAAGTGTGCGAAGGCCACCCCGTCGGCATTCTCGCCTTCGGGTTCGCGTCCATCGGCTCGCTCGTCTGGCTGGCCTACGACGTGCACATGCTAGCGGTCGCTGGCGTCCGCGCGCTCGGAGCCCAGTGACGTGAACCTCTCTCTCAAAGGCCGCCTGATGGCGCTGTCCCGCGTCGAGCTGGTCGCCGGGGTCGCCGTTGCACTGATCGTTTCCGGCCTGGGGCTGCGCCTCCTCGGCAGCACCGTCTTCGTACCCGGGCTGGCACTGCTGCGCTCCGTCTCCGACGAGGCGCTCACACTCTTTCTACACGCCGTCGGTCTGCTCGAAATCCTGACCGGCATTGTCCTCTTGGTGTTGGTGGCCGCGCACGTGCGTCGCCGCACCGTCCACCCCCACACTGACAGCGATGGAGCCCAGCCATGACCAAGCCGAACCTCGCCCGATGGACGACAGCCAGCAATCACCTGCCGGCCCTCTACCAGCCCCAGCCTATTCGCCTGACCCCGCTGCAAGGAGACAACGCCATGCAAGACATCACCAAGCGCCTCGGCGTGAAATACGTCGGCAGCAAGCGCGCCACCGAGACAGCGATCATTACGGCCGGCACCACCACACGCGACCTGCTCATTCGGCTCGGTCTCGATCCGAGCGGCTACGAGGTTCTCGACGGCCGCAACGACAAGAACTTCCAGGCCGACGAGGTCTTGTTCGCCCGCGTCGAAGACGGCGACCTGGTGCACATCGCCGCCCACGTTCAGGTCGGCGCGTGAGCGCAACACATGCACGGTTGTTCTCATGGGCTTCTTTAACTGGCGCGGGCGCGGTGGCAAGGGACGGCCGAAGGTCACTCTGGTTCCCATGCCCGCAGGGGCCATCACCACCAGCACCGCCAGCGTGCTCGAGCAGCGCGGCTGGCGCCAGCAGGGCGATACGTATTCAGGGCCCTACGCCACCCCCTACGGCACGTGGCACGGACACTTGCAGGCCGTTCCCGGCTACGCGGCGGCCCCGTACTTCCGTTGCTACATCTACAACCCGCCGATCGACATCCTCGCCTATCACCCGAAGCTGCCCTGCTTCTCCAATCCCGGCTCGGACGGGTGGTGGAGGGTCAACCTCGCCACGTGCCCCATCGATGGCGACCCGAGCGCCATCGTCCTCCACGTCGAACGCGTCCTTATCGAGGCACACCGCCTCGCTGGCAAAACCTGACGGGAGTCTCGCATGCTCGACTTTATCCGCCGCTCCCATTCCCGCTCGATGCGGCGTGGGGCGGCCGACGCCCAACAGCTTGCGCATGAGCTCGAAGGACGTGTGCAGGCTGCCACCGCCGCCCGCATCGCCAAGCTGACCCAGCTCGTCCATACGCTGCCCGAGGCGTGGGAATATCAGGCACAGGAGCACTTCGCTTTCCTCATGCATGCCGCGCAGTTGCGCGCGGGCGTTCGCCGCGGGCGCTCGGCCGCGGCTAACGGCGCCTCGACCACTGCCTTGCTCTCGTACACCATCTCGACCTTGTTCCTGCACGATTGCCACACCTATCTGGTCGGCGACGAGCACGGCCGCGAGCGGCTGCACCTCGTCACCGGCCCGGTCACGGCCGAGGGCGTGCGCGTTCCTTCACGCATCGAAAAGATCGCGCTGCACGAGCAATCCGCCGCCTACGCCGCGGCCGAGCCCGCCATGACGACGAGGCAGATCGATGCGCTCGCCGAACGTGACGGCCACGCCTTGCTCGCCGTTTTTCATAGTCACATCAGCCGCGGGCTGGAGAGCACCACGCCCTCGCAGGTCGACCTCACCACCCAAGACCGTTTCGCCGCCATCGGTTGGGATGCGATCGGCGGCATCTTCTCACTCGACGGCTTCGTGCGGCTGTTCAGCACGGCCAACGATTTCACCGTCCACCTCTCCGGCAATCGCGCCGAGTTCGTCTCGACCTCGCCCCGCGAAAGCATCATCAAATTGGCGATCGAGCCATGAACCTACCAGCCCGTCTGCCGGCAACCTTTCATGCCAGTCCCCTGCCCTCCCACCACTGGCAGGAGCTCAACCGCAGTCAACAAGGCATCGAAGGTTTCGACCTCGCGGCTCACCAAGCCGCACGCGCGCTTCTGATCGGTGCCGGCGGCATTGGCTCGCACGTCGCCGCGGCGCTGATCCGCAAGGGGCTCGCACGTCTCGACGTGTGCGACGATGATTGCGTCGAGACCAAGAATTTGACGCGCCAGCTGTTCGATCGCAACGCCATCGGCCAGTTCAAGGCCATCGCGCTCGCGCGCCAGCTTGCGCGCGATGCGCTCTTTCCCGCCGAGATCCGCGGCCTCCCCCTTCGCTTCCAGGAAATTCTCCAGAGTAGCGACCCGCTGCCGCGCTACGACTTCGTCGTTTGCGGTGTCGACAACAACGCGACCCGACGCGCAGCGGCAGTGTTCGGCCTGCGCCACAAGGTGCCGGTCATACTCGCGGCGGTCAGCCATGACGGCAACGCGCTTTACGTCATGGTGCAGCAGTCGAAGCCCGATACCGCCTGCTGGGGCTGCGCCTTTCCTCAGTATTTGAACGACCTCACCTTTCCCTGCGGGCTGCCCGGCATCGTCGACATCCTGCAGGTGGTCGCCGGCGTCATCGTCTATGCCGTCGACACCATTCTCGGCGCACGGCATCGCGAGTGGAACGTGCGCCACTTCTACCTCGACGCCGGCATGCCCGAGCGCGTGCTCACGCTGCCCCACCGGCCGGGCTGCGCGCTCTGCACCGGACACAATATCTGGGCTGCGTGAATGTCCAGCGCCGCCGACACGCCTGATTTCATGCCCGTCCTCATCGGCCTCGCGGTCGTTCTCATCATCATCTCGCGCCTGGTGCGCATCGCCCGGCACAATGCCGGCGCCGGTGCCGCCGCTCCGCCTGGCGCACCACGCCCGCCGCTGTGGGGCCCCGTGCGGCGCGTGCAAAAATTGCAGCAGAACACCGCCGTCGTGCGCAGCGAAACCGAGCTGCTCGTCAGCACCGGCGAGAACCTGCAAGCCCGCCACAGCCTCGACCGCTTGAAGGCCGAGCTTCAACCACAACCACCGCCGCGGAGCCGTGGGGCGCCCGCTGTGCCGGCGCTCACCGTTGCCGAAATTCGCACCGTTCTCAACGCCCTCGACCTCGCGCCCGAGCTGCGCGCCACTATCCTCGAACTGATCGAGGCAACCACCAACGAAAAGGTACGGCAATGAATATCGCCCAGTTTCTTGCGCATCTGCGCCGCGGCCATGCCGCGGTCATGGGCGTCTCCGGCGCGGGCAAGTCGGTGTTCCTCAAGCAGGTCGCCGACCACATCGCCAACGACCCGCTCGCCGGATTTACCTTTATGTGCCCGCACGGCACCGGCCGAGACATCGCCGAGCGCTTGAGCAATCCCGCCCGCTGTGCCGGCCGCACCGTTCACTTGCTCGGTTTTTCCTCGGGCTTTGCCTGGGGTCTCAATCCCTTCGAGACCTATGATGACGACAGCTGGGAGGCACGGCATGAGGCTTCGCTGCTCTGGACCTCCAGCATTTCCAGCCTCTACGCCACGGCGATGCAGCACACGCCCCGCTTGGAGCGGATCGCTTACGTGCTTGGACAATTCGCCGCAGCCAAAAAATTGACCCTCAACGATTTGCTGCCGGCGATCTCGCTCGCGGGGGACAGCATCCGCGCGTTTCTCCTCGAGGACTTCGACAACCGCGCCGTGCGCGGCACGCTCGAGGACTTGCACATTCTCGCCAGCAAGAACCCGCGCCAGTTCGTCGAGCTGTTGGAGAGTTTTCACAACAGGGCGGTGCGCTGGCTCGGCGACAAACGCCTTGCACGCCTGCTCGGAAAACAGCAAGGCCTCGACGCCAAGGCGGTCATGGACGCCAAGGATATCGTCCTGATCGATGCATCATCGTTGCCGGCCGAGGATGCGGCCTTCGTCATGACGCTCCTCATGTGTCGCTACTTCGCCGCCGCCAAGCGGCGCACGCCGGATATTTCGGCTCCACACCACCTCGTTGTTGATGAGGCGGCCAGCAGCTTGTGCACCGCTACCGCACAGATGCTGGATCAGACCCGAAAATACGGATTGTCCTGCACACTCAGCTTACAGCGCATCGGCCAGTTGCAGGAAAAGGGTCAGGAAATTTTGGACGCGGTAATGGTCAACGCCCCTCTCAAAGTGGTGTTCGCCATGCCCGAACCGCGCGCGGCCCGCTACCTCGCGGAAATGCTGTTCACCCCGTACCTCGACTACGCCGCGTGGGTGCCAGGCTCCGAGCGTCCAACGCCTGTCGGCAATCAGCGCGTCATGCTGCGCACCAGCTCACGCGCCGAACACCAGGCCGAGCAACACGCCACCGCCGAGAGCAACATGCGCTCGCACGGCCGCGCCAGCTCCATGACGCAGGCCGACCTGTCGGCATGGGCCGCCGGCTCGAGTTTCGGCAGCAACGCCTCGTTCGCCGCGACCGCGCCCACACCGCTGTTGGAGTCGCCGACGCCCATCTCGCAAAGCCACGGCGAGAATTACGCCCGCAACAGCAACGCCAGCGGCGGGCGCAGCAGCGCACGCTCGTATGCCACGCAGAGTGCGCGCGTGCGCGGCACCACGCACTCGCACGCCAGCGCGCGCGGCACGTCGCTGTCGGTCGGCGAGAGCGAGGGCTACGTCACGGTCTACGAAAATCTGCCGACCAAGATGTATTCGGTCGAGGAACAGTTGACGCGCCTAGCCGGCGAGATCATGGGCCTGCAACCGCGCGAGTGTTTCGTAGCGCTACCCCATCGCAAGCCTATCCGCACGCGCACGCAAGACCTGCAGCCAGCTTATCGCTCGCTCACCTTCCGCGACCAGATGTTGCCGCGCTTTCTTGCCAACGCTGCGGCACGCAGTCCCTATAACGCACCGGTCGCCGACGTGGATGCGGAAATTGCCGCCCGCGTCCAACGTCTCACCGCACCCGCCGCCGCGCCCGAACCGGACTTCGCTGCACCCGTTCCCAACAAAGCAACGCTGGCCGAGGACCCCACCTTCTTCTCCAACGGCTACCTGCGGCGCCATCCACCGACCAAGCAAAAATTACGCGTCATCGAGGGCGGCAGCAACGATGTGGATAAACAAGCCCATGACTGACGACAGCACACGTTATCATTCAAACATGATACTGATTACCGCGTCGCGTCCGCTCGCATCACGCAAGCCGGTGTCGCGCTTCCAACGCCTGGCTGTCCCCCAGGACAGCATTCCGCCAGCGTTGCAACTCACCAAGCGCATCATCCAGAACATTCTCTCGCCGCTGGCCATGCATCGCTATCTCTCGACCGACCAAATCATCCGCCTCGACGGCGGCTCCGCCGCCCACATCCGGCATCTGTTGCGTCTCCTGCATCGCCACGGCCTGGTCGAGCGCCCCGCCGGACAGGCCGCCTATCTCTCCTCGTTCCTGCATCAGGGCAATGTCGCGCTGGTCTACACCATCACGCGCAACGGCATGCGGCTGTTGGCCGAGCACGGCCACCCCGTCGATCCGCGGCAGGATTGGACCACTAAAAATACCGGCACCGGCTCGGCGCTATTTCTCGCCCACGCGCTGCAGGTCAGTGAGTTCATGCTCGACTGCCGCCTGGCCATGCCGGCCGACCGCGAGCTCATCGACCACCACGACTTGTTGCCGTTGCTGGTGGGAACGTCCCGCGCGCACAAGTTCCCCTATCGGCTCGTGGTCAACGTCCAGACCGACGACAAGCCGCACACCTTCACCGTCGTTCCTGACCGCATCTTTCGCATCAACGTGCCCGCGCGCGACCATCATTGGAATTTTCTGCTGGAGATCGACCGCGGGACCGAAAGTCTCTCCACGCGCTCAAAGAGAAGCACCAACAAGGCCACCTGGCGCCGCAAATTGACCGGCTACTTGCACGCGTACCGCCAGGGGAAATTCGACGAGACCTGGGGCTTCCCCAACCAGCGCATCGTCACCGTCACCACCTCGGACGCACGCATCGACCACATGCTGGCGTTGCAGCGCGAGATCACCAACGACACCGCGGCCGGACTTTTTCTCTACACCACCCGACAACGCATCGAGCACCACGGCGTGCTCGGCTGCGCGTGGCGATCGGCACACGGCGATGACATCGCATTGATGGACAGGTGATGCGCAGGGGCCATCATTGTCATGGCTGTACTCAACCCGGCGCGGCGACGGGTCAAGGGCGTGCCATCAGCACGGCGCCGAAGGCGCGCACCCTTGACGCGGCGCACTTTGAGCGCCGGGTACAATCGTCGCCTGAAAATCGGCCGGTCGATATCGCGCATGTGAAGCGCGTGGTCACGCTGGCGATGGTGCTGTCGCGCTACGGCATTCTCAATCAACTCAAGCGCTCGGGTTCGCAGCTCACCGGCTGCTGCCCAATCCATGATGGCAGCCACCCGCGCCAGTTCGTCGTGCATCTGGCGAGCAACAACTGGTTCTGTTTCGGCCACTGCAATCGCGGCGGCACCATGCTGGACCTGGTGGCGCTGAAAGAGCGCATCTCCATTGCCGGCGCGGCGCAACTCATCGCCCAGTGCTTCGCCATTGATCCTTCCCCATCAAGCAATCGACAGCCAAGGAGAAAGCCCATGTCGAGCAAGCCAAGTCATAAAGTTTTCGTGGTAGACAATGATAGGCAGCCCGCCGATGCCGGCGAGGACCAAACCGGTTTTTGGACGCGCATTGGCAGCGCCTGGCCGCACAAGGATGGTCGCGGCTTGAACGTGGTCCTCTCCGCGCTACCGGTCGGCAATCGCATGGTGCTGCGCGAGTACACCGAGGAAGACGAGCAGCGCGAGGCAAAGTCCACGACCGTCAAGCGCAAGGCTTAAAGCCGTGTCCGCGCAAGCGCCAGCGCCCACCGCGCTCGCCGACCTGCATGCCATGGTTGGCGAGCTGCAACTCCTCAGTACCACCGACCTCACCGGTGCCGACAGCCAGCAACTGGTGCTTCTGGTCACTCTGTGTGCCCGCTGCGAGCGGCGCATCGGTGACGAGCTCGTCAGACGCCACCAGAGCTCACGCCAGCGCGCACGCGAACTTTAGCGCGCCCTCGCTGTTGCGCCGCGGGCGTCAAGCGCCGGTTGCGAGATATGACAAATACTCGAGCTTGACCCCCGCGACCGGGCGCGCAATGCGTCAACGCGCGGGCCGGCTCCAAAAAGAGGCGAGCCTCACCAAAAAGATGCTTGATGCGTTTACAGATGGTATGGCGCTCCTGCAGCTGGCGCGGCTCGTCATTACTTTCTATCTGACCATCGCCTTGATGGGCATCGGCTTTGCCATCATGTGCGGCGGCCCGGATGCGGCCGGAGCTGCCGCGCGCTGGTTTTTCCTGGCGCCGCTGCAGGCGTTGCTGGGCAGGCTGCGCTCGGCGGGTGCGCTGATGCTGGGCTCGGTGTGGACCGGTGCCGTGTGGGCAAGAAAGCGCATAGCGCAAGCGACCCGGCGCGAGCTGAAGGAGCTGGCGGCCGATGTGCGTTGGGTCGTCAGCCGGTTCGACCGCTAGCCATGCTAAAATTCTGGCGACGCAAACATGCCATGAAGGATGTGAAGGACGCGCTCCGCCACATCCAGCAACGCCTCGATGAGCTCGCCAAGACATTCGACGACCGCGCCATTGCCCAAGCATGGGTCGAGCTGGCCAAGGCCAAGCCGACCGAGCAGGTCAATACCAGCAAAGGTTTGGAGCTCGAGGTCCGTCGACAAGTCAGCGGCTTCAACAAGGTCGCCTATACCGCCTATCTCCAGAAGCCAAATGGCCGCGCGGCGTGGATGCACTGCATGGCGCCGGCCTATGGCCGCGTGCAGGTCACCAACGCCAACGTGTACGAAGTACGCGGCAAGGACTATCGCCGCCAGGGCATCGGCACCGCCATCTACGATTTGATCGAGGCCGACGTGCGTGCCGCCGGCGGCTCGGGCATCGAGCCGCATTGGGGATCCATGAACGAGGAGGCCATCGCGTTTTGGAAAAGGCGGAGACCGGATGAGGCTGAGCACATCGAGAAGCTCAATCGCCTGGGCCCGGGCCTGGCCACCGGTCTGTTCGATTGACAAGCGGAAAAAAAGAGCCGCCGGGGGTGCCGACGGCTCGAAGGTGGTCGCGTTCACACGCGACAAGCCCTACTTCTTGGGTGGCTTGCCTTTCGTCGCCTTCTCCTCCTCCTCGTCCTCCTTGTAGGTTCGGAGCACGATCTTGCCGTCGAGCGGCAAAGCCTGGAGCAGCAGGTTGAACCCGTCCTTGTCTTCGTGTGCGAAGCACACGCCGATGTTCAGCCAGTAGTCGTCCTTGCCCTCGCGTTTTATGACGGTATACGCGCGGTGAGTGGGTTTCGACATCTCGTGTCGCTCCTTCTCTAGAGGTCTATGACCCTGCGCATGGGCATCACACGCAGGCCGCGAGGCAGACGCTTCCCTCGACGAGCGCGCCGCGGCCTGGAGATGATTGGTTTGTCAGCTGATTTCCCTTGCCCGCACTATACGCTCGACAGGTACACCTGCAAGCTCGACGCGGTGAACGCGAGACGTGGCGTGGATGACGACGAGCCCTTGACCTTGCGCCGCGCGTTGCGCGGGCCGGAGTTTTGGCTGCTGGTGGCGACGGGTCTTGCCGGCACCTTCGGCGTGCCGTGGTGGCTGGCCGTGCCGCTGGCGACGATCGGACTGTCCATTTCCAGCTTGCCGAAATACCTCGCCATGTGGCCGCGGGTGCGTGCCGTCGGAGCGGAATGGGAGTGGGTTAAGACCATCGCCCTGTCGGTGTTCAATAACCTCGGCGCAGCGTGTGCGAGCTTCCTGCTGGGTATGGTGGTGAGGAATTGAGGTGGTTCGATCCGGGTGTTTGGATGCTGTTGGACGCCCCGCGCTCCGCGCGGCGGGGCTCGCGCGAACGGAGCCCCGTGTCGAGCCGCAAACGGCAGCCGCAACTTCCGTTGCTGGGGGTCGAGCCGACGAAGAATTGAGCTGCAATTTCAAGGTACTGGACTACCGTTCATGACCCTGAGCTGACTCTCGACTGCAAGTAGCGAGCGCTGAAAGGTAGCAAGTTCCTTTCGACCTAGGCTGAGGTGTGACGCTACTCAGGCAAGCCAGCTTTCCGCAAGCCCTCCACCAGCCTCGCCAAGCCGTCGGGCCGCAGCGGAGTGCGATCCTGGACGTTGGAGATGCGCAGCTTTGGGTCCG
>Ga0247727_10013270_pt1 | contig 13934 bp, 8 predicted proteins | sample WisWelCaveWW1625_FD_202498 | JGI IMG/M metagenome (GOLD analysis project Ga0247727, IMG submission 202498) | Biofilm microbial communities from Wishing Well Cave, Virginia, United States - WW16-25 | ecosystem: Environmental > Aquatic > Deep subsurface > Groundwater > Cave microbial mat | place... | reverse complement strand
AGCCGCAGCGTGACCTTGTCGGCGGTCATGATCTCCTGACCCGCGACGTCCGCGACCTGCTCGCGCAGCTCGACGACGGCGACACGCGCACGAGCGACACCCTTCCAGAGCGCGTAGGCACCCGGGCCGAGCGTCGCCTCGTGGCGGCCGTTCCGGAACAGCAGACCCGCGTGGCCCGCCTCGACCGTGACGGCCTCGAGCAGCAGCGACGTGCCGCGCAGCTCTAGGATCGCCGAGAGCTGCTCGTGCTCGAAGAGCGCCCCTCGCGCGTCGAAGGTCTCCAGCTTGACGTCGCGGAACACCGTCCACAGCGCGTAGAGGCCCGGCTTGAGCACCGCTTCGAGTCGGCCGTCGGCCCAGACGATCGCCCGCTCGTGGGCCTTCAGGTCCACGACACGTGCCTCGCGCCGGAGCGCTCCCGAGCGCACGATCACGTCGAGGTCGGCGTGACCGAGCCACGGCGAGCGCACGTCGACGATCTCCACGTGCAGCTTGCGCAGCGCGTCGAGCCGCCAGTGGACTCCCGGCCCCAGCACGTCCTCGAACTGCCCGTCGCGGAAGACGAGCCCGCGCTCGTGCTCCCGGACCTTGAAACGACGCATCAGCATGATGACGACACCTCCTCTCCTTCGGACGGCGCACCTCGCACCGTCCCTGCGACTGTACGACATCGAAAACTGAGAACGGCCCTCGGGGCGGGACATCCCTTCCGCCACACTTCGGGCGTGGGGCGCGTGAGCGGTCAGCCCGTCTCGCCCGTTTCGCCGCCGCCTCTCGCGCGAGCCCGGTCGGGCACTCGCGCTCGAGACGACGACGGCCGGGGCGATCCGAGCCCGCCGCGGTGCGCGCCGCAGGACGCCGTCCGTGCTGCCTCCCCCGGAAGCCAACGGCTCCTCCGGGGACCGGCTCTGCCCGTGAGGGCGCAGGACCGAAAGGCGGCGGAATGGCGCCCGCTCTCGAGGACCGGTACGGCCTTACGTCAGCGAAGCGCAGGATTCGAACCTGCAACCTCCGAGTTATGGGCTCGGTGCTCTTCCATTGAGCTTGCTACCGCCTGGCTTTGCAGGCCAGTGGGTTTGCCGACAACCTCCCTTCGTTAGAACCCGTGCGCGGAACGCGTCTCGCCCATCAGTGACTGAGGCGAAACGCGCCGCCGGCCCGGGAGCCATCGGCCTCGTTACGAAGCGCCCTCGTCACCGAGGCCGCTTCGTTTCACCTCGCTCGCGCTCGGGGTCGCGGGGGGCCGCGGCTACGCGACGCGGACGAGACGGTCCGCGGCGTGACTCGCCGCCCAGCTCTCGGGCTTGATGACGGCCCGGAACCCCTGGCTCACGACCAGGCCCACCAGCTCCTGCACGTACGCGCTGCTCTTGTGCCGCGCGATCGGGTTGGCGTCGATGTGGACGTGGAGCGGCCCGGGAACGACCGGGTGGAGCCTCAGGCCCAGCTCGACCGACAGCCACACCTCTCGCAGGAGGCGCTCACGCAGCGACACGATCCGCGGACTGACCGCGCGCGTCCAGATCGCCCGGCCACCGCGGCCGGGCGTCAGGATCGCAACGACCGTGACGAAGCGCGTGTGGCGCCCGATCTGCAGCGAGTCGGTCCCCAGGTGCACGACCTGGCCGTCGCGCGCATGATCGCGCACGAAGTCTACGACGTCCCCGATCGGCCGACCGGTTAAGGTCTTCCACCGCCATCCTGAGGAGACCCCCCCGTCAGGCAATGGGGGTCTCCGAAGGATTTCTGAGCCGTCGATTCCGTTCGTTCGTTGCCCGTTGTTCGTTGTCCGTCGCATGTTCGTCATTAGTCCGTTCTCCGCCGACCGCGTCCCTCCCTGTCGCCCCAGCCCGCCAGGGCTCGTAGAGCGACTCCCCGAAAAGCGAAAAGGCCTTCCGGGTTCACCCCAGAAGGCCTTTGGCGAGCGAACGTTTCGCTTAAGGCTTCGCTAGGGTGTGATCCCCTCCCCGCTGGGCACGCCGAGCTTACACGCGTAGAACGCGCCCTGGCCTTCCAGCCAGAACAAGGCGTCCTGTATGCGTGGGCTCGTGACCCGCGACGCGTTCGATCGATGAAGTTGCACTTTCCTCCTCACAGCCTCACACAAGGTAGGCAGCGAACTCGATCTTGTCAAGAGCGAATTGATATTTGCTATTGACAGCCGAGAGGTTGATCCGTACACTGTGTGAGAGGCTGAAGTGTCGACTCGATTGTTCAATTCGCAGTGCCCGTTGATGGCGCGGCCATCCTATTGGGCCGTCGTCCGCGTGGCGAGATCCACGACACAACCGTGGATCAACCGCCATAGCGGGACGGTCGATAGCGGCAAGGAGGGCGAAGCGCCCTAAAGGGTCTGCATTCATCGAGAACCAGGCCTTCTAGGGCGATCCCTAGAAGGCCTTTTTTGTTTTGGCCTCAAGCCCGTAAGAGAACACGGGCCAGGCTACGGTGAGGTTGTGTCTTCGAGACGTGAGGTGACGTGGGCAGCGTGGTGTAACGGGAGCATCCGAGTCTCCAAAGCTCGCGGGTCCGGGTTCGAATCCTGGCGCTGTCGCCAGACGGGCGGTACGAGCCCACCAGCTCGAAAGAGCGGGGTCTTTGACAACTGACCGATGTCGATGGGCCGGTGAACGACACCGGTCCATGTTCGGCCTGAGTGTGGAGGTCGCATTCCACGTTGCCAGCGTGGAGGGACGGGTTCGATACCCGTAGGCCGAACCAACGCGAATGTGGGGTAACGGTCGCCCACGGGCCTTCCAAGCCTTGAGGTACGGGTTCGAATCCCGTCATTCGCTCCAGAGCTCCACTCCCTCTGTGGTGTCAACGCAGCATGCCGGGTTCTTAACCCGTGAGGTGGTGGTTCGAGTCCACCCGGAGGGACCAACGGCCATGTAGCCCAAACGGCAGAGGCAACAGGTTGAGAGCCTGTCCAGTGCGGTTCGAATCCGCCCGTGGTCACCATCTCGGCTCGTGGCGCAATTGGCAGACGCGGCACGTTCAGACCGTGCAGATCGGGGTTCGAATCCCCGCGAGCCGACCATCCCAGCGTGGCGGAACTGGCTTACGCGGCCGGCTCAAACCCGGCTGAACGCAACCGGCTTAAGACCGGGGCACATGTGGGTTCGAATCCCACCGCTGGGACCATCCTGAGGGGGACATAGTCCAAGGGCAAGACGCCGCGTTGTCAGCGCGGGAGTACGGGTTCGAGTCCCGTTGTCCCCGCCAGGATGGGCTCGTCGTTCAACGGGAGGATCCTTGGCCTGCAACCAGGAGATGAGGGTTCGATTCCCTCCGGGTCCACCAAACAGATTCTTGCTGCGGAGGGAAGGGACGGCGACCTTGGAGGTCTCATAAGCCTCGGCATGCGGGTTCGATTCCCGCCTCCGCTACCAGGAGCCGGTTCGTTCAATGGAAGGACGGCGGTTTTACAAGCCGCTCACGGGGGTTCGATTCCCTCACCGGCTACCAGTCTCGATGGTGAGCGTAAGACAACGGCCAGTCGGGGAGGCTGTGTCCCTCCCAGTGCCGGTTCGATTCCGGCCGCTCACCCCAATCTCAAGCCTCGGGTCGTAGGGTAATCGGTAGCCCTCCTGCCTCGGGAGCAGGCACGTGGAGGTTCGAGTCCTCCCGACCCGACCATTGACAGATCGTCCAACGGCAGGACGGCGGGCTCTGAACCCGCAGATCGTGGTTCGAATCCACGTCTGTCAGCCAGCTTTACGCATTCCCGCTTGTAGGGTGGTGGCAACGGGTAACACGTCCGGCTGTTAACCGGGAAGATCCGGGTTCGAATCCCGGCCCTACAGCCAGCTTCATCGCCAGCGTGACGTAGCGGCCGCGTGCCCGCCTTTTAAGCGGGACAAGGTGGGTTCGACTCCCACCGCTGGCACCAGGAACCAGGTTTCGTCCAACGGCAGGACATCCGGCCGATTACCGGAGAATCGGGGTTCGAGTCCTCGAGCCTGGACCAATGTCGACGAAGTGTTACCGGCAGCACGGCGCCCTCGTAAGGCGCAGGCGCGGGTTCGACCCCCGCCGTCGGCTCCACTTCGACCAGCGAGCTAGTGTGGTCATAGCGCTCGGCTGAAGCCCGAGAGAACGTGGTTCGATCCCACGGCTGGTCACCATCATCACGCCACCAACGCTCAGGAGCGCAGCTGCCCTGTAAGCAGCGAGAGGGAGTTCGACGCTCCCTGGTGGCTCCACCTACCAATCGTCGCCTGTGAAAGGGAGATCACACGAGCCTCCGAAGCTCGAGGTCGCGGTTCGACTCCGCGGGCGACGACCATCCCCTCGTAGGCTAATGGCACGAGACCGCCGGGCTACGAACCCGAGAGTGGAGGTTGGAGTCCTCCCGAGGGGGCCATCCGGCCGACGCGAGCGATGGACGCTCCCCCGCCTTCTAAGCGGGAACTTCAGGGTTCGACTCCCTGGTCGGCCACCATCCCGGTCGGGAGGCCAGCGGCTCGAGCGGGCTCATACCCCGTTGCGCCAGATTGGCGCCTAGAATGACCGATAGATCGACGCCGCAACCGACCCTTCCTCGAGGAGCAACCCATGACTGACGCAGGGCAGGCCTTCCAGGTCCTGCCGTTGGAGAACGGCCTGGTCGAGCTGCGATTCGACCTGCCCGGCGAACCCGTCAACAAGTTCAGCGCGGCGGCCCTCACCAGCCTGAAGAGAGCCGTCGATGAGCTGCGGGCTCGGAAGGGCCTGCGCGGCGTGCTGCTGACGAGCGGCAAGGACGTCTTCTGCGTGGGCGCCGACATCGCGGAGTTCCTCGGCCATTTCAAGAGGAGCGAGTCCGACTTCACCAGCTGGATCCTGGGCACCGACGCGGTCTTCTCGGCCCTCGAAGACCTGGACGCAGCGTCGGTGGTCGCCATCAACGGCATCTCGGTGGGCGGCGGCTTCGAGCTGTGCCTCGCCGCGAGTTATCGCGCGATCGCGCAGACGGCGCAGGTCGGCCTGCCCGAGTCGAAGCTCGGGCTGTTCCCCGGCTGGGGTGGGACCGTGCGGCTGTCCCGCCTGTGCGGGGCCGACACAGCGATCGAGTGGATCGCGGGCGGCGAGCAGTGGTCTGCGGCGGATGCGCTCAAGGCGGGCGCGGTCGACGCCGTGATGGCACCCGGCGATTTGCGCGAGGCAGCGCTCGGTATGCTGCGCGAATCCGCGGATGGCAAGCTCGACTGGAAAGCCCGCCGCGCCGAGAAGACGGGCCCGCTGAAGCTCAACGCGATCGAGGCGGGCATGGTGTTCGCCACCTCCAGGGCCTTCGTGGCGGGCAAGGCTGGGCCTCACTACCCCGCCCCGCTCGCCGCGATCGACGTGATCGAGAAGGGCGCGGGCAAGGGCCGCGACGAGGCGCTGCCGATCGAGGCAGCCGGCTTCGCGAAGATCGCCAAGACGAGCGCCGCCCACGCGCTCGTCAGCGTCTTCCTCGGCGACCAGGCGGTGAAGCGGATCGCGAAGAAGCACGCGAAGGCGGCGCGCCCCGTGCAGCGTGCCGCGGTGCTGGGCGCCGGGATCATGGGCGGCGGTATCGCCTACCAGTCGGCCTCGCGGGGCGTGCCGGTGCTGATGAAGGACGTCGCGCCGAAGGCGCTCGAGGCGGGCGTCGCCGAGGCCACGAAGCTGCTCGAGAAGCAGGTCGAGCGCGGGAAGCTCACGACCGGCAAGCTGGCGCAGGTCCTCGCCAGGATCACGCCGACGCTCTCCTACGGCGACTTCGGCGCCGTCGACTTCGTCGTCGAGGCTGTGGTCGAGAACGAAGCCGTCAAGAAGAAAGTCCTGGCCGAAGTGGAAGCGCTGCTGCCGGAGCACGCCATTCTCACCACCAACACCTCGACCATCTCGGTCACGCGCCTCGCGACTGTCTTGAAGCGTCCCGAGAGCTTCTGCGGGATGCACTTCTTCAACCCCGTGCCGCGCATGCCGCTCGTAGAGGTGATCCGCGGCGAGAAGTCGAGCGCAGAGGCGATCGCAACGACGGTCGCGTACGCCCAGGCCCTGGGCAAGACCCCGATCGTGGTCAAGGACTGCGGCGGCTTCCTCGTCAACCGCGTGCTGTTCCCCTACTTCGCCGGCTTCGAGCTGTTGCTCCGGGACGGAGTCGACTACGAGCACATCGACAAGGCGATGGAGAAGTGGGGCTGGCCCATGGGTCCGGCATTGCTGATCGACGTCGTCGGCATCGACACCGGCGTGTACGTCGACAACATCCTGGCCGAGGCGTACCCGGACCGGATGCGGCACGAGGGAACGAGCGCCATCGAGGCGATGGTCGCGGCCGGGCGCCTGGGCCAGAAGAGCGGCAAGGGTTTCTACGCCTGGAAGCCGGAGAAGAAGGGACCGCCGAGCAAGCAGAGCGACCCCGAAGCCAAGGCACTCGTGGGCGCGCTCGCGAAGGGGCAAGTCGGCGTTTCGGACGAAGAGATCGTCGAGCGGATGATGCTGCCGATGCTGCTCGAGTCCTCGCGCGTGCTCGAGGACGAGGTCGTCGCGACCCCGGTCGAGCTGGACATGGCGCTTCTCTACGGCCTCGGCTTTCCGCCGTTCCGGGGCGGCATCTTCCGCTGGGCCGACGCCACGAAGGCGGCGGTGCTACTGAAGGCCGCGGAGAAGCACCGGACGCTGGGCGCGCTCTACGCGCCGACGCGGCAGCTACAGGCCCTGGCCGAATCCGGCCGGGGCTTCCACGAGGAGTGAGGTCATGAGGGAAGCGGTCGTCGTCGACGCGGTCCGGACGCCGATGGGGCGCTCGAAGGGCGGGATGTTTCGCCACGTGCGGGCCGAGGTGCTCTCGGCCGAGGTCATGAACGCCCTCCTCCGCCGCAACCCCGAGCTCGACCCGAAGGAGATCGAGGACATCGTGTGGGGCTGCGTCCAGCAGACCCTCGAGCAGGCCTTCAACGTGGCGCGCTCCGCCCAGCTCCTGACGCCGATCCCGAAGGAGGTCGGCGCGCAGACCGTCAACCGGCTCTGCGCCTCGTCCATGACCGCGCTCCACGGCGCGGTGACGTCGATCCTGGCCGGGTACGGGGACGTGTTCCTCGTCGGCGGCGTCGAGCACATGGGCCACCTGCCGATGACCTACGGCCTCGACTTCAGCCCGCAGAGCACGAAGCGGAACGCGAAGGCCGCGGGCGCCATGGGCCTGACGGCCGAATACCTGGCGCGGATTCACGGGATTCCACGGCGGCAGCAGGACGAGTTCGCGCTGCGCTCGCACAAGCGGGCCCACCAGGCGACGCTGTCGGGCGCGTTCAAAGACGAGGTCGTCCCCGTGGAGGGCCACGACGACAAGGGCGCCCTTAAGCGATGTGACGTCGACGAGGTGATCCGTCCCGACACGACGCTCGAGGCGCTTGGGGCGTTGAAGCCTGCTTTCGACCCGAAGAACGGCTCGATCACCGCGGGCAACGCTTCGGCCGTCTCCGACGGAGCGGCTGGCCTGCTGGTGATGTCCGCCGAGAAGGCAAAGGCACTCGGCAAGAAGCCGATGGCGCGCGTCGTCTCGATGTCGGCGGTCGGCGTCGACCCGTCGATCATGGGCTACGGCCCGGTGCCGGCGGTCAGGAAAGCGCTCGACCGCGTCAAGATGAAGACCAGCGACGTCGACCTCTTTGAGCTCAACGAGGCCTTCGCCGCGCAGTCGCTCCCGGTGCTCAGGGACCTGGGCCTGCTCGGTGCGCTGGACGAGAAGGTCAACCTCAACGGCGGCGCGATCGCGCTGGGCCACCCGCTCGGCTGCTCGGGCGCGCGCATCATCACGACGCTGCTCCACCAGATGAAGGTGAAGAACAAGTCGACCGGCGTGGCCACGATGTGCGTGGGCTTCGGGCAGGGCGTCGCGACCGTGTTCGAGCGGGCGTGACGGTTTGCGAACCCCGCTCCTGATCGACACCGACACGGCTTCGGACGACGCCGTCGCGCTGATCATGGCTCTTCGGGACCCTGCCTTCGAGGTCGTCGCGATCACCGTGGTGGCGGGCAACGTCGCGCTACCGCAGGGCAGCCGCAACGCCCGCTACACGGTCGAGCTGTGCGGCACCTCGGTGCCGGTGCACGAAGGCGCCGCCAAGCCCCTGCGACGCACTCCGAGCGACGCGAGCTTCTTCCAGGGCCAGGACGGCCTTGGAGACCAGGGCTATCCGCCGCCGAAAGCGGCGCCGGCCCAGGGCCATGCCGTGGACGTCCTCGTCGACCGCATCCGCGAGCGGCCCGGCATCCTGCTCGTGACGCTCGGCCCGCTCACGAACCTGGCGCTCGCGCTCGAGAAGGCGCCCGACATCGCTGCGAAGGTCGGCCGCTGCGTCGTGATGGGCGGTGCCGCCTGCACGGTGGGAAACGTGACCCCCGCCGCCGAGTACAACATCTGGTGCGACCCCGAGGCGGCGCGCGCGGTGTTCCGCTCGGGGATGGCAATCGAGATGGTCGGCTGGGAGCACTGCCGCGGAGTCGCGAATCTGGACGACGCGGACATCGCCCGCTGCCGAGCGCTCGGGACGCCGCTCGCCCGTTTCACGATCGATTGCAACACGACGGCGCTCGAAGCGAACCAGCGGCTGTTTCACGACCCGGGCATCGGCCTGCCGGACCCGGTGGCGATGGCGGTGGCGCTCGATCCGAGCATCGCGACACGCACCAGCCGCCACGCCGTCGAGATCGAGTGCGAGAGCCCGCTCACGCGCGGCATGACCGTCGTGGACGCGCTCGACGTGGTGCCACGTCAGCTCGGCGACTCGAGCGGCTGGCCCGCGGCCGCGGTCTCCGGAAAGCCCAACGTCAGCGTGGTGTGGCAGATCGACGTCGCCCGTTTCAAGCAGCGCCTCTTCCGCGCACTCGCGTGAGGGAGCCGGCTTCCTCCCAACGGGGATGGCCAGCAGGCCACGCCTGGAGCCCTGCAGGGATCGTTTCACCGACCCGGCGGCGGCGGGGCGTCCGCGTGTCCGTTCAGCGTCCGGGCGGAACCTGCTCGGTGAAGTGGACGACGCTGAAGCTCTCCGGGATGTGCGAGTCGTAAACGCCGTGCGGGTTCAGGCTCCAGCCCGGGTTCTCGGGCAGCGCCTTGCCGTGGACGCGAACGGCCTCGAAGCGTGAGAAGTCGCAGCGGAGCGTATCGCCCTGCTTCGGCGGTAGCGTGCGCCCGTCGAACAGGAAGGCCAGGCTCGTCCACGGCAGCGCCATCTCGACCGTCCAGCCGCGGTCGATCGTGGACGGGTCGTTGATCTTCCCGTCCACGCGCACGGCGGTCTCGAGCCCGGCGAGGTCGAAGTCGAGGAAAGCGAAGCGGCGGCCGCGCGGGTGCTTCGCGTAGCGGCTCGCGTCCTGGAAGCCACCCAGCAGGTCGACGTTCCGGCGCATCGGGTCGAAGCCCGCCTCGTCGAAGCGGCTGCCCCGCCGCAGCGCGTCCTGCCACACGAAGAACGCCTCGTACAGGGTGCCGAAGGCGTTGATCTCGAGCTCGTAGTAGCAGTCGTCGCCCGCAACGAACAGCTCGACGTCGTTGTCGTTCCAGATGAAGCTGTCGCGCTCGGTGAGCGTCGCCTTGACCTGCGGCTCCTCGATCCAGTAGGCCGCGTAGAAGCGCTCGGCGTCCCACTGGCACGCGACGCGCGTGTCGTAGAGCGCGGGCTCGCCGCTCACCATGTCGACGAAGCGCGGCGAGCGCGGCACGTCGCGCCACCCTGGCTTGGCGAGGTCGCCGTCGACCGTAATGCTTCCGGCCGCCCGGTAGCAGGTGATGTGCGTCAGCCGCTCTTCGCCCACGCCGTAGCTCATCCGAACTCCAGAGGGTCAATCCCAAGGGGTTTGCGCGCCTTTCGACGTCGCCGAGATTAGCCGAAGGCGGCCCCGGTGTCCCGGTGCGGATGGCCCAAGCCCGCGCCTGAGCAGACGTTGCAGGACCCAGAGGGGCATTGACCGGACCATGATGTGTTTCGCTTGAGTGCATCAGATCTATCATCTGGACTCATGTCATGCTTCGCCCTACCTTCAGTAGTGAGAAGAAGGGAGGACGGGATGGCCCGGGAGTACTTGCTCGCGAGCGATTTCGACCAGACGCTGAGCTTCAACGACTCCGGGATCGTGCTGTCCGACCTGCTCGGGGCGCACGGTTTCGAGGAGAAGGTGGCGGGGCTCGCACGCATCAACCTCGTCCAGCAGGGCGGGGAGCTCGCCTACCTGCTGCTCCACGACCCCGAGTACCGCAAGGTGCGCCGCGAGCAGCTCGTCGAGGTCGGCCGCCGCATCCGCCTCAAGCGGAACATCGGCCGGCTGGTGGAGATCCTGGAGAACGGGATCGACGGGCACCGCTTCTCGTTCTACGTCGTCTCGGCGGCCCCCGAGGAGGTGATCCAGTCCGCGCTCGAGGGGCTCGTCCCGAAGGAGCGGATCCGGGGCACGCGCTTCGACTACGACCCGTCGACCGGCGAGATCCGGTCGATCCTTCGTCTCTCGGCGGGCTACGGCAAGGTGGCCGCGCTCAGCGAGCTGCAGGAGCAGCTGGGGGTCAGCCCGAACAACGTGGTCTACGTGGGCGACGGCAGCTCCGACATCCACGTCATGCTCCACGTCAACCGCCTCGACGGCTACACGATCGCGGTCTCCGAGAACCCGTACATCGCGCCGATCGCGCGGCGGTCGATCCTCTCCGACGACGCGCTCAGCGTGCTGGTGCCGATCCTCGAGGACATCGTGGGCCACGACGCACTGCAGGTGCGGGCTCTCTTCGAGCGCTACGGCCTGCAGATCCAGGGCTGGGACAAGGTGCGCACCGACTTCGTGACCATCCGCGACTCGCCCGGGACGCTGCCGCCATGAGCGGCCCCGACCTCGTCGGCTGGGCCGCGACCGCGCTCTTCGCCGCGTCCTATTTCATCGTGGCGAGCCTCGCGCACTGGTCCACGTGGTCTGCGTCGCGAGGCGCCCCGCGGGAGCCGGCCGACTCCTGAGACGTCAGCGCCATTTCTTGATCTGCGGCCAGATCTCCTGGATGGGTGCCTTGGGCTGGCGGCAGACGAGAACCGGCCCGTTCTCCCAGGAAGCACCCCACGGGTGTGACAGCTCCGCGGCCACCTGCACGTCCGCGCACCAGCGCTTGAGGCCCTCCGGCCGATCGCCGAGCACGATCAGGACGTCCTTTCCCGGGTCGCCGGGCCCCCAGAGCCAGTAGCTCTGGTGGATGCCGAGGGCTTTTATCGGCAGCCCGTGCTTCGGGCCGAGCAGGTCGATAGCACCCGACTCGCCGTAGTTGTTGCCGATCACGGCGACCCGCGCCTGCTCCGAAGGCGGCAGGGCGTGGTAGGTGGCCGCAACGGCCAAGACCATCTCGTCCCAGCCAAACTGCCACGCGAAGTGGTGCGGCAGCGCCGCGCGGCCATGGGCTTTCTCGGTCGTGGGCAGCGTGAGGCCGAGCCGCTCCTGGTAAGCGATCAGCCGCTCGGCGGGCAGGACCGGCAGGCCCATCGGAAGGAACGGAAGCGTCACTGCGGCCAGCAGCGCGAGGAGCGCCGGCCGCAGCCACCGGCGCCACCCACCCGCTGCCGTGAAGCCCTCGATAGCCACCGCGCCGGCGGCAAAGAGCGTCGCGAACGCCGGAGCCAGGTAGTAGTCCTTGCCTTTCGTCAAAACGAACGTCGCGAGCGTGATCAGAAAAGCCCAGCCCAGCGGCCGGAAGACTCGACCTCGCGCGGCGACGAGCAGCCAGCCGAGACCGGTGAGCCACAGCGGGAGGTTGGCGGGGTTCATGTTGAACGCCTGTCGGAGCACGTACTCGCCCGGTGACAGCGTGACGTCGCGCCCGCTCTCGCGAAGGTTCCGCATCAGCTCGAAGAAGGGCCGGTCGTGCTGGATGTTCCAGATCACGTTGGGCAGGAAGACCAGGCCGGCGACGAGGCCCCCGAGCCAGATCCACGGCTTCTGGAGCGCGTGACGCTCCGGTGTCAACAGCACGCCCATGACGAGCCCGAACCCGTAGACCGCCATCGAGTACTTGTTCTGCAGGCCGAGGCCCGCGAGAAGCCCGAACCACAGCCAGAGCCTCTGATTGCCGGTCTTGGCGATCCGGACGACGAGGAAAGCGCAGCCCGTCCAGAACAGCGGCTCGAACGCGTTCATCGTGAAGAGGTAGTGGATCACGACGTAGACGAACGCGAGCGCGCTCGCCGCCGCGGAGAGGCCCATCGCGAACCGCCCGCCCCCGAGCTCGCGGGCCAGGAGGCCCGTGAGCAGCACGAGCGCGGCGCCCGCCAACGCCGAAGGCAGCCGCATCGCAACGAGCGACGTGCCGAGCGTGTGCCGGACGAGCCATGCCACGAAAGCGATCAACGGAGGCTGGTCGACGTAGCCCCAGTCCAGGTGCTCGCCGCACGCGAGGAAGTAGAGCTCGTCGCCGAAATAGCCGTAGCGCGAGGCTGTGGCGAGATGCAGCAGCAGCTTGGCCGCCGCGAGCGCCAGAACGACGACGAGCCCCGAGCCCAGCCAGCGCCTGAAGCCGCTCATCGCTCTTTCTTATACGCGAGGCCGAGCCACGATGTTCGCGGCGGGCTTGCGCGGGGTAGAGCTTCCTCGCCGAGGCCCGCGAGGCGCTTTCGTAGTGCTATCCTCCCGCGACTTGTCATGACCGAGGCCAAGCCACGCAGCTCGTTCCCGCCCACGTTCTGGATGGCGAACGTGATGGAGCTCTTCGAGCGGGCCGCCTATTACGGGATGAACTCGGTGCTCGCCGTCTACCTCGCGGGCAAGGCGAGCGAGGGCGGGCTCGGCTTCGGCGAGCAGTCGGTCGGCTTCCTGCAGAGCATCGTCTACGCCGCGACCTACGTGATCCCGATCCTGGGCGGCGCGCTCGCCGACCGCTACGGCTATCGCCGGATGCTGCTGGTGGCCTTTTCGTTCATGACCGCCGGTTACTTCGCCGCGGGCCACGCCTCGACCTACGCGCTCGTGTTCCTCGCGCTTCTGGTGATGGCCACCGGGTCGGGGCTGTTCAAGCCGATCATCTCGGGCACGATCGCCCGCACGACCGACGAATCGAACTCCGCCTTCGGCTTCGGCATCTACTACTGGATGATCAATCTCGGCGCCTTCCTGGCGCCGCTCGTGGTCAGCGTGCTCAAGGGCTTCTCGTGGCGTTACGTGTTCCTGGCCTCGGCGCTCTACACCGGCCTGATGCTGCTGCCGACGCTGTTCCTGTTCCGTGACCCGCCGCGCCCCGCGAGCACGAAGACCTTGCGAGAGGTCCTGGTCGGCGCCGCCGAGGTGCTGGCCGACGCGCGCTTCATGCTGATGATCTTCGTGTACTCGGGCTTCTGGGTGCTGTACTTCCAGAACTTCGGCTCGGTGCTCTGGTACCTGCGCGACTTCGTCGACGGCGCGCCGGTGAGTGCCGCCGTCAGCTCGCTGCTGCAGCGGATGGGGCTTTCCTGGAGCTTCCGCTTCGACGCCGAGCACGTCACGGTGGTCAACGCGGGCACGATCATCCTGCTGCAGGTGCTGGTCAGCCGGATCGTCAAGGACTGGAAGGCGCTGCCGACGATGGTCACCGGCATGGCGATAGGCGCCCTCGGGTTCCTGCTGCTCGCCTCGTCGCGGAGCCCCTGGATCTTCATCCTGGGGATCGCGGTGTTCTCGATCGGCGAGATGACCGCGCACCCCAAGTACTACAGCTTCGTCGGGCAGGTGGCGCCCGCCGACCGCAAGGCCGTCTACATGGGCTACGCCTTTCTCTACGGCGTCTTCGGCTCGCTGCTCGGGTCGAGCCTCGGCGCCTTCCTCTACGAGCGCATGCTGAAGCCGGCGCTCGGCACGCCCGACGCCGACGGCCGGGCGCGCAGCTTCTGGCTGCTGTTCGCGGTGCTCGACGTCGTCGCCGCGGTGGGGCTCGTGCTCTTCGCGCGCGCCTTCTCCCTGGACACCGCCGACACGCGGCGCCG
>Ga0247727_10013269_pt1 | contig 13935 bp, 23 predicted proteins | sample WisWelCaveWW1625_FD_202498 | JGI IMG/M metagenome (GOLD analysis project Ga0247727, IMG submission 202498) | Biofilm microbial communities from Wishing Well Cave, Virginia, United States - WW16-25 | ecosystem: Environmental > Aquatic > Deep subsurface > Groundwater > Cave microbial mat | place... | reverse complement strand
CGCCGGCATTGGGTCCGATCGGGTGATCTTCCTGCCGCTCCGGGGGGTGGGGATTCCCATGGACCCGAAGCCGGTCCAAAGGCTCGGGAAGATCCTCGGGGCGAAGTGGCAATCGACATGGTGCCTGCTCGAGTGCAAGGAAAGTGCCCGCTTCGTTTCCGTCGACTGGGAAGGGAAGGTCGGCTACTGCAGCTACACGTCCGCCAAGACGAAAATGGAGGAATTCACATATGCCGGGCTCAAGAGGGCGCTCGCGTCGAAAGAGCTCGTCTTCTGCGGCGCGCCCACGAAGGTCCAAGACCCCGCACCTGTCGAAGTGCCGGCTGGTCTCTGAGAAGGCCCTTATCCTCAAGATCGGACTCGGGAAGCTGGAAAAGATCGAGTCCGCCCTCAAGGTCGACTTCGGCAGCGGATCGGCCGTCGTCGAGATCCAAGGAAGGGCGACGCAGGGTGATATCGAGGCCGCCTTCTACCGCTCCGCCCATAAGACGTTCGAATTTTACCCGCTTCTGGTCATCGCTGACGAGTTCACGCTGCAGGCAATCGATCATGCACATGAGTACTCGGAGGTCGCGATCCTCCTGCGCAATGGCGAGAAGTGGAAGACCTCAAAGGAGCTGCTTTATGGCGGTGGATAAGACCCATTGGTGGAAGCCGCCGCCGAATGAGCCGATAAGGTTCCGTATGCTTCCGCCTTATCAGCTGTCCCGGATCAACTGGTTTCCGCATCAAATCGACGCGTTCCAGCAGGCGACCGGACAGCGCATCACCCTACGCCGGGGACGTGAACCTGACTACTATTTTTACGAGGTCGAGAAGGAGCAGGAACCCATGGCTGCTACAGAACCGATCCAAAGCGCCTATGACATCGAGCAGAAGCTCGTATCCAATCTAAGCTTCATCTTCCCCGAGAATACCGATGCGATACTCGGGTACATCGAAGTGGCCATCCTGAAGATCAAGGACCTCATCGCTCGATGCTTCTGCAGGATCGGCACATGCGCCGAATGCGAGTACAACAAAAGCGTGCTCTTGCGTGTCGAGCGCATGCTCAAGGCCCAGCAGAACTCGGCGGTCCCTATCGAGGAGGAGGAAGAAGATCCTGACGCCATCAATCGAATCGTCGATGAGGAGCCGTACGAAGTTGATGAACAGGGATAACTAGCCACGAAAGCTTCCATGGCAGTTCTTGAGGTCTTCGGATCTCGGGAATCCGGGTGCACCGCCCGGATGGAATTTCACGAGTGTGCGGAGGACGTCTTGCCCTCTACGGACCCCGGATCGCCGATCGGCGAGCTGCGCTCGTCACGGCTCCGGGGAGAGTCCAGTTCCTCACGCAGCTCGCCGATCGGCGATCCTCGGTCCTCCGAGGGCATAAGCATGGAAGCGGGTTTTGAAATCTTCTCATGGCCTGCCTTCGAATAGAAGGCATGCCGGGCGCACCGCCCGGCTGGATTGTCATTTGCTTTTCAAGAGGCCCAGACGCGACGCCAGCTGCCGCACCGCCGGCCAGAAGACTGGTCGGGGCCGCTTCACTCGCACACGGGATACTCAGGAAAGCTCGCTACGCTAACCCCGACCAGTCTTCTGGCCGGCGGAGCCGCAGCAGGCGACGCTCGTAAGCATGAGAAGAGTCCGGTTTAGATCAATCTTGGAGGAAACATGTCGCTCGACAATCAACGCAAATCGGCGAAAGCCCGGCTCAAGTCCATCGACAAGAAGCTCCTGAAGAGGCAGGCTGGCTGCATCGGGAATCTCATGGACCGGATGGAGGACACCGTTTTCCCCGTTGGGGACAAGCGGAAAGGGAAGCTCCTTCGCGGCGTCTGGAACCTGCTCCATGCCATCCTCGATGATCTCGAGGCCGGCAAGAAATGCACCTTGGAGGCACGATGAGCTACGTGGTCCAGCCCATTCCGCAGAATCCGCAGGCCCCGTTCTCGGAGACGTTTCCGGCCCTGACGGCCGACCTTGAGCCCGACGTGGTCAAGGAACTCGAGCTGGCACCCGCCCTCGAGCGGTTCGCCAAGGAGCTCATGAAGCAGTACACGAAGGCCGGCCCGCATCCGTCGGGCGCAAAACCGATCATCGGCGTACGCTTCCATGCGCTCGAGTTCTCATTCATCCTCGACGCATCGCAGAAGGTGAATGCATGAAGAACGGTTGGGTCAGCCAGTATCTTGCGCGAATGGAGTACTGCGTCAAGCAGGAGGACAGACTCATGTTCGACGGACTGGAGAACCCCATGGATGCCGACAACCTCGCGGTCTTTCTCGCCCGTGGATTCCAGAAGATGGGCCTCAAGACGCGCTTTGTCGCCGTCTCTCAGGATGCCGAACAGTCGTTCCATCATGTCTATGTCGAGGTCTGGTACCCCGACGGCAAGTGCTGGCTCAAGATCGATCCGATCGGCATCGATGCACTCGGCAAGCCCTACGCCAAGAAGTTCGGGCGAAAGCTGAAACCTAGGGAGGGCGCATGAGCGATGTCCCACAGCCAAGGGAATACATGGTGCATGTCCGCGTCATTCTTCCGTACGGCAGCTGCAATGACTCCTTCCGACAGATCCGCGCCTTTGACGCCAAGGACGCGGCGACGCAGGCCGCCGTCGAAATTGGAAGCCAGAATCCCGGAGCCATCGTGAAGATCACGAAGATCGATCCCTATGTGCCGGTGCAGCCATGAGCATGAAGAAGACCCAGAACAAGAAATGTCCGTGTCACGACGAGAAGCAGTGCGGCCTGCATCATTACCTGCTCGCCGACGAGGGCTGCGAGTGCACGTGCCCCAAGCCCGACCCCTTCGGCGATACGCCCGTCGTCTGCATGGGATGTGGGGCCATCTTCGTCGCCGAGTCCGTGCTTTGGGACAAGGAGAGCGAAGCGGAGTTCAAGAAGGCGTGCGAAGCCGGAGGCACCTTTACGGGGAAAAGCTGCCATGTCTGCGTGCCGGAGGACGGCATCATCGGATGCCGTCAGACAAGGATCCCGGGCCGATGGCGGCTCCTCCGGGGGCCGCTCCGGGTGCCTAGGAAGGACGGGAAGCCGGCAGGCAGCTAGATGAATCCCGGCGAGACCTCGACCTCCTCGCCGCCGGGCTTCTTGATGACGACCCGGTCGCCGGCGACGGTGGCGGAATGGACGAGGTCGTAGACGATCATCGCCTTGGAGAGGATCGCGGATTTCGCCAATTGCGTCTTCTCCGACATGGCCTTGAGGAAGGCATCGACGTCGGGCATCGTCTGGAGAACCTGCTTCATCTCCCTGTAGCGCTTGGTCTCATCAGACATCTCCGTCTCCTTCACGGAGACCTCGTGCTCGAGGATCCACTGCATGAGCTCCTCAAACGCCTTGAGATCGGCGGGCTCGCCATGGATGGAGATGCTCCATCCGCCGTCACGATGCTTGTAGCTGGCTGCAATCATCGGGTACTTCCTGAAAGGAACGCCCGATTCTAACCGGAGAGGCTTGGCGACTCACGTCAAGCCTCTCCGACCATGACGCAGTAAAGGCGCAGGTACTCCTCGTCAGTGATCTTGAGGATCGGCCCATGTGCCTGTATCTCCGGCTTCTTGAGCGCGCGGCGCTCGAAGGAAGGGGGCACCACAATCGACGGACCGAAGTGTCCGTCTCCGGGCCAGCCGGGCCGTATGTCGTAGGAGAATCCGGTCTCCTCGTCTATCAGCATCGTCAGACGCCGGGACTTTTCACCGGCTTGGATCGAAGCCGCCTCAAGACGGATAGCGATCATGCATCCATCCATTTGCGGATGAGGACCGGCCCCGGCGCGTGCCTCGAGGGCCTGCCGATGACGTGGGCATATTCGCCCTCGAGCTTGTTGTCCGGATCCTTCTCGTTGTACCACGCATGCTTCCGGATCCGATCCGCCTCGTGAAGATAGCCGTAGTGCTTGATCTCGGAATAGGCGTGGCGGATCGGGCCTTTATGCCCCGCCGGGACTTGGCCACAATGGAAGTTTCCACCGAAGCCCGTCCGCCGGTAGGTTAGTCCCGTCATATCCTGATCGAAGACGGAGAACATCCTCGGCTGGCGCATGGCGGCATAGACACCGTCATAGCGTTCCTGATAGACCTCGTTCCAAAGGAAGACGATCCGGAAGCGAATGATGCCGCCGGGGCCGGCGGCGATCGAGCGGATCTCGCCGAGGGAGCGCTTCGTCAGCACTTCATCCCCGTCGATGAAGACGATCCAGCGCGGATTCTCTGCGAGCGCGACCTTGAGAAGATGGTCCTTGTCACGAGCCTCGTCGAGCCCTTCGAACGGGCTTTCGACGACCGCGACATTCTTGAGCGACCGGGCGATCTCGCGCGTCTGGTCGGTCGAATGGTCATCAAAAAGAATGACCTTTTCCGCGACCTGCAGTGTCCGCTCGAGGCTTTCCTTGATCCAACGAGCCTCATTCTTCACCCGGTAGAGTCCAAGGACGTCCGTGGACTTATGCTTGGAAGTGGCCCACTTTTCGGAAAGAAGCCGTTTGTTCATGGCGTGCTGCGCGCTGATGTCCGGCTTCGTCCTCCATGCCGATGGCTGATCGGGCCCGTTATGGATCACTCGAACCCGGTGATCAATGATGAACTTGAGTCCGGCATCCTTCACACGCCGGCAAAAATCCGAGTCCTCGCATCCGTATCCCACGAAGCGCTCGTCAAGCCTGCCGATCTTCTGCCAGACGGCCCTGCGGATGTAGATGCAGATGAAGGCGATCGGATTGGGCGTCTCCATGATGACCGGGTCGTTCCTGAAACGCTGCTGGTGATTGCCGACAGGGCCGTCGATCGCGGCCGAGCTGATCCCCACGGCCGGAGGATTGGCCGAAAAGTCGAGCATGTCGAAGGCGTACTGGGTGGCCACCTTGCAGTCATCGCCCATGATGACGAGACCCTTGGCGTCGCTGGCGGCGTCGATCCCGATGTTGACGTTTCTGGCATAGACGAACGGCTTTGCTCCATCGACCCATGTGACGGCTGGATCCGTCGGCAGCCATCCTGCCTTGGCTCCATCATCCACGATGACGATCCGCTTGGGGTCGAGGCCGGGATGGGTGGCGAGGATGGAGTTGACGGCGATGCGGAGCCGACGATCGTCGTTGGACGGAATGACGACCTTCCAAAGCAGGAGCGGATTCATGGCTTGACAGCCCTCAGGACGATGAGCAGATGTTCGACCTTCTCGGTGCCGGAACTGAATACCTTGTCGATCGTCTTTTTCTCTTCTTTGGAGATGGCGAACTTGGCCTTGATCCCATAGCTCCGGGCAAACCGGTTGTGCTCGTGGGAGCTGACCCTGAAGTACTCGAAACTCGTCCGGCACCAGTACGAGATATGCTGCGGGTCGCAGACGGAGCCAACGCCGCCAATGGTGGGGACGGAGATCTCGATCGTCCCGTTGGGGGCGAGGCATCGCCAGACTTCGTTGAGCGTAAAGATCTTGTCGGGCAGATGCTCCACGATGTCGTAGGCGCGGAAATATCCGACCGTGTTGTCCGCGAACGGCCACGGCTTCGTCAGATCGGCCACGATCATCTTGTCCGCAGGGATGTTCGCACTACGGACAAGGTCAACGTGCTTGTCAAAGCCGGCGTGGGCGGCGTCGCACGATCCAAGGTCAACTTTCAGGAGGTTCGCCATTTCCAGCTCCAGAGGATCTTCTGAGAAGGATCATACTTCGGCCATGGGCGCTGCCAGCCCTTTCTCACGTAATCCATCGAAAGCGACGCCCATGGCTCGAAAGGCAGCCGATCCAAAAGGCAGACGGCAAGCGCCGGATTGATCCAGCCCTTCACGAGTCCCGGTGTCTTGTCCTGCCATTCGGTGAATCCGAAGTAGATGTCGCGCCCCTTGGGCATGGGCCCTTCGAAGGCAGTGCGCCGGAAGACGCCGATGCCGCCGATGAAAGGGGCGACCTTGTAGCCGTACCCATTGGGCGGCGCAGGTGCCACCGGGTAATGCGCTTCGATCCCAAGCAAATCGACTTCAGGATGGCGATGGAGGACATCCAGCATCGCTGGAAGCCATCCGGGAGGGACGATCGTGTCGTTGTCGAGTTTGGCGATGAATTGCGAAGACGTGCCCATGACGTGCTTGACCAAAACGTCCGTCACCGATGTCGGCGGCATATGCACGACCGTGGGATTCCGCCCCAGTGACTTGGCCAGAGGATCGAGTTTCTGACCAGTCAAATCGCTTGAGCCGGAATCGTAGACGACGAATTCCCGGACCAAGGACCAATCGGTCACGACGTCCAGATTCGTCAGGCATGTCTCGGTGAAAGCCCAGCGGTTGTAAGCCGGGACCATGAGGTCGACCAGAGGGGTAGTCATGCGAGTTTGAGAAGGGCGCTGGTCACATCGACGACGTCGTTGTCATGAACCGCCGCTGAAAGGGGCAAGGAGATCGTTCTTGCGCCAAAAGACTCTGCTCCGGCAAGCCGTTCATCAGACCGGTAAAGAGGCTCCCGATGGAGCGGCCGGTAATGGACGCCAGTGCCGATGTTCATGGACTTCAAGCTTTTACACACGCCGTCCCGATCCATGCCTTCAGGCACTTGGATCTGGTAGAGATGACGGGCATGGACCACGTCGCCAGACGTCGCTGGGGGCCTCAGGAAGGGCGATCCCTCCAGCATGGAGTCGTAGAGCCTCCAGAGCTCCTCCCGCTGCTTCTGGAGTGCGCCAAAGCGGCCCAGCTGCGGCAAAATCATGGCTGCCATGATGTCGGGCATCTTCATATTGAAGCCCGCCTCAACGACGCCATAAGAGGACACCTTGCCCGAGAAGCGGTCAAAGGAGCTCGCGTCCACGCCCCCATTGGCAAGCCTGCGAATGCGGTGGGCCCATCGCTCATTTCCAGTCACTACAACGCCGCCTTCGGCAGCGGCGATGTTCTTGGCGCGATTGAAGCTATAGACGCCGATGTCGCCGAACGTCCCGCAGGCCCTGCCTTCCCAGAATGCACCATAGGCGTGCGCAGCATCTTCGATGAGCAGGAGCCCACGTTCCCGGGCGATTCCAAGGATCCTGTCCATCTCGCAGGGCCGGCCGGCCAAGTGGACGATCAGGATTGCCCTTGTCTTGGACGTGATCTTCTGCCCGATCGATTCGGGATCGATGTTGCCGGTCTTGGGATTGACGTCCGCGAAGACAGGCGTCGCGCCGATGTGCAGGATCGCCGACGCAGTCGTGGCCCATGTGACTGGAGTCGTAATGACCTCGTCGCCAGCCTTGAGTCCGAAGACCAGAAGCGCCAGATGCAATCCCGACGAGCACGAATTGACGGCCACGGCGTGCTGGGCACCCGTATAAGTCTTGACGGTCTCCTCGAGCTTCTGGCTGCGCGGGCCGTTCTGCCACCAGCCGGAGCGGATGCAGTCGGAGACCTCAAGGATCATCTCCTCATCCCAGTAAGGGGCACCGAAGACAAGCAGCTTCTCTCTCATGGCCAGTATCCGATTCCAAGGGTGAGGACAACCCGCTCAATCTGAAAGCCGACGGCCTCGCAGGCAGATTTCACTTCAGGGTAGCGTTCATGGCCATAGTCATGAAGCGCCACACGAGCGTCACTGACCATGTGGGGCTTCCAGCCCAAAAGACTGCGGCGGACCGGGCCGTCCCTGTGGTCATGATCGAGGAAAAGAAAGCCCACTGGCTTCGTCCATGTCGGGAAGACCTCCTCGTCGCGCCCCTTGATGACGGTGACGTTCTTCCCCCATGGACTGTCGAGCACGTTCTTCTTGAACCCGATCCACGTGTTCTTGGGCTTGATGTGCGGCGAGAGAGGAAGCACTCCATCAAACGGATCGATGCACGTAACGGGTCCGGCGGCGGCGAGCACATAACTGCTGCGGCCGACATAACTTCCGACTTCGACGACGGCGTCCTTGGAAGCCTTGGCCAGATTGTAGATGGCCTCGGCCTCCTTGCCGGCGAACCATCCTTCGATCCGCTCGGCGACGCGCCAGATCTTCATGAAGTCATCCATCGATCAGTACTTTCTTCACGACCGCAGGCACGCCGGCGACCATGACGGAGTCAGGCACATCCTCGGTGACGACTGCCCCGGCCGCAACGATGGAATTGGATCCGACGGTGATATCGGGCAGGACCGTCGCATTGGCCCCGATGAAGGCCCCCCGCATGATATTCGTATAGCCGCAGAGAACGGCCGACGGCGCGAGGAAGACGTAGGGGAAGATCTTCGAGTCGTGCCCGATCGTCACGCCACTATTCACGAGGATGTGTGAGGAGATTTCCGCGTAGGACCTGATGACGACGCCGGAATTGATGATGAGCCCGGAGTCGGGAATGACCGTCGCCGACGGCGGGATGATCGCCGTCGGATGGATCAGGTTGGAGAAGACGAGCCCATGCTTCTCCTTGAGGTCCTTGACGAGCGGCTCCATCTTCTGGCCGGAGAAGCCGATGATGTACTTCTCGTTCTTTCCGGGCTGCCAGTCCTTGAGCTCCATGATCCGGACGGGATAACCGAGCCGGTCGACCCGCTGCTTGAGTGAGAGACGCCCGGGCGGAGCCTTCGGAACCATGTTGAGGACAAGCGTCTTGAGCCGGCCGCCGAGAGCCTCGATGATGTCGGTCATATCTCCGAAGAAGTGCGACTCGCCGAACATGACGTAATCCATCAGGGCACCCTTGTCGTAGCAGGAATGACGAAAGTCTCCATGCAATAGCCCGGCGTGTACTTCGACAGATCTTCATAGGCGCGGCGCGCCAATCCGGCAAGACGATTGGCGTCTGCAAGAGCCTCGTCCAGCTGGGCGGCCACCTTGTCCGCGCTGGCCTGATCGACCCACGGGATCTGAAGGTAATGCTGATTTGGCAGCGCCGGCCAGACGTCGATAGGTTCGATGACAAGCGACGCGGAGGAAGTGATTGCCTGCCAGAGCCGAAACGTCGGAAACGCCAGCTTGGGGGTGTGCTGGATCGTCAGGATGGCCTTGCTCCGATTAAGCGCGCTCTGGCGGTCGCGGCCGTACTTGTTGGTCAGGTTCGAGACCTTGTGGTGCAGGCGCGACTGGATGAGCGCCGTCGCCGTCCGGCGGCGATACGTCGGACATCCATAATGCACGAGATCGTGGATCTTGGGGATGCTCCAGTCGGGACGCCCCATGACATCCGGATCGTATCCCGTTGGAGCCAAGACGATCTTCTCATGGGGGATGTACCACTTCATCTGCTCGACAGCCAAGGGCGTATGGGCGAAGACGAAGTCGACAAAATCAATGCGCTTGAGAAACTCATCGAACTGGCGGTACTGGTTCCGCTCGAAGGCCTTCAGATCCTCGAGCGACGCAAGGCTCTCGCTGTAATGCAGACCGACGAGGCATTTCCGATCCACGGCGACACCGACGTTATGGCCCCAGAAGATCACGCATAGGGCCGGGTCGGCGCAGGCGGCATCCTTCCTTTTGGGCCATTCGCCCAAAAGCAGCACCTCCATCCATGCAAGCTTCTCCGCCGCCTTCTTGTAGCTCTGATAGACGTCGGCATAGGAGCTGTAATCCGGGAAGATGTGAAGGTACCGAAGCCCGCTCTTGGGATGGCGCATTAGAGGGCCTTCTTCTTGACGGCCGGCACGCCCGCCACAAGCGTCTTGGGTGGGACATCCTCGATGACGCTTGAGCCGGCGGCCACGATGGAATGATCTCCCACCTTTTTGTCGGGGATGATGACCGAGTTCGCTCCGAGCATGACGTCGTTCCCGACCTTGGCGTACCCGCAGACAGTCACCCCCGGACCAATGAAACAGTAGTCGCCGATGGAGACATGTCCGACGATCGTGCCGTGGTTGATGATCGTGTGCCTGCCGATCTTGGCAAAGGGGCGGATGACGACATTCACCCCGATGATGACCCCGCTGTCAGGCTCGATCGATACAGTCTTGGGTATGACGGCGGTAGACGAGATCAGGTTCTCGAACTTGATCCCATGCTGCTCCTTGAGTCTGGAAACCAACGGCTCCATCTTCTGGCCGGAAAAGCCAACGAGATACTTCTCGACCGAACGGACCTTCCAGTCCTCGAGCGGGATTACCTCGACTTTGTGACCCATCCGCTCGATCCACTGAGCGAGAGTCAGCCTGCCCGGGCGCGGCTTCTCGGGGACATTCGTGACTACGGCTTTAAGGCGTCCATCGAGCTCATGAATGAGGTCGGTGAAGTCCCCGAAGAAGTCAGAATGCCCGAACATCACGTAGTCAACGGGCGGGTGCATGCTTCTTCTCCAAGAGCTGCATGACGGCGTTCACGATCGCTTCCTCGATGGTCTTGGCCTCGGCATGGATGTCGCCCAGCTCGTACTTCCCGTGGTGGGTGTCCAGATAGACGCTCCACCCGTTTTTGGTGGCGTAGATCGCCGGACAATACTTCTTGTAGCGCTCCAAAAGCGCCCATGCCGCGCGGAGGTCAACTTGCATGACCTTCGCGATCTCGAGAGCGACCTTGGCGGATATTTTACGCATGGGCAATCTCTCCATGGATCGCGGGAATGAAGTAGTTCTCCATGACGTACTCAGGCGTGTAGACCGAGAGCTCCTCGTGGGCGACGCGAGCGAGCCCCAACAGACGGTGCGGATCTTCCAGCACCTTGTCGATCATCGCCGCCACGTCGGCAAGATTCGAAGTGGTGACCGTCGGGATCTCGATGTAGTGCTTGCCTGCAACGGCTGGCCATGCGTCGATCGCCTCCATGATCATGGCCGCCGAGGACGCCACCGACTGCCAGATTCTCGATGTCGAACAGGTGGTTTTCGGCCAGCTGTGAAGATGCAGCACGGCCTTGCTCAGATTCAGGAGCAGCTGCCGGGGAAAGCCATAGCTGCCGCTGATGTCCGAGACGGCATGCTCAAGACTCTGCCGCAAGGCAGGCATGATCTCCGTGCGCCGGTTCGTGGTCGCGCCGTAGTACGCCAGATCGATGTTCTTCTGCGCATCCCAAGAGGGCCTTCCCATGATGATGGGGTCATAGCCCGCCGCCGTCAGATGTACGTGTCTGTCGGGACAAAGCGTCTGGAGCTTCTTCTGGCCTGTTGGCGTCGCCGCAAAAAGCAGGTCGAAGTTTCCATAGTACTTCACGTACTTCTCAAGGATGCCAGACCGGGTGATCGTCGGATCGCCAAAGTCTTCCTTCAAGCCGATCACCTCGGTGTAGAAGCCAGCGAGCAGACCCGCATGCTTGACCGGCTCCACGAGTGCCGTATGGCCCCAGACGATGACGCCAAGATCGGGACTGCTGGCCAAATCGGCCTGCACCGCTGCCCATGCACTGGGCGAAATGACCTTCATCCAGCCGAGAGATGCCGAGGCGTTCTCGTAGGAGTCGAAGATCTCCCGATAGGACGGATGGTCCGGAATCACATGCAGATACCGGAATCCGGTCGATGGATGCCTATCGGCCATAGCTCCCATTCCCGGGCTTGAGCTTGAGGAGGTTGCGCAGCTCCAAGGGCGTCATGACCGGCCGTTCAAACAGGGCGGCAAGCCGGTGGATTCGACCCACGAGCAGCTCATTGGTCGCGAGCACTTTCCTCCCGCGATCGAAATAGATGTTGTCCTCAAGCCCGGTGCGCACACCGCCGTCCGTGGCGATGGCAAGTGTATTGGCCCCGAGCTGGGCGTCCCCAATGCCCCCAAAGCTCCAGAAGGTCTCCAGATGCATGAGATCCCGGAGCATGATGCCTGCATGGGCGAGATCGAGCTGCGCCCCGGCGATGTTGCCGAGGAAGAAGTTCGCGTAGTACGGCGGCTGGAGCAGGCCCCTCATGATGAGGTAATTGGCGTAGTTGGCCATGCCCAGATCAAAGATCTCGAGCTCGGGCATGACGCCATTGTCGAGCATCATTTGGGCAAGCGTCTGGACGGTGTCGGGCGAATTGATGCTTGCCTGCTTCGTGAAGTTGAGGCTGGAAAGCGTCAGACTTCCCATGTCGGGCTTGAGGTCGTCCTTCAGCCTCAGGATCGAATCCGCACGAAGCTCGACGTTCGAGACTGTCCGTCCCGAAAGCGACACGCAGATTACGAGGTCCGGAGCGAAGTCCCGGATCCCGCCGATGAGCTGGGCATAGACATCTGCCCTGTGCGTCGGCAGGCCAGCCCCATCCCGGGCATGGAGATGGAGCATCGTGATCCCGTATTCGCTATGGCAGAAGCGGACGTTCGTAATGATCTCGTCGACCGAGACAGGCACATGCGGCGTCATCGCCTTGACCGGGACCATCCCCGTGGGGGTCAGATTTAAGATGAGCTGCATTGCGAAGATTCTAGCATTCGTTCACCTTTCGTCACCCAAGAAAGAGGACGAGATTTATCATGCGGGGCATTCATGCCCGACTCGATCAAGGACTACCGGAGACACCGGAGGGAGCCGTTCGACGCCTGCCTCAACTGCGGGCGGGCGATCTGGCTCGACTTCGAGGGGCGCTCCTGCACGGGCTGCAAGAAGTCGATCTGCCGCTGGTGCGCCTGCTACTTCAACCCGTCGGGAGATCTGCTGCTCCCCTATTGCTGCGACTGCTTTGACAAAGTGTGCAATGAGAAGGAACAAGAAGCTTTGGAGGACAAGGATGCCCAAGAGGATCCTGACCAAGAAAGTCCGGGGAAGGAACCGTAAGAGATCGAAGCTAAAAAGGACGCTGCTTGGCACCAATGCCAAACGGGCCGAATGGGCCAAGATCGGACTTGATGCCTTCACGACGATCTCAGGCAGCTCTGGAGAGCTTCAGACCGACATCGGGGATCTCATCTGCGATCTCTTCCATCTGGCCTATCAGGAAGGTCTTTCTGTCGAGGCCGTAATCGCTCATGCCCAGTTTCACTACAAGTGCGAGACCGTGTCCTGCAGGAAGTGCAAGGGGATCTTCGAGGAGTTTGAAGGAGATGTCGACAAGAAGATCTGCGCTAGTTGCTTGGAGGAATCAAGCAAATGAAAGAACGCATCCTATGGATAGGTCCCGAAGTCGCGCTGGGAAATCTGAAGCCAGCTATGCCGCCCAAGACGATCATGCCCGGAATGCTGGGTACGGTAGATGACGAGAGCACCAAGAAGCATCGGGAGGAGGTTCCGGGTAGTTTCCTCATCCAGATACGCTTGGATCAATTCCCGGGCCACATTGTCCTCGCTCATTACGGCTGGCTTCTCTTCTCTCCCATCGAAGTGAATGACAGCGTGGTCTACAGGGGACACCCTTCCGAAGTAGGACCCGGATCTCCGGACCTTCTCAAGGCCGGAATGACTGGCATCGTCAAAGAGACGCGCATCATTGACCACGATCTCTATGCTTGGGTGCACTTCAATGGAATCCCGTACCAGCGCGTGCATGTATGGACCGAGAATCTGAGAAAGGTTCACAACCCAGAGCCCGCCCAAGGCGAGCTCTTCAAGAAGGAGGAAATCGAATGTCCGATCCCACACCGACTCCCGACAAGAAGGGTAATGACGCGCTGAGAAAGGTCACCCCCGAGAAGGAGGAAAACGACACCGCCGAAGACGCCACCATCCTCCTTTCGCTCGATACGACATGCCCGGTCGACGATCTCATCAAGGACCTCGTCAAGGTCAAGAACCTGCTCGTGGTCGCCGAAGTGCTCGGGCTCAGTATCGACGATGACGCTGGCGCAACGGGCACGAGCGGCAAGGATGTCGAGATCTTCGTCCCCACGGAGAAGCTCGAGGACTTCCTCAAGCGCTTCGTGAAGCTCGGGAAGAACGCCCCAGACGACATCAACATCCAAGTCTTCTCCGAGGAGCAGCGCGAGATCGCAGATCGGTTCGAAACGGAGATGAACCACTTCCATGGCGAGAAGAGGGTTTACATCGACGAAGAGATCGAGGAGGACGACGAGAAGGACGCGCGGGGCACCCATTACGGCAGCGATCCGCATGACGGCTACGGCGATGCGTCCGAGT
>Ga0247727_10013268_pt1 | contig 13935 bp, 14 predicted proteins | sample WisWelCaveWW1625_FD_202498 | JGI IMG/M metagenome (GOLD analysis project Ga0247727, IMG submission 202498) | Biofilm microbial communities from Wishing Well Cave, Virginia, United States - WW16-25 | ecosystem: Environmental > Aquatic > Deep subsurface > Groundwater > Cave microbial mat | place... | reverse complement strand
ATGCCGTTGAGTATCCGCTTATACATGCGTCTTCTCCATCATCGAAGTAAACTGTTCAAAAAGATAGGCCGAGTCGTGCGGGCCTGGTGAGGCTTCAGGGTGATACTGGACCGACAAGACCGGCTGGTCGAGGCAGATCAGGCCTTCCACCGAATCGTCGTTGAGGCTGAGATGGCTGACCGAGATGCGTCCCAACGGCGTCGTGATCACGGGCTGCGTGGCGGCGCCGACCGTCGCTCCTGCCGGAGGCCGGACGGCGAAATTATGGTTCTGCGAGGTGATCTCGACTTTTCTGCTGCGGAGATCCATCACCGGATGATTGGCGGCATGGTGTCCGAATTTTAGTTTGTAGGTGTTGAGGCCGAAGGCCAATCCGAGAATCTGGTGGCCTAGGCAAATGCCGAGAATAGGCCGCGTGCCGATCAACGCTTTGGCCGCCTCAATGGCATAGGGCACACCCTCCGGGTCGCCGGGGCCGTTGGACAGGACGATGCCGTCTGGTTTCATGGCTTCGACGGTCTTAGCCGAAGTTGACGCCGGCACCACGGTCACCGCGCAGCCGACATCCACAAGGCGGCGCAGAATATTCTGTTTCACCCCAAAGTCATAGACCACGACCTTATACCGGCGCACCGGCTGTTTGGGTTTGTGGCCGTTCGTCACCGGTGTCCATGCGCCGGAACCTTCCGTCCATTCGTAGCGGGTTCCACACGTCACTTCCGCGGCCAGGTCGCGTCCGACGATGGATGGAGCGGTGCGGGCCTTCTCCGTTGCGCGCCGGTGGTCGAGGTCCACATGGGAGATGATGCCCTGTTGTGAGCCGGTCTCGCGCAAGTGCCGGGTTAGCTCTCGGGTATCGATCCCCTGAATGCCGATCACGCGGGATGCTTTCAGATACTCATCCAGTGATTGCTCCGCCCGCCAGTTGCTGGGCCTCCGGCCGGACTCCTTGACGATGAATCCTTCGGCCCAGACACACCGGGACTCGACATCCCGTCTCGTGACCCCATAGTTGCCGATGTGTGGGCAGGTCATGGTGACGATCTGTCCCTTATAAGACGGGTCCGTCAGGATCTCCTGGTAGCCGGTCATGGCGGTGTTGAAGACGATTTCTCCAGCCGTCTCTCCCTCATGGCCGAGTGCCTGGCCTTCAAAGACCGTCCCATCGGCAAGCGCTAAGAGTGCCTTTTTCACGTCTTACGATCCATTTCTCAAGAATGACTTGAGCTTGACAGTCAGCAATCCAATTCCCAGGCCAAGGTTCACGATATAGAGCCCGCGGACGATCATATGCACACGAAAAAATGCATCATAAGCTGCTTTTCGCGCACCCTCGTCTTTGGTTCCGAATGCGTCTTCTTGCAGCGAAACGGCCTGTGGTCCCAGGATGAAGATAATCAGGGTGGCCACCAGGACCATCGTGCCGAACAGAATCGCTTCAGTCCGCTCCGGCATGGCGTGCGAGGACCATCCTGCCTGCTGCCCCCACACGCGAACCGCGATGGTCCCTCCCATGGCCGCCATCGCCACGAGTACCACTCTATTATACCCGTCGAACACCCTGGTCAGGAACCGCCCCCCCGGCTCCATGCCGAAGGAGTTGAAGACAGCCGGAATGACAGAGGCGATGATCACGACCAGTCCTCCAACCCACACGGCTAATGCCACCATCTCCACGGTGTACGCGGCTGTCAGCCAATGGCGAATTTGGTGATCTGGTGATTTGGCGATCTGGTGATTGGATAACATCCGGTTCTTTACTTCACCAAATCGTAAATCACCAAATCATACTTTCTTTTTACGCCTCGTAGACGACGCGGCCGCCCACAATCGTGGTGGTGACGCGTCCCTTCACCTTCCATCCGGCGAAAGGTGTATTCCGGCTCTTGGAACGGAAGCAGGCCGGATCAACTTCCCAGCCTTCGTGCAGATCGCTAATCACCACATCGGCATCGGCGCCTGGCGCCAGTGTGCCTTTTTTCAATCCGAATGCTTTGGCCGGTTCGGTCGTCAATTTTGCAACAGCGGCTTCAAGCGAGAGCACGCCCTCCTCCACCAGCGTCAAGGTCAGCGGCCAGGCCGTTTCGAGGCCAACGATGCCGTTTGGAGCGGCGGCGAATTCCTGTTGTTTCTCTTGTGACGCGTGCGGCGCATGGTCGGTGGCGATCACATCGATCGTTCCGTCGCGCAATCCGTCCTTAATGGCCTGCACGTCCGCTCCTGTCCGGAGAGGCGGATTCATCTTGGCATGCGTGTTGTAGCCACAGACTGCTTCCTCTGTCAGCATGAAGTGGTGCGGGCAGGCTTCCGCCGTCACCTTGATGCCGCGCGTCTTGGCGTCCCGGACCATGCGCACCGATCCGGCCGTGCTGAGATGCGCGAGGTGGAGCCGCGCGCCGGTCAGCTCGGCCAGGGCCAGGTTGCGGGCGACCATGACGTCTTCCGCCGCCGCCGGCACGCCCGGCAGCCCCAGTTGCGTGGAGACGAGGCCCTCGTTCATGCAACCGCCTTCGGAGAGATGCAGGTCTTCGCAGTGGTCCACGACCGGCACATCGAATGCGATCGCGTATTCCATCGCCCGGCGCATGACGAGGCTGTTCATCACCGGCAGGCCGTCGTCCGAAATGGCCACGCAGCCGGCCCTCCGCAGGTCGCCGATTTCGGCCAGTTCCTTCCCTTCCGATCCCTTGGTGATCGCGCCGACCGGGAACACGTTGGCGTTGCCGGCCGCGCGGGCCTTCTCAAGGATGAATTCCGTGATGGATTGATTGTCATTGACCGGGCTCGTGTTCGGCATACAGCAGACGGACGTGAATCCGCCGGCCACGGCCGCGGCGGTGCCGCTCTGGATGGTTTCCTTGTATTCGAAACCCGGCTCGCGGAAGTGGACGTGCAGGTCGATGAAGCCGGGCGTGACCACCTTGCCCGTCGCATCGATCACCTTCGCATCGGCCGGCGCCTTGAGCTTTGGCCCGACCGCGGCAATTTTCCCGTTTTCGATCAGCACGTCGGCCGGGCCGTTGACGCGACCCGGGTCGACCACCTGCCCGCCTTTGATGAGAATCGTCATCCGTTCGCTCCTGACAGCAGGTACAGGATGCCCATCCGGACCGCGACTCCGTTGGTGACTTGATCGAGGATCACCGAGGAAAAGCTGTCGGCCACGTCCGGCGCGATTTCCACGCCGCGGTTGATGGGACCCGGGTGCATGACCAATGCACCTGCCTCGGCGAGCTTCAGCCGCTCGGCAGTCAGCCCATAGAGGCGCGAGTATTCCCGGATGGTCGGGAAGAGCGCGCGTCCCTGCCGTTCCAGTTGCAAGCGGAGCATCATGATGACGTCCACGCCGCGCAAGCCTTCGTCCAGCTTGTCGTACAGGCGCACGCCGAGGCGCTCGATCCCGTAGGGCATCATCGTGCGCGGGCCGACGACTCGCACGTCGGCGCCGACTTTGGTGAGGGCGAGGATGTTGGAGCGGGCCACACGGCTGTGCGCGACGTCCCCCACGATGGCGACCCGAAGGCCTTTGAAGTCCCGTTTTTTCTCCCGCAGCGTGTAGAGATCCAGCAGCGCCTGCGTCGGGTGTTCGTGCCAGCCGTCTCCGGCATTGATGACGGAGGACTTGACGCCGCGTGCCAGCGTCTCCGCTGCGCCGGCGGCCGGATGGCGCAGGACGATGAGGTCGGCCTGCATGGCTTCGATATTCCGGGCCGTATCCAGGAGCGTTTCGCCCTTGACCACGCTGCTGTTGGACGGCGAGAAGTTGATCACGTCCGCGCTCAGCCGCTTGGCGGCCAGTTCGAACGAGGTGCGCGTCCTGGTGCTCGGCTCGAAGAAGAGGTTGACGACCGTCTTGCCCCTGAGGGCCGGCACCTTCTTGATCTCGCGTCCACTGACTTCCTTGAAAGAATCGGCCGTTTCCAGGATCAGCATGATCTCTTCAGCCGAGAGCGGCGCGATGCCGAGCAAGTGTTTGTGTTTGAAGCTCATGAGGAACCTCCCTGCCGGATCACCACCCGGTCCTCTTCTCCGCTTTCTTCGAGAAAGACCTGAACGACCTCATCTCCGGCAGTCGGAATGTTCTTGCCGATGTAGGTGGCTTTGATCGGAAGCTGCCGGTGTCCGCGATCCACCAGCACGGCCAGTTGAATTTCGGCCGGACGGCCCAGGTCCATCAGGCCATCCATGGCGGCGCGGATCGTGCGCCCTGTGAACAGCACATCGTCCACCAGCACGACTTTCAGATCGGAGATGTTGAACGGGACCTTCGTGGTTTTCAGGATCGGCTGTTCTTTTCGGAGCGCCAGGTCGTCCCGATAGAGCGTGATGTCCAGTTCGCCGATCGGCACCTTGGTGTGTTCGATCTCGTGGATGCGCTTGACCAGGCGATGAGCCAGGTGGACGCCTCCGGTCCGGATGCCGACCAACGCGAGCTCCCGAGTGCCCTTGTTGCGCTCGAGGATCTCGTGGGCAATCCGTGTCAGCGCCCGCGTCACTTCGCCGGCGTCCATAATGAGCTTCTCGTGTTTCTTGTCGTGGGCGATCATAAGCTCGTTAACCGTGACCCGTGATCCGTAATCCGTTATCTGTGGACCGTAATCCGCCGGAGATTTTCACGGGTACCGGTTGACGGTTCACTGGTTACGTCCCTGAAGAGGGCATAAAAAAACCTTCCCGTCCACTTGGATCGAGAAGGTCGGTTGTCGGACAACGGCGTGCTTCAGGCCGTGCATTGCGTGACTCCTTGCTCACCTCACAGGATGAGCGTTAAAGGCAGACGCATCGTATCGTGTCAGGGCTGTTCTGTCAAGGCGGCAGCGAAAAGGGTTACGGGCTCGCACGTTCGATCAGGCGACCTCCGCGCTTGAGAGAGTCCGGGCTGCCGAGTAATTGCGGCACCTGTTCGTTGTTGTATTGTTTGCGGGCGACTTTTGACACGTTGGGCTTCACGTAGTCGTAGAGTTCGGCCATATCAATGTTCCCATCCTTATTCAGGTCCCCCTCCCCCTGCAGACCTTTGAGAAAGAAATACGTCAGCAGTCCATGTCCCTTTTCTTCATAGGAACTGGATATCTGATCGCCGGCGCTGGCAGCGAGGACCATGGTTCGTCCGCTCGCAGCCAACGTATGTTCCACCGAGAGACCCATCGGCTTGGCACCCTTCGCCAGCACGGAACGTCCTCCGGCACCGGAGAAGCACGAGTCAAGGACAACGGTCACGTCTTTGACCGGAAGCTTATCGAGCGCCGCGTACAGGCGTTTCATCGAATAACCGGTGGCATCCACAAAAGTGGGGTCTCCGTCATAGGGAACCATATAGGCATCGCCGGTTTTCGGATTGGGTGCGCCATGGCCGGAGTAGTAGACAAACACCGAGCTGTCCTTCTCGACGTTGTTCGGGAGCCAGTTTTCGAAGTACTTGACGAGGTCAGTCAAGGACGCTTTCTCGTTGGTTCGTATGATCACGTTTTCTTCCGGATACCCCATGACCTTGGTGAGTAGTCCCCGACGAGCTTGGCGTCGCGATCCGCATAGTCGGCCTTCGGCAACTTCTCGCGGTAGCGTTCGATGCCGATCACAATCGCATAATGGTTCTTGTGTGAGACCGGCTTGACTACGGGCACCGTATCCACGTCGCTGGCTGGCACTCTCCGTTCAGCCCCTCCTGCGCCTCCGGCAAATTGCTGCATGGCAGGGTCCTTGCGCGCCAAGAGCGTAATGCCACGATCGAACGTCACATCCTTGCCGATCGTGCGGATTATTTCGGGAATAGCCGTCTGGAGTTCTTCGGTGATTTTATCGCCATGAGTCATTGCGGCGAGAGGCAGAAAGATGGGGGCACCCATAAACAATGACAAACCGGTCAGAAACGCAAAAGCACCCACGCTGGCTGGTGGCTTGGTGTTGATGGATTCAGCCCGTTCCAGTCGTGTAACGACGGTATTGGTATAGGCATCCCGGAAGATGACCTCCATTCGGCACTCCAAGGCCATCATGCCGGACTCCTTGAGCCTGGCGCTTGCAGAGACGATCAGGTCTTTATCCTTGGCCTGGCTCGCATTCTCAACCAACGTGACCTCTTCAAACAAACCATCGAGCTCCTTCTTGAAAGCCTCAGACAGGCCTGGCTCAAACTCGGGTACGACATCAACTCCATAGAGTTGGAAGTTCAGGCTCACCGGCTGGGGTTTGGACTGTTTATCAACGACAAGGGCAACCTTTAAAGGTAGTTTTTGTGCCTGTGGGCTGCTGGGCGTGAACTTATCGACCTTGATCACTGCGGTGGAGCATCCGAAGAGGACAAACAGTGACAGGATGAGGACCGAAGCAACCGCGGATTTTACGTGAGTAAGCATCGTTTTCTCCTCAGGCGCTATTCAGTGCGTGCCTCTACCCGTGTTGGCTGCGCAGTATAGATGATGAGCCGGCTTCTGACAACTGGATAAGCCATTGAGTGATGGCGACGAGGAAGTCCTATTTTCAGACTTTCTGGACTTGAAAGACCGTGAGGCCAGCTTTAAGCCGGGCTTTTGGCAGGATGGTCCGGTGCATCAGAAAAGTCGGCAGGGTTTCGACCGCTTCCGCGCTCAGGACTTGCAACTGGGGCTGCATTTGGAATGAGGATTGGAGCGACGCCAGTCCGACGATGAAGGCCAGCCCACCCTGCCCGATGGCAGCACTGATCGTTCGTACCGTTTCGTGGAGCTTGAGAGCGTCGCTGAAGGTTGAAAATGGAATCCAGGCATAAAGCAGATCATAAGGCTGGCGGTAGGCTTCTTGCGCGCCGGTGGCTGGTAGGAATGAGATGTCCTTGGCCCAATCAGGATGCTGTGAGTGGACCAGTTCGCTCCAAAGATTTTGAGCCTGCTTCTGGGCATAGGCCGGGTGACTATAAAGAACCGTATAGTGTCTGAGCCTGTCCAGATTGATGCAGGTCTTGATCGACCCGTCGAAGCTGTCGATGAGGACCTGTGTGGCTTTGGCACGGTGTGCGGCAAGTTGCGGATCCTGCTCGAAGCTGTCTTGTATGTAGTCGGCGACAAAAGGCTGCGAGGCGACCTCGCCGATTTCCGCGTAATCCTCAGGATACAACAGCACAGCCGTAAAGGCCTCGTGTGGTGTGACCTGCGGTGGCGAACCGGCAAAGAGGGCACGCCAGCCCCCCTCACCCTCCCCTCTCCCCTTGTGGGAGAGGGATGGGGAGAGGGGGATCGAATCCTGCAGCGATCCCCATGCCGGATTCACCGGCAGTTCAACCGTGGTATCGCGATCTCGCAGCGCGAGTGTTCCCTTTGCCAAGGTGACCGTTCGTTCGAGGGGGTTGCCAGCAGGGCTTGGCTTCAAGAACGGAAGACCAGAGGAATCATCGAGCCTGACGGCCTTTTGCACGGCCCTCCCCTTCACGGTGACGGAAAGATTGTGGGCGCGATCAAAGAACCGCAACGGCGGATCAGCAGCCGGCAGCCAGGTTACTTCGTGAGAACGCGCAACGTCCATGAAGACCGGCAACGGATTGCTTCCACCCGGTGCCTGTGGCGTGAAAAAAGCGCTGAACAGTTTGTAGGCGGCTTCCGACGGATAGGTTGGAATGCCTCGGTACCGAAGTGCTCTCGGAGTCCCTTCGTTCTGATCGTCGTAGAGCCCGCGGATCAATTCGAACGCAGCCGAACCGGTGCCCGGCAGGAGGCTTTGGAAGAGCTCGACCACCGGGAGAAAATCAATATTGGCCCAGTGCATCGCGCCCATGCAGGCCATGAACCGTGCGCGCTCGAAGGTGCCGTCATCCAACAGGTAGAAGGCGTCCTTCTTGTGCCGGATCGTAGCGGTGCCGTTGGAATCAATAATCAGGTCCTTGTCGCCATAAAACAGTTTGACGGCTTCGAGCGGCACCCGCATGGCCTGCGCGGCCATCTGCCTGAGGTCGTCCGGCTTAAGCCGTTCCCACCCCGGTTTTTTGGATAGGTCCAGCGTCGTCGCATTGACCAGACCTTCCGGCTTGAGGCCGACCCAGTGCCCCCATTCCAAACGGATGCGGGCGCGCAGCAGCCGGGCCTTGCCCGATGTAGTGCTCCCCCACTCGCATTCATGCAGCGGGTTGCCGTCCGGATCGGTAGCCAGAAACCGGCGATTGTGCGGACCATAGAACACCAGATGACTGCTGCGCTGGCGCGCCATGCGGCCACCGGCTGCTGTGAGGTCTTTGAGGAACGAAAGGTTGGAGGAAAAAACGATATTGCCGGGTTTTGTCAGAACGGAGCGTGCGGAAGCGTCCACGTCATTCCCGGACTTGACCGGAACCGAGCACGATGAATTTCGAGCAGGTCAGCTCTTCCAGGCCCATCGGTCCGCGGGCGTGGATGCGCGTCGTGCTGATTCCGATCTCGGCGCCGAGGCCGAACTGATAGCCGTCGTTCAGGCGCGTGGAGGCGTTGACCATGACCGCGCTGGCGTCCACCTCGCGCAGGAACCGCATGGCGCGGGTGTAGTCGCTCGTGATGATGGATTCCGTGTGGTGCGAGCCGTAGGTCTCAATGTGAGCCATCGCCTCTTCCATGCTCTTGACCACCTTCACAGCAAGGATCAATGCCAGAAATTCCTGGCCGTAGTCGCTCTCTGAGGCCGGTTTGACTTCGGGAGCCACCTGACAGGTCTTGGGACATCCGCGCACTTCGACCTTGGCGGCGATCAGCTTTTTGACGAGTTCCGGCAGGAACGTTCTCGCCATCTGCTGATGAACGAGCAGCGTTTCCATGGCGTTGCAGGTGGACGGACGCTGCGCCTTGGCATTGATGCAGATCTTTTCGGCCATGGCCGGATCGGCGTCGGCATCCACATAGATATGGCAGACACCCTTGTCGTGCTTGATGACCGGGATGGTGGACTGCTCCGTGACCGTTTTCATCAGCGCATCGCCGCCGCGCGGGATGATCAAGTCCACATACTTGTCCTGCTTCAGGAGCAGGTGGGCCACTTCCCGCTCCGTCCGCTCGACAAAGCTGATGGCGCCGGCCGGCACACCGGCCTTTTCCGCCGCTTCCGACAAAATGGCAGCAATCGCGTGGTTGGAGTGAATGGCCTCGGACCCGCCACGCAGGACACAGGCATTTCCGGATTTCAGGCAGAGCGCCGCGGAGTCCGCCGTCACGTTCGGCCGTGATTCGTAGATGATGCCGATGACGCCGATTGGCACGCGGATCTTGCCGACTTGCATCCCGTTCGGCCGCCGCCACATCTTCGGCGCTTCGCCGAGGGGATCGGGCAGTTTGACGATCTGCCGGATGCCGTCTGCCATTTCCTTGATGCGCTCGGGTGTGAGCTTCAAGCGGTCGGCCAGGGCTTTACTACCCTTGGCCTTTTCAAATGCCTCGAGGTCTTTCTCGTTGGCGGCGAGCAGTTCGTCGGTCCTGGCTTCCAGCCCCTCCGCCATGGCCGTCAATGCCTGGTCTTTCACGACGGTGGAGAGCGTGGCGAGTTTGTTCGCCGCCGCGCGAGCTTTCTTTGCCAGATCGACGACATACTCCTGGCTCAACATCTCAGGCTTGTTCTGCGTCGCCTCGTCATTCATGGATGGAAGCTTCGTATCTTTCATAATGTGTCGTAAGCTGAGAATACTCCGTGCTTCGAAAGAGCGTCAAGGGAGGGTGAAAATCAGTCGGGAAGCGTTACGGGCGGGCGCGGTGCCGTTAGCTTTTCAACTTCCAGGCACGTACCGTTTCCAGAAGTTTTAGCGCCAACCCTTCGGCCTTTGACGGCTCATCCAGTTTGGCAGGCGTACCAGAGGCCGGCATTGCGTCGGAGAGCGCGGCCACAAGAAACGCTTCCGCCAGACATTCGGTGCGCACCGGCGGATGCTCCAACAGCAGATCAAAATTAGACATCAATTTCTTGTATAGGCCGCTGGATTCGAAGAGGCCGGCCGCGACGTCGTTGTCCCAGAGGTCGATGCTGAATGCCCGTTTCCCTTCCCGTCCGACCAGCCAGTACGCGCCTTTGAAATCACGTTGTTTGCGTAGGAACGGCAGCACGCGCTCCTGCCAGGCGGCTGTTGCCTGCGCTTTCGCGCCAGCATTGAGTTGATAGATCACCACGCCGGCCCACATCGACATTGTGACCTCTCTTTCTGTCTGGCTGCAATCGAAGAAGAGAAGCGGCGCCAGGAACTTTTCCGTATTGAAATGTTGGGCGAGTCTAGCGCATTTCCGCGATGAAAGCTATGTAGATGGCTGTCCGTTCCCTTGACACGTTCGGATGTGGCTTGGTAACGTGCGCCGCGTGCCGAGGTAGCTCAGTTGGCAGAGCACAGCCCTGAAAAGGCTGGTGTCGACAGTTCGATTCTGTCCCTCGGCACCACCCTGCCGCTGCGCGGCGGGGGCGCGAGTTGCGAGACGAGCAGGAACGCGCGACTGGCCGGAAACATGTCTTGCCTGCCCCCCCGTGTCTCGCTAATACCCCTTACCTCTTTACCCCGCTACCCTTCCGTGGGCACCCTGCTGAAATAAAACGCGGCAATTGCCGCGGACGCGGCCACGTTCAGCGATTCCGCATCCGAACTGATCGGGATGTGGAACCGGATTATAGCTGCCCGCAGCACGTCACTGGACAGCCCACGGCTTTCGTTGCCCAATGCAATGAGGGTCTTGGCGGGAATACTGGTGATTTCGTCCATCCGTTTTGCGTGCTTGCCTGAGGAGTCTGCCGCCAGGATTGCACAATGAAATTTTGACAGTTCGCCGACGTTCTTCACGGTGAAGACGGGCAGTTTGAGGAGCGTCCCGGCTGTCGCGCGGACGATTTTCGGATTGAAGACGTCGGCGGAATCCGCCGACAGCCAGAGCCCGTCCAGTCCCAACGCAGCCGCCGTCCGGACGATCGTGCCGACATTCGTGGGATCCTGCAGGCATTCTCCGTAGATTCCCAGGACCTGTGGCCGTTTGAACAGGGCCGTCTGGTCCCAAGCAGGTTTTTTGATCACGGCGAGGATGCCCTGGGACGTTGTCGCATCCGACAATTTCTCGAACAGCGTGTTGCGGCACAGATAGACGGGTTGCGAGTCGAGCGACCGGCGAACCGCCGGTTCGCAGGTGTCGAGGTAGGGTTGCGTGACGACGACGGCCTCGATCGCGCGTGATTTGACGCGCAGCAATTCCCGGATCGGTTTGGCGCCTTCCATGACAAACACATGGTCGGCGTCGCGGGCCTGTTTCTCCTTGAGCAGACGCTTGATTCTCGACGACTGCGCGGCAGTCAGTTCGGCGAACGATGAGAAATCGGCTGTCGGCATTGTCGGTTGCGCCTCCGTGAGCGATTCAGTATCATCCCGCCATGTTGCTCGGTGCTACCATCCAGGCGTGGCGGCTGTCACGTGGCCGGTCTGTCGAATCACTGGCCGTGGATGCCGGCCTCCCCGTCTCATCGCTCGAAGCCATCGAATCCGGAGAGGCCGACCCCCCGGCCTCGGCACTGGAACTCGTCGCCAAAGCGTTGGGCGTTCCCGTGTCATGGCTCTACGGGGATCCGAAACATCTCGAGTGGCTGACGAATACCGGCGGCGACGATCCGGAGCCGGTTCCAGATGATTCTCTCGATCCCGTCATTGAGCGAATCCTTCTCGCTGCCCGTCACGATCGCGGACTCTATGCCCTGCTGACCGCTGTGCTTCAGGGCGGCGATCCGAAATTGATCCGGGCGGCCGAAATGAGCCTGCGCAGTCTGGCCAAGCAATCCAAACAAGCCACGGTTCCGTGGCAATCGCGGCCTCCTGGCCATTTCGAGCCCCCTAGTGACTAACGGCTGCTGAAAAAGGCGCCCAACTTCGTTCTCGTCACCCTCCTCCCTGCGGCGTACCGAAAAGCGTACGCTTCAGTCGTCGGTTTTCCTGCGGCCTCGTTGGCTCGCCTTTTTGAGCAGCCTTAAGAATCTAATTATTTCATTTGTTGTTCCTGTATCCTGGCCATCGCTTTTTCCGAGCATGGCCCTTTCATAGCACGCTTGCCACAAGCCGTCAAAGCGGCTCTATGGTACAATCACCGCAGGAGCGCGGGAAAACACGATGGCTGTGAAGCAGACGATCGGCTCCACTCTCATTGCCCGGTTGCATCAACTGGGGGTGCGGCACATCTTCGGCATCCCTGGCGATTACGTGCTCGGCCTCTACAAACTCATCGAGCAGTCCCCCATCCAGCACATCGGCACCACGCGTGAGGATGCAGCGGGCTACGCGGCCGATGCCTACGCGCGGATCAACGGGATCGGAGCCGTCTGCGTCACCTACTGCGTCGGGGGGCTGAATCTGGTGAACGCAATTGCCTGCGCGTACGCCGAGCGTTCGCCGGTGGTGGTGCTGACCGGCTCGCCCGGTCTATCGGAGCGAATCCACAATCCTTACCTCCATCACATGGTGAAGGATTTCTCCACGCAAAAGGAGGTGTTCGAGAAAATGACCGTGGCAGCTGTGGCGCTCGACGATCCCCATACGGCTGAGCGGGACATGGAGCGGGCCTTCGCCGCGCTGCTGCGGTATAAACGGCCGATCTATCTTGAAGTGCCACGCGATCTGGTGAACGTTCCCCTGCCACAGGCCACGCATCCTGTGTGTGCGGAAGATGCACAGAGCAACCAGGCTGCATTGGCAGAAGCCGTGTCGGAAGTGCGCACAATGTTGGAAGCCGCCAAGCGACCGGTCCTGCTGGTCGGCGCCGAGCTGGGCCGGTTTGGGTTGGAAGACCAGCTGCTGAAACTGGTCGAGCGGCTCAACGTGCCGATCGCCTCCACCCTCCTCGGCAAGTCGGTGATTCGCGAAGACCATCCCCTCTATGTGGGCATTTACGGCGGTTTGATCGGACGCGACGAGGTGCAGCAGTTCGTGAACGACTCGGATTGTTTGCTGATTCTGGGCACGCATTTGACGGATATCGAAGATGTGAGCATCAATTCTCCGTTGATCGCGGAGGGACGCACCGTGCATGCCACGAGCGACCGCATTGCGGTGAAGCATCACCGCTATGAAGATGTCCGGTTCGACGAGTTCGTGCGGACGCTCAGCGAATTGTCACTGAAACCGTTTCCGCGCCGATCCCTGCCCGGGCCGGAGCCGGTCAATCCACGCCCGCCGGCTGCGTCGGATGCCGCCACGCTGCGCGGACTGTTCACGCATGTGAACAGCCTGCTGGATGAAAAAACGCTTGTCATTGCAGACGTCGGCGAGGCGCTGTTCGCGGCAGCCGATCTGCGCGTGCACCGGCGGTTCGAGTTTATCGCGCCGGCCTATTACACCTCGATGGGGTTTGCCGTGCCGGCGGCGGTCGGCGTCGGCTTTGCCGATCCGGCTCTGCGGCCGATTGTGCTGGTCGGCGACGGTGCGTTTCAAATGACGGGCACCGAATTGTCAACCTGCGTGCGGCACAAGCTGGCGCCGATCGTCGTCGTCCTGAACAATCGCGGCTATTCGACAGAACGGGAAATCATGGAAGGCCCGTTCAACGACATTCACGATTGGCGGTACGAGAAAGTCTGCGAGTTGATTGGAGGCGGGGTCGGCTACCGGATTCAGACGCACGGTGAGCTGGTCCGCGCGCTGGATGCGGCGCTTGCAGATCGTTCGCAGGTGCATGTTCTGAATGTCTTGCTCGATCCGGCCGATCGCTCTCCGGGGATGGTGAGGCTGGCGCGACGGCTGGCTAAGCGGCTTGCGGGTAAGTAGCGGCGATTACTTGGGGGCCGGTGGTTTGCCTTTTTGCGCAAACACCGTGGCGTCGCAGGAAATGTACTTGATCTGCTTCATCGGAATGATGGTCACTTCCCGGGCCGTATCCACTTCCAATACTTCCATGTCCTCACTGATGGTGTGCCGAATGGCGTCTTTCACCAGCAGCTCCTGATTGTCTACGAATACGACTTTTACCCAGTAGGTCACAGCCAACTCCCTTCCTCAGGAAA
>Ga0247727_10013267_pt1 | contig 13936 bp, 12 predicted proteins | sample WisWelCaveWW1625_FD_202498 | JGI IMG/M metagenome (GOLD analysis project Ga0247727, IMG submission 202498) | Biofilm microbial communities from Wishing Well Cave, Virginia, United States - WW16-25 | ecosystem: Environmental > Aquatic > Deep subsurface > Groundwater > Cave microbial mat | place... | reverse complement strand
CGCGCTGGTATTCGAGGTTGAGCGGCGCCGCCTGCCCAAACGCCGAGAGCAGCGAATAGGCAGGAAAGGCGCCGGGCGCCAGATCCAGAAATCTTTTCGTAAGCTCAAAGGGCTCCGCCCCTTCGTCTACGTCGAGTCCGAACACGAAGTTGGTTTGTACGTACGGTATGTACTTTAAGATCATGTTGACGTGCTCGGAGACCAGCCGGACTTTGTCCATCCCCACCGTCTTACCAGTCTTCGACTTGTCGCCTAAGTCGTACCACGACTCAATACCGGGCAGCATGGCCTTGAAACCGTTTCGTTCGAGCCGTTTCAGGTGCGGCTCCGACAAAAGGGACAGACTGCTCTCGGCGATGAAATCGATGCTGCCGGCAGGCACGGCCTCCTCGATCGCGTCCATGAAGTCGTTGAATCGGACACCAAAGTTTGGATCGTGCCAGCCCACGCGCGGCCTCGGCATCGTCCGCAACAGGAACCGTAGATCCTCCTTCATGACGTCGAAGTCCAGGAGTTGATATGGTACGACCGAATCGATGCAAAAGCTGCAGGTGTACGGACATCCCAGACTGCCGAGCATCGGAACGAACTTGAAGAGGGGTGCTTTCTGGAGGGTCGGCTCGATGAACTTCCAACGCTGCCGTACCCCAGGAAGTGTCGTGGGCTGCTGTCGTGCCGCGAGGTGCACTCCAATTGGCCGGTGCTGTGAGCAGTCATTCAACACGTCGCGGATCACCTCCTCGTCGGTGAAGCCTAAAACGTAGTCGAAATACTTGCGGGCGTCCTGCGGGTAGCAGCGCGCGTGGGGGCCGCCGAGTACGGTGACAGCGCCCTTTGATCGGAATAGATTGCTCAACGCGTATGACAGTTGCGCCGCCTGCGTGAACGCGCCGATGAAGACGAGGTCGACGTTGTTTGGCAACTCCTCGACCAGATTCTCAAAACCGGTATAGCACACGAGTGTGACCTCATGTCCTTCTTCTTCGCACCACACGGCTATGACCTGGGGCATGATGCTCGCGAGATTGGCATGCATGACACGGGCGTACAATGCTCGAGTGGGAGCTTTGGTGACGAGGTCGATGATGCCGATACGGAGTTTGCGCATAATGCCTCCTTAGTTCCTTTAAAGAAAATTCGTTGCAAAAAAGCAAATAAACTCATGCAAAGATCTCGCCGCGGCGGAATAACGTTATCGCAAAGAAAAAATCTTTGCATATTCTTCCCCGCTCCGCTTCCTTTGACAGTTATGGATGCGGGGCGGAGTGCGTCTCGGTCCCGACCTGCCGGGATGAGGCTTTTTCTTGTTTGGTTGCAGCCCCCGTCCCCGCTCCGCCTCCATATTTTTATGAAGCGGGGCGGAGGCGGAGTCGTCCGGGTTGGGAGGTTAACAGTCAAACCGTCCGGCCGTCTAACTCTTACTGAACAACCTCACCGAATAATTCGTCAACTCCGACAGCGGCGCCCAGTAGAGGCCGAAGATAATCGTCGGGATGGCGAGCACGAGCACCATGACCACGGCGGGAATCGAGACCGGCAGTGGCGCAAGCTCGGTGTCAGTTGTTTCCAGCCACATGGCCTTGATGATGCGTGCATAATAATAAAGCGAGACGACGCTGTTGAGGCCGGCGACGATGGCGAGCCAGTAGTACTCCGAGCCGCCTTTGATCAGCGCGGCGAAGAGGTAGAATTTGCCGATGAATCCGGCGGTGAGAGGAATTCCGGTGAGTGAAAAGAGGAAAATCGTCATGGCTACGGCCACCGCCGGGGCGCGGAAGCCGAGGCCGCGATAATCTTGAACGCGCTCGCTGCCGATGAGCTGCTGGAAAATGATCACCACCAGAAACGAGCCGAGGTTCATGAGATAATAAACCACGAGATAAAACATCGTGGCAAACATGCCGTCTTTGGTGAGCACCACCACGCCCATCAGCGCGTAACCGGCGTGGGCAATACTGCTGTAGGCGAGCAGGCGCTTGATGTTGTTCTGCACAATGGCGATGAGATTGCCGAGCGTCATGGTCAGCGCTGCGATGGCGGCGAGCAATTGCGGCCAGTTGGAATTTGCAACGGTCTGCCACATGTCACCGACGTTGGTGGAGACGCCGCTCATGAAGAAGCGAAGCAGTAAGGCGAAACCTGCGGCCTTCGGGCCAACGCTGAGAAAAGCGGTGATCGGCGTTGGCGCGCCTTCGTAAACATCCGGCGCCCAGAAATGAAACGGCACGGCGGCGATTTTATAGCCGAAGCCGGCGGTGATCAACAACAAAGAAATAAAGAGCGTCAGTTTTTCCGGCGAGCCGTTGGCGAGAATTTGTGAAATCTCATAAATGTTCAACGTGCCGGTGAGACCATACAGCAGAGAAATACCGTAAAGCATCAAGCCTGAACTAAAGCCACCGTAGATGGCGTACTTCAAGCCGGCTTCGCTGGAGCGTTTGACATTTTTCAAGTAAGCGGCAAGCGCGAACGAGCTGATGCTGACGGTTTCAATCGAGATGAAAATAGTGACAAGATTGGTTGACGAGGCCATCCAAAACATGCCGAGCGTGGTGGCGATGAGCAGAACAAAATATTCGCCGACGCCGCGACCGGAAAGCTCGACCGATGACATTGAAAGCAAAATGACCATGCCGATGCTGGCAACGAAAAGTAGTTTGAAGAACAGGCTGAAGCGATCAAGCACCATCATGTTGTTGAAGATCAAGCGATCGGGAAGACTATACTGCGATAGCACCGCAGCCAAAGCAACAACGACGCCAAGCAACGCCGCGAGCGCGAGATACGGCGTGCGTTCGCGCTTGAGCAGCATGTCGCCGAGCATCAGGAGAATCATCACACCGGCTAAAATAAATTCCGGCATAAAATAGCTTATGCTGGCGAGGTTGTCTTGGAGTTGAGCAGTTATATCCATCGGGTCAGTTTTCAGTGATCAGTGAACAGTTATCAGTAAACAGTGATCGGTCATTTACCTTTTACAAAATACTCGGCCATTTCATCTCTAACGACGTTAGTTTGAGCGGAGCAAAACTGATCTGCCTTAGCTATCATTCCACCAAGCAGGCGACCAATTTCCTCGCACTTTTTTATCAGAGCTGCTGCTTCTTCGCCACCAAGATAGCTACAGTCTGCCGCACTGTCAATCCAATGTTGAGTTTCATTCTGCTCTCCATCGGCATCGGTCAGCTTGCTGATGAAGTGTTTTTCATAAAGACGTTTTGCCCAAGCTTCAGCAATTTGGGCCCCGATCGATCTTGAGCATCGTCGAATTTGATCTGTGAGGGAATAGGCTTCATCTCGCGGAAATCGTTTAGTAAGCAGAAAAATCTCTTTTGATAGTGCCTTTGCCTTTTGATAAACCAACAACTCGCGAAAGCTATTCGCATGCGGCAAATAACTCATGGCTCCCTCCACTGGTCACTGATTACTGTTCACTGGTTACTGATCACTGCATTCCCAACAACATCGGCGTCGTCTCCCTCACGACCTGCACCAAATTATTGCAAGAGGTTTCCAAAAGTGATAGCACCGGCTGCGGATAAACGCCGAGCAGAATCACGAGAATGCCGAGCGGTACGAGCGTGAACAACTCGCGGCCGTTGATCTCCGGCAAGTTTTCATATTTCGGATTGAGCTTGCCAAGGAACATGCGCTGCAACGTCCACAGCATGTAGCCGGCGGTGAGCACGATGCCGAGCGTGGAAATGATCGTGTATACTTTCAAATCGAAATTCGTCGAGCTGAACGCGCCGAGGAAACTGAATGCTTCGCTGATAAAGCTCGACAATCCCGGCAAGCCGAGGTTGGCAAAAAACGCGACGGTGATGATGCCGGTGTAGATCGGCATTTTGTTGCTGAGGCCGCCGAAGCCTTCCACGTCGCGATGATGGGCGCGATCATAAATCACGCCAACGAGAAGAAAGAGCATCGCAGTCACGCAGCCGTGATTGAACATTTGCAAGACAGCACCATTCATGCCAAGCGGCGTCAGGCCGCTCATGCCCAAGAGCACAACGCCCATGTGGCCAATCGAAGAATAAGCGACGAGTTTCTTCAAATCTTTTTGCGCCATAGCGCACAGCGCGCCGTAAACGATGTTGATCACAGCCAATGTTGCGAGGCCGTATGCAAACGGTTCGAACTTCACTGCGTCGGGGAGAACCGGAAAGCTGATGCGCAACATGCCGTAGGTTCCCATCTTCAGCAACACGCCCGCAAGAATGACGCTGATCGCGGTCGGCGCTTCGACGTGGGCATCCGGCAGCCAGGTGTGAAATGGGAAGATCGGCACTTTAATCGCGAAGCCGACGAACAACCCAGCGTAAATCCAGTAGCGAATCTCCGGACGGTTCAGCATGCCGGTGTGGTTCATCTGATCCATCATGTGCAGCATGTTGAACGTATGGCCGCCGGTCATCGGGTCTTTGACGTTGAAGTAGAGCACCAGCATGGCGAGCAGCATGAGAATCGAGCCGAAGAGGGTGTAGAGGAAAAATTTTATCGCAGCATATTCGCGGCGCGGCCCGCCCCAGACGCCGATGAGAAAGTACATCGGCAGCAGCATGACTTCCCAGAAGACATAAAAGAGGAAAAAGTCGAGCGACAGAAAAACGCCCATCATCCCGGCGTCGAGCAGCAGGAAGAGCGCGAAATAACCCTTGAGCGCTTTGTCGATTCCCCACGAGGCAAAAATGCAGATGAACGACAGCAGCGCCGTCAGCAGCACCATCGAGATGCTTAGGCCATCGACGCCGAGATAGTACCAAATATTGTAAGAGCCGATCCATTCGGCTTTTTCGACGAATTGCATGCTCGCGGTGCCGCGATCAAAGCCGATGAACAATTGCACGGCAAGGATGAGCTGCACGCCGGTGAAGACTGCCGACACCCACTTGATGACGTTTGCTTGCGCTCGCGGGATGAGCAGCACCGCCGCCGCGCCGATGACCGGCAGGAAGATCAGCCAACTCAAAATGTTTGGGACCATTGAAGCCTCGAGAGAAAGTGAGCAGTGATCAGTTATCAGTGAACAGCAATCAGTAATAAATGGCAGTACTGAAAACTGGTTACTGATTACTGATTACTGTTTTTACGCAAATACCATCTGCAAAACATAAAACAAAACCAACGCACCCAGGGCTGCGAGAATGTAGCTCTGCACTTTGCCGGTTTGAATTTCGCGCAGCGTCCCACCAAACCAGCCGATGACACGCGCCACCAAATTTACCAAGCCGTCAACAACTCGATTGTCGGTCAGGCCGCTTAGCCATGAGCCGGCCACGGTTGCTTTGGCAACACCGTTCACCGCGCCATCGATGATCTTGAGATCGAACACCGCCGAGATGCGGCTCACGACCAAAGTTCCTGCGATGGCCGTGGCGTTGTACATTTCATCAAAGTACCATTTGTTCCAGAGGAATTTGTGCACGCCTTTGAAGCGCATCGCCAGGTCGTCCGCGGAAATCTTCTTCCAATAATAAATCATCATCGACAATAAGATGCCGATGCCTGCAGCGAGTATTGAAAAAAACATTGCCAGCGAATGCGCCGAATGAGCGGCCTCGCTGGTGTGCTCGGCTCCGGTGGCGGCAAGCGCGCCGGCCATCTCTGGCTTGCGAACCAACTCTTCGAACCAATCGCCATATCCGCCAACAATCGAAAGCACGGCAAGCACGATGAGCGGCACCGTCATCTTCAACGGCGATTCATGCGCATGTGTGTGAACTTTGGACAGGCGTGGTGTTCCAAAGAACGTCAGAAAGATCAGGCGGAACATGTAGAAAGCGGTTATGCCGGCGCACAGGAGCAGCGTCACAAAGATGACCATGTGCATCGGATTGTGCGAGGTCAGCGCCGCTTCCAATGCGGAAGCCAGAATCGCATCCTTGCTGAAAAAGCCCGAGAGCCCTGGCACACCGGAAATCGCCAGCGTCGCGACGAACATCGCGAAGAACGTGATCGGCATCTTCTGCTTCAAGCCGCCCATGTTGCGCATGTCCTGCGGGTCGGTATCGTGATCGTGCAGATGATGCAACGAATGATGCATGGCATGAATCACCGAGCCGGAAGCAAGAAACAAGAGCGCCTTGAAAAAAGCGTGGGTCATCAAATGAAAAAGCCCGGCGCTGTAACCACCACTGCTTGCACCGCCAACGCCGAGGCTGGCGATCATGTAACCAAGTTGGCTGATCGTCGAATACGCCAGAACTTTTTTGATGTCCATCTGGGTGATGGCAATCGTCGCGGCGATGAATGCGGTGATCGTGCCAATCAAACCGATGAAGAGCAAAGCATCGCTTGTATAAATAAGAAATGTTCGTCCGACGAGATATACACCGGCAGCGACCATCGTCGCGGCGTGAATCAATGCCGAGACCGGCGTCGGGCCTTCCATCGCATCGGGCAGCCAAACATGCAACGGGAATTGCGCCGACTTGCCGATGGCGCCGAAGAAAATCCCGATGCCCGCAGCCGTGAGCAAGCCGCCAGCCAGCTTGCCTTCGCCAATTCCTTGAAACACTTCGGCAAAGTTCAGCGTGCCGAGACTTGCAAAGATGATCAAGATGCCGATGAACATGCCGATGTCGCCGATGCGCGTGGTAATGAAAGCTTTGATCGCGGCGTCGGAGGCGCTTTTCTTTTCGTACCAGTGGCCGATGAGCAGATACGAGCCGAGGCCGACCAACTCCCAGAAAATGTAAATTCCAAAAAAGCCATCGACCAAAACCAGTCCGAGCATCGAAAAAGAGAAAAGCGACAGAAAAGCAAAGTAGCGAGAGTAGCGAACATCGCCATGCATATAATCGATCGAGAAGAGATGCACCAACGAGCTGACGAGAGTGACGACCACCAACATCACCGCGGTAAGATTGTCGAATAATATGCCGAACCCGAGCTTGAACGCGTCGATTTGAATCCATTCGTAGCTGCGGGTAATCTTAAGCTCGGGGTCATGCGCGGATAACACCTGGCCAAAAACATTGATGGCGAGAATCAATGATGCAAAAATCGCGACGGTCGGAACCCAATCGCCACTGCGCGGCAGACGCTTCCCAAAAAATATTTGTATTGTAAATGCTGCTAACGGCAGCAGCCAGATGATTAACGCTTGATCGATGATGTTGTCCACAGCGTTTCCTTAAATTCAAAGACCGCCTATCCCGCCAGCGAATCCGCCTCATCCAAATTCACCGACTTCATGCGTTGATAAATGTTAAGCACGATGGCGAGCGCTACTGCTGCTCCAGCCGCCGCTGCAATGATAACGAACACACCAAACATCTGGCCGTCGAGATCATTATCAACATAACGCGAGAAGGCGATGAAGTTGATGTTCGCGGCATTGATGATCAACTCGACGCCCATCAAAACCGTGACGGCATTTTTCTTGGTGATCACCGCGAGCAGGCCAAGACAAAAAAGCGCCGCGCTCAAAATCAAAAAGTGCGGCAAACCGACCGGGGTCATCGCGCCTCCCTTCTCGCCATAAATGCGGCGCCCACTAAAGCCGCAAGCAAAAGTATAGATATGATTTCAAATGGCAGGAGATATTCGGTCATCAGCAAATTGCCAATCGTCCGCGAAGTGGGCGCCATCTCAACGAGGGGCATCAAACTCCAGCGGGTTTTCAGCGCCAGGTGAGTGAGAATAGCGAAGACGACGCCGCATACCAGCAACGCGGGAATGAATTGTAACGTGCCGGTTTCAATATTCACCCCGGCGATTCTTTGCGACAGCATCACGCCGAAGAGCAGTAGCACGAGAATGCCGCCGACGTAAATCAACACTTGCACGGCGGCTAAAAAATCTGCGGCCAGCAAAACATAAATTCCGGCGACGCCAAAAAAGGCGAACAACAAACCAACTGCGCAGTGAATCAGGTTTTTTGAAAAAACCATTACACTCGCGGAGAGCAATGTCAATATCGAGAAGGCGTAAAACGTAAAATCAAAAGTCGTCATCGAGATTTTTACTTTCGTGTCATTTCCTGTATTTCGCGGGCTGAATGTTTCGCCAGCCTACAACAACATCCACAACCCTACCGCAAAAATGCACGCAAAAGCAAACGGCGTTAAAACTTTCCACGAAGTGTACATGAGCTGGTCAACGCGCAAGCGCGGCAGCGTCCAGCGCAGCCAGATTTGCACCAAAACCAAAGAGTATGCTTTGCCGACGAACCAAAACACGCCCCACACACCGCCGTTCATGAAATTTCCAAACGGGCTTTGATGCGCGCCAAGAAAAACCGCGGCGCCGACACCGGTCACCACGATCATGTTGGCGTATTCCGAGAGCATGAACACGGCCCATTTGAAACCGCTATACTCGGTCATGAATCCGGCGACCAATTCGGATTCCGCTTCGGGCAAATCAAACGGCGTGCGGTTCACTTCGGCGAGAGAGGCGACAAAGAAAATAATGAAGGCGATAAAATTAAAAGGAAAAAACTGAAAGATGTGCCAATGCCAAAACCAGCCGGTCTGCGCGATGGCGATTTGCTGAAAGTTCAGCGAGCCGACCTGCATGATGATCACCAGCAGCGCCAGCGCCGTGGGAATCTCGTAACTGACGATCTGCGCTGCCGCGCGCATGCCGCCGAGCAGCGACCATTTGTTGTTCGAGGCCCACCCGGCGATGATGATCGCGATCACCGTCAACGAAGTGATCGAGAGGATGAACAACACGCCGATGTCGAAATTGGCAAAGAGAAATGCGCTCGAATAAGGCAGGGCAACGAGAGCGCCGATGGCCGCGGCAAAAACCAGAAACGGCGCGAGGGTATGAAGGAAGCGGTCGGCATTGTGCGGGACGATGTCTTCTTTGAGCAGGAGCTTGACGGCGTCGGCGAGGGTTTGCAATGTACCGTGAGGCCCGACTTCCATCGGCCCGAGGCGATCTTGCATGTGCGCGGAAACTTTGCGCTCGAGATAAACTGCGACTAACGCATTAATGGCCGCCAAACTGGCGAAAAGCAACCCCGCCACGCTAACAAAAACAACGGTGACTAAAATAGGAGGCAAATCAGATAGGAAGCTTTCTCCGGCAAGAATACTCGCAATCAATTCCTGCATCCATCACTCCTCAGTCTCTCAACAACATCTCTCGACATCATCTATCTTACTTAATTCCGACTGGCAACTGTGGCATCGCGGACAACGATAACCAGCCCGCCGATGAAGATGACCACAGCAGCAACTACAAGCCAAACCATCGCTGGATTATACCTCCCTACCCTATTGCTTTATGCTGGCACTTCTTCTTCGACCTCTTCAAAATAAGCGGGTGCAGCTTCACGACTATATTTTCCGGTCTGCGGCTTGTCCCATTCGAGGTCGCCCTTGCGCCACACGTAGGCGAGACCCACTAAAAGAATCGCAACGAAAATCGCCATTTCAACGAATGCGAAAAGTCCAAGGTTTTTGAAGACGACGGCCCACGGAAAGAGAAAGACGATTTCAACATCAAAGATGATAAAAATGAGGGCGATCACATAAAAGCGAATGTTGAATTGAATCCATCCGCTGCCGACGGGCAATTCACCGCATTCGTAGGTGGCTTCTTTGCCGGGGGTGGGGTTGCGAGGTTGAAGCAGTCGCGAGATGACAAGATTCACGCCGACAAACGCAGCCGCGACCAACATGAAAATCAGCGCGCTCGCAAAGTCGAATAACATCTCGCTCCTTCCGCCAGAGTTTGCAAAACCTGAACATCGGGTTCATCACTGATGATGCGCCACAAAGGTCAAGAACGCGTCAAAAATCGACGACAATAATACTACAAAATGCTCTGAGAGTCAAGCGAAAATTTTTCTTGCATTTCCCCTCGGCGCAAACGAAATTCTCCACATTCTGTTTTTGACTCAAGCGTGGCTTTGCAGCCAATTTCGACAATTCACCGCCGCGATTTTGAATCAACATCCATTGAGACATCAACGCATCGAGACTGAAACATTCAGGATGGCGCATTGATTGGGCTTTCAGAGGACTGAAGAAAATCGAGGTCTACTTTTTACTACACTTTCAAGGTATGGCAATGTTGGAACGCAGAGTAATAAAAAGATTGGGAATTCTCACTGGCGGCGGAGATTGCCCTGGTTTGAACGCCGTCATCCGCGCCGTGGCCAAGCCGGCGATGACGGAATATGGAATGACCGTGATCGGGATCGAAGACGGTTTTGAAGGATTGGTCGAAGGGCAAATGCACGAGCTGGCAAACCGCGAGGTTTCGGGAATCATCAACCTCGGCGGGACGATTCTGGGCACCTCGAACAAAGGCGATCCGTGGCACTACCCCACAGAAAGCATCGATGGGAAAGCTTCGATCGTTGACGCCTCGCAACGCGCCATCAAGAATTACAAGAAATGGGGGCTTGATGCGATGATCGCCGTCGGCGGCGATGGGACGATGCACATTTGCGACAAGCTGTCCGAACACGGCTTGAACGTCGTCGGTGTGCCGAAGACCATAGATAACGATCTCTCGGCAACCGATTATACTTTCGGCTACGATTCCGCAACCTACGTGGCCACGGAAGCTATCGACCGTTTACACACGACAGCTTCGTCGCATCATCGGGCGATGATTATCGAGGTGATGGGACGTTACGCCGGCTGGATCGCTTTGGGCGCCGGGCTTGCCGGCGGCGCAGATATTATCTTGATTCCGGAGATTCCTTTTAAGTGGGAAGTCATCATGCAAAAGGTCAACGAGCGGAGCACACATGGCAAGCGTTTCAGCATCATCTGTGTGGCAGAAGGCGCAATCTGCCCCGAAGTTGGCCAGATTGTAAAGTCTCTCGACGAGAAAAGAACCGACGCAAAACAATTGGGCGGCATTGGCGAGCTGGTGGCCAAAAAAATCACCGAGGCAACGGACCTTGAATGCCGGGTGACCGTACTCGGTCATCTGCAGCGCGGCGGCAGCCCGACTCCTTTTGATCGCATTCTGGCGACCAAATACGGCTCGATGGCGTGCCAACTTGTGGCCGAAGGAAAATTCGGCATGATGGTGGCATTGAAGGGAAATCAAATTACTTCCGTGCCAATCAAAGATGCGATTGCCAAGCAACGGCTCGTCTCGCCAGACGATGACATGGTCATGGCGGCTCGTTCGGTAGGAACTTGCTTTGGAGATAACTGACGCAGTATTCCCAGCGCAATCACCCGCCACACAAAAACTAAACCCCGATCTCACAGCCATGAGACGGGGTTTTGTTTTTTTACAGACAACGGCCTTGCTGAAAGCACATCACTACGTGCAGGGTCGCCGAAGATTATCGGCGTGGCGGCGCTTCGCGGGAGGCTTGTACTTTGGACTTTGAAGAGCCTTGAACAACTCGTGGCGCTGGCGTTTGAGAAAATACAATTCCAACTCGGCTTTGTTCAAGCGTTCTGCCGGCGACTCAATGCGATCAGCCTCGTCGCTGATGATGTTTGGCAAGGAAACTTCTCGTTTCGCGCTGGGGCTGGGTGGGAGGTTCAGGTGTTTCGGCGTCACCTTTGCTTCCTGTTGAGTTTGGCCCGGGGACCACAAAAAGAAGATCCCGAAAACCATTCCCGCAAAAAAGGGAACGCCGGCAGACACTCGAATACTGTACAGCACTCCTTCCGTGAGTTTGCGGCCTGAATATTTCCCTATACTCATTTGCATCGCTCCTTCCCTGAGTTTGATGCGCGAGCGCTTACCTGTGCTCATCGACTCGACTTCGTCCGGAAGTCATCATGAGTATGTCCCTATACTCGTTTGCACCACTCGGTCCCTGAGTCAACCTCGCGAACACCTGCCTGTGTTCAGCCGTATTTGTTTTCAAAGCACATGCCAAACATAAAACCCGATGCGCCTACATCCAGATCATCGGCACGATTCTATCTAACTGAATTAGCTTACGATAGTGCAGTGAAGAAAAATGATGGAAACGAAAAACTTTCGACTGTTCTGTTTCAAGCTGAGGGGTGCTCAGAGGATGTTACAGACGAAATGGAAGATGGCAAAAATGGCTGTCAAATCAGAAAGAACTGCTGAACGTTTTAAGAATCATTTGTCGCATTGAATCGACAACTTTATTGTTTGCACAAGAACAAAATTCGATGTAACTTTCGCCGCTCGTAAAAAATACTTCACCCAGCTGCCGTGTGAAAACAAAACCTCTATCGAGCTGCAAAGCGGCGTGCAACTTTTTCGCGATCAGCGGAGTCTTAGCTCATGAATATCCTACAACTGCAAACTTATGAAACAGATTATTCCGAACTTCTTTAAGCTCGTCGCGATTGCCGGAGTTTCAGCGGGCATTTTCTTCCTCGTCTCTTCTGATGAAGAAACGCAAGACGCTGCCCTGACCAGCTCGATGAGTTTTCTCGGCACGAAGCTACTTGCAATGACGTCCCACGAGGGGGGCGAGCACGTACAGGAACAATTCAAGCTCCTGGAACAAGAAGCGATGGAAGGCAAAGTCGATCCCCGCGAGCTGCAAAGCTTCGCGGTCACCGTCCTCAATCTCGAAGCCGAGGGGAAGAAGCTCGAAGCGGATAAGATTTCGGCGCTTATTGCCGAGGCGCGAAGAAGCAAGACCGCGCATTTCGATCAGGAGCGCATGCACCGGCTTGCCGCACAGTTGCATCAATATGAGGAGTTCCAGCAGAGGCTGAAAGTCATTGCGCCGGCGGCGCCACACCCTACAGATTCCGAGATGCAGATCCCTCATTATCGAATCTCCCCGCAGTTTACCATTCAAATCGATACGATGCGTTTTGTTTTTGCCAAGACGCCGGTGATTCCGGTTCCGCCGCGCGCCGACACAACAATCGTGAAAGTTTTTGTCCCGCCGAAAGACATTCTTGCTCGCACAAAGGCTTTGGCTGAGCTTTCAAAGGAACTGCGAGATCTGAAAATAGAATTCGGCAGGATTCAACTGGACATCGACATGACGGACAGTCTTAAGGCGCTGCACGACGAGCTTCGGCAAAATCTTGGCAAGCTGGGCGATTCTCCGCCGCAGAATATTCCTTGACTTTGAGCGGCTGAATAATTAAAATTCCGCTGCCAGTAAAGTGGGGCTGTAGCTCAGTTTGGGAGAGCGCTTGAATGGCATTCAAGAGGCCGGCGGTTCGATCCCGCTCAGCTCCACGAAATGAAATTCAAAAGGCGATTCATGAATAATTGAATCGCCTTTTTTATTTGCGCTGATTCTTGAAACGATTGTGCAGCTCGACAATTTCAAATCTGCTTCTTCATCAATCATAATCATAAGATGAATAAGAGGGCATGGCAGACAAAAACATCTTCGACAGTTCAAACAAGTTCCCTCTTGAGTGTCCCCACTGTAATAAAACTGTACAGATTCCGCCCGCAGCTATTCTCGCAATCAAATTCCCTGAAAAGTCGCTGGCTCTCTTGCTGCGTGTGAACGACGAATCTTCTGACGCTGCCGCACGATTCGCAGGTAATGATCAACCGGGTGTATTCGATTCCTTCCAGCGTTTCAGTTTCGCCAAGTGGCTCTTTAAAGTTTTCCATAAATGCCTCTTTCTGGCATATTAGGCATATTTTCTTCGTTCCCTGAAAGCTCCATCATTTGTCATCGGACATCGACACAGAATCCTGTATAGGTATAATAGGGGACGAAGCAGCGATTTGCGGTAAGTTATGGCATTTTTTTTCAATGCGTGGTTTCAAAGATTCTTGAGCGGCCTGGCAATACTTTCTTGCATTTCGGTGGATATTTTTGTATAATACCCGCGGCCAAAACGATTTGGCCATTAAACTTGTTACCGGAGAAAAGAAATGGCAAGAGCTTGTGATATTTGCGGCAAGAAAGCGGGCGTTGGCAATGCCATCAGCCATGCGCATAATTTGACCAAAAGAAAGTGGCTGCCGAATTTGCGGCACGTTCGCGCCCTGGTGAACGGGCGGGTAACGAACATCATCGTCTGCACCAAGT
>Ga0247727_10013266_pt1 | contig 13937 bp, 12 predicted proteins | sample WisWelCaveWW1625_FD_202498 | JGI IMG/M metagenome (GOLD analysis project Ga0247727, IMG submission 202498) | Biofilm microbial communities from Wishing Well Cave, Virginia, United States - WW16-25 | ecosystem: Environmental > Aquatic > Deep subsurface > Groundwater > Cave microbial mat | place... | reverse complement strand
TCCCAGTTCAAACCCAATCCCAACAATTCATGAAACAGTTTTTCAGGAGTCATGCCCCAAGACTACCCAACGGCTCCACCGAAAACAGCGGAGAACCATCTTCCATCCCTGCCAAACAAACGGCGTGGCAAACGCAAGAACGCTTCAGGAGCGACTCCGCATCGTCGAAGGCAACATCACCGAGCAGCGGGTGCATGCGATCGTGAACGTGGCCAACACGATGTTGCTGGGCGGCGGTGGCGTGGATGGAGCGATCCATCGTGCGGCGGGACCAGAACTGATCGCCGAGTGCCGCACCTTGGGTGGATGCGCGACCGGCTCGGCCAAGATCACGAGAGGCTACCGGTTGCCCGCCAAGTTCGTAATTCACACCGTCGGCCCGGTCTGGCGCGACGGAAATCACGGTGAAGACGAACTGCTGGCTAGTTGTTACCGCAGTTGCTTCGCGTTGGTCAGACAACACGGAATCCGCAGCGTGGCGTTTCCCTCCATCAGCACGGGCGCTTACGGCTTTCCGATGGAGCGCGCGGCGCGGATTGCCGTGACTGAATCGAAGGGATTTCTGGAACGGAACGCTGCGGTCGAACGGGTGCTGCTGGTTTGCTTTGGCCGCGAAGCGTTCGAGATCCACAACCGGGCGATGAAAGAAATGTGCGGACCAACCTGACAGCTCAAGCCTTCGCCGGCGCGAACAGTTCGTTCACCACCAGTCGAAACTGCGGGAGCAACTTTTCCTCAAGCACTTCGCGGCCCGCGAGAATGCCCATCAATTTCAGCCCGTACTCGGTGGCGTGATAGACCTCCACGTTGTCGTAGCGGGGGTCCACCATCCAGAGCTGCGGCACTTTGATTTCCTCGTAAAGCTGCTTCTTCGCGACAGTGTCGGTATGATGATCGTCCGAATTCACGATTTCGGCCGCGAGCCAGAGTTTGTAGCCGGCCATGGTCACAAGCGCAAGGTCGGGGCGCAGCGCGGTCGAATGGGTGACGCGGATTTGCGCGCGGGTTTCCAGCAGGCGGGCGGCAGGCGAGCCGGCCAACGCCGCCGCCAACGCATCGCGCAGGCGCGCCAGGATGAGTTCGTGCCGCACTCCCGGCGGCAGGCGGAGTGTGAGTTCGCCCGCCAGGATTTCCTCGTAGGGATCGGTCATGATGCCGCGAGCAGCTTCCGCAGAAATCTTCCGGTGTGCGAGCGTTGATTGCGTTCGATCTGCTCGGGCGTTCCCTCGGCCACGATGCGCCCGCCACCGTCGCCGCCCTCCGGGCCGAGGTCAATCACCCAGTCCGCCTCCGCGATCAAATCCAGGTTGTGCTCAATCACGATGACCGAATGTCCTGCGTCAACGAGCCGCTGTAAGACTTCCACGAGCCGCCGCACGTCCGCCATGTGCAAACCGATGGTCGGCTCTTCGAGGATGAACAGATTGCGCTTGGCCGCGCGCCCCTCACCCGGCTTCGCCACCCTCTCCCCATCGGATGGGGAGAGGGACAGGGTGAGGGGAATTTCTTTTGACTCCTTCAAACCCGTCAACAAGTGCGTTACCAGTTTCACCCGCTGCGCCTCGCCGCCGCTTAGCGTCGGGCTTTGCTGGCCGAGCTTGAGATAGTCCAACCCCGTGTCGTGCAATGCTTCGAGCGCGCGCTTGATCCTCGGTATCCCGGAGAAAAACTGCAAAGCCTCCTCGACGGATAGCTCCAACACCTGGGCGATGTTCCTGCCGCCGTACTCGACGTCGAGTGTCTCGCGATTGAACCGCGTGCCGTTGCACGTGTCGCAGCGGACGAACGCGGGCGGCAGGAAATTCATCTCCAGTTTGATCTGCCCCGCGCCCTCGCACTCGGGACAACGGCCTTGCGTGCTGTTGAACGAAAACCGGCTCGCCGTGTAACCGCGCATCCGCGCTTCAGGCACCTGGGCAAACAACAGGCGGATGTCGTCGAAGAAACCCACGTAAGTCGCAGGAATCGAGCGCGGCGTGCGGCCGATGGGGGATTGATCAACTTCGTAAACGGCCTTCAACGATTCAAATCCGCTCAGTCGTCCTCGCCCCTCGCCCTCGGGACGTCTTGGGTGTTGCGGGTCGCGTGCTTTTGTTTTCAGCGCGCCCTCAACTATCGGCAGCAAACACTCGCGAATCAACGTGCTCTTTCCCGAACCGCTCACGCCCGTGACGACCACGAAGCGCCCGAGCGGGAAATTCACGGTGAGCCTTTTGAGATTGTTCGCCGCCGCGCCGCAGAGCGTCAGTTTCCCACCTGCCCACTTTCTCGCTTTCCCACTTTCAACTTTTCGCCTCGCACCGCGTGCCGGAAATCTCCTTTCCATTCGCAGGTACTGACCAGTCACCGACTCAGGATGCTTTGCCAGTTCCGCCAGCGTTCCACTCGCCACAACTTCCCCGCCATGCACGCCAGCGCCCGGGCCGAGATCAATGACATGATCCGCCCGCCGCATCGTCGCCTCGTCGTGTTCGACGACGACGACGGAATTGCCGCGCGCCTTGAGTTTGTCCAGCGCGTCGAGCAGTTGTTCGTTGTCGCGGGCGTGCAGGCCGATCGTTGGCTCGTCCAGAATGTAGAGCACGCCGCTCAGATTTGACCCGAGCTGCGCGGCCAGCCGGATACGTTGCGCTTCGCCGCCGGACAGCGTCGGCATGGCCCGGCCCAGTTGCAGATAGCCGAGGCCGACTTCATTTAGAAATCTCAGCCGCTCGCGGATTTCAGGAATGATGTCGCGTGCAATTTCGGCCTCGCGTCCGGTGAACTTGATTCTCCGGATGAACTCGAACGCGGCGGCGACATCGAGGGCGGAGAAGTCGTCAATCGTCGGAGCGCCGATCTCCCGATCGGCTCGGGTCAAGGTTGGTTTGTGCCGAGCCGATCTGGAGATCGGCGCTCCTATCTGCAAGCGCACCGCCCGCGCCAGTGGATTCAAGCGCGCTCCGTTGCACTCGGGACAAACCTCCCGCTCCTGCGCCCAACCCCACCAGCTTTCTTCGATGGCATCCGCGTTGGCGCCGCGCTCCACATCCGGCAGGTAAAACAATTCCCCGAATCCCCGGCAGCGTGGACACCAGCCTTGCGACGAGTTGTAGGAAAAATTCTTCGGATCAAGCGGCGCGAACGATTTGCCGCAGCCCGGGCAGGTGCGCTCGGTGGAGTGAACCGTGATCTTGCCGCGCGCATCCCGCGCAAACAGCGTGCCGTGCCCCAGCTTGAGGGCTTCGTCAATGAGTTCATGGTAGGAATGCTGCGCTGCGACGTCCGGTCGCCGCAACGCGCCGACCCTGCCTTTCTCCAACACACCCACGACGATCTCCACATCATGCTCGCGAAATCGGTCGAGGCGGAAGGGCTTGCTCGTGTCGAAGAATCGTCCGTCTGCGCGGACTTGCGCGTAACCGTGCTTGGCCGCCCAGCCGGCAACGTCCGAGTGAAAGCCCTTGCGATTTCTCACCACCGGCGCGAGCAGGCGCAATGGACCGCGGCGCTTCAGTTCCAATTGAAGCTGGCGCGCGAGGGCATCTCGGATCTGCGGTTGCACGGGCAATTGGCAGTCGGGGCAATGCTGCGTGCCGAGCCGCGCGAAGAGCAGCCGGATGAAATGATAGACCTCCGTAACCGTCGCGACGGTGCTTTTACCGCCGCCACGTGTGGTGCGCTGCTCGATGCTGACCGTCGGCGGGATGCCGGTGACGAGATCAACATCAGGCCGTGACATCTGCTCCACGAATTGCCGCGCGTAGAGATTCATCGAATCGAGAAAGCGCCGCTGGCCTTCGTTGAACAGGAGATCGAACGCGAGCGTGCTTTTGCCCGAGCCGCTCACGCCGGTGATGACGACGAATTGACCGCGCGGTATCTGCAACGAAAGATTTTTCAAATTGTGTTCCCGCGCCCCGTTGATGGCGATGTTGGACTGGGATTCTTGCAGGCGGGAAAGCGGGCAAGCGGGAAAGTGGGACTTGCGGCTGATCGTCTCATTCTCCCGCTTTCTCACTTTCCCACTTTCGATTCGAGGAGAGCCGAGAACCTCGCGCAGAAAGCGCCCCGTGTGGCTTGCCTCACACCGCGCGATTTCTTCCGGCGTTCCTTGGGCTACGACCTGTCCCCCGCCATCGCCGGCCTCGGGACCGAGATCAATGATCCAGTCTGCGCACTTGATCACGTCGAGATTGTGCTCAACAACGATGACCGAGTGGCCGGCGTCCACCAATCGTTGAAAGACTTTCAACAACACTCGCACGTCGTCGAAGTGCAGGCCGGTAGTCGGTTCGTCAAAGAGGAATAGCGTTGCCTTTTGCTGTAGCGGCGGTTTGTGACCGTCGTGGGCTATTTCGGTCTCCTCGATTTGGCGGTCATAGACCGCCGCTACAGACTCGGCCAGATGGCTCACCAGTTTCAGTCGTTGGCTTTCGCCGCCGGAGAGCGTGTTGATCGGCTGGCCGAGACGCAGATAGCCGAGGCCGGTTTCTTGCAACAACTTCAGGCTGGCGATGGCGCGCTGGGCGAGTTTCGAGCCAGCGAAGCCGAGGAGGAAATCAATCGCCTCGTCCACGGTGGCTTCAAGCAAATCGGCGATGCTCCATGAAACGGTCGAAGAACGAGCGTCGAGAGTCGAGGGGTTGGCGCGCAGGGTCTGACTCTCGGTTCTCAATCTTCTACTTTCGACCTTCACCTCAAGGATGTGCGCGCGATAGCGGCGGCCATTGCAGTCCGGGCAGCGGATGAAAACGTCGCTGAGGAATTGCATCTCAATCTTCTCAAAGCCCGCGCCGCGGCAGCGTTCGCACTGGCCTTCGACGGAGTTGAAACTGAACGCGCTGGCCTTGAGTCCCCGCTGTTGCGCAGCCTCCGATTGCGCGAAGAGTTCGCGGATGTCGTCGAACGCGCCGATGTAAACCGCGGGGTTCGAGCGTGGCGTTTTGCCAAGTGGCGATTGGTCAACAAGGACGGCCTGGACGAGGGACTCGTAGCCGGAGAGACGTGGGGCGTGGGGCGTGGGGCGTGACGAATCGTTCTTGTCCTCGCTGACCGCGCCGTAGTCAGACGAAGGCTGGCCCTCGATGCGGCTTGCAGGCATGGCGGTCTTGGATTCGAGACTTTGGATTTTGGATTGGAGGGCGGGAAGCAAAACGTCGCGCACCAACGTGGACTTGCCAGAACCGCTCACGCCGCTGATGGCAATAAAGCGGTTCAGCGGAATTTCGACGGAGAGGTTCTTCAGGTTGTGGCGTGTGGCGTTTTCAACTTTCAAAACAACCGCCGAATTGAGGAAGTGGACATTGTGGTTGCCGCTGGAAATCCGCCTTCTCACGTTGGTTGATACGGGGCGACGTTCGGGAATCTCAATCCGTTTCCGTCCGCCCAGATATTGACCGGTGAGCGAGATTTCTGATTTCACAAGCGCTGTTAGCGTACCTTGGAAAACAATCTCGCCGCCAGTCGCGCCGTGACCGGGGCCGAGATCAACAATTTGATCCGCCGCGCGCATCATGCTGGCTTCGTGTTCGACGACGACCACGGTGTTGCCCGTGTCGCGAAGTTTCTTTAGGATGCCAACGAGACGGTCCGTATCTCGCGCGTGCAGGCCGACGCTCGGCTCGTCGAGAACGAACAATGTATTGACGAGCCGCGTGCCCAGGCACGCGGTCAGGTTCACCCGCTCGGTTTCACCGCCGCTCAACGTGCGGGTCGGGCGATCCAGTGTGAGGTAGCCGAGGCCGACTTCCTCGAGGTAGGCGAGGCGGGAGCGGACTTCACTGAGCGCGTGTGAAATGGCATCATGCGGCTGTCTGCGCGATGCCTGATGGGTGAGGCGTGATTGCGCAAGTGAATCAATCAGCGCGAGGGCGTCGCGGACGGGCAGGGCGTAGAAGTCGGCGAGAGTCAGTTTGATCGCGGCATCTTGGGAAAGGGCCTCTGGCTGGGCCTTCGTTTGATTTGCAGTGCGCTGCCGAGGTGCCCCTACGTCCAGAAGGTAAAGTTGCGCGTCCTTGTTGAAGCGCTGGCCGTCGCAGTCCGGACACTTGGTGTAGGCCCGGTAGCGGGAGAGCAGGACGCGGACATGCATCTTGTAGGATTTCGTTTCCAGCCAGCGGAAGTAGCCCTTTACGCCATACCAAAGGCGCGGCCAGCGATGATCGTCGTCAATGCCGTAATCCTCGTCGCCGTCAATCACCCACCGCTGATGCGCGTGGGAAAGTTCGGCGAAAGAAACATTCATCGGCACGCGGCGGATCTTGCAAAACTTGGCGAGGTCGCGCTGGCACTCCGCGCCCGTGCCTGTGCGCCAGGGTTTGACCGCCCCTTGCATCAGCGTCAGCGAGCGGTCCGGGATGGCTAGGTCGTAATCAATCGTGATGATGCGGCCAAAGCCTTTGCACGCCGGGCACGCGCCGAGCGGGTGATTGAAGCTGAATAGGGCCGGCGCAGGGTCACGGTATTCGAGGTCGCATTTCGCACAATGCAATCTGCTGGAGAACTGATGCGTGATGCGTGGTGCGCGGTGCGTGGAATCCAGCTCGTGAATCGTCAGTTTGCCTTTGCCGAAATGGCAGGCTTGCTCGCAGGCTTCGATGAAACGGGGGCGGGCGGCGGCGGTGAGTTTCAGGCGGTCCTGGACGACGGTGATTGACGATGGGCAATTGGCGATTGCCGGTTGGGCGGCGGGATCGTCGAGGCGTATGATTTCGTCATTCACGAAAAGGCGTTGATAGCCTTGCTTGGAAATCAAGGCCAGCGATTCGTCGAGCGAAAGCTTTTCCGAAAGCGGGAGGTCGAAGGTGATCAGAAGCTCCGCACTCCGCGTTCCGCACTCCGCGTTCAGCATCTGCCAGACGCTTTGCGGCGAATCCTTCCGCACCGGCTGGCCGCAGCCGCGACAATGGAGTTGCGCGAGACGCGGCCAGAGCACTTTCATGTGATCACAAATCTCGGTCATCGTGCCCACGGTCGAGCGCGTCGTGCGCACCGTGTTTCGCTGCTCGATGGCGATGGCGGGCGGGATGCCTTCAATGCTGTCCACTTGCGGCTTGTCCATGCGGTCGAAAAACTGCCGCGCGTAGGGCGAAAAGGTTTCGATGTAGCGGCGTTGACCCTCGGCGTAAAGCGTGTCGAATGCGAGCGAGCTTTTCCCCGAACCGCTCAGACCGGTAATGACGATCAGGCGGTGCAACGGCAGATCGAGGTCAAAGTTCTTGAGGTTGTTGTGCCGCACGCCGCGCAGGCGGATGACGGCTGGTGAACGGGTTTCCGACATCGGATGCCGAAATTAAGGGCGGGAATCGGATTGTCAAACCGCCGGCTAGTCCGGCGGCCCCTCTCCGAGCAACGCCCGCTCCGCCTCCGGCCCATAAAGTCCGCGGTTGCTCTGGTTGAACTCGAATTTCAGATGGACCCGGAGGTCTTGCAGGGTGATCAACCTCCAGCGCACGGGAACGAACACAGTCTTGCCGCCACGTTGCGACTTCTCCAGTTGGAACGCCAGCAACAGATGCAGCGCGTCGTGCGTGACCTTGGGTTGCTCCGCGGGTGAATAATAAAACGTGCGTTGCGTGGTGTTGGCGGTGGCGGCGTTGAAGGATTTCAATTCAAGGTAGCAGGGGGTGTCGCCGGCAATTTCGAGGTCCGGATAACCGGCGGTTTGCGCCCGGCCGAGCGAATTCGTCGGCGTCTGCGCGTGAAGCCCCACCTCGCGCAATGCGGCTTTCACCAACGGTTCGATGTGGTTTCCCGCTTCGTTGGCGCGGTCAGCGGTGAGGCCCTGTTTGCGCGCGCGTTCGCCGGCGAGCTTCGCGGCGGCAAGAACTTTCCGCCGCAGCTCGACGTGCGCGGGATTGTTCGTGGCGAAATCGAGGATGCGATGGTGGGTCGTGGCCTCGATGACCTGCTTGAAAGCTATCTGCGTTGCGGGCCTCGCGAGATCGGCCAGCGTGGTTGGCAACTGTTTGTTGGCTTGTCCCGAGGCGGTGAACGTCGCCCAGCAAATCACTGCGAACTGGGCGAGCATCGCAACAGGCGCGCGGCTTTCATGCCGCTTCAACGCACGAGCAACTTCGGGCGGGTGAACCGCTTTGAACTCACCGACGCTGAAGCGGCAGGAATGCCGCGCTCCCTCTCCCAGGTTGCCGTCCGACGATGCGCCCGGCGTGTTCACAGCTTTCGGAACAGCACGATGCGGTTGGTGTTCGTACCTTTGAAGTTGTTGTCCACGCCCCAGCAGTTGGCGGTCTTGGTGAATTTCTGGTCGTTGATCAGCACGAGGACCGGTTCAAATCCTGCCGCCAGGCCACAGGGCAGGACGTGCTCTTCAAGCTTGGTCTTTCCGGCATGGACCTCGCCGACTTCGAAGGCGACGTGGCCGCCGGGCCTCAAAACACGATGCAGCTCGCGGAAAACTTTCGTCATGGCCTCGCGCCAGGCGTCCAGTTTCTTCGGCACGGTCAGTTGCACCGATTGTGGGTCAATGCCCAGAAACCAGCAGCGCAGCCAGTTGTCGTCGGCGTACTGAACCACGTCAAGAAACGGTGGCGAGGTGACGACAAGAGCGACGGAGTTCGCGGGCAACTCATGGGTCGAGTCAGCCGGCGCATTCAATAGCTTCGCGCGGCTGGAAACCGTGGCGAGCGTGGCGCGAACTTCATCTGTGCAATCACCGAGGAGTTGCTTTGACTTCTTAAGGACGAGCTTCGCCACATCGCGGCGGGGTGGGGACTGGTTCCGCCTTTCGTTGATCTTCCGCTGCGACCGCAAGGAAACCGCCTGGTTCGGTGGCAGCGTATAGACGGAGAAAAACCCCGGCGAATGGCCGGTGAGCCGGTTAAGCGCGACCATGCAGAGCCAGTCGTCAACGGGATCAAGGAGCGCGGCTCTCCGAGCCGCAGCAACTTCTATTGAACCGAGTGCAGCAGAGGTTTTCAATCCTTTGCTCGTCGCGACGTGCTGCGGCTCGGAGAGCCGCGCTCCGAGAAAATGCTTCTTCAGCGCACAGATTTCGCGGAGCGTCTCGGCGTGGTAGAAGACGAGCAGGTCCTCGGGGAATTCATCGTGATCGGCGAGATTGATTTCGCGCAATCGTGCAGTGAGTTCGTCGAGTGTGGACGGATGCAAACGCGGGCGCGTGAAGGTAAGACTGAGCGGGTTGATGTCGTTGCCGAATGGGATACGGCTCAACAACGCGGCTTCAACCGGCGCCGTGCCGCGGCCCATGAAGGGATCATAGACGACATCGCCGGGCCGCGTGAGACGCTCGATGAAAAAGCGGGGTAATTGCGGTTTGAAACAGGCGCGATACGAAACCTCGTGGAGGGAACTAGCCTGCCGCTGGCGCGCGGTCCAGAATTCGTTCACGAACGTGGGCACGGAGCGAGACTCGCCGGTGCCCGTTATGAATCCGGTTTCGAGCCGGCGTGTGGCCGTGCCGAAATCACGGAATGCAGCAAGTGCATCGGCTAAACTCCGCTGAGTGCGAACGGTGTCAGCTACGCCCCAAGAAAGCGGTAGCTCCGTACTCATGGGTTCGGAGACTCGTCGAGATTTGGCCAATGATAATCGCATTCGATTTCTCGAAGCAGACCACTGGTCAGGAGATGACGCAAGTTGAGATTGCGCCGTGAGAGAGGACAACCAAAACGCTCTCGACATTCCACCGTGGATAAACACAATTCCTCAGTTATGCCTTTCGTCCAAGAAGCCAAAGCTCATGTGAAGACTCTTGCGCCGGGTTGTGTCGAGCGGCTGATCTTGGAATTCCTATTGCAGCACGGGGTTGGTCGCCATAGCGCGCAAGTCTGGAGTGCCGTTGAGCAGCACTTGCACGAGCACGGGCACACGATTCGGCAGCAGACTTTCCAGCAAGGGCTTTTGAAGCAGAGTCGAGAAGGAGCCATTTTCATCGGCTCAAATGACCACGGCGATAGTCGAGGCTATTTTCTGATTCAGGACAAGGAAGATGCAGAAGTCATGCGACGCTGGTATCGCCGTCGAATCGAGGTTGAGAAAGCACACCTTGCACAACTCGGCAGATTAATTGAAACGCATTTCGGCGCATAGGCGAAACAGCCGCTAAATTAGCCCAAAACAGGGCTTGCAACGAATTCCATGCGTGTCTAGCCTCTGCCCTCCTTTTTTGGGAAGCGTCACCCGGAGCTTTGCTGGTGCATGGCGGCGGGGCCGCGAGTGAAAGAGATTTATGGCAGTCAAAATCCGCATGAAACGCATTGGCGCGAAGAACGCGCCGGTGTTCCGTATCGTCGTTGCCGACAGCCGCAGTCCGCGCGATGGGAAGTTCATTGAAGAGCTCGGCACGTACTGGCCGCTCGAGAAGTCCGACAACGTCAAACTCGATCTGGGCCGCGCCCAATACTGGCTCAGCAAAGGCGCGCAACCCAGCGACACCGTGGCCAGCTTCATTAAGAAGGCCGGCAAGGCAGCGGCAGCAGCACCGGTGGCAGCCTGATCCGTTGACTCATGCAGGGTTTCCTCGAATACGTCGTCAAGGGGCTGGTGGCGAACCCCGATTCCGTGACCGTCACTCCCGTGACGCGCGAGGGGACGACCGTTTACGAGTTGCGGATGCATCCGCAGGACGTGGGAAAGGTCATCGGCCGGCAGGGACAAACGATCAACGCGATCCGTTCGCTCTTGCTGGCCGGCAGCGCCAAGCAGGGTCTGCGCTGCACGCTCGAAATCGTTGAGGACAAGCCGCGCGCGTGACTGTAGGGGCGGTCTGTGACCGCCGGGGCACGAATCGGCGCTCACAGGGCGCCGCCACATGATGAAAATTGACGTGCTCACCTTGTTTCCGGCGATGTTCGCCGGGCCGCTGGACGAGAGCATCATCAAGCGCGCGCGGCAGGCAGGGTTGCTGGAACTGCAATTGCACCAGTTGCGCGACTGGACGCACGACCGGCACAAGACCGTGGATGACCGGCCATTCGGCGGCGGGCCGGGAATGTTGTTGAAGCCGGAGCCGATTTTTGAAGCGGTGGAAAGTCTGACGCGTGCGAACACGCGGGTGATCCTGCTGTCGCCATCGGGGCGAAAGTTCAATCAAGCCGTCGCCCGTGAGTTGGCGGCGCAGGAGCACTTGCTGTTGGTCACCGGCCACTATGAAGGATTCGACGAGCGGATTCGCGAGACGCTGGCGGACGACGAGTTGTCCATCGGCGATTACGTGCTGACGAACGGGGCGCTGCCCGCTATGGTGGTGATTGACGCGGTGACGCGGCTCCTGCCCGGCGCGTTGGGCGACGACGCGAGCGCAAGCGAAGAATCGTTCAGCTCCGGCGCGGGATTGGAATATCCGCAATACACGCGGCCGGCCGAGTTCCGCGGGATGAAGGTTCCCGAGGTGCTGGTTTCCGGCAACCATGCGGAGATCGCCAGTTGGCGCGCGGCGCAGGCGAAATCGCGGACGAAAGAGCGACGACCAGATCTAATGTAGCAGCCGACGTGCGGAGGCTCTGAAGGCGAGTCTCGTGGGGCAAAATGAAACGAAAGCCTCGTTACCTCGGCGGCTACGGAGCCAAAATGACGATTTATGAACCAAGCATTATTGGACAGGATACAATCGGAACAGTTTCGCAAGGACGATGCGAAATTCGGCGTCGGCGACAGCGTGCGCGTGCATACGAAGGTCGTCGAAGGCGACAAGGAGCGCATCCAGATTTTTGCCGGCGTCGTGATCGGCAAGCGAGGACGTGGGTTGAATGAGACGTTCACCGTCCGCCGCATCAGCTACGGCGAGGGTGTGGAGCGCATCTTTCCCCTGCACTCGCCGCGCGTGGACAAGATCGAGGTCGAGCGCACGGGCTCCGTGCGGCGCGCCAAACTCACTTACCTCCGCAAACGCCTGGGCAAGGGCGCGACTTTGGTGAAGGAAAAGGAAGAGAAGGCCGCCGAAGCGCCGGCGAAGTAAGCGCAAGCGCGAAGCATTTCAAGGTGAGGCAACAGCCTCGCCAGGCTTGGTGGAGCACGGCTGTCCCGACTGCGATGCGTCACGTGCGCGCTTTGAATTCCCTCCACGGCCCCCGCGTCTTGCGCATCAGGAATTCAGAGTATCCCTTCACCACGAAGTCCGCCAATTCACCGATCCGCTGGTAGCCAAGACGTTCGTAAAGATGTTGGGCGTGGGTGTTGAACGAGGAGACACACAGGAACACATTCGGGCTTTGGCGGAAAATCCGCTCCTCGGCCCATTCGATCATTCGCGTGCCAATGCCACGGCAGCGCCAATCCATATGCACAGCGATGGTTTGGATGTAACCGTTCAGTGGGCCAGACAGGTTCAGGATTAGCACGCCGACCACCTGCCCGTCCACGGTAGCCACGTGAACTTCGCGGGTCGGGTCTGTCAACCGCTGGAGCGCCTGGTCAAATGTCAGCCCAAGCGTGACCCAAGGCTCGGACGCGACTATGAACTTCGCGCAGAAGCGGGCCTCAGCATCGCCGGCCAATGGCCGCATCACGAGTTGCGCTCTGGATTTCCCCGACACACAGCGGCCTCAGTTGGCATCGTCCGGAATTGCACAAAGTTCGGACGGAGTCGTTACACGCTCTTCGCGGGTTTTCAGGTTGCGCGTCCTTGCGACCACTTCGCCGGTGGTTGCCTTTTCCAGTTTCACCGTTTGCTCCGCCTTCAACTCCTGCGCGCGTTTGAACTGTTTGTCCGGCTTCGCTGGGGTGAGCGGATAATCCACAGCCCGGCCCGCAGCGCGCAAGGTCTGGATCAACTTGAGTGACTCGCTGCGCAGGGACTCATCCTCGATCAACACGAACACGTCCATACCGCGATCGAGCGTGGGCAGCAGGCCGCGCGCATTGAGCAATTCAAGCAGCACCACGTCCCCCATGCCAAAGCCGAGCGCGGGCAGGTTGACTTTGCCGCCGCTGATGAGTTTCACCAGATTGTCGTAGCGTCCGCCGCCGGCGATGGCACGCAGTTCGCCTTTCCGATCGAAGGCTTCGAATACTGGCCCGGTGTAGTATGCCAGTCCGCGGATCACATGGTAATCCACCTTCACAAAATCACCCAACCCGCGCATCGCAAGGTTGTCGAGAATGAGCTTCAGTTCGGCCGTTGGTTCACCAGTGGCGATGAACCCGTTCAACTCGTCGAGGGAAAAGCCGAGCGCCTTGAGCTTTTCCCCGCTCTGCGCCGGCTCGTCGCGCTCCAGCTTGTCCACGATCTGGAAAAAGTCGTATGCCTTCGCGGGGTCACTGCACCGCGCTGAAAAATAATCCTGCCACGCGTTGCGGCTGCTGAGGCGGATGACGAAATCCTCCGCCGTCAGGCCCAAAGCCCGAAGCGAGTCAATCAATAGCGCGATCAACTCTGCATCCGCCGCCGGGTCTGCTTCGCCGAGGATGTCTGCGTTGAACTGGAAATGCTCGCGCAAGCGGCCCTTTTGTTGGCGCTCGTAGCGGAAGAGCTGCGGGATGGCGAACCACTTGATCGGTTTTTTGTAACTGCGTTCGTGCGCCGCGACCATGCGGGCAAGCGTGGGCGTCATCTCGGGCCGTAGTGCCACGGCGCGCTCACCCTTGTCGGTGAAGTTGTAGAGTTGACCGACGATTTCCGCGCCGCTCTTGGTGGTGAAGAGTTCCAGCGGTTCGAGCGGCGGGCCGTCGTATTCGCGGAAACCGTAGCGACGGGCGGTTTCGCGCCAGCGGTCGAAGATGTGTTGCCTGGCCTCGAAGCTCCATCCGGCGTCCCGGGAGGGAAGCGGCTCGGGGTAAAAATCACGGAAACCTGGCAATCGTTCCATAGGCGCGGACGAGAGTATCGCCCGGCGCGGAGAACGCAAAACCGAAAGCGGGCGTGCGGGCGCGGTTTAGGACGCATTTTTTCATTTGGGTAAGCGCCAGGCAGTCGGGGATTTGGCGAACACCAGCGCCTGGAGGCGTGCGGGGCCGCCGTCGCGGTGGGCGAAGCG
>Ga0247727_10013265_pt1 | contig 13938 bp, 12 predicted proteins | sample WisWelCaveWW1625_FD_202498 | JGI IMG/M metagenome (GOLD analysis project Ga0247727, IMG submission 202498) | Biofilm microbial communities from Wishing Well Cave, Virginia, United States - WW16-25 | ecosystem: Environmental > Aquatic > Deep subsurface > Groundwater > Cave microbial mat | place... | reverse complement strand
TTTCGGGTTCGATAGTTAGCCGGTCAGGTACTATTTCAGCTCCTATCGGCTCTGATGGCTTATCTGGTTGAACAGGAACATCCGTCTGCTCCTGAACAACAGACTCCTGAAAGTCTTCCATCACTGGTATTTCAGCCACTGGGTTAGACTTTATGAATGATACTTTTTCAGTCTTACCTTTCCTTTTTTGATAAGCCTTTTGTTGCTCTCGCTTCTTGCATCCCTTACAGAATGATTCGATACGAGTACCTTTTCGATAATATTGATCGTGAGGTTTTCCCTCTTTGCATTTCGTGCATACAAGTAACGGGATAGTCCCGCACTGATTTGATTCTTCTGTTGAAGAATAACGTTCCATAACAACCTACTTTGTAGATAGATTTAATTAATTACTGACTACTTCCTTCGAGAAGGATGTGTCAGACCATGTCCGCTCGAAAGCGGCAATTGAGTGTTTCGGAAATAAGAACTCCTACTTCACTACTTTGTGCGGATAAACCGCACATTGTTTTTGTTCACACTTCTAAGTCCATTGTCAGCCTCAGAAGTTTTGTCCGAGTAGTTCAACCCACACTCAGACCATCCGTTCCCCTCACTCAATTCGGAAGAGGAACATTTGCTAAAAACGCATTTACTTTATTCTCCGTCCACCAACCTTTTCCATTGGTTACGTTCCGTCTCTTTTGCCTTTCTTCCCGTTTCCAGATCGCCAGACATTTTCAAGTACAATTCCATAGCTCTCACATCTCCTTTTTCTACTGCTTTCTTATAAACAGCCAGGATAGCCGCTGCTCTCTGGCTCATGCCAAACAACTTATTTCCAGACATCTTGGAGCGAACTTGTCGTTCCCATTTTTCATCCTTTAACCAGTTCCGTACACGAGAATAGGATGGAATAGATTTCAGCATTGCATCTACCAACGCTGGATCGTTGGCGAATTCATTTTTGATGTGCTCTTTTAATTTACGAAGCTGCTTTGTTAATGGAGTATTTCCACGTCCTCTATATGCATCATTAACGCGGTCTTCCGCCTGGATATCTTGAAGACGCTTTTGAACGTAGCTCCAATGACTATCACCCCACTCCTTGACCTGCTCTTGAGCATCCAACGTTTCTTTAATCTGCTTCGACTTGTCGGCATTTATAGCCTTGCCTTTACTTTCATTGTTCTTCTCTTCACTCACTTTATTAACCCTCCACTTCTATTTTGTTGGCAACAGAGAACGCTTTTCTCTGATTAAGCGCGATCATTCTTTGAGAACGTGCTGCCCTGGTTTGCTTGCTTTGTATTCGATACTTCTTTTTTAGCTTGATGATTTGTCCAACTTCCTTGAGATATTCATCTTCCCAAGGGAAACAAAATGCTCCCTCTCCACCATCCGAATTCTGTTTCAATATAGTAAAAGGAAGATTCGTTAGCTTCTTCTTTACCGCAAGCCTATCGGTATAAACTCCGAGCTTGTCTTCACCATAGACGTAAACATGGCCATATTTGCCATGCAGTTCTGTCCTCGACACTCTTTCATCCGATGTTTTTTCTTCATCGTTTATATCTGCCCATTCTGGGGCCATTGTTGATTTGAACATTTCATTCATTTTCAGATCTTTCACGTTTACTTCTCCTAAATTTGAGCGAAGGAATCCCTGGGCACAAAAAGTGTGCCTTTGAGATCATTCACATTTTTCTGTTTCACTACCCTTACAGCCCTGATTCCCCCTACGGGTCAGAGCGAGTAGCTATTGCTATTTAATTGGCGGGATATTCCGCTACTACCTGCTGCCTACAACTTCATCTATTCTTTCCTCATCACCTCCATGCTTGATTGTGTTGCAATCTCATTAGATCCCTCAACACTTGAAGGATTACTAGCTGAGCAATTACCATTGGTATGAGAAAGTGAAGTCAGTGACGTAAGTGAAGCATTTGTAGAAGACTTCTCTATTTCTGGAACAACATTGGAAAAAACATCTAATTCCACGTCACTTAGTCCACTTTGTTCACTTCTTTGGGGTGAAAGAGCGGAAGCCGTATCCTGGTCTGTAACCAGACGAATGCCCCGCCAGTAGAATTTACCCCCTGTACTTCTTTTAGGCTCGTCTAGACCTAATTCCTTCAGCCTTTCACGAAACTCCTGCTTATCTTTAGATTTGTAGCCACTGTTGTCGCAGAATTCCTCATAAGCTCCGTATATTTCTGAAACCTGGCTTTTAGCTTGATTGCTCTCGATACAACATCTGTCTTTAAACTCAGCAATGGTGTCCATTTCCTTTCGATACTGTTGAGTAGCTTCTCTAATTGTTAAGGGAGGATTGAGACCGTTCCTCTGCCAATCAAGACACCCACGTATCGCCCATTGAAGAATCCCAGGCAGTTCATTCAAAAGTTTTTGAAGAAGGTCTCTATCTCGCTCTTGTTCAGGAATTTGTACTGTAAACGGAATTAGCAACACGCGCCTCCAAATGCCTTCGTCGGTATTGCGAATATTTGGTTTGTAATTGGCCACAAGCCAGATTTTCATTTCGGGATCGAATTCAGAGGTGTTTTGATACAAGCCTCTCTCCGCTATACGGTCACCTCCGGTGAGTTGCTTGATCATTTGCTCATCAAGACGATCACCTCGATTTCCCTCTATGGCTGAAACGAATCGCGCGCCTTTCAGTCTTGCAATATCCTCACGAATCCCATCATATTTCTTGAGTACGAAAGTCTTGAAGTTTGCGCTTCTTGCATGATCTCCAAGAAGACATCGGACTGTTTCCACAAACTTCGTCTTCCCGTTTTGTCCTTTCCCATACAAAAAGAAGAACACTTCCTCTTTGTCGTCACCCGTCAGGGAATAACCTATTGCTCTTTGGAGAAAATCAATCATCTCCTGGTCATTTCTCATCACTCGATGAAGAAATTTTTCCCATGAAGGACACAATGCAGTTTCATCAAAGCGAACATGAATGGATTTTGTAATAAAATCATTCCGATTGTGAGGGCGTATTTGGCCGGTACGTAAGTCAATTGTTCCATTGTCACAATTCAACAGATACTTGTGACGATCAAACTGATTAGGAACAATTGAAATCTCAGTTTCGCTCTGAGCAAACGCGACCATACTGGAAATATGTGATCCCATTTCAGACTTGTGAATCCACTTAATGAGAGTCGATTGTTCTTCGGACTTTTCAATTTTTTGGGCGACTACTTCGGTGGCCTCTAATGTCTCCTTAGCAAGACACTCTATCCTCCTCGTTCTGTCTTCTATCCACCGTGTCCCTTCCCAATGGAACCACTTTTTTAACTCGGGTACGTATCGAATGTTATCCCCAGCATAACCAACAAGTCTTTTTCCGTTTCCTACATCTGTATGCTTCGCCGTAATGAGTTCGGGAACAGCACCATAACGCATGACTTTTCTGGTTATATCTCCGACTTCATTTCTAGAGAGTGGCGGATCACACACTATTTGATTCTGTTCATGAAGTGCATTCAAGATCGCGCGTTTATCAAAGCCAACCCTTCTCATTGTTCCAGCTAAACGCATAAGATATGAGTTTCGTGCTACCGACGTTTTTGATTTGTCAGTGGGTATTGAAGGTACCCCTCGATTAATGAGGCCCTCCTTTAATTTTTCCAGTTTGAGAAGTTCATCCACATTGAAAGGTAGGCCGTCTTTAAACTCCATATGCACATGGTCTTTTCGTTCATGTGGGCACGAAGGAAGATGAAACATTCTTGAAAGATTGCGACCTGTTGTATCCGCTAATTCGCAGAGATCTTTGTTGAGAGCATCCCAAATTACACCGTACTCATGGGTTGCCATGCTTCTCTTGGGATAGAGAATTACTCGGAACCGCCAGACGTTTGTTCCTGCTTCCTTATGTCGAAACGTTGTGTAAAGAGCATACGCATAGGCTAAATGATTTAGTCGTTTGCGTACTTCATCAACCTGTTCACCGCGTAAGTCATCGAAATCGAACACGAGGCCATGAATGGCTACTACATTCTCATCCTTACGTTCACTATCAGGCTTGAATGAAACTAATGAAAAGAGGGGACCGTCTCGATTTGTACGAATCTCATGACTTCCTAACAACTGAGGTAGCGTTCCCTTCCACAGTTTTGGCTTGGTGTCTGTTAATCGGTCAAACGTCACCCCTTCCATTTCGAAAGAATTTACTTTTATCTGTCCGACTGCTTTTGACTCTTGCTTTTCGTAACTTCTTGTTTCAAACGTACTTTTCATTTCATTTTTAACTTTCATTGTTATCCCTCCTGTTTAGGTATCGTTCACGTTTTGTCCGGTCGCCCTAAGTCTGTGAAAATTCACCGACCTGAAATTCTCCAATTCTCTGCTATTCAAAAGAGTCTCCATTTCTCACCCTCTATCTGTGAAAATTCACCCTTAGACTTAAGTGCCTGTATTTATTGGAAACCTTGTCAGCGATGCCAATTCAAATCATAGAACGGGGGTATTTTCCGAAGGAATTCAAGTGCCCTGTAAAAAGTCCGGCAAGGGACTATTTTAGTGAGATTCCCGACTAAGCAGAGATTCAATAGCGGGTTTCAACGTCTTCTGTGTCGCTCTCGTCAGTATTTTCGTCGAATTCCTGTACTTCATTATCTTCGGTTATATCTTCTGTGCTCAACTCAGCCGCCTCATCCGTGTCATCAGACTTTCCAGAGTGATCCAGAACGTTACAAAGAATTCTATATCTGGAAGTCCTAATATTGCCCCCTTCAGAAATATTAGCTTCTTCGTACTTAATTGGATTTCCTGGCATATGAAATATTGATTTCAAAGTCTTATTTAAACTCTCAATCTTTTTCTTGAAGACATCCTTTTTTGGGAATATCCCAAATGGGATTGCTCCTTTCCCTTTCGCAAAGGCTCTCAGTAAGGTCCACGATTTCTTAAGTTCGTGAGGAGTTCTCCTATCTTTGAACCCAATTTCAAATGGATCGAATTCCTGTGGCTTAGGTCTCTGTTTGAATTTCACAAGCAGTTTACGCTTACTCTCAATCGTAAGAGTTAAATCGGTCCATGAAGCGTTTTGCGGGGCCTCTATGTGTCGCTTACTCGTTGTTAAAATCATTTGACTCTGAATGATGCCTTTACAGGCTTCTGAAATTTGATCTTTCAACTGTGCTGGTTTGCTGAATAACTCATAGAGACGCTCTGAGGCTTCCTTCCAAGCGTTCGTTTCGGCATCCCACTTATCTATGAGAGCATCAAGACCAGGCAGTAAATATTTTCCGTTTTTTGATACCAAAGCCTCAAAGAGTGGACGCAATTTAGATTCATGTTCCAATCCCTTACAATCTGGTAGCACTTTGCCTAGGTAGGTTGCTGCATCGTTATAGGCTCCAACTTTTATTTCTGCGTAAACGTGGGCAATCAGAAACCAAAGGCTAAATATTCCACCACACGGATAACGAAATCGAGAGCTTGAAATAATTTGAGAATCAAATTGGAAGCCAGAAACGGCTCGTTCATAAGACAAGAGAAAATCAATATCATCGAGAACTCCAACTCCACTGAAATGTCGAAAACAACTCTCAATCAAATCGTCATAGTTTTGTTTTCTTAAAGCCTCGGAGAGAGTCGTCAATACTAGTTTGGTCAAGACAAACAAATTGGACCTTAGGGATTCGATTTGCCTCGCATCTTTCGCGGAAATACACCCCAAATATGGTGATTCTTGATAGGTCGTTGTCTTAACTGTTTTAGATGTTTCGGCTGTCTTAGGTGGATTTCCTAGTGTTTTTTTTGTGATAATTATTATTTCTTTAATCCCTTTGTTGACCTTTTTATAGACGTACCCTTTTCCACTTAAATACGGTTCATATGGATATCCAGCAGCCGGATGATCAGGCCAAGTATAAGTAAGAGTTTTATCTCCAGAAATTGCCAAAGGAACTTTAACGTAATGTAAATGGCTGAGAAGACCTTCCAATAAAAAGCAGCCCTCGAATCTACTTTGAGGAAAACCAGTTTCAAATAAGAAACGCCTGTTCTTTTCAAGATATGGAATGAATTTATCCGTCAAATTTCTTAGTTCATGAAGAGTATGTAAGGGGAGAGGTGTTTGTGAGAGAACCTGATAGGCAGTCACATATTTACGAAACTTCTTTACGTCACCGCTCATTAGCTTCCAGGCCATTTTCTGCCCTAGAACTTCAAAGGCATCTTTAATCGGTTGCATATAAAGAGCTTCTAAATACAAGATTTTAAGCCGAGAAAATTCAATATCCGCTTCTGCCTTGCTCTGACTTGAAAATGTACCAACTTCCAAGTCGAAATATTCTAGAAGAAATTGCTTAAAGATCTTCAGGTAGTCGCTTGGACTTCCACCGCCATATTTCTTAGATAAATCATCTGAAGTTTTTACGAGAATCGGCTGAAAATAATTACTAAATTCGTCTTTGAGTTTTTTTCTTGCCACTCGTTTTACCGTACCATTCAGAAAAAATGTCGTATAGCTTCGGCTTACTATGGCAGATAGATGTATGTCAGAATCATTACAGCCCTTGCTTCAAATCCAATTTGGTAACGATTGTTCACTCCATTACAGACATAAGCGGGAGAGAGGAAAAACGGGTTAAATGTCGTATTTAGGCATGATCTCTGAACTCGCCTAGAATGCGTCTAATAGCCAATCTGATCGTTAAATCAGCGTTCAAACCGAAAAAGGAGCATTCGAGATCAACATTACTAAGTCGGATTTTTTAGTAATGTTATGGAAACCATTCTGAAAGACATGGTATCCGTTCCCAGGCATATAACGCCTATTCCTGCCATTTGATAAGTGGATAAAACCGTCAAAATTGGCGGTTATTTGTTCTCAGTCATAGTCTTACCCTGATCTAAGGTTGAACGTTGAAATTAGGGCTTAATTTGACCCTTTTTAATGGGTTTTTAGGGGTAGTTTTGGACTATCCGAACCCCCTTAAACTGAGTATGGAGTAGTATAAGATCCTAATTAGGAGACAATTTAGAGTTTGTAGTTTGTTTTAAAGCCAATTAAGGGTATATTAGAGTCAATGAAGAGACAGGCCGTTACAACTGAGGATATTAAGAAAGCTATAGCTGGCAAAGCTAACGATGAGCTTGTTCGGAGGGTCCGTTTGTTCTTCCATCGACACAAGAAACGATATGGAAGCAATAAGACGTTCAAAAAAGCCTATGAGAAATTCTTTGAAACCTACGGCATCGGTAAGGGCCGTAAAGGGTATGTAGAACAGACCCTTAAAGAGTTAGAAAAGGTCTTATGATTGCCTTAACATATTGGAACAATTGTTCCTTTTTTATATTTTTTTGCGTAGGATACCAACCAGATAGGTACCATAAATGCTTGCGCTAATAACCGTACCCCTAAAGTTCTTAATCGCTCTCATTACCCTTGGGTTTATGGGAGGCGTGGTGCTTCTCGCCTGTTTTGCCATGATCGCACTTGGAATAGGCATGAAGCACCATCAGTAGTAAGTCAGTACCCAAGTGTTTTATCTAAATTTTGTGATATGCCAGATACAAGCTCGTAATTCTCCTCCCTGGCCATCCACTTAAGCGACTGGGTGGTTGTTTGCCCTATCTTCTGCACTACCTGAACCCAGAGAGTCGTTTCTAACGCCTAATAAGCCTCCTTTTATCGTCATTCTTGCCCCTAATTTAACGCTTCCTAGAGTCCCTTATGTTATCCATATACCCAAATACTTAACGATTCTCTCAAGGTTACTTTTTACCTATTTGTTACATTGCCTAAATATCACCATATTAATACCTATATGATTCTTTAATTGATTTCTTATTTGATTCCTGTATAATCATACGTATGTCAGGTTGTCGCGGATTAACAGACGAAGAAGTCAATAAGGTTCTAGACTCATTCAGCGGAATTTACCAAGAACGTGACAAAGCACTTTTCGTTTTAGGGCTTCGTACAGGTTTTAGAGTCAGTGAACTGCTATCTCTCAGAATCAAAGACGTACTTGAGAATAACCAGGTAATAAACCAAGTCACGGTTCAACGACGGTTTATGAAACAAAAATATCAAAGCCGTTCCGTTGTACTCCATCAACAGGCAAAAGATGCTCTTTCCAACTGGGTATCAAAACTTAGGCTAGAGGGGGAATTGCAGCCCGACACCTACCTTTTTAAAAGCCGCAATGGGCAGAACAAACCGTTAACTCGTGTGCAAGTTCATCGCATCTTAAAGACAATCTTCAAAAATAAATTAAGTCTCACAGGGAAACTCGCAAGCCATACATGGCGCAAAACATTTGCTCAAAAAATATTCCTGCGATTAAACAATGACCTCTTCAAGACAAAAGAAGCTCTTGGGCATCGAGATATCAACAACACAATTCGTTATTTGAACTACAAGCAAGAAGAGGTTGACGCCGCAATTTTAACGTCTTGAGGGAGAGTATAATGTTTGAACATATCGCTGGAAATATCGAGGCAAAGAAAATCCTAGAGTTTAAGATTTCTGCTGCGAAACAAAAACACGAGCCTTTGATGATTCTGATTGAAGGACCCAGTGGCGTAGGGAAAACTTCACTTTGTCGAGCCATTGCCAAGGAATTGAATGGAAATCTGATTGAGTTAATGCCCAAGCAGATCAATCGGCCCGTAGACCTTCTACATACGTTGCGAAAGCTGCAACTTCAGCAGCTTGATACCAACGGAAATAAAGACTCATATCCCGTCTTGTATATTGATGAATCGCACACTTTAAGGCTCGAAGTCCAAGAGCTGCTAGGCGTCGTTATGGAAGGCTCCTTCCCTTCATCTGCACTCTTCAGTCAAGCCAGCTATCAAATCGCTCCACGTTTTAGTCTGATTGGTTCTACAACCATGTTTGGGAAACTTTCTCGCCCCTTCCGTGAAAGGTTCGCCATTACGTTAAAGCTCAAGCCTTATTCAATTGAAGAATCGGTAGCCATCGTGAACATTCATGCTCAGAAACATGGGATAACCATTGAACACAGTGTTGCCCTCGCCATTGCCCAGCGCGGGAAAGGAACGGGTAGAATTCTTGTAAACCATCTTAAAAATATCGTTGATTTTGCCCTGGCTGAATATGGCACGACAGCCATTACTAAGGACATTGCGCTCAAAGCGTTTGAAATTCTTGGCGTCGATGAACTTGGATTAAACGAGACCGACAGAAAAGTCCTCAAATGTTTGGCAGAATGCGATAGGGGTTCTCTAGGTCTGAATACGTTAGCGACGCTCACAAATGAATCGGTAGAAACCATTGCCTATGCAGTAGAGCCGTATCTCATGGAAAAGAATCTCTTGGTACGAGGCTCAGGGGGTCGATCCATTACCAGTGCGGGTTTGGAATACATCTACAAGACGGACAATCAATATCTAACGAATTGAAAGGGGCAACATGAAATCAACAAAAAACGTCTACGAAATTATTACGGAGAGAATCACCGACAAACTAAAAAAGGGTTGTGTGCCGTGGCATCGTCCCTGGAAAGGTGGAATACAAGGAATTCCTCAGAATGCCGTTAGCGGCCATAGATATAGTGGTTTGAACGTATGGCTCTTGAGTTGCCAGGGCTACGATTCTAATCAATGGCTAACCTACAACCAGATGCGTAAATTTCCTGGGGCTTGGATTATAGCGACAGAGAAGCCTACCCCCGTAATCTTCTGGAAATGGTTTGAAAAGGAAGATGCAGAAGAACAAGGGGAAAAAGTGAAAATCCCTTGCCTACGTTATTACTATGTATGGAACGTTAGCCAGATTGGGGGATTACCTGACAAATTCGACCACGTTGAGGAACAAATCCTATCCAACGTATTCACCCCTATGGAGGAAGCGGAGAAAATTGTTACTGGCTATCAAAACAAACCCACAATCAAACACCAAGGGGAACGAGCTTTCTATGTGTCGTTAGACGACTCCATTACGATGCCGAAGAAGGAACGTTTTGAATCATCCGAAGAATACTTCAGTACACTATTCCATGAGTGCATTCATTCGACGGGAAATGAAAAGCGATTGAACCGAAAAGGGATAAGTGAAACGCATTACTTTGGAGATTCCGTCTATTCTCAAGAAGAACTATGCGCCGAAATGGGGAGTGCGTACCTCTGCGGCATTGCAGGGATTGAAAACAAAACCATTGATAATTCGGCGGCGTACATCAACGGCTGGCTCCAAAGATTACAAAACAACCCAAAATGGCTGGTACAAGCTGCTGCACAAGCTCAAAAAGCAGCAGATTACATTCAAAACAAGAGTTATGAAGGTGATAAGGAAGAGAAGTAGAAGAAACTATTGGACCAAATCAGACAGGGAACATCTGAGGGTATTCGCTAGTTTCACTAACGTGTCTAGCGTAACGTTCACCTTACCTGCTTCAACCTTCTGAAAGTATCTGTAATTAAAGCCAAAATCTCTCATTCGTTCCTGCGTAATCTTCTTATCTTTCCGAAGTCGCTTCACATTCCTGCCAATTCTCTGCATGGCATGGTCTAAAGTCATGCCTTACATTTATTTCGTTCTAAACCCTAGGAACACGTTGTCTTAAAACCGCGTTCCTTTAAAGACGCGTTTGTGGTATAATATTTAGATCTATTTCTCTAATTGATCTCCCGTAAAACACCTATGAAAAGTGACTGCTTGTTTAAAAGAATTGTTTTACCTAGCTGCCTACTAATCGCAGGGATTGCGCTACTTTCGCTAGGTAGTTGTGGTGGCACCGAGGATACAAATACTTCCAATGATCCCGATCCAACAGGCGAAGTATCTAATCATTCTCCTACGCCTACGGTTTCTCCTATTACCTCTCCCACACCAGAGCCAACGGTGTCTCCTACACCTGAAATGACCCCTACCATCACACCTACAGCTACCCCCACTGAAACACCTACACCAGGCCCAACAGTTACACCGTCACCGACACCTACCGCGACGCCTACACCATCACCAACTCCAAGCCCTACGCCTACAGCGACTCCTACACCCACACCAACGCCTACACCTGGGCCTTCAATTGTGATGTACGACGTAAGAAACTCGATGGGTAATTTTTCGTTCTACACAGGCAGTATGGGCGGAAGAATGGGAGCAGACTCCGCTTGCCAAAGTACCGCCAATAAGCCCGTTGGTTATTCAGCATATCGGGCCTTTATCTCTGTAAATGTGAACGATGAAATTCAAGATATGCCGACTACGTACAGTGTTCCCACAACCATACCTATTAAGGGAACAAACGACGTAACGATTGCAGATAACTGGGCAGACCTATTGGATGGTTCGATTGATAATCAATTGCGTAATGCAGATATAGGGCGTTCTACAGGTACGTCATGGTGGAGCGGCTCCCTCTCCAACGGAGCCGTATCAAGTAATACCTGTAACGGATGGACAAGCAATTCCATCTACGGACCTCCAGATGGTGAAGTCGGAGCCAACTTCGATACTGGTTCAACATGGCTAGAACAGGGAAGCGTCAGTTGTGCAAACGGTTTTCATCTCGTGTGCATTGCGTTTGACCCTTAGAAAGGCGGAATAATGCGTAAAGCTAAAAAAGGAATCATTTTTCTTTCCGGCACATTATTTGGAATTGCTTTCATCATTGCTTGTGGCTCTCATGCCTCAAACATTATTAACGCTTTGAATGTTCTTTTTGACAAAACGGGTACGACCCTAAGCGCCGATACCGTTCAAGATGCTATTGGCGAACTTGATTCAAATGTTTCCTCGTTGCAAGCAACAGTCAATAATCTCGATTCCTCCCTCACTACAACTTCTCAAAATGTAACCTCTAACGTTGCGATAACTCGTAGAACTGCCTCTGACACTGATGGAGCGGTGACTGTAGCATGTAATATTGGGGAAGCTTTGACAGGCGGAGGCTGTACTTGCCCAGTGGGAGTCAGTGCTATTCAAGATTCGAGCGGTGATACATCCCAACAATGGAACTGTGCTTGTGATGCCCCTGTTGCGGTAACTGCAATTGCGTTTTGTCTTTCTACAGAAGTACAATCCGTAGTTAAGACTGTAAGCATAGCGTCACCATAGAGAAAGCTCTAAAAGAGCTAACATCTTTGGTCGATTGGGCAAATGCTGTATTCTTAAAACAGACTTAGAAATTACAGACTTGAATGCTGCGCGATAACACAATTAGAAACCATATCATTAGTGATCTTCTACCTGTTCTGTATAGGAAAGAGGAATACAGAGTCATTGAGGAATTTGATATCTGCCTTGGCGAAACGAGAGCTGATATTGCCGTAGTCAATGGGTCATTGATTGGTTATGAAATTAAAAGTGACTTGGATGACTTGAGCCGGTTAGTAAAACAAATTCCCCTATATGAAAAAATATTTGATCGTGTTGAAATATTTGTCGGAAGTACTCATGCCACTAACGCTTCTCACACGATTCCAAAATGGTGTGGCATTACAGAAGTGTTCAAGACAAAAACTCGTATTCGTTCAAGGGTGATACGAAAATCTAAGGTTAATCCACGCGTTGATGTGCTCAGCCTTATTCAGGTTTTGTGGAAAACAGAAATCATTCAATATCTTGAACGATATTCCCTTTCGCCAAATCTGAATAAGTTACCGCGCCATGAACTTTGGCAACAAGTCGTTCAAGAGGGTTCAACAAAGAAAATAAAAAAGCATGTTAATCAGTGCCTCAAGTTAAGGACAAACTGGAAATAGTTTCACCTACAAGAGTAAGGTGATGATTTGTATCGACCCTTACCCATGTCTCACCATTGCCTGTAGGACTACCAGTAGATGCACATTCGTGAATATAGTTATCGCCCCAGCTATATTCTTTCCCGAGGTAGCCCGTTTCCTTGACCAGCTTAGATGTTAATACGGGGTATTGGACCCGACCAAGAGTTTTTCGCTCTGAATGCCCTTTAACAACAATCCATTCAGAATCAGTCGTATACCTAATCTTACATGATCCTCTCATCACCCTAACGTCAACTTCCGGCTTTTCTGGATTAATTATTCCGTAGTCCGCATAAGTTGGTTTTCTGCCAATTAGAGGCTCAGCCTTAACTAGCGCCTTCCAAAGCTTTAGCTCGACACGTTTTAGTCTCGTTACCTCATCCGATTGGATATCCCTCATATCTATAGGAAAGGCTGTTGCAGCAACAATAAATGACTTCCATGACTTAATCTCAGCGGAAGCTGCAAAATTAGATACATGGTCGATAAGTTCATCAACCTCAGCCTCCACTATATAGCGCATATCCAATACAAGATGCGCTTGCTCTCTTGTTAACTCCAATGATTTTAACTGATCCAAAACCGTAGCCACAGTAACATCGGGAGTTCCAATTTCATCTTTGGGAATCCTTACGCATATCTCTGTTGCATGGGTTGAGGCTAGAGCATCCTTCATTGCACTTAAGAAATTCTGTGTTCGGTCTGGCCCAATAGTGAATATGCTACGAGCCTTCGTTTTTCCAAAATGCTCTCCACAAAAGGAAAGTGGATGCCTGTCATTTTCCATTCGTGTATCTGGCGATATGGAAAGGATATCAAAGTAAAATGGACGTTCTATTGGCCAGTATTTGTCGATTAGAGCAAGTATCTTTTTAATGTGCCTGTCGAAGGTTATTCCCTTGTCGATCTCTAAAGGTGTCTGCCGATGACAATCAAAGAATGGCATTATTCGACTTCTAGCAACTTCCGATAGATCCCTAATCGCAAAAAACTCGCCTCTTTTTGTGCGAAGCACGGGTACATATGTTTTTGGATAACTCATTGTCATACATTCGTTTTGAACCAGATGGACGCTTTCCCCTGGCCGACCAAGTTTCCAAAACTCTTAAACTGTTTTGTTTCATATCGAATCCGGCCAGCAACGATAGCAGGGTGAATCAGTAGTTGTGTTGCTAAGTCCTTTACTGCTGCTTCAGTTTGCAATGTAAATGCATCACTACTTTTCCAGATGCT
>Ga0247727_10013264_pt1 | contig 13939 bp, 13 predicted proteins | sample WisWelCaveWW1625_FD_202498 | JGI IMG/M metagenome (GOLD analysis project Ga0247727, IMG submission 202498) | Biofilm microbial communities from Wishing Well Cave, Virginia, United States - WW16-25 | ecosystem: Environmental > Aquatic > Deep subsurface > Groundwater > Cave microbial mat | place... | reverse complement strand
GTCAGGAAAAGCGGTTAATTTAGCCAGTAGATCGAGGATTAGCGATGGCATCAAGGAAGCCAGCGAAGCGTAAACGGGCGAAGCCGCCGCCGCCGAAGCTGGCGAAGCCGAAGCGCAAAGCACCGCGCAAGGCGCCGCGGTCGAGCCGCGCGAGTGGCAACGCATCCGCGCATGCCAAGCGCCGCGACCAGGTCGGCGCCATCCGCCGAGCTCACGCCGCGGCCGACAATGATGTGCTGCCTCTGCCGCCGATCACCGACGCCAACGCGCTGCTGGCCGCGGCGTGCCGTGAGGACTTTGGGAAATTTTGTCGCGAGATGTTTGCCGCACATTTCGTCAAGCCGTTCTCGCGCGATCATCGCACGGTGATCAGCAAGATTGAAGACTCGGCAATCCGTGGTGGACTGTTCGCGCTCGGCATGCCGCGAGGATCGGGGAAGACGACGCTGCTGCAGGCCGCGGGGATCTGGACGACGTTCTATGCACACCGTCGCTTCGTCGTCGTGATCGGCCCAGAGGCAGAACACGGCAAGCAGATCTTGCGAAATATCAAGGCCGAGTTGCGATTCAATGACCGGCTGCATGCGTGCTTTCCTGCGGTGTGTCATCCGATCAGGTGTCTTGAGGGCAAGTCGATCAAGTGCAACGCGCAGCACGCCGGCGGCGTTTCGACGCGGCCGGCGTGGACGAACACAAAGGTCGTGTTGCCGGCGTTGGCCGGATCGCCGGCAAGCGGCGCGATCGTCTCGGTGACGTCGATGACGGGGCAGATCCGAGGCAAGAATGAATCGGCATCGACCGGCGATCTGTTGCGGCCTGACTTCGTGATCGTCGATGATTTTCAGACGCCGGAGTCAGCACGATCGCTTGATCAGTGCCGGCTGCGCGAGGGGATTATCCTCGCCGACATCCTCGAGCTCGCGGGCCCAGGCGTGCAGATCTGCGGTGTGTTGCCTTGCACGGTGATAGAGGCTGGCGACGTCGCGGACAGGCTGCTTGATCGCGACATCCATCCTGAGTTCCGCGGCGAGCGGATGAAGACGCTGTACGCCATGCCGTCGAGTACGGCATGGTGGGATCGTTACGCCGACGTGTTGCGGCGGTCGCTGGGCGTGGACGGCAATATTCAGAGGGCCACGGAGTTGTACGTTGCCGAGCGAGCGATCGCCGACGAGGGAGCCGTTGTCGCCTGGCCGGAACGGTTCAAGGTCGGCGAGGCCTCGGCCATCCAAAGCGCTATGAACGTGTGGATTTTGAAACCGGACGTATTCGCAGCGGAGTACCAGAATGAACCGGTGAAAAAGGATCGCGGCGACATCGTTGAGTTGCCGCCGGCCGAGGTTGCCGGCCGGATCAATCGCGTGCCGCGCAAGCGTGTGCCGTTGACGGCGACCAGGCTGACGGCGTTCATCGACGTGCAAGGGACGATGCTTTACTTCGCCGTGTGCGCGTGGGAGGACGACTTCACGGGCTACATCATCGACTACGGGACCTGGCCGAATCAGGAAAGGGCGTATTTTACGCTTGCCGAAGCCCAGCGCACGTTTGCGACGGCGCTGCCGAAAGCGACTGGACTAGAAGGTCAGATCTACGGCGGTCTCGGTGAGTTGTCCGATCAGATCCTCGGCGTCGCCTGGCAGCTCGACAATGGCACGACGGCTCGAGTTGAGCGCTGCCTCATTGACGCCGGCTGGGGCGACTCGACGAATGTCGTGTTCCAGTTTTGCCGGCAGTCGGCTTACCCGTCGGTCGTCATGCCGAGCAAGGGATTCGGGATCGGTGCCGGCGGCAAGGCGATCAGCGAACGGGCCGCGCGGCCTGGTGAGCGCAAGGGCCTGGAGTGGTACATGCCGCTGCCAAAAGAGACACGCGGCATTCGGCAGGTGAATTACGACACGAACTTTTGGAAGTCGTTCGTGCATGGCAGGATGGGTTCGGCGGTCGGTTCTCGCGGCTCGCTCTCACTGTTCGGGGATTCAGCGCAGGCGCACCGAATGTTCGCCGATCACTTCACGGCAGAATTCCCCGACAGGAGGGCGAGCGACCGGACAGGCCGGACGGTCGTCGAGTGGTTCGAGAAGCCGAACCGCGAGAATCACTGGCTCGATTGCGCTGTCGGGGCGGCCGTGGCTGCGAGCGTGCAGGGGGTGAGCCTGCAGTCAGTGCATGAGGCGGCGAAACCGAAAGTGCAACGGCAGCGGATGACGCTCGCCGAGATGAAGGCGGCGGCGCAGAACGGGAGGTAGTGACGAGCACAGGGATATTGTCACGGTTTGGTGAGGAATGCAATGAGCAAGCCGAAGGAACGCAAGACACTCGCCGAGCTGTCGGCCGCCGCCGCCCAGGGCGGAAACGGCATCACGTGCGTGAAGTGCGGCTGTAGACATTTCTGGAAAGTCAGCGACACGGTCAAGATCTCCGACGGTGTGCGGCGCTATCGGAAGTGTCGAAACTGCGGTCACATCGTTGTAACGACCGAAAAAAAGGGTGCGTGAATCGTACCGGTACGATGATTTGGCAAATTCCCGTCCCCGCCGCCGTTTTCGCCCTTGCGGTCCTAACACCAGTCCGTCTATAGTTTCAACATCACGGGCGGCGTGGTCTCCCATGCCGTTCAAATCCTGGTTGGCGGGTTGAGGATCGGCCTGGCCAGGCCCCTCAACTGAGCCTATCACTTCGCGAGCCATGATAGGGGCGCGCGTGGGAAACCACGCCGCCCCTTTTTATTTGCGCTCACTCAGGGTGTACCATGGCCGACATCCGCGAAGAAGCCGCCAAGCCAGCCAAGGTCTCGAACGGCATGGAGTCTGCGCAGGCTGTGTCGATCGCCGAGAAAATCCTGGCCGAAAAATTTGAAGCCGAGCGAGCCGCGCAAAGCGGTTCGACCAGCGTCTGGGCCGGCTGCCGCATGAGTAAGGCCAAGATGCCCGGCGCCACGGGCAAAACGAGTATTTGATGTTCGAATGGCTGACCAATCTGCTCGGCAGCTCGGCCCGTTCGGCAACGGACGCGGCACGTGAGAAGCAGCGCGCCGACGTCGCACGCTGGCGGACCATCGAAGCGAAGATCAAGGCTCGCTACGATGCCGCGCTGACGACCGAGGAAAACTCCAAGCACTGGAGCAATGTCGATTACCTCTCGGCAAAGTCAGCGAACGACTACGGCACGCGCCGGACGCTGCGGGCCCGGGCTGGTTACGAAATCGCGAACAACTGCTGGGCCCGGGGCATCGTCAACCGCCGCGCGGCCTATTTGATTGGCCGCGGGCCGCGTCTGCAGGTGCAGCTCGGCAGTCCAGAAGAAAGCCGCTGGGTAGAGCGGGCATGGAATAAATGGGCCAGCGCCACCGGTTTTGTCAGTGCCCTTAGGACTATGGCCGTTGCCAAGGGCGGTCGCGACGGCGAAGGGCTCGCGATGTTGAAGTCGAATAGTCGCGTTGCCGACCAGGTAAAGCTCTACGTGCAGCCGATCGAGGCGGATCAATGCACGACGCCGAGTGGCAACTTTGTCGAAGACGGCTCATGGGTCGATGGCGTCGAGCTTGACGAGTTCGGCAACCCGGCCACGTACCACATTTTGAGAAATCACCCTGGCGATGCGCTGGCGACGCCGCAGTTTGACCGCGTGCCTGCTCGATTCGTGTTGCACTGGTTTCGCAAGGATCGGCCTGGCCAGGTTCGCGGCATGCCAGAGATTGCTCCGGGCCTGGACCTGTTCGCGCAACTTCGCCGCTGGACGGCCGCAACGCTCATGGCAGCGGAGATTGCGGCCAGCTACGCGATGTTCATCAAGACGACTGGGAGTCCCGAGGAAACGGACCCCGTCGTCGCAATGAGCACGGAAGAGATCTATCGCGGGACGCTGACGGCAATGCCGCAAGGCTGGGAACCGTTTCAACTTCGCGCCGAGCAGCCGACGACGATGTTCGGCGACTTTGAGCACGCGATCCTCGTGCAGCTTTGCAGCGTGCTCGACATCCCGTTTGGCATGGCTATCGGCGATTTCTCCAAGAGCAGCTACGCCAGCGGCCGACTCGACGTGCAAGGCTTCGTCAAAGCTACACAGATCGAGCGCGGGCAGTGCAACGAAGAATGTGTCGAGCGAGTATTCACTGAATGGCTGATCGAAGGCAGCCGCATTCCCGGCTACCTGCCCGACTCCGTTGGACGTCAGGCGTTCGCGTGGGATCGGAGCATCGCCGTCGATCTGCCGCACGTGTGGCGCTGGGATGCGATGCCGCACATCGACATCAAGAAAGAAATCGACGCCTACGCGACGGCAGTCAACAGCAACTTCTGCACACGGCACTACGTTGCAGCGACCGTGTTCGGCGAAGACTGGGATGAAGTTGTTGCGATCCGTGGTGTCGAGGCGGCAACCGAAGACAGGTACGGCGTGCAGGTCGCGATACCAGGCTCCCCCCTCCCGCCCGTTGACAATACCAAAGACGAAGTTTTGGATGCGCAGGAGACTGTAGCGTGATCGTCGACCCGCGAACAATCTCTGTTGTCAACCTCCCGCACATCGCGGCCAACGCGTTGCCGTCCGACCTGATGATCTGCGCCAGCGGCGACGATTTCAAGATTGAGGCCGCGGCCGCTGGCACCGATCCAAAGGCTCCGCGCAAGTTCAGCATGACGGCCTACACCGGTGTTGCGATGCGGCTCCCAGGTTGGCCTTACCCGGTTGTCGCCTCGATCGACGCGACCGATCGCGGCGAAGGCTTGCGGACGCCGCGGCAGAGCGTGCCGATTGACCGCGATCACAACGCTCTGAGCCTCGTCGGCCACACCACGGCGATCGACAAAACAATGCAGCGGGTTTACGCAACGGGCGTCATCAGCGGTCATCACGAGAGCGAGCAAACGCCGTCGGCGATGGCAGCCCGGGAAGTCTTGCACCTGGCCGCCGGCGGCTTCCCATGGCAAGCCTCGATCTTCGCCGAGCCCACGCCCGGCAAGGTGCAGTTCGTGGACAAGGGCGAGAGCGTGAAAATCAACGGCCGGAACGTCTCCGGTCCGGCCTACGCAGTGTGGGAGAGCACGCTGCAACGAATCAGTTTTACCGCGAACGGCGCCGACGGCAACACGTCTGCCAGCGTCGCGGCTTCTTCAGGGGGACAGACCGTGAACGATCAATGGATCATCGCGCAGGGCTTCGATCCCAAAACGCTCAATGACAAGCAGCGGACGTTCCTGCAGGCGGCATGGGATGCCGAGCAGGCCCGCGTCAAGCCGCCGGCTGTGACGCCGCCGGCTGTGACGCCGCCGGTTCAGGCCGCCGCGACGCCGCCGGCTGATCCGATCGCCGACATTCGCGCGAGCGCGAGCACCGAGATCAATCGCATCGGCGCTGTGCGTCGGATCTGCGCGGCTGTTCCGGGGCTCTCAATGGAGGTTGACGACGCCGCCAACCCAGGCAAAAAGAAAACCGTCCTGATCGAGGCGCACGCGATCGCCGAGGGCTGGGGCGAGGAAAAGACGGAGCTTGCCGTCGTCCGCGCCGCCCGTCCCGTCGGCAATCACTCGCCGGCCGGCAGCAGCAATGCCGGCGACATGAACGCGGAGGCGATCGAGGCCTCGCTGTGCCTGCAGGCCGGCATCCCCGAGGCTCGCGTTGCCAAATGGTTCACTCCGCAAGTCATGAACCAAGCTGTCAGCGCTCCGCTCCGCGCCGCGTCCATCGTCACCGTCATGCACGAAACGATCCGCGCCGCAGGCTTGCACGCTCACCCAGGCAAGCCGACTGACGAGACGATTCGGATGGCGATTCGCGCGGACCGTTCCATCGCCGCGCGGCACCCGCAGCCCATTGCTGCTGCTGGCGGCTTCTCGGCAATTTCGCTCAGTGGGATCCTGTCGAACGTTGCCAACAAGGCGATGATCAACAGCTACGAAGCCGTCACCGTCGTCTGGCCGCAATTCTGCGCCGTTCGCTCGCACGGCGATTTCAAAGTCCACACTCGCTATCGGCTCGACAGTACCGGGGCCTTCCTCAAGGTTGGCGCGGATGGCGAGCTGAAGCACATCGGCTTGACCGATGCGAGCTACACCAACCAGCTCGACACGTTCGGCGCCATCATCAGCCTCACTCGCCAGATGCAGATCAATGACGACCTCGGTGCCTTTATGGAAATCCCGACGATCCTCGGGCGCATGGCCGCCGTCCGCGTCGAGGAAGGCGCCTTTGTGCTGCTGCTGTCGAATCCGTCGAGCTTCTTTCACGCCAACAACAAGAACCTCGTTGCCGGCGCCGGCGGCGCGATGACGGCGGCCAACGGCCTGGCCGCGATCACCTCGGCCGAGCAGAAATTCTCCGACCAGGTTGACTCCAACGGCAAGCCGGTTCTGCTCACGCCGGCGGTCATGCTCACCGGCACGGCAAATTACATCGCCGCGCGGAACATCTACGAAGGCCGCGTCAAGATCACCGGCGATAACGCGACGCAGGTTGCCGACAACGAGCATGCCGGCAAGTACGAGCCGGTGAAGTCGCCCTACGTCAACAACACCGCGATCAAGGATCAGGGCGGCGCGGCGATCACCGGCCAGAGCAGCACCAAATGGTGGCTGTTCGCCGATCCCAGCGTCCGCGCTGCGATTGCGGTCGCGTTCTTGAACGGCCAGCGGTTGCCGACGATCAACAGCGCTGACACCGAGTTCAGCACGCTCGGCATGCAATGGCGAGGCTATCTCGACGTCGGTTTCGGGATGGAAGACCCCGTCGCCGCGGTGCAGGTCAACGGCGCGTAAGCGTGAGACGTACTGGCTCAGCCTCGGCTTTTGGAACACACGGTTCTTCTTTTGGGGGATCTTTCTCATGATGGCTCAATTTCACCACGGCGATCCACTCAAGCGAGACTACACGCCCGGCTCGGCTGTGGCTGTCGGCGCCGTGGTCGTAACGAACGGAATTCCGGAAGTAGCGCACCTGGACATCGCGGCCAGCAAGATCGGGGCGCTTTCGCGTGGCGGCGGCGTGTACAAGATGACCGCCGACGGCGCGGTCAGCGCCAACGCGCGTGTGTACTGGGACGCCACGGCCAGCAAGGTCACGTTGACGGCGGCCGGCAACACGCACTTCGGCTATCTGACCGACGATTCGTCGGCCGCTGCCGATGGCGACTCGGTTTTCGTCTTTCATCAGCCGATTCCCGCCTCATTGGTGCCCGGCAGCATTGGAGCATCCACGGCAGCAGCCGGCAACGACACGACGAACGCCGGCGCGTTGCCGGCCGGAACAGCCGAGACGTATCCGACGACGGCCGCCGACGACACCAAGGGCGTCAAGATCGACGTCGCCGACAAGGTCACCGGCCGGCGCCTGTACATCGGCAACGGCGTCAGCAACAAGATCCTCAAGGTCTATGGTCCGACTGGTGCCGTGATCAACGGCGCGGCTGCCGACGCGGCATTCTCCAGCGAGAGCGGCAAGGGCGTCACGATCCAGTGCTTGTCCGCGGCGGCGAACACTTGGCTGGCGTGGTAAGCACGTGGATCTCGCGGACGCGGGTGCTCACCGAGAAGTGGAACGGGGCCGCACATGAGCAACATGCTGAGCAGCGGCCTGGCGTGGCTCAATGAGGTGATCGCCGAGCATGCTTCAGCAGCGGTGACGTTCCACCGCGGCGGCCAGAGCGTTGCCGTTGACGCCATCGTGCGCAAGCCGATCGCGCCGCCGATCACGACGGCCGGGCCGCCGATCAACCCGAACACGGCCGAACGTGATTTCAGCGTGTTGCTGTCGGACCTGGCGAGCGTGCTCGGCACGGCGATGCCGGCGACCGCGGATTACTTCACCGAGATTCTTGGCGGCCAGGTGCGCGTGTTCAAGGTGTCGTCGCCGATGATCGGCGGGCCGTGGTGGGAGTGGGCGACTGGCGATCGCGGGCCCAACGCCAGGATCACCATCCACGCGAAGCAGACGGCCGTGTTCACCGGGACCGGCAGTCTAGCGCTGAGGGCGCAGACCGTTGCTGGTAGCGGGGTGTAGACATGAGCGTCGGATCCGGAGTGCTGACGCTGGGCGGGATGGTTGGCGCTGGCTCCGGTATTCGGTGGGTGATCGGTCAAGGAGCGCTGACGCTGGGCGCAGTCCAGGCCGCCGGTGTTGGCACGCGAACCCCGCCGCCGCCGCCGCCGCCGCCAAAGATCCTGATCGTCCGCGACGCCCTGGTCGCAGACCTGAACGCAACAGTCCGGCCGCGATCGCCGACCGACTTCACCGCGCGAGCCGCTTACGCGCTGACCGACGTCGAGCTGCTGCAGGTGTCGGTGTTGCCAACGGATCTCACCGAGGAGCAAAACGCGGGGCAGGACACAGACACCGAGCACATGCAGCTCCACGTTGTGGTGCGCAAGAGAGTCGAGAACTGGAGCGTCACGGAGTGCGACGAACTGCTGGCGCTCGCGAAGTTCATCGGCGCCCGCTACAAGCTCAACACGGACATGAGCACGTTGAGCGCGGACCTCGCCGGCATCGGCCAAGTGGTGCTCGTCGAGAAGCAATGGTTCCCGCTCTACAACCGCTTTCTGATGGACACGACGGGCTACTTTCACAGCGAGTTGGTGCTGATTTTCCGCGAGTGGGTCGAAAGGCCAGAACCATGAACACGAGCGTGGGATTCACGATGGCTTTCGACGGCAAGCCGATCATGTCGGCCGCCGAGCAGGCGCAGCGAAAGATCCTCATCCAGTTCGGCGCGTACGTGCGTACCGTGGCTCGCCGCTCGATCAAGAAAGGCGGCCCACGGGACAAGTCGCCCGAAGGCGCGCCGCCCGTCGGCCACGGCAACCAGCTCTACGCCAACTTCATTGCGTTCGGCTACGAGCCGCATGAAGTCGCGATCGGCAGCCAGCTCCTGGGCGGCACGCTGGGCGACGTCGCCCCGGAGAAGATCGAGTACGGCGGCAAGGAAGCGATCGTCGTCGGCAAGGGGCGCATGCGGCGGCGGATCGTCGCGCAGTTCGGCCCGCGGCCGGCGATGCGGCTGGCGTTCGATGTCGCGGTGAAGAAGTTGCTGCCCAAGCTGATCGAGAACAGCATCGTGCCGTAATTCTGCGCCGTTCGCTCGCACTGCAACTAGGAGGCTATGTCATGGATCTCGGGGCCCAACTGACGATCAACCGCAACACCGGCGCGAACTGGGCGGCGCCGGCGTGGACGCGCGTTCGCGGCATCCAGGACGTGAAAATCAACATCCAGCCTGGGGGCATGGTGAAGTCGAGCGACCGCTCGGTCAACATCGATACCGAGATGCCGACGCGGTTCAAGGTCGAAATCGACGCGACCGGCTTCTGGAACGGCGGCGCGGGTCTGACGGCCATTCGCGACGCATTCCTCGCCGGTACGCCGATCGAGCTTTCCGTGCTGTACGGTGCGGCGGCGACGAGCAAGAAGGGCGTGCGTGCGTGGTGGGCGGTGACGCAGTTCCCGCTCGATTTTCCGCTCGGCGACAACCAGAAAATCTCGCTCAAGTTCCAACCGCACGCCGACTACGCCAACGAGCCGCTGTTTTACACCGACGCGACGGTCAGCGCTGGCGCGGCCGAGGCGATTACGACGAAGAAAGTCGGCAGCGCGGCGTGCGTGGCGATCGCAAACGGCACGCACATCACGAAGGCGATGGACATCAAGCTTGGTTTGCAGCCCGGGGCCCTGATCGACTCCAGTGATCGCGATTCGCTCTTCGCTGTCGTGAAGCCGACGCGGTTTAAGTTCGAGCCGGAGTTTTCGTTCTTGTGGCGCCCGGGCGACACGAACCTTGCGGCGCTGTATACGGCGGCGACGACGAACGCGGCAATCGAGTTGTTCATCCTGGACGGTCCATTTGCGACCGTGGGGAGCTGGGGTGTACACTCCGATTGGGCGGTCACCGGCTTCCCGGTCGACGCCAAGCTCAATGATGGGCAACTCGTGACCGTTAAGCTTGTGCCGTATGGCGACGGGGCGCAGGCGCCGGAGTTTCACACGATCGAAGCGTAAGCGGCGGGGACGGGAATCAGCGGCGGGCAGACAGCATCGGAGACAGTTCAAGGTCGGGGGACGACATGCAATTCGACAAACACTTCACAGACCGCAAGGGGCGGCGCTGGGATCTCGACCTCACGTGGTCCGACGTGCAGGCGCTCAAGCGCGAGGCCGACGTCGATGTCGAGGATCTTGTGCCAAAGCAAGGCGACACCAAAGGCGATAGCTTCCAGGCGTTTCACGATTTCGTGACCGACGGCTTTCGGCTGTTTCGCGCGCTCTGGGTGCTGTTCGAGCCGAAGTGCAAGACGCTTGGCGTCACGCAAGAGGACTTCGGCGCGGGTTTTGGCGGCGATACGTTCGAGGCCGCAGGCCTCGCGTTCACCCAGGCGCTCATCGATTTTTTCCCGAACCACCTCCGAAAAGCCCTGCTTCGGAAGGTGATGGAAAAGGGCAAGGCGGCGATGCAGATTGCGGGATCGAGGATGGGGAAGGAGATCGACAAAATCGACCTGGAGAAAGTGGTCAACGCGGAGATCGACGCGAGGATCGAATCAAACGAAGCCTTGAAGAAATCGTCTGGCGAACTGCCGGGGCCGCCGGCGTTGCCAACCCCGGGCCATACAGCCTGAGACGTTTGGCGTGGATGGCAAACGAAAAAGAGGAAATCGCCTGGGAACACACGAGCCGCTTGATGGCCGTCGTGTTCAACTCGAGCATCTGGGACTCATCGAAGACGCCGCCGCGGCAACCGCGTGATTTCAACCTGATGCGCCTGGCTGAGGACGCAACAAACGCAGCCGGGCCGGCTGTGGTCGAGGACGAATCGCGAAAGATCGTGGAGCAAAAGTGTGAGCAAGGCATCTATTGAAGCTGGTCGCGGGCATGTGACGCTCGAAACGCGCAACATGCTTCAAAAAGGACTGGATGAGGCGAAGGCGAGCTTCCAGGCATGGGGCAGCAGCATCATGGCGATCGGCGCCGGCGTTACCGCGGCCGGCCTGTTGATCGTAGGGCCGTTCCTTGCCGGTTTGAGCGTCTTCGCCGACATGGCCAGCGACATGCTCGACATGAGCCAGCGCACGGGCGTTGCCGTCGAGGCGCTGTCGGAGTTGACTTACGCGATCGGCCAGTCCGGAGGGTCGGCGGAGGACCTCGAAAAGGGCCTGCTCAAGATGCAGGTCCTTGTGACGGACGCATTCGCCGGCGTGCCGGCGGCGACCGAGAAGCTGGACCAAATCGGCGTTTCGCTCACCGACCTGCGGGGCTTGACCGATGACCAGAAATTCTCGGTGTTCGCGGACCGGCTCGCTGCAATTGAAGATCCGACACGCCGCGCTGCGATGGCTTTCGAAATTTTCGGCAAGAGCGGTACGAAGCTGCTGCCTCTGATGTCGGAAGGGGCCGCCGGCATCAAGGCGCTTCGCGAAGAGAATCAACGGCTCGGCTTGACCATGTCCACGGCCGACGCCCAGACCGGCGAGGCCATCGGCGATCAGATGAGCACGATCGCCGCCCAGGTCAAGATGATGTGGTTTCAACTGGGCGCGGCCATCGCGCCCGTCGCCAAGAAGGCCCTGGATGCCGTCAAGGAGATCCTCGCCTCGGTACACGCCTGGCTGCGGGAGAATCGCGAGCTGCTCGCCATGATTTTCCGGATCGGCTCGGCGCTGGTTGTTGCCGGATCGATCATCACGGGCGTCGGTGCGGCGATCTACGCGGCGTCATACGCGTTCGTGTTCTTGAGTGGGGTAATCAGCATAGTTGGCGGCGTCATCTCTACGTTTCTCTCGCTCGCGTCGGGCGGCTTCGGGCTGCTGACGGTCCTGTCCTGGGGCTGGGGATTGGCGACGTTCGCTGCGGGCATGGTCGCGACGGGTGCGCTGCTGGTGTACAAGGTTGGCCTGCTCGCGCTGATCGCGATATCGTGGGCGTACAACGCCGTGGCGGCGACTGTCGCGTTTTTGTGGGGCGTTCTGACGGGGGCGAGCGCCGTTGCGAGCGTCGCGACGTGGGGCTACACCGCGGCGCTGGTTGCTGCCTGGATCTGGGAGAATATTTGCTCGCTCGGCATCACGCTGCTTATCACCGCGCTGGGCGCGCTCGTGATCGCGATCGCGGCCGTCGTGCTCGTATTCGCCGGCTTCCTGCTCTTCGGTGCGGCCATTGTGCTGCTGCCCGCAGCGATCAGCGCACTCTCTAGCGCGTTTTCCAGCCTATTCTCCTCGATCGGTGACAGTTCGTGGTTCGCGAGCCTGTCCGATATGTTCGGCGCGATTGTCGACACGGCAATAACTGCCTGGGGCGGGATCAAGGCCGCGTTTGCGATCGGCGAATGGGCGCTGCTGTGGGACATCCTCAAGACGACGGTGATGCTCATGTGGGAGCACCTGAGCACGTACACACTCGGCGTCTTTTACTACTGGAAAGACACGCTCGTTGACGTCTTTGATGACGTGTGGCTGGCCGTGAAGTCCGGGTTTTTCACCGCCTGGGGAGAGATCCAATATCACGCGTTTCGTGGCATGGCGGCGATCGCGAATGCTGCGGCTGCAGTAGCTCCCACCGACGCCATGGCCGCCACCTTCCGTAACCAAGCTGCCTCGCTGCGCGAAGGAGCGGACAACGCGCGGGCCACGGCCGCAACGGACGTTCGCGGACTCGACGCCGAAGCAGGCGTGAGGCGGGACGCCGAACAAAGGGTTCGTGACGAACGCGACCTCGCCATTTTTGAAGGCAACGAGGCCCGCGTCGCCGAGCTGGAGGTCGAGCTGGGACGGCTGGCACACTGGGCCGAGGAAGAGCGATTGAGGCTGGACCTGGCTGCGGGCGCCGACGCAGCCACCGCGAGGGGCCAAGGCCAAGGAAGGACAGGTAGAGGAACCACGCATGTTGCCGGCTCATTCTCCGCAGCCGTTATCGCCGGGTTCATCGGCGCATCGATGGGCGCGGGCGAGACGCGCGGCGAGCGCGAGCAACGAGCAACGCGAGAACTCACTGAGCAGGTTCTCGAAATCTGGCGAGATCTACAACGTCGGCCAGGCTGGGCCATGGGGTAAAGTCGGAGGATAACGTCATGCCATCTATCATCATCGGCGGCGAAGAGATCCGCTGGGAAGAGCAGGTCGGTCAGGAGATCGGCGTGTCGTACAACGACCCGTCGTCGCGGCGCGAATGGCAATTCCGCGGCTCGCGCAATCGCGACAAGATCCTCCAGGCGGCCGGCGGCGTCGTGCCCGCGATCGACGTCTGCGCCGGCGTGCCGAGGTTCTTCGAGCGTTACGACCTGCGCGAGACGGCAACCCAAGTTTGGACGCTCAAGTCGGCGTGGCGCAAGAACCCAACCTACTGGGAGCTGTCGATCGACACGTCTGGCGGCACGGGCAAGATCCTGCAGTCATTCGCGACGCCGCGGGCCTACGAGTGCAGCGGTGCGGACCGGATATTCGGCAGCGATCCCCGGCAGTGGGTTGACACGGGGCTCGTGCCCGACTTCATGCGGGCGATCGGCGTCAACGGCAACAACATCGATGGCTGCGACCAGGTCATCCCGAAATTCGATTTCTCGATCAACTACAAGCTGAAGATGAGCACGCTGTCGGCCCTGTACCTGATGACGCTGTACGATCTGACCGGCCGAATCAACGACCGGGTTTATTCGTTGAATTGGAAAGGGCAGCAGCTCAGTTTTCACCCCGGCGATTTGCGGTTCATGGGCGCGCCGTGCAAGCTGACCAGTGACGACGACCTGGACATCACATACCGGTTCAGCGCGTCGAAGAGGATCGAGGTATTCAGCGCAAACTTCCTGTGGTTTGTAACGACGGGGTACGCCGAGGGGGAGCTGGTCGGCGCGATCGACGCCTCCGGCTACGAGACCGTGTACCGCTGCCTGGTCGGGCATACGGCCTTGCCGAACACCAAGCCGCCGAATTCGGAATTCTGGGAAACGGCGAACCTCACGATCGGG
>Ga0247727_10013263_pt1 | contig 13940 bp, 13 predicted proteins | sample WisWelCaveWW1625_FD_202498 | JGI IMG/M metagenome (GOLD analysis project Ga0247727, IMG submission 202498) | Biofilm microbial communities from Wishing Well Cave, Virginia, United States - WW16-25 | ecosystem: Environmental > Aquatic > Deep subsurface > Groundwater > Cave microbial mat | place... | reverse complement strand
CCATGTTTTTGTCGGAGGTGTAATAGCTGATGTAGAGATATTTTTTTGCGCGAGTTAGCGCCACATAAAACAGCCGCCTCGATTCTTCCTGTTCATCGCCATCGGTGGTGTAGCGCGTCACCAGGTTATCGGGCAGCGCGTAGCCACTGCCTCTTCCGCCCTTCTCCCAGGCATCTTTGGTGCATCCCATCAGGAAGACATAATCAAACTCCAATCCTTTCGATGAGTGCGCGGTGAGGAGGTTCACGCCATTTTCGGCATAGGAAATCTTGCTGATGGGCAATTCAATTTCGTCCTGCCGCATCATGCCGATTACTTCAACGAGTTTGCTGATGTTGATACGTGGATTTTTCGCGCTCTCACTTTTCACGAAATTGAAAAACGTAGTCAACTCCTGCATCAGCCACAATTTATCAGGCGCGTGCATGATGTATTTCAAGATGCCTCCCCGCGTCACGATTTTCTCAAGTAATTGCTGCACGGTGATATTTTTCGCTTCGCTAATCCAGTATTCCAAATCATCGCTCAGTTTTTTAAGAGTGCGGTAACTCTCGTCATCATTCTCGCCAAACAATTCATTCTTCATCCTCGCTGCCACCTGCCTGATTTCATCGCGCCAGGTGATGAGATAATTATCACGCTTTGATTGGCGGATCTCCAGCGCGATGCGCGCAATCACGAGGGGGTTGATGTTAAAAATGTCGAAGTGCAGGATGTCGAACAGCAGGTGCTCACCGCTTTTCGGGGATTTTGTTTCCGCATCAATGTATTGCAGAATTGTGATGACGTGGTTGACCAGCGTTGCGTTCAGCACGTTGGCTCTGCGCTTTAAATTCACCGACACGTTATTCGCTTCCAGGTAGCGCGCCAGGTCTTCAACCTGCTTATGCTTTCGGTAAATCACTGCGATGCTACCGGGATTCACGCCTTTTTCTTTCAGGGCGATAATCTCCTGCGCGATGTGAACCGTCTCATAATCAACGCTCGGGTATTCGCGGATTTCAGGCGGCAAATCGAAATCCGCATTCTCGCCTTTGGCGACTAAGTCTTTGCTCAAACCGGGAATGGCATTGATGAGCCGCTCGCGGTTGCGGTCAATCAGCGCTTTCGCCACATCCAGAATTTTTTGCGAGGAGCGGTAATTTTCTTTGATGAGGATAATCGCAGCGTTGTCTTGATGCTGCTCGCGAAACTGCATGATGTTCTGCACGTTCGCTCCCTGGAAGCGGAAGATGGATTGGTCATCATCCCCCACTACGAATACGTTTGGAGTTTCCCAATAGCCGATGAGTTGTTGCAAAATCTGATTCTGAATGCCGTTGGTGTCCTGGAATTCATCAACCAAAACATATTGATAGCGTTCCTGGTAATTCAAAAGCAGATCGTGATTTTTGTTAAATGCATCATGCATCCACAACAGCATATCGTCAAAGTCATAGCGTTTGAGCTTTGAGACGATAGCTATGTAATTGGTGAATTCCTTCGCTGCCGCTTTCAACTGCTCCATTCTTTCGGTTTCCTGTTTAATCGCAGAATGTTTCAAATCACCTTTCTGATAGCCTTTTGTCCGGTTGCTGGTTTTATAGCGGTATTGTTCGCGGTCGGCAAGCGATGCAACATATTCATCCGCTTTGGCGCAGATGTGCTCCGGAGACCATCCTTCATTTTTCATCAGCCGGAACAACTCCCTCATCCTTTTTCTTTCATAATAAGGATCGGCAGTTACCCGCTTGAGCAGATGGTCGAGCGGGAAGCTGTCAATCCTATCACGCAGAATCTCATTCACTTCCAAATCGGAAATCAATTCCAACTCGTGAATGCCGAACAAGTTGAGGTTATCCTGGATGATGTTGTTGCAAAACGCATGAAAGGTATTGATGGTGAGCCGGTATGCTTCCGGTCCGATGAATTGCAACAGGCGTTTTCGCATCGCAATGGCACCCGCGTCCGTGTAGGTGAGGCACAAAATATTTTCCGGGCGGGCATCCGTGTTTTGCAAAATGCAGCCAATGCGCGCGGCAAGGATTTGCGTTTTGCCCGTTCCGGGACCGGCAATTACCAGCACTGGACCCTCAATGGTCTCAACGGCTTTGCGCTGTTCAGGGTTAAGCTTGTCGAGCTCCTGCTTGAAGGATTCGCGGTAACGGGATGATTCCCGTGACGAAGAAGTAAGGGACTGGGAGAAAAGATCCATGATTTGAAGTTAGAACGAAAAGTAAAAAGGGACAAATGAAAACCAAGAACTCAAACTCTTTTCCGCATCTTATAACAAAAGAGCAAAAGTACTTTCCCCGACCACGATGTTAAAAAAATAGTCGTGGCTGATGAGCATTGACGTCAATAAGATTAAGCCCCAAACTCAGAGCCGTAAGTTAAACGGGATTAACTAATTTTATTCAAACTTTTACGCCATGCTGAAAGAGAACGACAAACTCACAGAAACCCTTATTCAAATCATTCAATCGTTGCCCGAAACGAAAAGGGAAAAGATTGCCCGCAACATCACGGGTAAGAGGCAAGTTAAATCAAAACCCAAAAGAAAAATCAGAGCTAAGAAAGAGAAGTTTAAGGAGTTTGGCGACTACCTTGACAGCTTAGGCAGCCGATTGCCCAAAGATTATAAGTTTGACAGGGAGGAGGCAAATGAAAGGTAAGGTTTTCATTGACAGCAACACTTTGATTTATGGAGCCTACGGCATTCCTGGGAAAAAAACAGAAGGCAAAAGAAATCATGGTGAACACGGAGGAAGAGCGGGTTATTTAAATTCAGGTTTTGAAAGAGTTTGCCAACGTCTGCCTCAAGAAAAAACTTCACAACACCGATAGCGAACTCATTGAAAACATCCGGCAATTCAAGAGCAACCTTTTCATTGCTGACATTACACCCGAAACGATTATTGAGGCAATTAACCTAAAGGCGGAAACAGGCTACTCCTTTTACGATTCCGTCATTATTGCCACTGCATTGGAGCAAGGCTGCGAAACCCTTTACAGCAAAGATTTACAGCACGGGCAAACAATTAAACGCAAATTGAAGATTGTGAACCCGTTTGTTTAAATTTTTCTCTCACTTCAAAACAGGGCGAAACTTTGGATATTTTAGAATTGACGAAACTCCAACGGAATCCGTAAGAATGACGGGAACAACGTTAAACTCTCCAGGTTCCTCCATAGTTTCCCCGAATAGAACAAACCCACTCAAAAATTGATAGTCAACCGTTTGAGTGGGTTTAGTTGTGGTGCGGGAGGGAATTGAACCCCCGACACATGGATTTTCAGTCCATTGCTCTACCGACTGAGCTACCGCACCGTTTTAAAAAACGGAAGGCAAAGCTAAAAAAAATATGACAGTCTGATTGGCAATGGAAATAATAATTCAGGGGAGCTGAAAAAAATCCAGCGAGAACAACTACATCTTTAAAAACCCGTACTTCAGGATGCAGTAAATGGCTCGAACGCCATCCTTCCAATTGATTTTTTTGCCTTCAGCATAAGTTCTTCCGTAGTAGGAAATGCCCACTTCATAGATGCGGACGTCAGGGATGCGGGCGATTTTTGCCGTCACTTCCGGTTCGAAACCGAAGCGGTTTTCTTCCAGCTTTATGTTTTTGATGATGTCGGCACGGAACATTTTATAGCAGGTTTCCATGTCGCTGAGGTTCAGGTTGGTGAACATGTTGCTGACAAACGTCAGGATATTGTTTCCGATGGAATGCCAGAAAAACAAAATCCGGTGCGCGTTGCCGCCCATGAAGCGCGAGCCATACACCACATCAGCCCTGCCGTCAATCATCGGCTTTAAAAGTATGTTGAACTCTTCAGGGTCGTATTCCAAATCCGCATCCTGCACGATTATCAAGTCACCGGAAGCCTGCTTGATGCCGGTGTGCAGCGCAGCTCCCTTGCCCTGGTTCACGCCATGCTCATGAAGACGAATATTGACTCCGGGGTTGTCGGCAATGAATTTTTTGACAATTTCCACGGTGGTGTCTTTCGAGCCGTCATCCACCACGATGATTTCTTTTTCGATATCGTGCAGCAGCTTCAGCTTCGACAAAGCTGCGAGCACCTGCGTCACCGTTTTCTTTTCGTTGTAAACGGGCACCAGTATGGAAATTTTTTGGAACTTCATTGGCTGTTCGACCAATACGCTATGGAGAAATGGGTTGTGCAAGATAAATTTATTTTTCGTCCGGTTTCAATACGCAATTTTTTTACGGTTTACAGATAAAAATGTTCAAGACATCCTCCGGGGAAACCCAATCAGGAAGGGAGTTTCAATTCGTAAGTTTTTCCGCGCTTTAATTTGAAGTAAGGCTGCCGGAGCCAGGGGTTGAGAAGCTTCAGTGTTTTGTAGTTGGTGCCGTTTTCAAGGGCAAATGCAGCAAGGTCGTCAATTTCTTGTTCCACGTTGATAGTTGTGCAGGGGATAGGCTCGTAGAGGTCATTCCTGTCAAGAAAGAAACCGTATTTTCTGGAGTTGCTTATAATTTCCTTGAGTGCGATGATGCGGAATACGTAGCGGGAGGTTTCATCATTCATGAAAAGGTCGTAGTAAGAGTTCACTTTTTGCTCGCGGAGGATTTTTCTCAGCCTGGTTTTGCCCATGTTGTAGGATGCGGCTGCAAGCGTCCAGCTTCCAAATTCTTTATGAGCGTTTTTCAGATACTTGCAGGCAGCCGCTGTGCTCAAATCAATGTGATAGCGCTCATCCACCATGTTATTCACTTCCAGCCCGAGCTCCTTGCCCGATGATTCAATGATTTGCCAGAATCCGACTGCATTGCTGCCCGATACAGCGTTTCTCAATCCGCTTTCAGCCAACGCCATGTATTTGAAATCTTCGGGAACTCCGTTTTCTTTCAAAATAGCTTCAATCACCGGGAAATATCTTGAGGCGAGCTTGAACAATTGCAGCGTGTTGGAATGCCAATAGGTGTTGACCAAAAGCTCTCTGTCCAGCCTTTCCTTAACGTCAAAACTGGAAAGCGGAATGGGTTCTCCGGCAAAAGAACCGCTGGATGGAATGTCAACGGCTTCAATCTTGGAGAAAACATTGTATGGCGCGGGAGCCGGTTGCGCTGTGTTTTGGCTGGCTCTGAAGATTATTGAAACGGAAATCATCAATGCGAGAAAGAGATATACGGGTATTGATGATTTGGCGAACATTCTAAGTTGGCTTGGGCTGCTTATATACGGGAACAGTGGAACAAGGTTCACCGTACATCAGGCTTTGCACAATGGGCTGCAGCTTGGCAGTGATTGCCATGTAAGCATCGGGCGGAAGGGGTTGGTCGCCACAGCCTTTTATCACCACCCTTGCCCCTTTGAATGGAGCCGCATCGAGCGCTTTAATTTTCTCTTTCAGCAGCTCGCTTTCCGCCTGATTTTTATTTCCAAAAAAAATCCGCTTTGCATGCGGCTCAAGAAAGGAGGTCGCCAGCATATAAGCCCACATGGGAATGATTGCATCGTTTGAACAATGAACAGCCGCCACTTTGCCATCGAATCCGCTCCAGTCAACATTTTTCAGCTCTTCGCGGAAGTGCTTTTCCATCAGCACCAGTTCCTTTACCAGAAATTGCTTCAAATCAAACTCTGCAATTTCTTCCTTAGGAAAAAAATCGGCAAGGTCAAGTGTGATAATGCCGCTTTGTTCAACGCGGTTTACTAAAGCGCTTTGTTCAGTCATGATTTCTCTTTGAGAAACAAAGTTAAGCCGAGGAACTTGCTTATCGAAAAGCGCGAGAAAGAGAATTCGGTAGTGTCTCAATTTGGCTTGCGCGCCAGAAGTTTCCCCTTTTAGGGGAAATACAAAGGGGTATTCAGTAGATAATTACAACACACGAACTTACCCCTCTGTGTCTTCCGCCTGAGGCGGAGAGAAGCCAACGCGCAATAAGCAAAAGTTTCAGAGTAATGCCTGACGAGAACTCTGCTTACTTCTCAATAAAACTGGTACCGGTTGTCCTTAATTACTGCAGACTTGCGGATGGCATCTGCAAGCGAGAACTCCACCATGGAAGAAGCAGTTTGATCCGATTCGCGTTTGATGGCTGTGAAATCCGTTGCCGGTGGGGGCGAGGTTTTTGAGGTGACCTTAATTACGAATACGCCATTTTCTCCGGTTAGCGGAGGCGCGGTTTCACCCTGGTTTATCGCCAATGCTTTCCCGACAACACCCATTTCCTGACCTATCCCCTCAATGAGATAATTTGCAAGCGACATGCCGCTTGCAGTTTGAACCGTTTTACCGGTGCTGCCGGCAATGGCATTGAGGTCTGTTTGCCCTTCCACTTTTTTCTTCAGCATTTCTGCTTTCTTTTCCTGCTTCACTTCCACTTCTATTTCGGTTTTGATATCAGCAAGGGGTGTGATGCCTTCATCACTCACTTTCGAAAGCAGCGCGACAATGTATTTATCTTCCAGTGGAAACACCTCAGACACCTGAATTTCAGGATCGCTGAAAGCCCATTTCACAATGTCGCCTGCCGGTTTGAGGTTTTGAATAGTGTGGTCATTTTTTCTGATTCCTTCAGCGGTGCCTTGCTTGAGTTCTTTTGCCGCGTCACGGAAAGCCTGAGCCGTTTGATAAGAAGACGAAAACTTGCTCGCTTCGGCAAACAGGGCGCGCTCTGTTTCCATGCTGGCGGTGATTTGCCTTCCGAGGAACGATACCTTTGCAGCTTCCTTTACAGGCTTTGCTTCGGTAATCTTTATGATGTGGAAGCCTCTCTTATTATCTTCATCAGAGCCTACCACGAACAAGTCGCCCTCGACATGCTTGAAAAACAATGCACGGTCAATGGTTGGATATTTGGTGCCGGGCTTAATCCATCCCCAGTCGCCAGCGGCAGCTTTTGTGACCTCGTCATTTGAATATTGCTGGACAAAGGCATCGAAGTCAGCGCCTTTTTCGGTAATCTCTTTAAGAAGCGAGTCGGCAAAAGCGCGTTTTTTGACAACACCCGCCTGGTCTTGCACTCCTGCAATGCTGATGAAAATATTCTTTGCCTTCACCGAATCGGGAATGAGCTTCCTGTCAGCGAGTTTGGCGTAAACCCAATAGCCTTCTTCAATGTAGGGACCAATAGTGGTGTTGGTGTCAATGGAAAAAAAAGTGTCCTTCACCGAGCTTTTCAAATCCTCCCGTGAATAATAAGCCGGGTCGTAAGACAATTGGGAATAACTTCTGAGGAAGGCTGAATCGTTAGGCGCATTTTTAAAATTTTCATAAAGCTCATCGAGCTTCGCTTTTATCCGCAACGTATCATCCTGAGTGGGTTTGATATCCCAGGTGACATATTCGATATTGCGCGTTTCTTCATCCTTCTTGTATTTTGCCTTGTGGGAATCGAGATAAGACTGCAACTCGCTTTCACTCACCGTCACGTCAGCATCGGGGATGTCGGCATAGGAAAGGTAAACGAAATCAAAATCAACCCTGGTTCCGGAGAGGGCATACCTTTCTCCGGCTTGCCAGGCGGGGGTGTACATGGCTTTTTTCACAAGGTTGTTGTACTTCGCCCTAATCCTGTCTTCCTTGATGTATTTTTCGAAAGCCAGCCAGCGCTGCCGTGTTTCTCCTGTTTCGTCATTGCCCAACTGCTGAAGAAAAAGAACCACCTGCCCCGGGTCATACTTGCCTGTTTTAGGGTCGGTGAATGATTGAATCACACCGGGATGAGGGTTGGGTCCCTGCACCATGTCATAAAGCTCATCGGAAGTCACCTTCACGCCCAGCTTGTCGTATTTCCGGCTCATGAGCGCATCGTTCACGTATTGGGTCCAGGTATTGTCGCGAAGCTGCCACATGGTTTCATCATTAATGTCAGTCGTGTTGTTGGAGAGCCTGTAGTTTTGAACGGACTCCTGAACTTTCTTTTCAAAATCCTGCCTGCTGATGCTGCTTCCGTTAATGGAACCGACCTCGTTTGAATTTCCCGTCAGAACCGAAGTGTCGGAGTTGATGGCATCCTGGAGCAGGAACGCAAAAATAGCTAACATGATCAGGGCGATGATAAACACCCCGAACTTGTTTCTCATCTTCATTATTACAGCCATGCAGTAATTATTTTTTGGTTGAGTGCAAAAGTAACTTCTTTAGCTTGGAATTAACAACGAGGGTGTTGGGTGTTGAGTGTTGGGTGTTGAGTGTTGAGTGACGCTTTGCTCTTTCGGATTTGCAATCCGAAAGGTGACTGTTGTTGGATTTTACACAACACGCAACACCCAACACTCACTTGGGCAGAAGCTTCAGCCGCACGGTTTCAATGCGCGTTTCGCTCACGTTCAAAATGCGGAATTTAAAGCTGCCGATGAAAATCTCCTCTCCCCTGGCGGGGATGTTTTCATAATCGGAAAGAATAAAGCCTGCCAGCGTTTTGTAATCGCCTTCGGGGATATTGAGCCGGTATTTCTCATTAAGGTAATCCAGCTCCAGCCTTCCTGAGAAGATGAACTCATCTTCAAAAACCTGTTTTTCCAGAAATTCTTCCGTATCATGCTCGTCTTTTATTTCACCGAAAATCTCTTCCAGCACGTCTTCCAGCGTCACGATGCCGGAGGTGCCGCCAAATTCATCCACCACCCAGCAGATGCTTTTGTGGTCTTTCATGAACAGGCTGAGGATGTCGCGGGCGAGCATGGTTTCGGGAATCACTTTGATGGGGAAAAGGATGCTGCGGATGCTCTCCGGTTTTTTCAGCAAATCAAAATGGTGCGCATAGCCGAGCAGGGTGTCAAGCGTGCCCTCGCAGATGATGATTCTTGAAAGGCGGGTGTCGTTGAATTTTTTCCGCAGCCCGTCAATCGTTTCATTGACGTCAATGGCTTCAATCTCGGTGCGCGGCACCATGCATTCCTTTGCCCGCACTTCGCGCAGGTACAAGGCTCTTTCAAAAATATCGGTGTTGATTTCCTCTTGTTTGCCCTTGCTGCTCACGAATTGCGTGATGAAATGCTCCAGGTCGGCATGGGAGAACACCAGCGGGTTGTCGCTGAAATTCGTTGCGGAAAAAAAACGGAGCAGCACGTGCGTCAGGGTGACGATGAGCCACATCAGCGGATACAGCAGGAAATAGAGCAGCAGCAGGGGAAAGGCGAACAGCTTCAGCGCATCATCGGGGTTGAGGCGGAACAGGGCTTTCGGGATGAATTCGCTTAAAATCAAAACGAGCAGGGTGGTGATGAGGGTTTGCAGCAGCATCACCGTGAATTCATTGTTGATGGCAGCGGGCAGATATAAAGAAAGGGACGGCTGCAGCAGCCGCGCCATCATAAGGCTGACGATGATGAGGGCGATGTTGTTGCCGATGAGCGTGGTGGCGAGAAAATTGGAAGGAGAGGAAGTGGGCAGGCTCAAGAACCTGCCCACGAGCGTGCCTTTCTTTTTCAGCAGCTCTAATTTCAGCTTGTTGGCTGATATGTAAGCGATTTCAATGCCTGAAAAAAAGGCTGCGAACAGCAGCGCGATGATGGCGATTTGGATTTCCATTCTTTAGCGAAGTTAAGTGTTGTGTGTTGTGTGTTGTGTGTTGGGTGTTGAGTCGGATGCTTTTATCCGTCACTGCCACCGTCAGATGGGAGCATCTTCCGGCATTTCAAATCACCGCTGCCACCGGGCGCAAATTCACCATCAAAAAAGAAATGGGCAAAACGGGGTGGCTGGTGGAGAGGGTGGAGTGAGAATTTGAAAATTTGAAGATTTATTTGAGAATGTGCTGATGTCAACGCCTCGCCTCGTGAAGACAAAAGTCTTCAACCCAATGATGCGCACAAGTCGGCTTGTGCTCAAGGCAGCGCGAAAGACTTGCGCGAACCGGGGGGAAGCTATCTCAAAATACCTTTTGCGGGTGTTGCGTGTTGGGTGCCGGGTGTTGTGTAAAATCCAAGAATTTCTGCTCTTTCTGATTTGCAATCTAAAAGGTGACTGTTGCATTGGATGAATATTTCTGCTCCGATTGCTTCGTTAATTGTTAACGGACGAATATTTCTGCTCCGATTGCTTCGTTAATTGTTAACGGACGAATATTCCTGCTCCGATTGCTCCGTTAATTGTTAACGGATGAATATTCCTGCTCCGATTGCTCCGTTAATTGTTAACGGATGAATATTCCTGCTCCGATTGCTCCGTTAATTGTTAACGGATGAATATTCCTGCTCCGATTGCTTCGTTAACTATTAACAGGCTTATCTATGCCCACAAAAAGGAATCATAGAAAATCAGAAGTCCTTATGAAGGTTTGTAGTTTTAATAAAAGGATACGAAGGTCAACTTTAACATAACCAGGCAGGTGTGCGGTGTCTAATAATTGCGAAAAAGAACGATATTTGGGAAGGGATGGAGGAAATAAAAAAAATCTGTTATCCCCGGATTTGGGATGTTATTGGGACCTTTTGGTTGATAAGGTTCTGTTAGAAATGAGTTATGTGCAGTGCCAATAAAAACTAACTGATGCCAACTTTAATTCTTAAAAGAGTTGACCAAACTGATGGCATGCTGCGGAAATGGAAGGTTTACTGCGACAAGGAGCTAATTGGACGGATTTCGCATGTTGAGGAAAGAACCTTTGAAATCGAAAAAGGAAAGCATAATATAAAAGTATCCATGTTTCCTCATTCGTCTAAGGAGTATGAAGTGGATTTGAAAGAAGATAATTCTTCAATTGAGCTCTATACAGGTTTCATCTATTCAAACATCATCGAAAGCTTATTTCCAGGGTCAATAAAAATTCTACCGAAAGATGAATTTTTCATGCTTTATAATAGAGAGCCGGAACTTCAATTTAAAAATCGAATTAAGCATAACTCCCTTATCGCATTTTCAGGATTATTAGCAAGCGCCTTTATTCTATATCTGCTTTTTCATGATAACTCAAACTTTGATAATAGGGGTCTGTGCTTTCTTCTTGCTTTGGGTATTGCGATAGGTGCTGTTCAGTTCATCAAAAAAGACTGGATAATGTCCAAAAGCTTTTTTCTAAATAAACCCTTATATGATGCAGCAGCCATCTTGTTTATTTTTTTACTCTATACAGACACGCTAACTTTTCAAATCATTGGTATTTTCATGGCTTTGGTTTTTTTAATGGAATGGATATTCCTGAGAAAAACCTATGGGATTTGAAACATAAATTGCAATAGGTAAACAGATGAACACATGAATGAAATCACAATATATCTGATTGGACTTGGCATCACTGCCTTAACCTGTTTTCTAATAGTTCTCTACTTTAAGCCTCACTTGAAAAAAATTCTATTAGAGCTAAATGGTGACAAAGAAAGACCTGCAAATTTTTGGGTGGCTTACACAACGATTATTTTAATGCTTGTGCCTCTCATATTTGCCACATGGATTGTGCCGAGAGACAATGATGTAAGTGTATTCTTTCAAATTCAGTAAACAACTTAAATGGGCTCTAATGGGACTTGTTGCGTCATTAGTAATTATCGGAATAATTATTATACGCTTTGTTCCCAGCGACACAGACACAAAAAACAAAAACGGCAGCTAACACCCGTTCAAAGAAAAGCGGGGGTGAATAGCGGGCATTGAAAATTATCATCCATGTGCAGTTAAAATAAAGAACATGGCAAAACTTAAAATCACAAGGACAAGCGAATGGCACAACCGAATGAGAGAAATTGGAATTTATCTGGATTGGCAAAAACTGGGAACGATTGCAAACGGTGAAACCAAGGAGTTCGACATTCCTGCGGGAAATCATAAACTAAAAGCAAAAATTGACTGGTGTGGGAGCAGGGAACTTATTTTATCTGTTTCCGACCATGAAACAAAGAATGTGACTCTTTCCGGATTTAAGCAGGGCTACTCACCGCTCTATTACATGACTATCGGACGAAATGATTACCTGGTAATTAAGGAAGGATGAAGTGAACAGGGTGCGTTAAAAATTTTCAGGAACCTGCCCATCCTTCACCTGCACGGTGCCGGAAATGTTTTTGATGGTGTATTCGGAAAAATCCTGCCTGGCTTCCAAGCCGGTGCCAAAGATGATTTCATCAGGCGTGGTGATTCGCACCGATTTGCCGGAATAAATCTTCTCATCCTTCCGCTTCCATATTAATTCTTCGGTGTTGAGCATTTCGCCCTTCACATTCACAATCACCACGTCATCGCGCGCCATCATCTCCTCTTTTTTGGTGTAATAGATTCCGTAGTTGGCGGTCATCGTGCTGCTGGTGTTGCGCTGTTCATCAAAAAAAATCAGCTTCAACCCCTTTGGAAATTCCATGTAAGGGTCCTGCGTTTGGTGGGTGGTGACTTCCGGAGAGATGATTTTTGCCTTCAGGTTTCCCTGCTCGCTGTATTGAATCTCCACGTCCTCGCCCTTTTCAAGGATGGATTCACTGTTGGAAGAAATCTGGTTGACTTTATCGAGGTCAGGAGCGCAGGACGATAGTAAGGCGCAAGATGCAAGGTGCAAGGCGCAAGCAAACCAAATTCCGTCTTGCACCTTGCATCTTGCACCTTGCATCTTGACAAAATCGCTAATCATACTTTGGCTTCATGAACCATCGGTCACTTCCGGCAGCATTCAGCGTGAACCCGATATAAGCCCGGAAGAATGTTTCGCTGAGCAAGCCATTGCTGGTTGTCCCGCTTTTGCCGGTGTCAAAAGAGAAATTCAGTTTGTACAGAACAGTTTTCACGGGGAGGATGCTGAATCCGAAAGTGAATCCGTATTCACTGATGCGCTGCTTGTCAACCTCCAGGTAGCCGTTATCATAATAAGCCCCCGCGCGATAAACCATGTTTTTAAAAATGTTCTTTGACGTAAAATCAGGGCGGAATTCCCCGCCTGCGCTGATTTCCATTGAATTCTTCAGCAGCGCTTCGCTGGAGAAAACCTCCGCATCCTTCCAAACCGAATATCTCGCATCCACTCCGGCTGACCATTTGCTGTCATTGCCGATAGTCATTCCGACACCCGCCTCGACCGGAACTTTGATGTTTTTATTACGCTCACTGTATTGATAAGCGGTATCCACTATTATACTTCCACCGGTGACCGATACAAACCGCGACCAGTCAATCGTTTCCTCTGAATTAACAAACACCGGGAAAGAACTGTATGCCCCAATCACCACGGAAAGGCTGTCGTTCATTTTTCTCCGGTATTGGATGCCGGGATTCAAAGCAAAATTGCTCAGCCGGGCGACCGAAACGATTTGCGTGTTGTAAAAACTTCTATCCTGGAAATCAACGATGTCGTTGCGGGTTAGATTTCCGAAGGCATAGACAAAATTCAGCCCGACAGAAAAAGTGTGTTTTGAAGTATCGCTGTTGGGTGTGCGCCATGCGGCTCCGGCATAAAGCCGGTAGGTTCTGCCGCTGCCATCATACAATCGGGTGGTTTCGCCAATGGTTGTGTCATTCCTTGTTTCTGAAAAGCTGTAATTCATTTTGCTGTAAGGAATGATGCCGAAGCTTGTTCCGAATTTGCTGCTTGCCGGAAATCCGAGTGAGAAATAATCAAGAAAGCCGTCACCGGTGCTGAATGATTTTTGTGTTTGCCCGTCAGTAATTCTCCGGGTGTTCAGGTTGAAGCCGGTTTCAAGCGTGGTAAGCCCGATGTTGGAGTAGGAGGCGGGATTGATGGGATTGATGTGCAGCGGGTCGCGGTATCCGGCTGAAAGTCTTCCCATGCCTTTGGATGCGGTGAAAGCCGAAGAGTATGGCTCGCCAATGCCAAAGCGGGAATAAGGGGCAATTTCCTGGGAATGGAGGAATGAAGCAATGAATAAAAGCGGAAGCAGAAGCCACCCCTTACAGGAGAGAAACATTATGCTGAAGAATTTTATTGAGTCCGATGAGCACCAAATTGGGGATTGCAAATATCTTACTTTTCAAAACAGTTTCAAACAATGGGGCATCACCGCCCGTGAGCAGCACGCGCAAGTTTTCATGCCTTGCG
>Ga0247727_10013262_pt1 | contig 13940 bp, 13 predicted proteins | sample WisWelCaveWW1625_FD_202498 | JGI IMG/M metagenome (GOLD analysis project Ga0247727, IMG submission 202498) | Biofilm microbial communities from Wishing Well Cave, Virginia, United States - WW16-25 | ecosystem: Environmental > Aquatic > Deep subsurface > Groundwater > Cave microbial mat | place... | reverse complement strand
ATAAAACCTGTCACAATACTCGTCGACAGTGCAGGTTTGCCTTCCCCTCTAATCGTTGGGATAAGAGCTATTAAAAATATTACTTGTCCTAATGTAAAAACCCAGTCTTGCCAAATCATAGTCCTTGACAACAATGATACAAAGATACAAAGTGAAAGACAATGAAAAATTTAGTTATTGTAGAATCGCCTACTAAGGCGAGAACTCTTTCTCAGTTTCTTGGAAAAGATTATCAGATTACTGCTTCAATGGGGCATGTAAGAGATTTGCCTCGCGGGGAGTTTGGCGTGGACGTAGAAAATAATTTTGAACCAAAATACGTAATCCCCAAGGAGAAAATTAAAAGCGTAAACATTTTGGCAAAATCTGCAGATGGTGTAGAAAATTTATGGTTAGCAACAGACCCAGATAGGGAAGGCGAGGCGATAGCCTGGAACTTGTTACAAGTGATAAGTGAGAAGGGGAAAGTGAAGAATCCGAAATACAGCCGGGTGGTTTTTCATGAAATTACCAAAGACGCGATTTTAGAAGCATTTGAACATCCGAGAAAAATTGATGACGATTTAGTTGAGGCTCAACAGGCAAGAAGAGTGCTTGATAGGATTGTGGGCTACAAGCTTTCGCCGCTTCTTTGGAAGAAGGTTAAAAGTGGACTTTCTGCCGGTCGGGTACAATCAGTCGCTTTAAGGTTGGTTGTTGACAGGGAGCGGGAAATTGAACTTTTTAAAAGTGAGGAGTATTGGGTAATTGAGGCCCTCCTCCATTCAAGAGCTACGGATGGGCAAGCGGAGTTTGTTGCGACTTTAGTCAAAATAGGCGAGAAAAAGGCGGAGGTCAAAAATAAAAAACAGGCAGATAAGGTTGTAGGTGATCTTGAAAAAGCGGATTGGGAAGTTTTAAAGATCTTGGCAAAAGATGCCAAGAAATATCCCAATCCTCCGTTTACGACTTCTACTTTGCAACAGTCGGCTGCTAACAGATTAGGCTTTACTCCCGGAAGAACAATGCGTATTGCTCAAGACCTTTATGAAAGGGGCCTCATAACTTATATGCGTACAGACTCGGTTAATTTATCACCCCAAGCAGTATCTATTACAAGATCTTATATCGAAAAGAATTACGGCAAAAATTATCTACCTGATGTTCCTCGTAAATACAAGGCCCGATCGCGCTTAGCACAGGAAGCTCATGAAGCGATTAGACCAACCAACATAGAGGTAACTAGTAGCCAGCTTCCAGCAGCTAGCACAGATGGGCAAAAACTTTATGATCTGATTTGGAGGAGAATGGTTGTTTGCCAGATGGCAGAAGCTGTTGTACGAGAAGAGGTTATAGAAGTTTCCGCCAAAGCAAGAGGCAGCTACGTACTTCGAGCTAATGGCCAAAATGTAAAGTTTGATGGTTGGTACAGGGTTTATGAAAAGCTACCAATCAAGGAACAGATTTTGCCAATAGTTAAAGAGGGAGAAAGCTTGGATCTTAACAAGATCAATCAAGAGCAAAAATTCACAGAGCCACCTTCTCGATTTACTGAGGCAACTTTAATCAAGGAACTGGAAAAAAACGATATTGGTAGGCCTTCAACTTATGCTCCAACTATTTCTACCTTGTACGATCGGGCTTATATCGAAAAGCTAGAAGGGAAAAAAATCGCGCCTACACCGATTGGCAAAACAGCCGTCGATTTTTTGGTCAAATATTTTCCAGATATAGTTGACAGCGCATTTACAGCAGAAATGGAAAACGATCTAGATTTAATTGCGCAAGGGGGGCGAGACCTGGAAAGTATTATGAGGAAGTTTTGGGAGCCATTTGATAAGCAGGTTCAGAAGGTAGCGGAGGAGGCTGAGAAGATGAAAGTGGAGGTAGAAGAAACAGACCAAATTTGCGAAAAATGCGGCAAACCTATGGTTATAAGATATGGAAGGTTCGGAAAATTTTTGGCATGTTCCGGATTTCCTGAGTGCAAGAATACAAAAACATTGGCAGAACCAACTGGATTGACTTGCCCAGAGGATGGTGGCAATATTGTTATGAAAAAAACTAAAAGAGGCAAAACTTTTTGGGGATGTGCAAATTGGCCAAATTGCAAATATGCCTCTTGGACTAAGCCCTCCTTCGCTAAAGCTACGGAGGGTGAACCCACAGAAATTAAAGCTGCTTAATTTTAAATCTGCCCCAGTAAATGGTAAGAAAGCTCCAAAGCAAAGTAATTTCAAAAAAACACGACGAGAAGGTAATGGTAGTTGCCAGAGCCAGTCTTTTTGAGAAGGACTTTTGGAGTGGGATTCAAACACAGGATCTTTCCAAATACTTAAAGCTCATTGTTAACAATCATAAATTTATGAGGAGAGGAGAGGCTGAGGAGGACCCAACATGGAAACAAATAATTCCCTATCTGGTTTTTGAAAACGACGGCAAGATTTTCGTTATGAGAAGAAAAAAGGATCATACAGACAAGCGACTTGCCAGTATGTATTCAATTGGAATCGGTGGTCATATAAATAAAGAGGATATTAGAAATATTAAAGGTGTTCGGGGCAACGGGCTTATTATGGAGTGGGCTAAACGGGAATTCGAGGAGGAAGTTGAATATTTGGGTAAATGCGAAACGGAGCTTTTGGGGATTCTTAATTACGATGGTAGGGATGTAGGATTAGTGCATATCGGTCTTGTGATTAAAGTTAAGGGGGAAAGTAACAATATTAAGATTAGGGATGAACATAAGGAAGGGAAGCTGATTGGGGTTCGGGAGGCTCGTAAATATTACAAAAAGATGGAAACATGGAGCCAAATTGTTTATGATTTCTTGATGACAAAAACAAACAAAGACAAAAAAACTTCGACTAACATATCCGGCGTTTTGCCCGATTGGCTGATCGAAAAGTATATAAAAGAAAGATATATTCAGATTTCACCTCTTGAGAAAAACTGGAAAGAACAAATCGATCAGGTTTCGATTGATTTTCATTTAGGGACAGATATTAAGCTTTTCCGTGGAGGGGCTTATCGATTTATTGATACAAGACGAGGTTTGCCTTCAGACGCGATGGAGGAAGTTAATTTAAATGAAGGCGATCCGTTTATCTTGGAACCGGGTGCTTTTGCAATTACCTCAACGCGCGAAGTTTTAAAACTGCCTCGAGATATATTAGGCAGACTCGAGGGGAAAAGTTCTTTAGCAAGACTCGGAATTTTAGTTCATTCTACGGCTGCGAGGTTTGACCCGGGATGGAATGGAGCGCCAGTTTTGGAACTTGGGAATTTGGGACCAAAGCCCGCAATTTTATATGCAGGAATGCCCATTTGCGCTTTTACTTTTGAAAAATTAGCGGCTTCTGTAAAGACGGGGTACGAAGGAAGCCGTTCCGATAGATATTCGGGTTCAAAAGTCGCCGTTGCCTCGAGGATTGAAAGACATTCTTCGACCCTTCGACCTTTCGAAAAGTCTCATGGTAAACAAGCTCAGGGCTCAGGACAAGTGGCAAAGAAAAATAGGATCCGTCGATGAGGGGAAAGCTAATTGTTTTTGAGGGGGCGGATGGAACAGGTAAAACGACTCAAGCAAGACTCTTTTTTAAATATCTTCAAAAAAAGAAAATTCCAGTTAGTTTAACTTCGTTTCCAAGATACGATAAAGAGTGGGGAAAGTTAGTCAGAAACTATCTGGACGGAGAATTCGGAAACCTGAACAAGGTCGATCCCCGTTTAGCCTCTGTGCTTTATGCAGGCGATAGACTCTGTGCAAAGGACGAAATTGAAAAGTGGCTCGCAAAAGGAAAAGTTGTTGTATGTGACCGGTATGCTGCTTCGAACATTGCACATCAGGCTGCGAAGTTTAAGAGTCAAAGTGAAAAGTCAAAGTTCGTAAAGTGGCTTGAGGATTTGGAATATAAGGAAAATAAAATTCCAAAGCCGGATTTAGTCGTGCTTTTGACAATTCCGGGATACGTCGCGCAAAAGTTTATGGCAAAAAGGATTAAGGATATTCACGAGCAGAATGCAGAGTATCAATTGGAGGTTGCGAGGGTTTTTGAAGGTTACGCAAGGGGAAAGAAAAATTGGATTTTGGTTCCAAATATAGAGAGAAATAAGTTAAAACCGATAGATCAGGTTCATAAGGAGATAGTTGAAGTTTTAAAAAAGAGAGGAGTTCTTTAAGAGGATAGTCGTGAGTGAATCTTATACAAGGACTGTTCTTGTCTAGCTGTGAATAATCTGTTTTCCGAAAAATTTACCAAGGAAGAAGCGTGGTTTATTGAGCCGTTTTTTACAAACTTAGATAAAAACGTTTTTGCCGCCAAATATTTACCCAGCGAGGTTTTAGGGGCTTTAGCTTCTCGTTATAGCAGGTCAACAAAAGGAGTCCGCAGACTTTTTTATGGCGAGTACATAAAGCCAATTCTGGAGCCAAAGCTTGAGGGAGCATCTAAGGGTGAAATTCGAGAAGCGGATTTGATGAAAAAAGAGCTGGTTTTGTTTGTTGATTATTTGCACCAGCATGGAGGATGGGAGAAAGTTGTTAACAGCAGAAGGGCTCGGGATTTTTTTGCAAAATGGTTGGCAGCATATGGCGATGACTCAATTGCCCAGATGGCAGGTGCTCACGTTTTTTTTGAAAATATTTCAAATGTTGCAACTAAGGTTTTAGAGGATTTTCGAATCGGTTTTGCGCCTCTTGAAAAATCAACTCGTTATGTGATGTTTGATCAAAAAATGAATCAACGATATTTGTATTATCTTGAACCAGATATTTTGAAATCAAAATTTAGAGCAGAGTACATAAAGCTTATGAATATGCTCTTTGATAGTTACACCGAGTCGATTGGTCCTCTTTCGAAGGGGTTTAAGAAACAGTTCCCACAAGAGCTGGATCAAACTGATCGGGCTTACGCTGAAACAATTAAGGCTAAAACCTGTGACGTTTTAAGAGCATATTTGCCTGCAGCGACTTTAACCAATGTAGGGTTTTTTGGGGTTGGACAATCGTTCGAATATGTAATAACAAAATGTTTAGCGAGTCCGCTTTTTGAGCTTAGGGATTTAGCAAAATTAGCCCAAAAAGAACTTTTGAAAGTGATTCCGTCGTTGGTTGGTCGGGCAACGAGTCCAAGGGGAAAAATTTATCAAAGGTATGTTTCGGGGACAGAAAAAAAACTAGAGAGATTAGCCCAAAAGTTTTCACTAAACCAAAGCGAGGACCGTCCTCGTCAAAGCGGGGTTGAGCTTGCTGAATGGGACGATGATGCTGAGGATAAGATTGTTGCTAGTCTTTTGTATAAATATTCTACCTTGCCGTATTCTGAAATTAAAAAAAGAGTTTTGAGTCTTTCTACTAGCCAGAAATTAAAAGTTATCAAAGAGGTTGTATCAAAGCGTAAAGTTCGGCAGCACAGGTTGGTTCGGGCTTTTGAAAATACTTACTATAAATTCGATATTATTGCCAACCTTGGGGCATACCGTGATCTCCATCGTCATCGAATGATGACTCAGGAAAGACAAAGATTTACAACGGAGTTAGGTTACGATATACCGCCAGAACTCTATGGCAAACTAAAAAAGCAATACGCCAGAGCTGCAGAACAAATTGATAATTTTTACAAAAAGCTTAGGGTAAATTATCCTGATCAAGCTCAATACGTTGTCATGATGGGCAATCGAACCCGATGGTATCAATGGCAAAACTTAAGAGAGCTTGGATGGGAAGCGGAACTTAGAACCGGGCCACAAGGGCATCCGGATTACCGAAAAGTTGAGCATTTAAAGGTTGAAGCAGTTAAAAAAATTCACCCGTCTTTAATTGAGGCTTTGAGATTTGTTGATTTTGGGGAATACGATTTGGCTCGACGGGAAAGCGAAAAGAAAATTGATAAGAAACTTGGATTGACTAAATCGGGTTGATTTTTGCATAGCTTCGTGCTATATTTTCCGAAATTACACACGCTCAAGGCAAACTCCTTCGTCCCTCACCGTTTGTGAGGGGGAACTCTTGGGCGGCGGAATCGGAAAGACTACTTTCTGATTGAAAAGGAGATGAGTATATCAGCAGTTCGCTTTGGCACGCTTTGCTATGCCAAGAGCGCTCCTCTGATATAATTCTCAACCAACAGTAATTATATAGAATAGGGAAGGTTGAAAATTATGCAAGTTCCATCAATGCAAGCACTACTTGAGGCGGGGGTCCATTTCGGACATCAAGTTCGTAGGTGGAATCCGAAAATGCAAAAGTTTATTTTTACGGCAAGAGGTGGTGTTCACGTTATTGACCTTGCCCAAACTGTTGCAAAACTTGAAGAGGCTTGTGATTTTGTTAACAAAATAGGAGAAAATGGCGGAGCAGTTATTTTTCTGGCTTCTAAAAAACAAGCACGGAGCATTGTTTTAGAACAAGCAAAAAGAGCAGAGGCTAAATTTATCACAGAAAGATGGATTGGGGGTTTATTAACAAACTGGGAGCAGACAAGCAGAAATATCAAGAAGCTTAAAGAACTTAAAGAAAAAAAGGCCTCAGGAGAATTTAGCGATAAAACAAAAAAGGAAAATCTTTTAATTGAGAGAGAGATTGCAAAGCTAGAGCGATTTTATGGCGGAGTTGAAGATTTGGAGAAACTCCCTGATGCTATTTTTGTTGTTGATGTTAGGAAGGAAGAGAATGCTTGTAGGGAGGCGAAGAAAAAAGATATTCCAGTTGTTGCAATTTGTGACACTAATGCAAATACATCGCTTGTAGACTGGCCGATTCCGGGAAACGACGATGCAATTAAAGCAATTGAGATTGTGGTGAAGTCAATTGCAGATGCCTACAAAGAAGGAAGAGAAAAATTTGCAAAAAAATCTCCAAAAGAAAAGGTAGAAAGGGTATGAAAATTTCGGTTACCGACATCAAAAAATTAAGGAAAAAAACTGGTGCTGGAATTGCTGACAGCCGCAAAGCACTCGAAGAGGCAAAAGGCGATTTTGCCAAAGCCGAGGAATTTGTAAGGAGTTGGGGTGCAAAAATTGCCGACAAAAAGAAGGACCGAGCTGTTGGCGCGGGACTGATTGAGACCTACATTCATTCAGGAGGAAAAGTCGGAGCGATGGTTGAGGTCAACTGTGAAACTGATTTCGTGGCAAGAACCGATGAATTTAAAACTTTGGCCCATGAAGTAGCTATGCAGGTTGCCGCCATGGACCCAAAAGATACTGAAGAGCTTTTAGTTCAGGATTATATTAGGGATTCATCAAAAAAGATCAATGATTTGGTTGGGGAATCAATTGCTAAAGTTGGCGAAAACATACAAGTTAAAAGATTTATGAGATTTGAGTTAGGGGAGAAATGATGACACAGGAAACAGATTTGGCAGCCAGACACCAGACGCTTAAGAGCAGTCTCAGGGATATCGAATACCATTATCAGCAGGTAAGGTTGGCGCAATACCGAGTGGAATTTCCCGGAGATTTCCAAATCGCTGAAGAGGTCCTAAAGTCTGAGGAGAAACAGCCTGGAGCGTTAATGATTTGGAAGCCTAGTGAGCTTCTTGAGAACTTTTGGGATAGACGACAAGATTCGCTCGGTAGAGTTTTTTTTGAGAACTACGTGGTAAACGAAACCAATAGAGATATTATTTGCGACATCATAGATGAGTTGAGAAACGAAAAAACGGGTACGATGGTTTGTTCATCAAACAATGCTTGAAGAAGTCAAAAAGCGAATGCAGGTGGCAGTTGACCACTTAAAAGAAGAACTTGCTCAAATTAGAACGGGAAGGGCAACTCCAAATTTAATTTCGGAAATTGCGGTTGAAGCTTACAATAGCAAAATGATGGTTAAGGAGCTTGCGCAAATTTCGGCTCCTGAGCCGACTGTGCTTTTAGTTTCTCCTTGGGACAAATCAATAATTACTAACATTGTCGGCGGGATCTCTAAAGCTAATATCGGATTAAATCCGGTAGTTGACGGAGATTTAATTAGAATTGTTGTGCCGGCGTTAACCGTTGAAAGGCGAGAGCAGTTTATTAAACAAATGCATGCACTTGTTGAGAAATATCGGGTAGAAGTAAGACAAATTCGTCATGAGTTTATTGAAAAATTAAGAGAACAAAAAAAGTCAAGCGAAATTGGCGAGGATGAGGAGAAAAGGCAGAAAGCAGAAATTCAAAAAACTCACGACCAATACATAGAATCAATAGAAGTTGCAGGGAAATCAAAAGAAGAACAGCTAAGAGAAGTCTAAGAATTCACAATGACCAAATTCCAATTCCCAAAAAATGATAAATTTGGAGTTTGGCACTTGGAGCTTGGAGTTTGATTAAAGATGGCGATTTTAGTTTTTATTGTAATTCTTTCTGTTCTAGTGATGCTTCACGAGTTGGGGCACTTTTTGGCGGCCAAACGAGCGGGGATTGGGGTTGAGGAATTTGGTTTTGGCTTGCCGCCACGGCTTTGGGGTAAAAAAATCGGTGAGACAATTTACTCTATTAATTGGTTGCCTTTTGGGGGATTCGTGCGATTAGTAGGAGAAGATCCTACAGATGCAAAGCGACAAGACAAAAATAGTTTTTATGTTAAATCTTTAGGACAAAGAACGTTGGTTGTTGTTGCAGGAGTGTTTGCTAATTTGGTTTTGGCTGTTTTAATTTTTTACATCGTAATTTTTGCGTTAGGTTTTAAAGTTAGCTTGCCGCTTTTGGTTGAACATAAATTTAAGTTTGTAAATGAAACTAGACAGGTCTTGGTATCTGATGTAACGGGTGGGTCGGTTGCTGAATTGGCCGGTCTAAGAATAGGAGATTCGATAGTTGAGGCGGATAATCAAAATATTGCAGAGACTGCTGATTTGCAAAAAGTTGTTAGAGCCAGCGAAGGCAAAGAGATTTCTTTGGTTTTGGAAAATCCAGTTAACAATAAAACAAGAAGCGTTAAAGTTGTCCCTGTCTACAGTGAAGAATTAAAAGTGCCTGCATTGGGAGTTGGTCTTGGGGAGTTGGTAGTTTTGAATTACGAGACTTTTTCTCAAAAAATCTTTTCCGGATTTATTCACAGCTATAATACTATTGATTATTCTCTCAGGGTTTTTGGCGCACTAATTGGTTTTGCTGTTCGCGAAGGAGATATTACGCCGGTTTCTGAGGGGGTTTCTGGACCTGTTGGAATAGCGGCGATTACTTCGCAGGCGGTTGCTTTGGGGCCAATATCGGTTTTGCAATTGGTCGGGCTTTTGTCTTTGAATTTAGCATTTATTAATATTTTGCCGATTCCAGCTTTAGACGGTGGCAGGTTCTTCTTTATTTTAATTGAGGTAATTACTAGAAAGAGGGTTTATCCTGCGGTTGAAAAATGGGTGCACTCGATTGGCTTTGCACTCTTAATCGCTTTGACGATTTTGATAACTTACAATGATATTTTGAAACTTGTTAGACCCTAAGACTTGTAAAATTTCTAATTCTCATATAAAATTTTAATCAAAGCTATGAAAGGGTATCCCGCCCTGGAGCTGGAAGCGACGAGCTATCCCGTTGGCAACGTAAACGCCAGAAATTAAGAAGTAAATAAGGTGGTACCACGAAGTTTGCACCTTCGTCCTTATGTTAAGTGCATAGGAGGAGGTGTTTTTTAATGGCCACAATTGACGATTTTCAAAAACTAGACGTTAGAGTCGGAAAGATCGAAAGAGTCGAGGACTTTCCTGATGCAAGAAAACCTTCATATAAGTTGACGATAAATTTTGGTGATGAGGTTGGTGTGAAGCACTCATCAGCTCAACTTGTGGATCTCTACAAAAAGGAAGAGTTAAAAGGTAAACTGATTTTAGGAGTTTTGAATCTTGAACCAAGACAAATTGGACCTTTTGTGTCGGAGATACTTACGTTAGGAGTCCCGGATGAAGATCACAAGTGCATTTTGATTGTTCCAGACAAGAAAACATTTTTAGGATCGAAATTATATTGAAATGAAATATAGTCAACTTTTTGCCAAAACCTTAAGGCAGGCGCCGAAGGATGAAACTTCTACAAACGCGAAGCTTTTGATAAGGGGGGGATTTGTTTCCAAGGAACTTGCAGGAATCTACAATTTTTTGCCCTTAGGACTTCGGGTTCTTAATAAAATCTCAAACATTGTTCGCGAGGAAATGAACTCTGCCGGCGGGCAGGAGATCTTGCTTTCGGCACTTCAAAATAAAGAAAGTTGGCAAAAGACCGGAAGGTGGGAGGAGTTTGACGCACTTTTTAAGGTTAAAAGCAGATACGACTTCGATTATGCTTTGGGTCCAACTCATGAGGAAGTGCTGGTTCCTATTGCCAAGCAGTTTGTAAGCTCTTACCGTGATTTGCCATTTTACCTTTATCAGATACAGGTTAAGTTTCGGGATGAACCGCGAGCGAAAGCTGGACTTTTAAGAGGCCGGGAATTTTTGATGAAAGATCTCTATTCATTCCATGAGAATGAGAAAGATTTAGGGGATTACTACGATATCATGAAGAAAGCGTATGCAAAAGTTTTTGCACGATGCGGACTTGACGCTATAGAAACAGAGGCTTCCGGCGGCACTTTTTCGGAGTTTTCGCATGAGTATCAAGTTATCTGTGAAAGTGGTGAGGACGAGATTATTTATTGCCCAGGAGGCGATTTCGCCCAAAATACGGAAATTTCCAAAGTTCCCGAAGGAAAGCAATGCGATCTAGGTCATGGGCCCCTAAAAAAGGTTAAGACGATTGAGGTCGGAAATATTTTTCCGCTTAAGGACAACTTTTCCAAATCACTAGGGCTTACTTTTAAAGATAAATCCGGTAAGGAAAAATACGTTTTGATGGGCTGCTATGGTATCGGAATTTCAAGGCTAATGGGGACGATTGTAGAGGTTTACAACGACAAGGCTGGGATTATTTGGCCAAAGTCGGTCAGTCCATTTGATGTGCACTTGCTAACAATTAACGATCAACAATTAACAATTAACCAGGGGAAAGATATTTACAATAAGTTACAAAAGACTGGAATCGACGTACTTTGGGACGATAGAGAAGATGTTAGTGCCGGAGAAAAGTTTGCGGATGCGGACTTAATCGGAATTCCGGTAAGATTGGTTGTTTCTAAAAAAGTTGGGAAGGGTAGGGTCGAATTTAAAGAACGTGGAAAACAAAAGACTGAAAACTTGACAATAGAGCAAGCAATCTCCAGAATCTCCTAATCAATATATCATGAAAGGGGAAATTGACTTAACGGGATCTTTTGCTGAGGAGTTAATTCCCGAGGAAGTTATTTCCGATATTGCTCCTGTATCTGCCCTTGAGTGGTCAACTGCAAGTAGAATTCTCGTTCTACCTGATGATGTGAGAGGTTTAAGGATTCTTGATGTTGGGGCTGGGGGATCAGATGTTACCGCAACACTTTTGGAAATGGGAGCAGATGCTTATGCCATCGACCCTATCTATAGAAGTAAGGCATTACTAAAAGGTGAGGTGAGGAAGGAAAATAGATTGGCTGGTCAGGAATTTGATCATAATTCTGATTGGAGGAGATACCATCGGGAGTCTACAGACGCTTTGGATAGATGCGTAACCTCGATGAAGAGCTATCCTGACCGATATCGGACAGCTACTGCTGATTCGCTGCCTTTTCCGGATAACTACTTTAATATAGTTTTTTCAGTTCGCTGCGTTTCTCTTTATTTGGATATGAACTCTAATACTCTAAGTTCTGCCGTTAACGAATCTCTGAGAGTTACTAAAGAAGGCGGTTTTATACAGCTATTTCCTTGGGACTGCAACTCACACCGGCTTCCATCTGACAATGATAGGATGGCACTGATCCTTCAAATCGTTGACGCTAATCGTTTACGAAATCAATTGAGACTTATTAACGATTTAAACTCAAGAGGCGATGTGGAATTTTCAATTATCGAAGCTTCTCCTGGATCAGAATTCCTAAAAAGTCTTCTAATTCACAAAAAGCCTACTTAAGTTTCCATCTTTTTGGCTTTCGAAAGTAAACAACTTTGGTTTTAATACCCCTCCCCACGCCTTTTAACTCGTCTTCGGAGAACTCTTATATCCGTAGGAATGGAAGCTTCGGCTTCCCTGAATTCATTGAGGAGGGTTTGAGGATTGGGAGTTGGAGAGGATCCATTGCCATTTGGGTAAAAAGAAAGATCGACAGCTCTGTGTCGATGTGCGACTCCCGATGAAACTCTGTTAGCAAGCTCTTTATATCTTTCTGCCATCTAAAAAAGGGCAGTAGGTGTTTAACTAAACTTTAAGCTCGAATTTCTTTATTGTCAATGAGGTGATTTGTCATTCGACTACAAGTTTTTGTCCTGCTATAATTTGAACTTAAAACATTAAAGGTTTATGCAATACGCAGTCAATCGAGGGGAAAAAGGAAAAATCGAGGTTAAGGTTGACTTAACCAAGTCAGAATTCGTAAAGACTTACGATCAAGTGCTTCTAGAGCATGGAAAGGAATCCAGCATTTCTGGATTCCGGCCTGGTAAGGCTCCAGCTAGCGTTGTGGAGCAGCATCTTGGTTTAAATAAACTTCTCAATGAAACTGCTAGTTTTTTGGTGTCTAAGAATTTGGGGGAAATTTTTAAGAAAGAAGAGTTAGTCCCAATAGATTCACCAAAAATTGCTGTAGATACTTTGGTTAAAGATTCACCGTTTTCATTTACTGCCACATTTACCCAAAAGCCAAAAGTTAAACTTGGGGAGTGGAAAAAAATAAAAGTTAAAAAACTTAAGCCGAAAGAGGTTACAGATGAGGATGTAAATCAGTCAATTCAGAATATTTTCGAAGCGTGGGTTAAAAACTCCAAACTCCAAACTCCAAACTCCAAAGTTGCAGATGAAGAGTCGGAGAGTGAAAGCGAGAAGGACAAGAAGTTTATTTATGATGCGCAAGGGAACAAAGTTTTTTTTGAAGACAAACAAAAGCCCTCCTCTATTAAAGCTTCGGAGGATAAACCAGATGATGAGTTTGCCAAAAAGGTAGGAGCAAGAGATCTTTCACATCTTAAAGAGATTGTAAAAAAAGACTTGGAATCCTTAGTGAACAACCAGGTGGAATTGAAATTTGAGGAGGAACTATTTGACGAAATGGGCAAGATTGGAGAGGTCGAAATCCCGGATGTTCTTATCGAAGATGAATTAAACAGAATTCTCATGCGACTAAATTCTCAATTGGAGCAAGATGGTAAAAAACTGGAAGATTATTTAAAGGAGGAAAATACAACAGCCGGTGAATTGAAAAATAAGTGGAGAGAGCAGGCGACAAAGAACGTTAAGACGACTTTGTTTTTGGATGAAATCGGTAAAGTAGAAAAGGTTTTGGTCAACAAGGAAGAGGTGGAAGGGGCAATGAAGAATCTTACTTCTGGAAGTTTAACGAACGAGCAGAAGGAAAATCTGGAAAGATACGTTGTGGTTTCAATTTTCCAAGCCAAAACTTTGGATTTGGTAAAGAAAGCCGTAACAAGTTCTAAATCTGAAACTAATCAAGCTCAGGCAAATGCAAATACCTAGCACTTTTTTGTGTGTTAAAATTAAATGTTTAGATTTTCAAAACTAGCCAAATTCCCTCCTTCGCCAAGGTTCCGGAGGGTAAAAGAGAGGATGTGTTTATGAATTGGCAAAAACTATTGTTACCCACGTATCGCCGGATTTTGACGGAATTCCGGCTATTTGGCTTCTAAAAAAATTCCATCCGGAATTTAAAAACGCTAAGCTGGCATTTGTGCCGGCTGGTTCTTCGTATAATAATCAGCCTGCGGATTCAGACCCAAACATTGTGCATGTTGATACAGGTGGAGGGAAATTTGACCATCACTCTACTGCCGATTTTACTTGTGCGGCTATGCTCGTTTATGAATATCTAGTTAAGGAAGGGTATATCTCCGAAGAGGACAAAGCTCTACCCCGAATGATGCGGGTAATAGTAGAACTTGATCATGGGTGGGATAACTATC
>Ga0247727_10013261_pt1 | contig 13941 bp, 10 predicted proteins | sample WisWelCaveWW1625_FD_202498 | JGI IMG/M metagenome (GOLD analysis project Ga0247727, IMG submission 202498) | Biofilm microbial communities from Wishing Well Cave, Virginia, United States - WW16-25 | ecosystem: Environmental > Aquatic > Deep subsurface > Groundwater > Cave microbial mat | place... | reverse complement strand
CGCGAAAACCGCAAACGGCGGCTCCGAAGAGTTCGCTTCACAAATCACCAACACGGCTCAGCAGAGGTCGGAGAGTCCGATGCACGAGGCAACGTCCTCATGAGCGATATTTCAGCAGCCTGCTAGCGGTAGCCCCAGGGGATGCGCGGCCGCAAGAATCAGAAGCGAATGACCCGGGCCGAGGATCGATACGTCCCGAATCGCAGCTCAAGGAGGTAGACACCTCGCGGGACGCGCGATCCGTGATTGTTCCTGCCATCCCACTCCACCGTGTGCTCGCCGTCAACCATCCCGGAGAGCGTTGTCCCGAACACTGAGCGGCCAGCCAAGTCGTAGATGGCGAGATCGAGCGGCTGCACCCCACCTTCAAAGGTAGCCGAGATTCGGAACCGGATCCGCGAGAGATCTACGGAGGGGTTCGGGTACACCTGGAGAAGCGCCAGCGGTTGAGGTGCGATGCCGTTATCTGCCCAGGGCACGCCGACCGGTGAGGCGGGATCGAAGGTGAGGTCCTGGGGCGGCAACCCCGTGTTCAGCGGTGCCACAGTGAGTTGCGATCCGCTCGCGCCGTCGAAGACCCTGACACCCGGATCGCTCGGCGTCCGGTCACAGAGCCAAAGCTCGCCGCGGTCGTTGATCTCGATATCGGCAATGGAGAAACCGGTCGTAGCGAACGGCGTGCCCGTGACCGTGCCATTGGCTCGATTGTATGAACGCAGGAGGGTGTTGAACGATGCGTCGCTGACCACGACGAATCCACGCCCGCCATCGAGAGGAGCGACATCGTTGATGTCGCCGGCGAGTGTTGCTTCGGAGATCTCCACGGCCGCGATCGTCAGCGTCCCAGGATCAATCCGCACAAGCCCACCGTCCAGCACGCCGAAGCTGCCCGCGCAGCCAACGACGAGGTCGCCAGCCGGGTCAGCGAGGAGCTCGGTAAGGGGATTTTGGAACGGCAGAAGAATGCCCTGAAGGCCGGGCGACACCGCGTCGGCGTCGATGATAGTGTCCGTGACGGGGTTGATGACGATGATCTGACTCGAGTCCGTCGGCGTGAAAAAGTTGTTGCGGTCAAGCCGTTGGATGGTGACGAAGAGCCGACCGTTACGGAGGGCCAGCCTGTCCATCTCAGGGATTCCGTCGGCGTCGGCGAACGGCGCGAGGGAGATCGTGCCGGTGTGGCCGCCGGTCTGGGGGTTCACGATCCAGAGATCCGGCGAATCGTAGCGAGCCACGTAGGCTTTCGTCGGCGAGACAAGCTCCATGTCGTGTGGATTCGAGCCGTTGCCGACGCTGAACTGCAGGACGGTGGCGAAGTTGTTTGCCGGGTCGAGGATCTGGATATTGTCGAAGCCGAAGCGATTGACGACGTAGAGGTACCCGTCGAAGTACCGGAGCACGGCGTCGGAGGCGACTGTGGCGAGGTTACTCGACACGATCCGTGGCGGTCCGAACTGGATATCTGCGATCGTGCCGGAGGAAAAATCTGTGGTGTAAACGAAGGCCCGGGTTTCAGTGGCCTGCGTCGGCGAGGACCAGGCGACGGCGCTCGCTACAAGGGCGAGGAGTCTGAGCGTCCGCCGGACGAGTGTCGAGCGAGTCGAGTGATTCATCTTGGCTGCTCCTTTCGGTCGTGTTGCAGGCGGAGCCCGACATAGAGCGTCCGCCCAGGGAGAGGGTAACCGGCAAAGTCTTCTACGCGCCGGTCCGTGACGTTTCGAACTTCGCCGAACCACTCAGCCCCCGCGTGCCACGGCGTTAGTCCGAACCCGACGTCGTGGAGTGTCCGAGAGGAAATGGGGCTGAGGTTGGCGCGGTCGAGGAAGTTGGAAGAGATGGAATGGAACTCGTACGACGACCGCCAATGAAGCTGAGTGAGCAAGAGCTGAAGTGACGATTCGTCGCGCGGCCGGCCAGGAAGCTCCCTGCCCCTCCAATACGCCACGTCACCTTCGTCGCGGGTCCACTGTCGGGTCCAGCTGAGGTCTGCCGACAGTCCGGTCGACCACGCTGCCCGGCAACTGAGCTCAATGCCAGTCAGCCGGGCCGCGGAGATGTTCTGCGCGACCGAGGAGCGCTGAGAGTTCTGGATGAAGATAAGGAGATCCGTGGCGTCCGATCGATAGCCAGAGAGTTGTCCTTCGATCCAGGACGGACGAACCAGGGAACGCCCAGGTTCAAGGATCGTGGACACAACGAACCCGGCGTCGCGCGTCTCGACCAGCTCGGGCATCGCGCGCGGGTTTCCGTAGATGCCGCCCCGATTGCCGAAGAGCTCCTCGAGCGTTGGCATTCGAGCCAGCCGTGCAAATGAAGCTTTGAACGCCAGGGCATTCGTAAGATCAACGCGAGCCCTGGCGTTCCAGCTCAATTGAGTGACCGTCCGAGTGACACCCGGCACCGGTAACGCTCCCGGATAGGGCGGCCCGCCCGGAAACGCATCATCCGTCACGTCGCGATGGACGGCCCCGACCACGGCGAGATGCCCGCCGCAAAGCGACCAACGGTCCTCGGCTCCCAGAGCAAGGATGCGACGCGCAGAAGACGGGAGGGACCGCGGTGCTGACAGATTGATGCTGGGGCGATAGCGCTCGTCCCGGCCATCTCCGCTGAGAAGGAGCGTCTGGTGCAAGGGCAGGCGCACCGCTCCTACCAGCTGCGCCCCAAGGCGGCGCGTCCGATCGTCGTTGTCCTGGCGCAAACCCGTGAGTTCGCCCGCGGCGTCGCTGAACCGATCCCGCTGGCGTACGGCATAGAAGCGTAGAGAGGGGGCATCTGGGTCGATTTGTGCTGTTGACGATCCGCCATTGGCCCATCTCACTCGGAAGTTCGTGATGTCTCGCTGCGTGCGAAGGTGGGCCTTTATCGCTGGGTTCGCTCCCTTCCCGGGCGTCCCCTGGAGCTTCCCGAGATGGTCGTGCGTGAGATCGAGAACAATGGGCCCGAGCCTCTGCCCGGCCTTCGCCGTCAGTGCGATCGATTCAAGCCGGTTGTTCTCTCGGGTTCGGACACTGTCATCGGCGGCGTTGAACGGCGTGGCGTTGTCATCGAGATACGGGAAGTCGCCGCTGCTCTGGAGGTGCTGCGCCGCGACAAAGACGTTGCTCCGCCCCCGGCGCCAGCTGGCAGCACCGTCGGCCAGTTCCGTGCCGAACGTGCCGTGGCCAGCCGAGCCGCGCGCCCAAGTGCCGGCAGCCGTTCGGCTGACCAAATTGATGACTCCGCCTCCAGCGGACTTGAATGCCACCGGTGCGCTGCCTCGGTACACCTCAATGCGGTTGAGCGCCGCAATGGGGAGATCAGCCAGGTTCACGACACCGTACTCGGCAGAATTGAGCGGCACACCGTCGAGATAGACGGCGACCTGGCCCGACGAGGATCCACGGATCGAGACGCTGCTGAACGATCCAACCCCTCCGAACTGACGCACGTGGACCCCGACGGCACTCGTGAGGATGTCGCTGACCATCCGCATCTGCCCACGGGAGCTGGAGACGTCGTACGCGCGTGCGAAGCCCGGCCGAAGCCGGAGTGCTGGATCATTTGCGGGGCGAACGGCGGAGACTTCGATCGGTGGGATGGTGGCGACGACGTTTGTGTCCGCCGTTGAGGCGACGAACGGAACAGGGGCAGCAGCCGTCGGGCAGACAGCCCCGAAGCTAAACGCGCCGAAGATGAGGGTGGCGATGGCCCACGGCCATCTCGGAATGCCCATCGCAGGTCTCCCGCCTCGCGATCAAGCCGACCACGTGGCTCGGCGTGGAGACAGGAAACCGAAGAAGGGCCACAACGAAAGCGCCCTCCCGGGGTCCTTGAGGAGGGCGACAAACGAACCCTGCCCCTCTCCGCGGAGAGTCACGGGAACTGATTCGGGCAGGTCTCCTGACTGATGGCTCTGTCGCCGCTCCCGCCTTCCCGATCTTTCGATCAGTGGCTTTGTGGGAGTTACGGCTCGCCAATCACAGTGACGCGATCGTGGGGGATTCGCACCCCCTTCCCTTTTCACCCCTTCCGGGGCACCTGAATCTCTGTGCTGCGCACGGTAGCCGCGAGGCGGCTCTCTGTCAAGCTCTGAAAATAATCCTCAGAGTCGGTCAAACGGCGACAAGATCACGCCCCCGCAATGAGCGAGATCGGGACGTCGAGGGCGACGGGCGGTGGTCATCGTCGCACCTGCTCGGGCCGAGAATCAGGACCGGACCTCACGTCGAGGATCGTCCGATCGTGGCCGCGCCTCGTTCACCCTCAGCGCGCGCCCCCGAAGCACCTTTCCATTCAGGCCTGCGATCGCTGACCCGGCGTCGTCCGGATCCGCCATTTCGACGAACGCGAAACCCCGGAGCTCTCCGGTGACCCTCTCCCGGATGAGAGCAACGGACTCAACCGCTCCGAATCGTTCAAAGGCCGCCCGAAGGTCGTCTTCACTGACGTCGGAAGGCAGACCGCCTACGAAGATTTTCACTGAAGCCTCCACCCGATGTCGGATCGAATGCACGAAACGCCATCCCTTCGCGCGACAGGCCGCCACACGAGCGCAATCACCGCCAGTCTCTCCCCCTCGGCGCGGGGCGCCAAGATGGCGAGCAGTCCGGTGCGTCCACTTTACCTCATCCCCTGAACCGGTCTGAGGGTGGCAGGTCAATCTCATTCTCCAGCCAGCTCGAATTCGGAAAGCAGCCAGCATCGTCGAGGAATCGATTGCTCGTCAGAATCGCGTGAGTCGTTGAATACGTCATATCGAGAAGGTCTGATCGCGCTGAGCCCGTCGAGAAATGTCCAAGTGCGCTGCCTGCGGCACAAGGTGTTTCGTCGGACGTGGTTCTGCGATAACTACTGATATCACTCCCGTGCTCCTCCGCGCAGATTCACCGACTACTCAGTGATGATCCGGTTGGTGTGGGCTGTGTGATAGGCGTCGGGGACTATCACCACTTCGTGAATTGTCAGGCAGGCGTGGCATCGCGCCACCGGAAATGCATGCGTGACTTGGATCTTCCTACCTGGCGCACCCTGCTCTACCGGCCACTCGATATCCGTAATGAGAATCACGGCGGAACACCCTGCCTTCATACACTTCACGGTCTACCTCCAATTTCAAATCCATTTCCAAGCTCCCCGCCCCAGGTGCAAGGCGGGCGGAGGTAGGGCGCGGATCAACGACCGCCGCACACCCGACATGCTCGCACGGTCCCTGCTTCTCGCCGCGCGGCTTTCCAGAGCGCCTCCGCGATCAGCGAGTCGGGGACGACGAGGGTGAGGGGTGGGTGGGCGGAACGGGGCACGAGTACCCCATCACCGTTGTAGCTCGGTTAGCTTCGCCTGCAGAGCCTTCCTTGTCTCCGTATTCGCGATTTGCCAGTCGGCTTTCTCCATGACTCGAAGGAGCTGAATGATCAACCTCTGTCGACGCCCCAAGATTTCAAGACGCTTTACGAGATCGTCCGGCGTAGGCACTCAGTTCCTCCCCTTGAGGTCGGGCCGGTTGAGAAACGGAACGTGATTCCACTCATCCGGCCAGGCTCGGTAAACTTGCCATCCGTTCGCCACGGCGGATGCGATCCTGTTTTGTCGGCCCTACGGTGCGCCCCCCTACCTCACACTCAGGGGAATGCGTGAACCGATTCTTCTCCGTCCCCGAAGCATCATTCTTCGTAGTCCGCGAGTGGCTTCCAGACGCCCGGCTTGTCCTTGTCGCAGTTTGCCTTTGTCGAAGTGCACACCTCGCATTCGGTCACCGGATGAACTTCCCAGGGAGTCCCGCGGCCCTGCGAGCCGCCGAGATGCATGGTGTCGAGCATCAGCCATCCGGTCATCCGCACGTAGGCGTTCTTCTTGGCCAGGCTCTTGAGCTTGGCGATGTCCCAACCCTCGGGGCGGAATCGTGGCGTGATCTCGGCGACGACCGACTCGGTCTTCAGGTCGGACTTGGAACCGACGAGATTGAGGTGGAAGTCATTGTTCGCTCCACCCGTCAGGTAACAGTTGCAGGACTCGGGAGTCTTGGTTACGGCGGCGTAGATGAGATAGCCGGTTAGCCGAACCGGGGCCCCGTCGCCCCACTCCTCGAGTTCCGAGCGCTCGGACCACTCGCTCTTGGAGGGATACTCCCACGTGAGGACCTCACTGACCGTCCATTCCTCGAACTCCGAGGGTTCGTCCGTCCGGTTTTTCATCTGATTGAGATCGCCATCCCCGCCACAGCCCGAGGAATCGCACTTGCTGAGGGAGGAGACGCACGGCGGACGGGCGACCGCCGAACCTGACGTGAAGAGCACCCCCAGGCACGCCAGCAACAGAGCGACGGTGTAGTGGATCCGGCCAGGGCAACGACGACGTTTCATTGGGTGCTCACCTTGTTGACGTAGAGCGTTGGTTGACTGCGTAAGTTGCATGGGATCTCCTTTGATGTTGAGTCTGGATGATGTCGGGCACCCATCGCGAGTGTTCGAGGACAAATGGACCAAACGCCGAAGCTCCTCACTTGCGCAACCGTGACTTGCCGGTATCCCCCTCAGAACGGCGGCCCGGGAGGGAAAGTGCCAATCGACGAGCACGACGTGCGAGCGCCGCCGTTCCGGTAACGAGCGCTCGCGCGACGGCGTTGGAGGCGACGATGATGGAGGCGGCGGCGGCGAGGAAGAGGACGATCAACGCCACGCCACCGGCTCGGACTAGCCAAGTTGCGAGTTGGGCCTTGTCGGCATCCAGCGCCTGCTCGACTGCGCCGGGCAGCTGGAGTGCAAGGCGCGCGTACTGAACCCCGAGAACGATGAGGCCGAAGATGAGAACAGCCAGTAAGAGAGCGGCCGTGCTGAGGATTGCCCGTAACAGCTTCTGCCCGTGGAGGTAGGCTTCGGCCAGAACGATGATGACGTGGCCGACAAACAGTGCGATCAACAGTGACCAGCCGACACGGAGGGCTTCGGGTACACCCAAGATCCAAGCACCGGTGATCAGGAGACCCGTGCAAATGTAGAGAACGGCCAGCCAGCGGCGCGCGATGGCCGACCAAAAGCCGTCCGGAACGGCGATCTCGACAAGTCCCCAGAGAGCCGTACCGAGACTTGTCAGCACGCGGGCACCTGGGTGGAACCTCCGAGCCCGGTTTTCAGTCAGGCCTTCGAACATTTGGCCCAAGACACGGACGGCACGCCCGGCGTTCCGCAGCGTCGATTGGGGATTGGGTTCCCGGGCCGTTGCATAGGCGTCGCGAAAAATGGCCAAGAGCTCAGCGTCGGCCTGACACTTCTCAAGGATCATTTTCATATATCCCGGCGTTGCCGGATCGGTAATTCCCCGGTTGATTCTCTCGCGGGCGGCCTCTAGGTCCTGCGCCTGGACGCTCACCGCATCAGCCGCGGCATTCTGCCGTTGTTTCCCCTTCTCTCTCCCGGGTTTACCTGCGATGAAGGTTTCCCAGACGAGCGCCGCGAATTGACGGCACGCCTCGGTCGCAAATTCTTCCTTGAGAATCGCGATCTGTGCTTCGTCGACGAGCGCCTTACAATCGTCGCCGACGGGGACAAGGGAGGTGATGAGCTGCTCTGCAGCGTCGAGTCGGCCCCAGAGCCGATCGTTCTTGCGCCAACGCAAATCGAGAAACGCGCCGAAGTTCATGAACGCGGTTCCGGCAAGCTTCTCGGGGGTCGCGGATGACGGCGCTGTCTTCGCCTGACGCGCCTGAGGATTGCGATCTGGATTCTGGAGAGCTTCCAGGTGGCGTCGCCGTTTCTCTGCGGAGTCGCGGTCGACCAGGTTTACGGCATCGTCAGGACTGATGCGAATCACGTCAACAACGTCGGCTTCGCCGAGGGTCGGTGAGCAGTAAGTGAGCGGGAACAACAGCAGGTCGAAGACTTCGAACTTGTCATAACACTGGCGCAAACGGCCGAGGGCTGTGTCCGCCGTCACGGCGGTCACTGGCGGCAGCGCTTCGTCGGCGAGCTTTCTCGCGTGTCGGAAGCTTGTCGATAGTTCGTTCTGCAGCACGGTCGCGACTTCTGCGAGAAGCTGGCTGAGGGGAACGGGGGCTGGGGGTGGGTCGCTCGGCAGGCTGTTCGGTGGACGACGCCCGGCGCCCGTGCGTTTCAGCAGCATGAGATCCGCCGCTTCCTCGCGCGCCTTCTGAGAAGTGGGAGTGACCAGCGCCCTCAAGTCTTCGCCGAAAAGATGCGTCCGTGCCAGATCCAGGAGGAGTGGACTTTCATTCGAGGACAACCGCCGCAATGCATCAGTGAGAATCGTCTCGGCGGCGTCGAGCTTGTCCCACGCCGCCATAAGTCCGGGGCGCTCGGGTTCGGGAAGGGGGTCGACTGCGCCAACCTGATTCACCCCCGAGTCGCTGCCGAGCATGCGGTTCAACTTCTGGAGGACAAACCGCAGGCGACGGAGTCGGTAGCTTACGTCAAAGTCGATGAGAAACGCGTTCTCAGTTCGCAGGTCGCCCCGTGCAAGGCGCGTGAAGATCTGAACTCGCCAGGATCGCACGAGCAGGCGAATCCCCAGGAACTCATCGCTGTGTTCGGCGAAGCCCGCGACTCGCGTAACGAGTTCGGCAATGTCATCGGTGGTAGCACTGACCTTCAGGCTGTGGTAACCGCCGTAGGCGGGGCCGTACCGCTTGAGGCTGTCGCTAAGGTCTTGCTTCGCCCATACAGCCCCGCTGATCGGGATGAATGTCTCGATCTTGCCGAGCCGATTCGCTTCTTCAATCACCCGGATGACGTCGTCGGTCACTCCGTGTAACCGATCAATCGTCCGGTTCCGGTCGAGAATCCGTTGGAGATCCTCGCGGATTGTCTCGTATCGCGGGAGGCGGGTGAGCGCCGCGGCCGCGTTGTCGAGAAATGTCACCTTCTCACTTGTGCTCCGGTCACTCAGTCGCTCAGGGCTCGGGTCGATGAACACGAGCTTGCGGTCGACCGGGACGCGCGCGCGTCTCGTGGCAATCGCGTCGATAGCGTATCCGAAGGGCTTGTTGTCGAGGTAGCCGCCGTCGGCGAACGGGCGGCTCCAGAAATAATCCTCGATGTCAGGCGGACGCTGGGGCGCCGTGGCGTCCTGAGGTCGCTCAGACTGTTCCTCACCCAGAATGGATTGCACACTCGCCTCGGGTAGGTAGGCGCGATAGAACTGGCTCCAGCTGAGATCAGGAACGATGGGATGGTCTTTCAAGTGAGGTCGGTTGCGAATCGCCGATACGGAATCAGCCAGGCGAATCGGTTCGAAGGCGACGGGGAAGGCTGATGTCGCCCGCGCCACGAAGGCAAGGAACGGATTATTCTCGGGCCGAAAGTCGTTGCGCGATTGGGGTGGCACCGGGGAATCCGGGCCGAGCTTGTCGCGCTTCCGATTACGATAGCGGAAGTGGAATTGCGCGCGGTGTTGTCTTTCATTTACCGGCAACTGGGGGCCGGTGACCTTCCCGGGAAGAGTTATTGAAATGGGCCGCCCATGCAGGTCGGTCGCGGTCACGAAGAGATCCAATTCTTCGACATAGGGAGACGGGGGAATGGCTTTCCGCGACTCCGGCGGACCATCCATTGCCTCAAAGGCGCCGAACAATTCGCGGTACATCCGTCGGCCGTTGAGGAGCGATTCGGGATGACTCGTTCGATAGCGATCGACCGATGGAACCTTGATGGACCGCCGATCGTTGATCAACACCTCGGCGTCAGCCTCGGTGAACCAGAGGTTCTTGAGATCGTCGAGCGGCTGGTTGTTGGCAAGCGCTTTGGCGAGGAAGACGGCGTTGATGCCACCCGCAGACGTTCCGGAAAGAACGTCGACGACGAATCGCGTCGCGATCGGACCGGCGTCAGTTTCCACTGTCTGTTTTGCCAGAAGCCTGAGTCGGCCTTGAAGCATTCGGCCGATTTTCCGGTACACGCGCGACGAGCTCGTGAGTGCCCCGTCTGGGAACAGGGGCGTGTTGCTGTTGTCGGTTCGGTCTGCTGCCGTGGACTGCACGAGCCGATACAGCTCCTCGGTGACGCCGTTAATGTAGATGGCCAATGACACGCCGCCGTACATGACGACGGCGAGTCGCACTTCGCGAACCGGACCCGCGACCTGTAGGAGCGGGGGCGCCGGATCCGAGGCTGCGGGTGCTGAGCTGTTTTCGCTCATCGTTTCGGGCTCGACCAGATCGGTTTGGAGATGAAGACGGCGTAGGTATCACCGGTTTCATTGTCAAATCCCAGGTCTCCCCAGAACCCAATGATCAGTGGCGTGAGCGGCAGCGTTCCACTGGTCGAGCTTGTACTGTCTGCATCATCGAGAACAAAGCGGACTCGCGGCCGGACACGAAACGTACGTGAATCTTTCCACGACCGCGAGAAAATCTCATGGCCGGTCATGACCTCGGATTGGCCAACGAGAAGGTCAGTCATGAGTTCAGACCGGTCCGTGAACGTAGCGCGGAATGAAGGACCGGCGAAGACATAGCTGCTGGCATCCTCGATGGTGGTTCCTGATTTGTCGTCCTGAGCGTCGAAAACAAAGCCCGTATTGAGAGTGAGGAAGACAGACAGCGGAGATGTGTTCACTTCTCTCCCTGCTTGCCAAAGGCGAAAGCGGAAGCTCAGATCGGCGAGAATCGACCGCCGGACGTCAGCCGCCATCGCTGCCTCGTCCCCAGTAGTTGAGGTCGTATCGTTTCCGCTGGACGAAGCTGTGTCGGTCGGGGATCCGACCGCGATCAGCCGGCCGAAATTGGCGAGGCCAAACTTGAGATCGATCGAGACCTGGCTCTTCCGTTGAATCTCCGCCGAGAGAGTGATGAGCGGCTCGTTCCCCGCCGTGTTTGTCAGAGCGGTCGTTGCGTCGGTCGGGATCGTATTGAAGCTCGATTGGCTGAAGGAATACCCGAGAGAAAGACCGACGCGGTTTTCGGCGTCCGCGGCCGTGGTCGCTTTGGCCTGAACGGCAACGACAAGGAGATGGAAGCCGACGAGGAGTACGGGCAGCAGCCGACACGACACGTCCCGATTGGCTCGCCAAGCATGCTCTAGATTTCGATCACTCATGAAGGGCCTCCCCGAGGATGAAGGATGAGCGGCCGAGCAAGGCAGAGAATGGGTGTGCGGTGAAGTCGGCGAATCCAGGCGCTACGCCAATCGCTTTGCCTCGTAGACGACACCAGCCGGGAAACACTGCCGCTCCTCTAGGTCTTTCCAACACGGCTTCATTAGTTTGCGAATACTGAATAGCGGAGACGCGAGCGCGGATATGGCGCCTACAAGAGGTCCCGCAGTTGCACCAAGGACGGTGCCGATGGCGAGCATCGAGCCGACAGCGGTCGTGACCTTTTCGTACCTAGCATCGTTCAACGCTTCGGCGTACTTGCTGATCATTCCGTTGAAATCACGGCCCGCCCGTTTGATGCTCGCATCATCGCCCTCCTCAAGCAGTTCTCGGACAGTTGCGCGCTGCCAGTTGCGGAGGGCGGTCAAGCTGGCCTGGAAGGTGGGCTTGTTGCGAAGGCGCAAGATATCCTCGAACGAAACCGATTCCGCGGGTGTCGGAATCTGGTTCATCAGGACCTCGAGAGTCACCCGTTCCTCCATGTGACCCTTCAATTCTGCCGTAGAGTCTTCGTACGATTCGCGCGTGCCGTACACCGGTATTGCCGTGACAGAGATTGCACCTTCCGGCAGAGCTCTTGCAACTGCCGCCTCGGTTTGCTCCTTCAGCTGAAGCCGGGTGAGGTACGGCGGATCCTTCACGAGCTTCCGAGCGACGGCTTCCTGCTGCCCTGGCGCCGGCTTGCCGGCCTCACGTCGCCAATCGGCAAATTCGTCCGGATCCCATGCCACCTTTTTCGCTGCGCCTTCAGTCTCTAGGAATTGTACCTCTGCATCAAGCCGATCGATTTCTTCTCGGGACACGCCGCCAAAGGCCCGCGTCGGAATGGGCACCACGATGCGATCGAACAGAATGAGCGCTTGGCGGAAGAGGCTTGTGCGATGGTCGTAAATGGAAAAGGTTGCCCAGTACTCGTCTCTCACGGCTCATGCTCCGTGAGTCTTGAACTCAGAAGAGCGGTCCATCTTCTCATCCGAGAACTCCTCCCCCTGCGCGGCAGGCAGCGAGGACCTGCCCGCAACTGCGGCGAACGGACCTCATGCAAAGGTCGGCGGAGTTGGGAAGTGCGTGTCTAGCTGAGTCTTGGCATCCCGCGTGGGGATGTTGACAAAAAAGATGCCGCGGTCATCGGCTAGCAAAGTCAACAGGTCCACGACACCGATCTGTGTCCGATCGATTACGAACGCCGTTCGATCCCCGAAGGACCGATCAATCCCTTCATTCATGATGTCGTTCGTGAAGCCGGGGCTCGGATTGTGGGCATTGTTCCGCCCGGAAAGCGTTCCCCCTATCAGGGAGTGGATAATTTCGTGGGCTAGGGTCTCCCCGTAAAGTCGGCCCAGCACCTCGATGGCCTTACTCTTTTCAACCGAACTCGTCATCCCGGCAGCTGCGATCGCACGGACTACTTCCAAGGTAACATCATCCACGTCCCGGACTGCGCCCGCTACGATGGGATCATCGAAGGTACCGACAAATACCTGGATTCCTTCATCGAAATGGGTCGGTCCGACGAGGACCGAGGCCCCGTTCCGGTCCAGGGTGAGCCCCGCCAAGCCGGGTGACGGTGGGTTCCCGCGGAATATCGTGGTCGTGACATTTGCAGCCGCCGCTCCACCCGGTGCGAACTGCGCCGGCAAAGCCTCATTAAATGGCGCCATCTGCCACACCGTCCGAATGTTGGTCTGTTCCAGAACCGTATCCACCACAGTTTTTGCTACCCGCAGCACCTCCTCGATCTCGACGTCCACAAGGCCATACCCGGTGAGGATCGGCCTGAAGGTGGCGGCATCGGTATTGACGGTGATGAACTGTGGAATGCAGAGCGGGTACTTTTCGCTCTCGATCACGGTGCCCGCTGCGTCGAGCACTTCGCAATCGATGCTGGTCCTTCCGGGCGTGAGCCCCGTCACCTCGGCGTTGAGCCCGGCCTGGACTTGCTGGCTACCTGCCAGGGTGAAATGCCCCACTTCGGCCGGCGGCACGCTCCACCGGACAGACCCACCGCTCGGCATATTAGTGATTCGCACGGCGAGGGTGATGCGCCCTGTCTTCTCGCGGGTCCGCGGGTGGAACGCTCTGTTCTCTGCCGACCCGGTTACTGAGGTTGGTACGATAAACGTGCGTGCCGTCCGATCGTCGAAAATCGTCTCGTCGCCGCCGATCTTGACTCGTACACCCCCCTCACCGGTGCTCGCCTCAATGGTGCTGCCCGGGATTGACTTGGCGGTGTCGATCGCGGCGTTGATGGCGGTGTTCTCGTGTGGTGCCTGAGCCCTTGGCGAATCTGGATTCATCGCGGCGAGGGCATCCTTGGCAGCCTGGGCGGCGTCGGCGGGTGTGGTCAGACCCTTGTCCACCGCCCCCTTGATGGAAGCGATCTTCTGGTCGGCGGTGCGGGTGGCCTGCTCCGCCTTGGCGAGTTTGGCCAGCTCGAGACCGGCGGCCTGATTGCCGAAATTGGTCGCGAGCCCCGCGGCGGTGTTCAGTGCACCAAGCGCGTTTGCTTGGGTGGCCGCCAATCCGGCCATGTCGCGGAAGGCATTAGGATTGGTCACCGCACCAAGCACTCCCGCCAGACCGCTCGGCGCCGGTGCCTCCGGGGCGTTTTGCAGATTGATGATCGTGCTGGGGAAGGCGGTCGGGGTAGTCGCCGCGATTTGGTCCGCCCGCCGGCTCTGCAGCAGGGACGGATCGATGGTGCCCAAGTCCGGCTCCTTGTCATTGAGGACCCAGTCGACATTGCCGTAGAAGTCATTTCAAAACCTCACGAGCTTGCGTAGCGTGAGCATGGCACAGGCGAGATGAAAGAACCCCTTGTAGCACGTGATCAACCGGTCGTAGCGGACGACGATG
>Ga0247727_10013260_pt1 | contig 13941 bp, 12 predicted proteins | sample WisWelCaveWW1625_FD_202498 | JGI IMG/M metagenome (GOLD analysis project Ga0247727, IMG submission 202498) | Biofilm microbial communities from Wishing Well Cave, Virginia, United States - WW16-25 | ecosystem: Environmental > Aquatic > Deep subsurface > Groundwater > Cave microbial mat | place... | reverse complement strand
TTGATTTCGCTAGCATGATTTGTTTTCATGCTAGTGTAATCTAGAAATTTAAAGATCAAAATCTAGAATGTCTTTTGTTCACCTCGGTATGTTTATACAAAGACCAAGTTTTCGGATAGGCTCTTAACCGGCCAACCGTCCAACGGTCAAACCGTCAAACAATTTTACCTTCCAGCCTCTGTCAATCGCAGGAAGACGAAACCAAAAATAATTTTGACGGAAAATTTCTGTATGGAGACTACGCCGGCTGCGTGAGTTGTCATGGCTCCGATGGGCAAGGGCAACGTCGAGGGCGTGACGCTCGATCCGCCGCCGCCGGATTTGAGCGATTGCAGCTTCAATTCACGCCGCAGCTTTACTTCGGCCTCGTCCGCCGCGGCCACATTGCCTTTTCGCTCGGCGGCCAAATTCCAATGAGCCGCGAGCGTTCGTTTGACTATCGCCTCGTGGGCTTTCTATTATGGGAATATGCCGATGGCGGGCTGTGGTGGTGAAGGGATTTAAAGGACACCGTTGGAGAATCAACGAGCGCGCTAAACCCGAAAAAGCCCAACTGTGAGTTTTCGTAAAGAGGAGAGTATGAAAGACAAGTGCGGTTCTAATGCGTTAGCGTTTTTATTGTTGTTGCTGCCCGTTGTCTATCTCGCTTCTTGCCGGTCAGATAAAAAAGAACATGATGAGCGCACGGCTGCGCCGGCAAATAAGATTCAAGAAGCGGTCTCAACAAGATTGCTCTTGCCGAAAACCCCGGACAACTTTACGATCGCTTTCATCGGTGATCAAGGGCCCAAAGCGAACGCCGTGGCGGTTTTGAAACTGATCAAAGATGAAGGCGCCGAGGCCGTGGTACACTCGGGCGATTTTGATTATCGGGGTAATCCCGCAGCTTGGGACGCCCAAATCAACGCCATACTTGGAGCCGATTTTCCCTATTTCGCCTCCGTGGGCAATCATGATGAAGACAAATTTTACGGAACGGGCGGCTATCAAAAGTATATGATCGCGCGCATGAATCGGTTGGGATTGACGTGGGACGGAGATTTAGGCGTGAAATCCTCGTTTGTATTCCACGGCATCTTCTTCGTTCTCACCGCCCCGGACGTGTTTGGCTTCGGGCATGCAGGATACATTCGAGACCGGCTGGCGAAGGATCAGTCGGTTTGGAGCATCAGCAGTTGGCACAAGAACATGCATCGCATGCAAGTGGGCGGCAAAAGCAACGATACCGGTTGGGGAGTTTATGAAGAAGCGCGCAAAGGCAGCGCGGTCATCGCCACCGGCCACGAGCATTCCTATAGCCGCACGCACCTTCTGAGCAGTTGCAAAAATCAAATCGTAGCGAGCATATCGGACACGCTGGCTCTTTCCGAGGATGACCCGGCGACGCCGGAAGATGAAGGCAAAACTTTTGTCTTTGTTTCCGGCTTGGGCGGGAAGAGCATTCGCGACCAAGAACAGGCCGGCGATTGGTGGGCAAGCATTTATACTTCCACCCAAAACGCAACCTACGGCGCGCTTTTCGGCGTTTTTAATTATGAGGGAAAAGAAGGATTGGCGAAATTTTATTTTAAAAACATTGACGGCGCCGTGGTCGATGAATTTTATGTCAAATCCAACGCCATCAAGCCGGAAGATTGGACGGTGAGGTGAGAAGGCCGTCCTGAACGAATGTCATTCATAGAATTCATCCGCGAGGTCGTTATGCGCGCAGAGATGACGGAACTTTTGCCGCACCGTACCGGCACCATTTTTCTGCTCATGCTTTCATTGCAGCACGTCGGGCACGCGCAAGGGCTGCAATATGCGCCGAAGCAGAATCATCTCAAATCATCCGTTTCGAGAGTCGGGGAAGAGGTTTGGTCGTTCGTTTCGATTGTCGGCGGAGACGTTTTGCACGTGTTCTCCTCTCCCCTTCGTTTACGGCAAGAAGACGGCTTGAAGCTTCTCGCTCTTTCGGCAACGACCATTACATTCGTGACGATATTGGACAAGAATATCGACGGCGATTTCATTGAACGGGATGATTTTTATCTCAAACCGGCGATTGGATTGGCGAAAATTGGCGAGGGTTACGACAAGATCACTGCCAAGCGCGCGCTGCTGGGTTTAGCGGTTCCAATGTTGGCCGGAGGTTTAATTCTAAAAGATAAAAAGCTCCTGCAAACTACCCGGCTGATGGTCGAGTCCTTTCTCATCACGGGCAAGATTACACAAATAGGAAAAGGCGTATTCGGTCGAGCGCGTCCTTATACGGACGAGGGCCCGTTGGATTTTGACTGGTTTAAATTCCATGGCAAGCAAGAGCGGCGCTCACTGCCCTCTGGACACACGAGCACGGCCTTCTCGCTGATGACGGTGCTGGCGAAACAGTACGACGCATGGTGGATAAAGCTTCCGGCCTACACCGTTGCGGTCGCGGTTGCCTTGCAACGCCTCGAAAGCCGCAGCCATTGGGGCGCGGACGTGATTGTGGGCGGCGCCATCGGCTACGGCGTCGGAAGCGCGTTGGTGAATAGATACAAACAGCCCGCAAAGAGCACGTCCGCCCATTCGTATCATCCGTATATTTTCGGAAACCGCTTGGGAATTTTGGTTCGTTTATAGTGCACCAACTCCGGCGAAGCTCAAGGCCGGAAACTTTTATCGGTTCCTGCAGTAGAGCGGCATATCATACCGAAAAAGGGTTGGTTTGTAATCCCACCCGAGGCTGCCGTTCAGAAGGAAACTTTTTACTCGCTGGAGAAACAACTCGTATGGAGGTTGTGCCTGGTGCTTAAAAAGGTTCCTACTGAATGACACAACGAGGGGTGTTACAAACTAACCCGTTATTAGTATATCAGGGAGCTCGAAGCATGACATTAACCATCCGCGACCGCCTCACGATTTGGTTCACGCTCGCCTTTTCCGCTGCGCTGTTCTTGGTGATCGGCGTGATCGCCCTAAAAATTTATAGCCAGCTTGACAACGAAATCCGCAGCGCGTTGCGTGCCGAAGAAGATTGGATCACGGCAATGGTCGCGCACGAGGTTCTCGATTTTTTGGCGGTGTCGGGAGGGGGAGACGACTCGCTGGTGGTTGATTTACACGAAGCGTTGGAAGAGCGTTACGGCTCGAAGAAACAATTCGCGCTTTTGGTGATGGAACGCAAGGCTGGAAGAATGTTTTTCAGCGGCGGTATAAAAAACGTCGAACAACTCCTGCCCCCGGATTTTGCCGAGAGACATACCGATACTTACAACCTCATGATTGCCGGCGATCATTATCAGGTGCGCCTCTTCCGGCGCGAGTGGGGCACGGCCGCGGTGGGCGCGATGAACGAAACGATTTACATCGTGGCGCAAGAAGCCGGCAAGACCCTGCTCTGGCTCGTGCCTTTGGTCATACTGCTCGCCGCCGCCGGCGGTTGGCTCATGGCAAAGCTGGCGTTGCGTCCCGTGGTCGCAGCCGCGCATGCTGCCGAGTCCATTTCGTTGGCCAACCTCACGGAACGTTTGCCGGCTTATTCCGGCAAGGACGAATTTGGCGCGCTGGCCGCGACTCTCAATCGCATGATCGCGCGTTTGGAAGAAGGCGTCAAGCGCTTGCAGCAATTCACGCAGGATGCCGCGCACGAGCTGCGCACGCCGCTGACCATTCTGCGTGGAGATTTGGAACTAGCTTACCAGGATGAAAACACGGCGGAAGAAACGCGTGCCTGGCTGCAAAAAGTTTTGGACCGTGTGATTGCAATGGGGCATCTCGTCGATAATTTAATGCTGCTGGCGCGTTCCGACTCCGGTGATTATCCCATTCACAAAGCGCCTTTTCGTTTGGATCTCGCCATCAAAGAAATTTTTGAAGACTTGCAAATCCTCGCTGAAGGCCGGTCACTCGCCGTGCATCTTCAAAACGGCGAAGCCGTGGAATTTTTTGGCGACGAATTGCTCATGCGCCGCCTGCTCTTGAATTTGTGCGAAAATGCGCTCAAATACACCTCCGGGGGCGGCATCTCCCTGAACTTGAAAAAAGCCGACGCGAAGATCGTGCTCGCCATCAGCGATACCGGCGGCGGCATTCCCACGGAAGATGTTCCCCACATTTTTGATCGCTTTTACCGCGTCGACAAATCCCACTCCAGCGCCACCGGCGGCAGCGGCTTGGGCCTCGCGATTTGCCGGTGGATCGTTTCGGCCCATGGCGGTAAGATCGAGTTGAACAGCGAACTTGGTAAAGGAACAACGGTGCGAGTGTTATTGCCCGACACCTCCGAACGAGTATGACCTCGGCTCTCCTCATTTCATGACCGGCCTTTTGTAAAACCCGCCTGCAAACGTTATTTCCGCGTAATCAAATTACCCCCAAAAGAAATCAACTTTTTTACGCCGCCTCGTCCCGCATTCAGCTTCATTTCAGGTTGACGTTTTACTTTTATCATACAGGAAAGTTGAGCAGAAGCAAATTGCGCTAGCTCTTGCGCTTGCTCAAAAATAGTTGTGGCTTGGAGGCGAGCGGCTGTTCACGTCATTTTACTCAAAAATTACACGCGCGCGACTCGACCGTGACAGCGCTTTTCCTGAAATTCCATATCTTGCGAGTACAATTGTGCGCTGCCTTGTTGCATTGGAATAGCCATGCCGCGCGCGGCGCCCACAATGATGAAATTCGGAGCGCAACAGTTCACTGTTGCAATGCCAAAGCATTGAACTCCGGGTTATTTTCATGAAGCCATACGAACAAAAAAGAGGATACCTCTATGAATGAGCTATTCTATTTCGCCTTTGCCGATTTGATGGCGCGGGTCGAATACAACAAAAAAGCCAATTCCTTGGGCTATGCGTCACACCGAGGAATCGCTGCTCATGAGCGGCTCATCGTGGAGCGCTATCTGCTTGCGAACGTCGCCACGAAGACCGATTATTTTGAAAGACATCCCTCTCGATTTGTTTACCTCGGCGTGGAAGCGCGATTGGCCAGGCATCTCGATCTTTTTCACCGCAAGAACACGCTTGCGAAGGAGAAGGAGATCGCGGCCTCGGTGGAAGGATTGATCAAGCAATCCATGCAGAATTTTTATTTCGAGCAAATTGGGGACGTCATTCTCGCCTTGCGGCAGGAGTTGAGCAACGAGGGCGCACGTTCCAAGGTCGCCCCGCTGCGCCGAAAAATGGACGAGTTAGTCAAGGCCTATAATCTCTACTCGGAGCAAAGTATCAACATTGCCGAGGTCCTTCCCGCGGAGTTGAAATCCCATCTCGATTTGTCAACTCCGCCACGAACGGGCAGACAAGCTTTCGCTGACAGCGTGTTCGACTAAAAGCTGGTGCTGTTGCCTTTGCGCGAAAAGGATTTTCTGTTGAACTTTTTACTAAAGGATGATGAAATGAGACCCACACTTCATGCAGTCTTGGCTATTGCGCTGATGGCGGTGAGTTGCGTCAACTCTCAAAACGCCAGTTCGCAAAAAGAATCCTCTTGGCAGGAGGAGTTTGGCCTTGCGGCGCGGAACTTAGTCCCGACCGGACGCAATCAGTTTTTCATTTTGGAGCCGGGATTCCAACTTGTTTTTGAAAACGAAGAGGAAAAACTCACGATTACGGTTCTTAATGAAACTAGGAAAGTGGACGGAATCACGACTCGTGTCGTGGAAGAGAGGGAATGGGAAAAAGGCGAGTTGATTGAAGTTTCAAGAAATTTTTTTGCCCTTTGTGTGAAAACACAGGATGTTTTCTATTTTGGCGAAGAGGTTGATATGTACGAAGAGGGCAAGCTGGTCAGTCACGACGGCGCCTGGCTGGCCGGGAAGAACGGCGCCAAGGCGGGCTTGATCATGCCGGGCAATCCCAAAGTCGGTATGAAATACTATCAAGAAATTGCTCCGTCCGTGGCCATGGATCGCGCCGAGATTTTAAGCCTTGAAGATACACTCGAAACTCCGGCAGGCTCATTTTCAAAATGTTTGAAAACCGAAGAAGGCACGGCCCTCGATCCCAAAGAAAAAGAACTCAAAATTTACGCTCCCGGAATCGGACTTATTCAAGACGCGGATTTGCTCCTAACCCAGCACGGATTCATCAAGCAGGAATAAGTCACACCGAGAAAAAAGACGAGCTCATTAGCAAACAACGTTACCACATCTTGACCGCTGGAAGTGCATGGCTTTGAATAAAAAGGGAATCCTTGTGATTCCCTTTTTTATTTGGTGGCATTGGCTGGCTGCTCATTATCGCCCTCGTTCTCAGCGGCTGCAGCACGGCAAACGGTTTTTGACTTTTACGGCGACCGAGGTAAAAAATCTCTCACAGTTGCAACGGGAGAAAGGAGTAACAATTTTCCGCCGAACGTTGAGAAATTCTCAGAAACACGATTGCCACCGCAGGAGCTTATTTGCCACCGTTTCCCTCATCTCCCCTCGAAAAATTCCTATCCAGCTTGTTCACGCTGCAGCGACTCTCGTTCAAAAAAACATACCATTGCCGCGATTTGGTTGCCGCGCGCAAAACCGGCTTCGTATTGGCACAAGCATTGTCTTCACAAGACCGTAACTCCCGCGACATAAAACTAGCGACACTTTTTCGCGAGCCTCCGTCTATTCATCAGACACGTCGCGAAAGAGAGGGTTTGTTTTGATCCACTTCCACGGTAGACACGTAAAACAGGCCGTTGGATGCAAACGTTCACAACTCTCCCCGCCTGAACCACTCCTTCGCGCGACTTCATGTGACCTCACTCAGGCACGTTGAGGAAAATTTCAACCACATGGAGGCAAAATGGCCATCTTAAAATCTCGCGACTCGAGCAATGAAAGAGCGAAAATTCGTGACGCTTTAAACGTGTTCTTCGCTTATCTCGATCAACGAGAAGCAATCGACGACATGCCGCCCGAGGTGCAACGAGCCTCTAACACCATCGTGGTCTACTACACGGAATGTCTCAAGAAAGTTTTGCGTATGCTGCCCATGGGCCGTTATCTGCCTAGAATCGTGGACGCGGAAGACGTGTATCAGCACGCGTGGGCCGCGCTTTGGCTTCACGGCCGCACGATCAAGAATCGCAGCGTGGGCGGCGTCTATCAATGGCTCAAGACCGTCGTTATTCATCGCGTGACCGATCTCTGTCGAAAACATTCCAAAAAAGTGCCGTGGGAGTATTTTATCGAGGTCGAATGGAAAGAACCGGAAATCTTGGAAGATTTTTTAGCAGACGACGACGGACGGCGCTATGCGCTCATCTGCGGGTTCGTTGAGCAAGCGATCTCCATGCTCGGCGCACGCGGGCGGGAACTCATTCAACTCATACGTGCCGAATACACTCTGGCTGAAATCGCCAAACGGATGAATCTTCCGAGCCCGAACGCCGTCAGCTCCTTCAAACGGCGAACGTTCAGAAAAATAAAAACGCTTTTGCTCCTCTTATTCCAACGCGCGTTGAATGACCCTAAAGTCGATAGAGACACAAAAGAAATCATCGTGGAGTTGCTCGAACGTTTCAATCAAAGAGGAGGCGAACCCCCATGCCTGTTTGCGACCACGTAACCGCTGTTGCGAGCGAGAAGCCGCTTGCGCAAGCTGAACCGCCGGAAAGCGTCCACCGCGATAATCCTCTGTTCCGCAGGCTGCCGGCTGCGTTTCAGCAGATCGTCAAGCAACAGTGGCAGTCTTTGCGCAGAGAGCTGGAAGAGGAGGAGTTGCTGCTTGCGCTCGAAAGCTTCAGCCGCTATATGATCACCGCGCCCGCGGTCGCTCGCCCTCGCGCAAACGATTTGGAAGAGTTGACGCGCACGCTGCTGGAAAGAATCGGGCTGTGGCAGCTCGTCGAAGCGGGTGACGAAGAGCTGCGTTACCATCTGGCTCTCTTGCAGGAGTTTTTTGCAACAGCCCTAGGCAAACTGACCGTGCGGCAACAACAAATCATTCGTTTGGCGACCAGCACCGGGCATTCCTGTATCGAGATCGCACGCGTGATGAACTTCACCAGCATTGCCGCAGTGGAAGCGTTTCAGCACAGCGCCTTTCGCGCGATTGCCGTAACGCTTTCCGTGCTCTTTAGTTTAGAGTTGAACCAACCACAAGTTGAAACGCGACGCCGCGATGCACTCTTGCAATGGCAAGAAGTGTTTGCGAAGAGAGCAACGGCGTGATTCACGGTCCCTTTCTCAACCGAGCGTGCGTGTGCGAACCCATCTTGCGCGTATTGCCGGAGTGGTTCGGCATCGAAGCTGCCATTCGCCGATATCTAGCGGAGATCGAGGCGCTGCCGACTTTCTTGGCGGTGATGGAAGAGAGAGTCGTGGGCTTTCTCACTTTGAAATATCACACCGAGCACGCTGCTGAAATTTACGTCATGGGCCTCCGCCCGAATTTTCATCGTCAAGGCCTCGGTCGCGGCCTCGTAACGCGCGCAGAAGAAGTGTTGCTCGGCGACGGCATCGAATATCTGCAAGTGAAGACGTTCAGCCCTTCTGTTCCGAACGAACACTACGCTCGCACGCGCGCGTTTTACAGCGCGATGGGATTTCGCGCGTTAGAAGAGAGCAAACAGCTTTGGGGCGAGCAGAATCCTTGCTTGCTCATGGTCAAATATCTCGGCGCAAATAACCGTAGCGCAGACTGCCAGTCTGCAAGCTAGCTTGTAACTCACCCCCGGCCCTCTCTTAAAAAGAGAGGGGAGCTTGAAGGAGAAGAAAAATGGCAATCGTGAGTCGCCTCATTCTCATCGCCACGTTGGTTTGGCTGCTCGTGTCTTTATACTTCATGCTCGAACCCGAAATAGAAAAATATCGGCGCCGGCGCAGCGCTCCCAATAGCCGGAGCGGTTTCAACGGCGACTGGAAACGCCTCGTGCTCCTCTGTCACGGCGATGAGGAGCGTGCGCGGCGCTTGATGGAGTATGAAAAGAAAGCGAATCCCGGCATCAACGAGCGCGAAGCGTGCCAACGAGCGAGTGAACGATATTATCGGGATAATAGATAGGATGGTGCGAATCAGTTTTTCAAAAAAAGTTATATCGAGCCGAAACGAGAAACGAACTTTCGCCGAGGCCGGCGAGTTATTATCATGCAGGCTGGAAGCCTGCGCTACCTGAGTGCCATTATGAAAAAGAGAAAAAGCTTTCGAACCTTGGCCGAGGCCGTGAAGTTTTGGGTTGAAGAAACCAAGTTCGATCTCAAATCCGCGGCGCGAGAGCTCGGCGTTTCTTCCGCGGCGTTGCACAATGTTTTGAGCGGCGATCTGCCGAAACGCGACACGCTTTTTCGCATGGCCAAGCGCATCGGCATTTCCAATTCGCACGCGTTCGTGTTGGCGGAGATGAGCCGCAAGGACACGCCGGACCGCATCAAAGAATTGCTGTGGTTCTTTTATGAAAAAACGATTGCCGCGCCCGACGTCAACGCGGTCGAGGTGATCAAAGAGCTTTACCCGGCCATGAACCTTTCGCCGCGCGAGCTGGCGCAAGAAGAACGCCAGGTGAAAAATATTGTGCGCATGCTCATCCGGCTCAAATGGACCACGGAATATTGGAACGTCGCGCAGAACGTGATTGCCAATCTGCTGGGCATGCAAGATCAGCACATTCTCGGCTACTCCACGCTCGGGCAGGAAGAATATCTCGGGCCGGAGCGCGATTTGGGAGAAATTTTCCAGCAAATGGCGCGCGACGATAAACGCGGCGTCAAGCTGTTTTACCTCGACCGCAAAGAATCGCCGCGCGGCTACGTGATGAGCGCGGTGAGCATTCCACGCGGCCACGGCGCGTTCGAGTTCGGCACGGCCACGACCTATGGTTTTGAAATGGGCATGGTGGTGGCCGGCAAAGGCTTCTTCTTCTCGAAGGGTTTGCACAAAGACGACGCCTACACCTGCCGGCCGTGCAAAGAGAAAAATGCCATCAGTTTTTCGCGCCATCGCTCTCACTGCATTTGGGTGACGAGCGAAAAGATGGAGATTCTGAACATTCAGATTCCGTTCGCCTCGAATCATGGGACGCGATTGCCGCTCGCCTTCCGCGTGGCGCGCGGCGGGAACAAAATTCTCGGCGTGCCTTTCATACTTTATGCCGCAGGATCGAACGGCCACGGTTTTCGCGCGCGCGTTTTTCCTCCGCAAACGCCGCGGCTGCCGGAGGATTTGGAGAAGCTGATATTTTCCGTGTGTGAAGAGAGAAAGGAGTGAGCTATGTCGTTTCAAAAACTTTTTCCCAAATCAACGGCCTGGTATGTCACGCTCGGTTTGTTATTCTCCTTGAGCGTTTCGTACAGCGATGATGTCCTCGTGCCGGTAACGGTAACGAACCGCACGCAGCATTATCTGCACCTCACCCTCAACGACAAGTCGTTCACGTACGTTTCGCCTGGAACGACCGTGCAAACGGAAGTCAAAACTGGCGCGGTTACGATCCAGGCAGTCTATGCCCCAGGCCAAGGCAAGTCGGGCGCATTTACTGCAAGCCATCCGACCAGCAGAACCGAATATACGCCAGAGCACACGAGTTATTCGTGCAGCGAGAACAACAACTCCAGCAGTTGCAAAGAGACCACGAGCCCGGCGACAACGACGACGATTCCTTTGCCGGTACACGTGGATATCTTTCCGGAAAACTTGCGCTGATCATAGTAGAGAAAGGTTGAAATGCCATGTGGAATCAATCAAAAAAACTGCTCGTGGTGATTGCTCTCGTGCTCCTCATGCCCAATGTCGGGAGGACACAAGAGATGCGCCAATTTCCCTATCTTGCGCTGGGAATCAATGGCGGTTATTTTCAGCCTAATGGCGATTGGAGCGCGCACCGTTACGCGCAAGGGGTCGAGCTCTTTCAAGGCGGCCCAACTGTGAATGCAGAGCTCGAGTTGGCATATGCGAGGGTTGGGATTGCGCTTCGCGCGGGTTACGCTGATTTCAGAACGAAGGAATGGGAAGAATATGCGAACGCGAGAGGGGATGAGGTTCAAGCTTCGGCCTCGCTCTTTCACGTGGGCGTGATGCTCAAGCCCTATCTCAAAACGAGCGAGCCGGACGTGATCAAGCTCGAATTGGGAGTGGTATACGCCACGCCCAGCGGGGAAGAACGCTTCGACAACCGGCGCTTTGAGTATGATTTTTTCAACTCGGGTTTCGGCTTCATTGGCGGCGTTGGGTACGATCATTATTTCAACCGCACCACGGCGTTGACCGTTCAAGCCGTCGCGCTGCTCGTTCCCGGCGGAGTGCGTTATGCGGATGGGGAGGAACACGTATTGCGCGGAGTGTCGTTGACTTTGGGGATTCGTTATAAGCTGCCCTAGCGCAGACTTCTCTCGCCATTGCGGGGCAAAGAACTTTTTCAGCACCTGGCACAACTTCTAAACGAGCTGTTTCTCCAGCGAGTAAAAGGGTTCCTTCTGAATGACAGACCCGAGAGGTATTACAAACCAAACCTTTTCGGTATATAAGAAAGGAGGTGCTTCGTCTTCCTCAAACCAAGCTTCGCTGTAAAACAAAATGCCCGATGAGAACTGGCATTCTCACCGGGCACGCCTAAAAGGTATGGGAATACCCTTTGTTTGGACACGCTCAAGATAATTTTTCCTGCAAAATCTGCAAGCATTTTTTCCTGCCAGTGTTCCCCTGCCTTTTAGCGGCCGCTCAATCACAATTCTCTATCATAGTCGGACTTTCGCGTGCAATTGCGCAATGTGTTTGCTTCGAAGGTCTGATATGCACCGCAGTACCAACACAACAGGAGGCTCCCATGGGAGCAGCTCTAAAATCTCTTGTGCTCATAAGCGTTTGCCTGTTTGCTGCGAACGCCGGGCTGGCTCAAAACGAAGAGCAAATCGTCGCCAACGTCGATACGATTTGGACCAGCGGCCTTGCTGGGCCAATCTCTTCTCCCGCCAACACTGCCGTCGCCATTGCCGCAGGCGACGAGTTGACCGCAAACTTCCCTTCATTAGTCGCGCTCGCGAATGCCGTTGACCAGGGGCGCGTCTTTGCCATGGGCCATGAGGGTTTTGCCGGCAATGACGACTTGACCAAGTTCGACAATCTCACCTTCATCACCAATGCAATGCAATGGCTGGACTATTCGCAGCGCAAGAAAATCATCATCACCACCGGCCATAGCGAATGGGCCGGAGCCAATAGCACGGTCCTGCAGCGTCATTGGCAAGGGCTGGGCTATACCGTCAGCACCTTCGCCGGGGCTTTGGATCAAAACGCGCTTTGCACTGCGGGCGTGGTTTTCATCGGCAATGCTTGGGGTTCATTCACGGCCTCGGAACTCGCGGCGCTCGAAGATTATCTGCGCAAAGGCGGCGGGCTTTTTCTGATGGGATTGGGATGGTCGTGGGAGCCGTATCATCCCGGCACGACGCTGGACGATTATCCCATGAATCAGATTGGCGCGTTCGCGGGCGTGCGTTGGATCAATGGCTCGATCTCAGACCCGGCGCACCAATATCAGGGCATGCCTTTGTTCCTGACGTTCTATCCCAACGTGCAATTGCAAACGCTTTCCGGCGCGATGGCGTTTATCAAAAAGACCACGGACGATCATCCCAATGATTTGCCCGCGGTTTTGCAAACCGATTTGACGCTGCAGGCCAAATACTTGAAAGCGCTTTTGTTTCTGAATGCTGCGCCCACGACTATACCCGTGACCGCAATGGACCTGCAAAATCTTTATGCTTTTTATTCCGATCTGAGCCAGGACTACCCGCACTATTTTCAGAAAGGCCGCAGGTTCAACGCCGCGACAGAAAACGCGATGGCGTGGGCGCGCGCGCTGCTGCACAAAAGCTTGCAAGACGTCTTGCCTTTGACGCCAGCCCGCAAAGCTGAAATCGCCGCGTCTCTCAATCTCACGGGCAGATACTTGGATCTTTGGAACGATCACACGCTGCTATTGCTGGACAACTCTGCGCTGGATGAGCAGCAGAAAAGCTTCATTCACGGCTATATGTCCAGCATTCCTCCGGCGCTTCACAATCTGCAAGCCATGAGTGTCATTGATTTGTTGGGGCCGAAACCGAGCAACTGGCCGTTTCACGGCGTGGCCGGGGCCGGGACCGTCAACGTCGGCGGCATGCCCATTGGATGTTGTCCAGAAAATTCCTTTCCGCAAGACATATTACCCGGCTATGTGGACGTGTTCTCCGTGATCGTGGCGCACGAAGTGAATCACGCCGTGAACGCACACTACATCTCCGGCAATGAACCGCGGCGTCAACGCCATGACGCTTTGATTCAAGCCGCGGGATGCGACAGCCTGAATTATTTGCGCAGCATGTTCGCGCCGTGTGTTTTCGTGAATGGCCCGCAGGAGTTTTTTGCTTCCATCGCCAATCAATGGTTCACTGATTCCAAGCACACGCTCGAGTTGGGCCTGCAGCGTTTCGATGCGGGCCGTTCTCATCCTTTGAATCAGGCATTGTTTTTTGCCGAAGTGTATTCACTCGGCACGAACACGACCTATTTTTACACCTGCAATACGCAGGGCCATCTCAGCCGCACGGCTGTTCCATTGCAACGCGACGCCAACGGCCACCTCAGCGCGCTGGAAGTGGACGGCGCGTTGTATCGCTTCGTGCTCGATCAAGCCGGCAATGTCTTGAGCTATCAAATCATCACGCGAGCGGTTCATGTCGAAAGTCCCTGCGGCGAGCCGGGCAGCACAGCCAACGTTCCGATCGAGTTGGATGCCATCGGCAATGAGAATGCCGTGACTTTGAGCCTGCAATTTGATCCCGTGATTCTGCACGCGCCGTTCGCAAAGCTGGGCGCGGACGCGAGTTCAGCCTCATTCGAGGCGGATACGAGCCTAATCAGCACGGGCCATCTCGGGCTGCGTGTCTCTTTGCCCTTAGGCCAGAGCTTCGCGCCGGGCACGCACGAGATCGTCGTCGTGAGTTTTCGTGTCGATAGCGCGGCTGCTGCAGGTTTCTCCACCCCGATTGCGGTTTGCGACCAACCGCTTGCCAGAGCGATA
>Ga0247727_10013259_pt1 | contig 13942 bp, 13 predicted proteins | sample WisWelCaveWW1625_FD_202498 | JGI IMG/M metagenome (GOLD analysis project Ga0247727, IMG submission 202498) | Biofilm microbial communities from Wishing Well Cave, Virginia, United States - WW16-25 | ecosystem: Environmental > Aquatic > Deep subsurface > Groundwater > Cave microbial mat | place... | reverse complement strand
ATGTGCCATCACACCAAGGAAGCAGGCTCAGCTCAGAAAAATCGCTGTGGCGTACCTCTATGAGCATGAAATTCGTGACCAGATCTGTCGGTTCGACGTCGTTGCGATCCGGATGAAAGGTAATGTCCCTCACTATCGTCATTTCAAGAACGCATTCTGGTGATGAGTGATCCATGTAATTTAGAGGCAAAGACCGCTCCGGCCTCGCCCGAAGGCCTGGAGGCCGAGGGCGGGCGAGGCCGTTCGCGAAGGTCGCAAGGAGTATTGAGTTTACGATGTATGGATCGAATTCAGGGGGATTGAAAAAGAAGATTAAGATATGCAGGGTGCTGTCCGCGAAGGTTGAAAAGAATATTGAGGTAACGCAATGATGTTTCTCTGCGTGTCGTTTACCTGAGGAAATTTGGATGAGCTTGGCCGTTATTGCGCTTCTTTTTCTCTTTTTGCTTGTGACAGCCTACCGCCTCTATGGCGGGTGGATTGCGAAGCAATTCAGCGTCAGCGACGAGAATATCACGCCAGCGCATAAGGTGAATGATGGCATCGACTTCGTGCCGACGAAGAGGTTCTATCTTTTTGCCCAGCACTTCTCAGCCATTGCTGCAGCCGGGCCGATTGCCGGTCCCATCATCGCGTGTCAGGTATGGGGGTGGGTTCCCTGTTTGTTCTGGATCAGTTTCGGGGTGGTGCTTGTCGGTGCCGTTCACGATTTCAGCAGTCTGACCGCCTCCGTTCGCCATGGTGCCCGTTCAATCGCAGAGATCATGAAAGAACTTCTCGGTCCCCGGGCTGGCCTTGCGATGCTGCTGTTTATCTGGATAGCGCTGGTCTACGTGATCATCTCGTTCACGGAGATTACCGCGGCAAGCTTCACGTCCGTTATTGAGGAGCTTGAAGGACTGCCGATCGGGTTCAACGGAGGCGGCGCCGTTGCCGCCGCATCGACAATGTATCTTCTTCTGGCGATCCTAATGGGACTCGTCCAGAAATTCCTCAACCCACCTCTCTGGTTGGCCACGACGATCTTTGTACCGGCAACGTTTGTTATTGCCTGGATGGGTACGGAGGTGTCGACGATCCTCTTGCTGGACGCGAGGACCTGGGCCATGTTGATTCTCGCGTATTGCGCCGTTGCCTCCGTCATGCCCGTGTGGTCTCTCTTACAACCCCGCGGATACCTCGGCGGGTTTATCCTCTTCGTTGCACTGGGACTCGGGGTTCTCGGTGTATTTTTTGGCGGCTACGAAGTGAAGGCCGAACCATTCAAATCGTGGGACGCGGGAGGGATGACAGGTGCGATGTTCCCGTTTCTCTTTGTGACAATCGCGTGCGGTGCTTGTTCCGGCTTTCACGGGCTCGTCTGTTCGGGGACGACGTCGAAGCAGGTCGACCGCGAGTCGCACATGCAGACAGTGGGGTTTGGCGGGATGCTTGCTGAGGGCTTCGTGGCTCTGATTGCGTTGGTGACAGTCATGATTGTGACACCGGAAGAAATTGTGGGGATGAGACCGGGTAGAATCTATGGAAATGGAATCGGGCAGTTTCTTACGATCATCATCGGGAAAGAAAACCTCCCGTTTGCGATTACCTTTGGGGCGATGGCATTCTCGACATTTGTCTTTGACACGCTCGACGTTTCCACCCGCCTCGGCCGATACATCCTTCAGGAACTTTTCGGATGGAGAACCCGCTTTGGCGCCACGATGGCCTCGGCGATCACGATTTCCATTCCTGCACTCATCCTTGTATTCTCGGAAAAAGACGCCTATGTGAGGTTCTGGACCCTGTTCGGGTCATCCAATCAGCTTCTTGCCGCGCTTTCCCTCCTTGCCATAACAATCTGGCTCCACCGTGCGCGACGGCGGATTTGGTTTACGTTGCTTCCCATGCTCTTTGTGTTGTCGATTACCCTATGGTCGCTGGTTCAGCTTTCGCTCGCCAACTTCGAGTCGGCAGAAGGCCTGGATGTTCCGCTCTTCAATGCCATTGCCTCTACAGCATTGATCCTTCTCGCAATGTATCTCCTCATCGAGAGCCTGATCAAGATAGGGAAGGAGAAAGGCGGAGCTCGTAGTGCCCGGCCATAATGGATCAGAGCCCTTACTCATGAAGCGAGGAACGAAACATATGGAAAAGCATTTGTGTGCCACTTCGCGTACAATCCCATGCGGGCTGTTGGTTTTCATTTCTCTTTGTTTCTTCCCTCCATCTTCCCCCGCCGATGACTGGACAGTGGGTGTTGGCGGGAACCCCGCCAGAAATAGTCTCTCGCAGGAGCAAGGTCCCGCCGTGCCGGTCATCGCATGGCAGGGGAGTTTGAACGCCGTTGTAGCACAACAGGCGGTCATAGAAGGGAGTATCGTCGCAATGCCCCGTATGGAGGATATCAATGATGTCCTTCACGGAACGCGGATCGTTGCGCACGATATCGAAACGGGCGATACATTGTGGACAACAGAGTTGCCTGTGGACTTTCCTTCAACCGATTGGCGAAGCCGGGTCTCGGCGATTCGGGATGGACAGGTTTACGCAACTCGTGCGGGGAACACCAACGCATCATACATGTACGCGCTTGACGCTCTCACGGGGGACAGCCTCTGGAGGTCAGAGGGACTTGTCACTGAGAGCACCACGGAGAGTTCCACGTTCGCGTCCGACGGTGACGTCATTACAACGGGAATCAACAGCGTCATTCGAATTAACCGGGAAGATGGTGCCACCGTGTGGGAAACCGCAAGAACCTGTCCGACGACCGGCGGTTGTGATCCTGTTGTTTATAAAAGCAGGGTCTATCTCTGGGAGGCAGGTGCATTCGGTCCCGTGATAACCTCATTCGATGCCGAGACCGGGAATCGGCTTTTCTCGAGCGAAGGGATTGGTGGAGGGTTTGTTCAGCAGGTGGCTCCTTTCGTAGGACCCGATGGAACAGTCTATGCCCCCCGTACTCAGAACAACCCGCTTACGGACTACCTGGTGGCCTTCAAGGACTCAGGCTCCGGGTTTACGGAGAGCTGGCGTGTGCCGCTCGGGTTTGTTCCGTTTGCATCATTTGGTGTCGGGCCGGATGGAAGCGTCTTCAGCTATTCGAGGAGCAACCGTGTGCTGAGAATCGATCCGTCAGGTGGGGAAATCCTGGACAGCTCCGAGGTTCTCGTCAGCGATTTCTATCAGCCGCGTATGGCTGTGGATTCGCTTGGAGTTGTGTTTGTCACGAACGGAGGGTTCAGTCAGGGTGCTCTTTATGCGTTTACGCCAGAACTGGGACCGCTCTGGTCAGACCCGATCATCAATGTCAATGTTGGCGGCCCGGCCCTGGGGCAGCATGGGTTTCTCATCGTGTGCGGCGTTGGTACGGATGTCCGAGCATACAGGTACACTCCGCTTTCCGTCGATGAACACGATCCGGGTCTGCCCGGGTCGCAGGCAATTCTCGAGCAAAATTTCCCGAACCCTTTTAACCCAACTACAGCTATCAGATATGAGATGCGAGATGTGGGATATGTGCGGCTAAGGATTTACGATCTGCTCGGGCGTGAAATCGCAACACTGGTGAATGAACAAATGGGACCGGGAACCTACAACGTGCAATTCGACGGCACCGCGTTCGCAAGCGGAACATACTTGTGTCGTTTGGAGGTTGGGGGCTTTGTCGAAACAAAGAGGCTGGTATTGCTCAAGTAGATTCGCCGCGGCTCTGTGTCTGAACTCAGAAAACAAATTCGAACCCTGATGACACTGGAACGGGTGATTTCCACAGATTTATGATCTTCGTGGATCGATCAATCAGTGTCGATCAATTGTTTCTGTGTCATCTGTGTTCTATTGTGTGTTCCGCGATTACAACCATTTCGTCGTACATCGGGGCATTGCAGTTCATATGGACAAACGAATCAAGCTTTACACGCTCCTCTCGGGTGTCTTTCTCAGCGCCCTGATTCTTGCTGAAATTACCGGAAGCAAGCTTATCCAGCTGCCGATAACGGACGCGCTGGTCTTCACAATGACGATGGGAGTCATTCCGTTTCCCGTTACCTTCATTGTCACGGATATTATCAACGAATACTATGGGAGGAGGGGAATACGGTACGTTACGTTTACTGGGATGGCGATGATCCTTTTTGTCCTTCTGTTGCTGCAGATCGATATGGCGATCCCGGCGGCCTCGTTTTCTCCCGTCAACGATGAGGCCTTTACCATGGTTTTTCGAGCCTCCGGTCGGATCATCGTTGGCTCGCTGACCGCGTACCTCATTGGACAGCTCATCGACATCTCGGTCTTCCATTATCTAAGGGCTAAAACCGGTGCCAAGTTGCTCTGGCTCAGGGCGACCGGATCGACCATTGTTTCCCAGCTGATTGATTCGTTCGTTGTTCTCTTTATCGCATTTTCCGGCACCCTTGCATTCGATCAAATTGTCAGTGTTGGACTGACAAACTACATTTACAAGTTCCTCATCGCCGTTCTAATCACACCGCTTCTCTACCTTGTTCACCGCTTGATTGATCGATACCTGGGGACCGAGCTTGCAGAGCAAATGATGGAAGAGGCGCATCGGTAAGGAAAGTGCAAATGCAAAATGAAAAGTTAAAAATGAAAAAGGGAAGAAGATTAATGAAGAGTGAAAGATTGAAGAGTGGAAGATTGAAGAATGGAAGATTGAGGAATGAAGGGGAGAATCGGTTACCGTTGTCACTCCAGATCTTCGAGCGCCTCAACCATTCTCTTCCTCGCCACGGTATCCCCGGCAGCGGTGATTGGCAGGCTGAGGGCCGATTCAAACATCAGACGTGCTTCTTCTTCCCGTCCCCAATCGAGGTAAAGTGTTCCAAGTTCATACCGGTGTCTCGGCACATCCGGTGCAAGTTCGATGGCACGTTTGAATGCCGCTTCCGATTCTTCAAAGCTCCCCTCCGGAACCCTTCCCAGTAAGATCGCCGCCATCTGGCGCTCAAGCCAACCGACATTTCCCACAGCGTGATGGAAAGAGCCAAGGATGGAATACGTCGCATCATCGTCAGATCGGAGGGCAAGCGCCTTGTCGAGCTCCGCTCTAATCTCATGAGCGAGTTGGATCTTTGTACCTCCACCGACAAAGAGCGCTCTGTTTCCAAGTGCGGCGGCAAGCCAGGTGTGCCCTTCTGCCTTCGAGGAATCCTCAGCTACGCATAGGCGGGCATAATGCTCGGCCTTGCGGTACAGTCCTTCAAGTCGTCATGAAGCGCGACCTCGCCGAGCGTAACATATGCACGTGCAAGTCGCCACAACGCATTCGTGTTTCCGGGATCGAGAATGAGAGCCGAATCGTAACGACTGATTGCGGCCGGATAGTTCAGATTCGAAAACTCCAGATCACCGTCGGCCAGCACCTCATGAACCGGGCCGGAAAACCCTCGCGACAAAAGATGTAAGAAAAGAAGTAATATCGAAGCCATACCACACGGTCTCAACCAATCTCCTTGCTTGTCCTGTACACGGTTCCCTTGAAAAACGCCACCCTCTGTTTGCGTTGATTGGTAATGGTGATGAGATAAACACCGGTCTTGTTGGTCACGCTGACCTCCTCTGCATCAGCCGTCAGTGTGTCGCCGACATGAACCGGTTTCGGATAGGAGATCGATGCTTCGAGCGCGACACTAAGTCTGCCATGCGAGTTCGAAGCGAATGCAAGAGCACTGTCGGCAAACGCGAATGTGACACCGCCATGGACCGTATGAAAGCCATTCACCATCTCCTTCGTGATCTTCATCTTCAGGACACAGCTTCCCGGCTCCACCTTCTGGATCTTGATCCCCAGAAGCTGGCTGAACCGGTCGTTCTCGTACATGCTTCTCACAACTTTCCGGGCATGGCGTCGGGTGTCCTTCATCGTGCTACTCGCGGATGTGTTGGGTTACTCATGACCCGTGTACATCTTCTCTCCCGCCTCAACCCGCAGTGGGATCACATTCTGTTCGGGTATAAGCGGACATGTCGCATATTCGGTAAACACACAAGGCCAGTTGTAGGCCTTGTTAAAGTCCAACACAACCTTTCCGTTTGAGTCGGGCAAATCGGCGTACATTTGTCTTCCTGCCCCGTAGGTTTCGCTCCCGTTTGTTTCATCACTGAACATGATGAAGAGCTTGTCTTCGGATCCGGCCTCGATGAGGGCGTCGACATGATACGTCGAGTCGTCAAAGGTGAACTTCAATTCGCCAGGACAAAGATACTCCTCGGTCGTGCTTGCCATTGTTGGGATACGCAGTTGCTTTGGGGGAACGTATGGCTTCAAGCGAGCTTCGACGCGCCACCGGGGATCAATGGGAAAATACTCGAGACCCTTGAAGTGGGTACGAGCTGGATTCTCGCTGTCTTTGACTCGCACGGCAAGCTTGCCGCCTCTTTCGATGACCAGCATGCGAAGAGTCTTCAGCCTCAGGATGGTCGGATCGGCATCATGATCAGTGCGTAATTCGATTGTCGTGACGACGGAGTCCCCGTGCGTGATCTCGGACCCCTTTTGGGCGACGAAACGAACCGCGTTCTTGCGAAGGAAGAAAGAACCCACTCGACTTGGGGCTTTACCCTTGGGGAGGATGAAGGAGTTCGAGGAATCTGTGCCGGTGCTATTTTCTCCTTCTTGAAGCCACCAGAGTCCGCAGAGGGTCAGCCAGCCATCCTCGGCGGTCAGCCGGGTGAAACGAGCGCGGCGCCATTGTTCTATTTCAAGCCGGTGAGATTCGCTGTCAGACGGTGATGTCTCTTTGGTGCATCCCCAGAGCGGGAAGACCGCCACGAAAAACACCAACCTCACCACGGTGCCAGGATACCTCATGATCTGTCCCTGTGCAAGGCAATCATGGCTGCTTCCACAATAAGCGGAGAGATCCTCGCAGCCCGGATGTCCCTGACGGTTCTGATGATGATATGCCGGACCTGCTTTCCGTCGCCTTCGAGGAGGCCTTCGGGGTCGGACAGCATGCGACCGTGCTCGAACCCGAGCAGGACGCGATCCTCCATTGGCAGGATAAAACCGAGATAGAAACTTCTCCTTCCGCTGTTCACCCTGTATCCAATAAGCCTCCAGCCGGGATAGACGGCTTCGGTGAGATCGGGGACTGACGCTTTCATAAGCATGCGCACGCGTTGGGCGAGACGCCGGACATGAAGAGGATAGCTCATGAGAAATTGTTGGACGGTGGGACGGGCTCGTCCGATCTTGTTTCGTTTGTCTGCGACAGGTGTCATTTCGCGGGTGTCATGCTGCGGACGGGATGCTGCTTCAGCGCGTTGGTCAGAACGGGAGGGGCTCACTAAACGTATCCTTGAGTTGCTGAAACTTGTCACGTATTGCCTCTAGTACTTTCATCCCGCTTGCGTTTTCGATCTTCCGTCCATCGATTTCAATCACCGGAGTCAGTTCGCCCATGGTGCCAGTGGCAAAGACCTCGTCGGCGTTGTAAAACTCGGTGAGCGACAGGTTCCGCTCGGTAAAGGAAATATTCATATCGCGAGCAATCTCGATCACCAGGCCGCGCGTGATTCCGTGCAGACATGCATCTGCATGGGGCGTAGAGAGTCTGCCGTCCTTTGCCATGAAGAGATTGGTGTCGTTCAGTTCCGCTACGAAGCCGTTGGCATCGAGCATTAGAGCTGCATCCACGCCAGCCTGATTTGCCTGGATTTTTGCCAGCACGTTGTTCAGGAGGTTGTTGTGATGAATTTTTGAGTCCAGGTGTCGGGGAGAGTTCCTTGCGATCGAAGATGTGATGAGGCGAATTCCCGTTTTGTTCTCATACACCAATGGTTTCCACTCCGCCAGCACGATCAGGCATGGTCCTTTCTGATTGAGGCGGGGGTCCATGCCGGAGGTGACTTTCTCGCCACGTGTCAGGGTGAGTCTGATGTGGACACCATCCGTCATGCTGTTGGCCCTGAGCGTCTCAACGACTGCTCTTTTGATTGATGGCATGTCGGGAATCCGGGCAAAGGCGAGTGCTTTTGCAGAGGCATGGAGACGCTCCAGGTGTCGGTCGAAACAGAAGATCTTTCCTTCATAGACACGCAATCCTTCCCAAACAGCATCGCCTCCCTGGACGCTGCTGTCGAAAACCGAGACCTTCGCTTCGTTTCTCGGATAAAGCCGGTTGCCGACCCAGATCAGGATGTTTTCATTCTTGGGGTTGTATTGCTGGAGCATTGGTATCTTTCTCAATGGGGTTGACCGAACGACTTGAGTTTCCCAATCATCTGTCTCCTGTAGAACTTAAGATAGGAAGAACATCCGCATGGTTCAATTCTCATAAGAGCGTGCGCGAGCATGCTGGATGAGATCGAGGATGGGTTGAAAGGAGGTGTGCCGCCGAACAAGTGCTGCTCTTTGTTTTGAGATGTTTCTGGTCATGGGTCTGCGATAACTGGCCATGTGGACAGCTTGAAGTCCTCAGCCTGGTGACGTTGTTCCGTGTGAGGCATCAACACCGCATCCTTGCCTTCGGGATCGAGAGTGCTCCTTGACTACCCCGCCCTTATCGATTTCTCAAACATCTCGCAATAGATGGGAAGTGCGCGCTGATAAAGCGGAACAAGTCTCTCGGGCAGTGATCTGGAGCCTGTTGGCTGTGGTTCAAAGCCGCTCGACTTGTGCACGTTCTGATACCAGTACTTCGCCCAGACGCCATCTTCAGGTCTCGGGCCCGGTTTCCACGATAGCATGGCCCTGTCGAAGTTGATACCGAGCCGGTCGCAGAGTGCTATCATGACGGTCTCGGGGTTCTTCAGCAACTCGCCCGAGTCGAGTACAATCGGGTTCCGGCCCGCTTTCGTGCTCCGCAAGTAGAGTTCGTATTGCTTTGCCATACCGATGTCTGTCATCGTAGGCTCTGCGATCACCTGCGCGAACGAGGCGATGAGTTGTTTGGGGTTTCTGATCAGAAAAAGATCCGTCACCGAATTGAAGAATCTCGCGTCAATATCGATGAGGTGATGCGCCATGTTCTTGATGAAGAGAACCGGTTTGTCATTGAATGAAAGCAGGCGCTCAACAACATGTGCAGGATTCGTCTCCATGCTTGCGATGACTTCGTCTCGTCCCGGATGGTCCGCAGATCTGATTTTCAGATAGTATCCATAAAATGGTTCGTCCACCACCATGGTATCCGTTCGCTGGGCGAATGAGTACATCATGGCGGTGGAGACGTTGCGGGGACTGGAAATCAGGTTGATGCGGAGCATGGGGAACGATGGATCATTTGTTAGAAAAGTATAGGTGAAATCGAGCAGAGATTCAAGGCGGGAAGATCCAGGTGCTGTCCGGTACAGAGTGCCGCGGACCATACGATGGCTACCACGGAAGCATGACTCACGGCCCTCAGTCAATGTCTCACAAACACATTATGGTCTATTGAAAACAGGGTCAGGATCTCACTCGCTCGCTTGCGAGAGCAATATGCCCCATCTTTCCATTTTGATAGTCCGTGATGGCCTGTGCGATTTCATCCTCACTATTCATGACAAACGGTCCGTAACCGGCGATCGGTTCGTTAATCGGCTCTCCATTGAGGAGCAGGAGGACGGAATTTTCCTTTGCCTCTACGATGACACGATCTTTTTCTCTCTCAAAAATGACGAGCTCAGCCTGACCAGCTTCTTTTGAGGACTGGACTGAGACTTTTCCCCTCAAGATTGCCAGCGCAGTCGTGTAGCCGGACGGCACCGTCAGCTCAACCTGATGTCCTTGGTTCACGCGTACGTCCCACACATTGACCGGAGTGAAGGTGCGTGCTGGTCCTCTAATTCCGTGGAACGAGCCGGCAATCACTCGAAGGTTGCCGGCTCCGTCACCCAAACTGACAACAGGAATATCACTATTCAGAAGTGTCTGGTACCCGGGCGCCGACATTTTCACTCTGGCCAGCAGATTGACCCAGAGCTGGACGACTTCGAAGAGTCCGCCCCGTTTCGAGAAATCGCTGGAATGCTTTTCTTCGTGGACAATTCCCGACGCGGCCGTCATCCACTGGACATCTCCCGGTCCGATTTTTCCCCGGTTTCCGGTCGAATCTCGATGTTCGAGCTCGCCTTGATAGACGATCGTCACGGTCTCGAATCCGCGATGGGGGTGCTCATCCACGCCGCGCCGTGTGTTCGTCGGAGGAAACTCGGTTGGACCGGCATAGTCTAAGAGTAGGAACGGGCTCATCCGCGGACCGAATTCATGATAAGAGAACAGTGTCCGAACCGGGAAGCCGTCGCCGACCCAGTGAGAACGGGGTGTGTGGTGAATGATGTGGATTTCTTTCATGTTCTTCTTTTGTATAACCGCTCATTGCGTGGTTTGAGTGTAAAGGAATATGATACTAATCCTTGGAACGTATGACTCACTCTCTTGCACAACGTTCATGGGTCCGTGTTTTCGGTTCTGGCATGGGATGACGGCTTCATCAAGCGATTGATTTCTGCAAGAACGCACGATGGCGTTCTTGAACGTCCGGTCGGCCTCAGTGGTCTTCTCACTACAAATGGGAACTGTCAGAGGAGCAAAAGAGAAGGGTTCTTGCCCCCGAAGTGGGAACCTCCGTGGCATTTCGGGTGCCTCCCCGTCCTGCAACGAGCAAAAGGGAGCTTACTTACTGGCCCTCGTGGTTCACAAGTCGAAGCCTTTCCTGGCTTGCCACAAACTCAGCTAACGCTCGTCCGGCTACGGCATGGCCCGATTTGCTGAAGTGACCTTCTTCCGGGACGAAGAGTTCCTCTTCCCGATGCTCCATCAACACAGGGTAAAGATCAATGAAGGCAATGTTCAGTTCCCTGCAGAGTGAAGCGGCAATTCGCTGAGGTCGCAACGGGTCCTTGTTGAATTCTTTTGTCACGGTGCTATCGGGAAACGTGCTTTCCAGAAGGGGACCATAAGTATCGGCATAAACCATCATCGAGGATGGGATAACCGCTACAGCAAGGTATGCGTTATATCGTTGAGCCTGGTCTTTCATCTCCTTAATCAATCCTTTCATCAATGGCACCCCCATGTCCAAAAGATCTTCGCGGTACCATGCATTGATGGTGCCTGGCACTCTTGGGATTTCTACACTCAAGCCCACGGAACGGGCCAGCTCCACCATCCCTGGCTTCGTTTGTAGATAGCCTTCGATCTTTACTTTCAAGATGCCTACGAGTTTGAATGCGGATTGTCCTTCTTTGGGTGAAATAAAGTTGGAACTCTTAAAGAGTCGGTATTTCGGTGTGTGCCGGAGCTCGAGGTTCTGTTTCTCATCCAACACGAAGCCGGGCTGAACGGGGTTTTCGTGAAGCTCGGAATACGTAAGTCTGAGATTGTCAAGAATGTCATTGGCAAAGATGATGACAAGATACATATCAGCTACAATACCCTCATTAGCAAGTTCCTTCATGAACAGCAACTCCTGAGCGGTGCCATATCCAGGAACACCGGCGTTGATCACTTCATAGCTGTTCTCCATGCCAGCGTTCAAATGCGTTTCCATAAGGGTTGAGAAGAGTTCTTCAGTCGGGACTGCTCTCCCAGCCACAAAAGAATCGCCGAGGATCGCCAGACGTCGTACTCCGACTTTCCGTTCAGGGATTTCTTTGTTTCGGAGCCCTTGGCGATTTATGTACACTTCGTGCTTCGTAAAGCTATGCGGAGGTTTGAGCCAATATGTCCCTGGTCTCGTGCGCCAACCAACAACCGGATCGAAGAGTTTGTCGCTAATCCTGTACTCATCTGTGTCGTAAAATTCTGCAAAAACGAATTCGGCGATGAGAAAACAGACTGTTAGGCTAATGAGGAACAGTGCAAGAGTTGCAAGGGTCTTCTTCCCTCGTGAGTCTTTACGGAGGATATGTGGCTCTTCGGATTTCATGGGTTTTCTGGAATTAGCATCCCCGGATCTCGAGGGAGGGACTCTTGGCCTTCACATTGGAGTTTGAACGCATAATCGGAGGATCTGCCTAATAAAGATACCGTCGGGAGGGGATAAAGGCAAGTAATGGGCAATTTATTACGTGGAGAGCCGAATCCTCTGGTCTCGCGGGATTAACAACTCATTGCTCGTCTCTGACTTATCCGATCAAACGGTTGATGAATAACTCGTGAACATCTATAAGGCCCGTAGGGGAGACCACACCTTGATTGTCAAATGGGGTGGGCGCTCTTCCTGAAGAGCAACGATCCCATTTGAAAATGTTTTGAGGGAGGTTATTGTAATTTCTAAATTTACGGGCTTCAATAAGGGCAACGACCTTTTACGTTGCCTTCCATTGTAAATCTTCATATATTTTGGCTACCAAACAGAAGCAGGTTTCTTGCCCAAGCGCACCGACCTCCAGTCCATTCTTATAATCGGTTCCGGCCCAATCGTCATTGGCCAGGCCTGCGAATTTGATTACTCCGGTACCCAGGCCTGTAAAGTCCTGCGGGAAGAAGGATACCGCATTATCCTTATTAACAGCAACCCTGCCACGATCATGACCGATCCGGAGTTTGCGGACCGGACCTACATTGAACCAATCACCCCTTTTTTTGTTGAACAAATCATCGAGCGCGAAAAGCCGGGAGCCCTCCTGCCAACGATGGGAGGCCAGACTGCCCTCAACACGGCTGTTGCCCTTGCCGAAAGCGGCGCGCTTCGGAAGCACAACGTCGAACTGATCGGCGCAAAACTCGAAGCAATCAGAAAGGCAGAGGACCGCGAGCTGTTTAAAGCGACCATGGATGGGGCTGGACTTCAAACGCCGCACGGCGCCTTTGTCCGCTCCGTCGATGAAGCCATGAAAGTTGTCGAACAGATCGGCTTCCCGATGATTGTCCGGCCTTCGTTTACTCTTGGCGGCACCGGGGGTGGGATAGCTATGAGCGGCGACGATTTTGTCGAAGCCGTTCAGCACGGGCTCGAGGCAAGCCCGATCCGCGAAGTGCTGCTCGAAGAATCGGTCATCGGCTGGAAAGAATATGAGCTCGAAGTGATGCGGGACGTGAAGGACAATGTGGTCGTCATCTGCTCGATCGAAAACTTCGACCCGATGGGCGTCCATACAGGCGACTCGATCACCGTTGCCCCGGCGCAGACGCTTACCGACAAGGAATACGAAGCCATGCGGGATGATGCGCTCAAGATTATCCGGGCGATTGGCGTCGAGACAGGTGGATCGAACATTCAGTTTGCCGTGGACCCGCGGACAGGGCGCCGGCTTGTGATCGAAATGAACCCGCGTGTCTCCCGTTCATCTGCACTTGCCTCCAAAGCAACAGGTTTTCCCATTGCCAAGATAGCCGCAAAACTCGCTGTAGGTTACACGCTTGATGAGATCCCCAATGACATCACCAAACTGACGCCCGCTTCCTTTGAGCCGACTATCGATTACTGTGTGGTGAAAATTCCACGCTGGGATTTCGAGAAGTTCAAGGGTGTTGAAGAGCGTCTCGGCGTTCAGATGAAATCGGTCGGCGAGGCGATGGCGTTCGGACGAACATTCAAAGAGGCGCTCCAGAAAGCGCTCCGTTCGCTCGAGCAGGGACGCTACGGGCTTGGTGCCGATGGAAAGGATGAATTCGATATCGACAGGTTGAATGAGGCGGAAAGAGACGAATGGCAAAGACGCGTGACCGAACGCCTCAGCCATCCAAGAGCGGACAATGTTTTTCAGCTGCGGTATGCGATCCAGCTGGGGATGAGCGTTGATGAGCTTTACCGCATCACCCACATAGACCCATGGTTTCTTCATAATATCCGGCAGATTGTTGAGATGGAGAAGGAACTGAGAGAATATGCGATGTGAGGCGTGAATCGAGGAAACCGATAAATCGGTTTACAGTTTCGCGGTTCGGTTGGTTGTGCAACCCTGATAAATCAGGGTGGTGAGGCAAGACCGGAGACAAGAGCTTGGGACACCACAATTTATTGTGGTGACAAGAGAAGGCAGCACACCATAGGCAAACCGTTTCAAC
>Ga0247727_10013258_pt1 | contig 13942 bp, 11 predicted proteins | sample WisWelCaveWW1625_FD_202498 | JGI IMG/M metagenome (GOLD analysis project Ga0247727, IMG submission 202498) | Biofilm microbial communities from Wishing Well Cave, Virginia, United States - WW16-25 | ecosystem: Environmental > Aquatic > Deep subsurface > Groundwater > Cave microbial mat | place... | reverse complement strand
GGATTCGGAACCGGATTCGGAACCGGATTCGGAACCGGATTCGGAACCGGATTCGGAACCGGATTCGGAACCGGATTCGGAACCGGATTCGGAACCGGAACCGGAACCGGATGCGTAGGGCGCGGGGCGGAGCCCCGCTTGGTTGCGGCCGTCAGGCCTAAGGGCCCGCGTCCGGCGAGCCCGACCCGGTCACCACCCGTATCGCCGCGAGGTCCCGGGACAGCGCTTCCTTGCGCTCCCGGAAACGACTCGCCTCCGCGGCCGCGAGCGACCGTCCCGGTTGCAGCGCGACCTCGAGGGGATTCACGAACCGGCCGTTCTTCTTGATCGCGAAGTGCAGGTGCGGCCCCGTCACGCGCCCCGTCGCTCCCACGTAGCCGATCACCTGCCGCTGCCGCACGGAATCGCCGACACGCAACCCCGACGCGAAGCGCAAGAGGTGCATGTACAGCGAGACGAGCCCGCTCCCATGATCGATCTCGACCAGGTTGCCCGCCGCTCCCGCCGGGCCGCACACGATCACGCGGCCCGCCGCCGTCGCCCACACCGGCGTTCCGGGCGGCGCGGCGTAGTCCACGCCGAGGTGCGCGCGCTCCGTGTGCAGCACCGGATGCATCCGGTGCATGTCGAAGCGCGAGGAGATCCGCACGAAGCGAAGCGGCGTCCGCAGCAGGCTCTTGTGCATCGATCGGCCGGTGTCGTCGTAGTAGTCGGCGTTCCCGCGACGGTCGCGGTACCGGAACGCGCGGACGCGGCCGACCTTCGCGCCCTCGTACTCGAGCGCCTCGACCGCGCGGTACCGCAGGAAACGGCCCGCCACCCGTTCCTCCTCCACGATCACGCGGAAGACGTCCCCGCGCCGCGGGTCGCTGAAGAAGTTGAGATCGGACGCGAGCACGTCGGAGAGCGTCTCCAGGATCGTCCCCTTCAGCCCCGCGCGCTCGATGGCGTCCCACAGCGAAGTCTCCAGCGTCGCGCCGACCGCACGGCGGACGACCGCGACCTGGATCTCCCGACGTCTGCCCCGCAGCCGTCCGTCGTCTTCGCGTTCGACCTCGTAGATCTCCGTCGGTCCGACGACGTACTCGAACGAGCGCACCTGCCCGGACGCGCGGTCGACGCGCAGCAGGAACGAGTCTTCCGGCCGGCTCCGTCTCGGATCGAACCGGCTGTCGAGCGCGTCCACGAGCTCGTGGGCCGCCGCGTTCGTCAGGCTCTGCGCGGTCAGCGCACCGAGCAACGTGCCTCCGCGGCCGACGCTGCCTCGCTTCACGACGACGTTGGGATCGTCGTCGCGCGCTCCGGCGTCCTCGGAGTCGGGCGGCGCAGCGTCCTCGGCCTCCTCGCGGGCGGCGACGATGCGCTTCGGCGGCTCGACGTGCTGCGCGAGCAGCGGCGCCGCGACGGCCGCACCCACGAGGACCACGGCCGCCCCGCTGCCCGCGGCGACGCGCAGGATCTTGAGCCGCCGCTCGCTGGCGACGCGCTCCTCGGGAGTCGGCGGGAGCTCGAGCGGGACGCCCATCGTCAGGACACTGCCCTGCGCGCGAGCCGGATCATCTCGGCCGCGGCCGCGCGCGTCTTTCGCGTGACCTGCACGCCGCCGAGCATCCGCGCGATCTCTGCGCCCCGCTCGCGCTCGGACAGTGCCCGGACCTCGCTCGTCGTCCGCGCGCCGCTCGACTTCTTCGCCACGACGAAATGTCGTCTCGCGAGGGACGCCACCTGCGGCAAGTGCGTGACGCAGATCACCTGGTGGTTCATCGCGATTCGCTCGAGCTTTCGGCCGACGACCTCCGCGGTCGCGCCGCCGACCCCCGCGTCGACCTCGTCGAACACGTACGTGTCGGACGGACCGAAGCCCGTGCCGACCGCCTTGATTGCGAGCAGGGCCCGCGACAGCTCTCCGCCCGACGCGATCCTGCGCAAGGGCCGCGCGGGCTCGCCGGGGTTCGGCGCGATCAGGATCTCGGCCCTGTCGAGACCGGTGGGTCCGAGCCGGGCGCCATCGACTCCGGGCACCCCCGGCGCCTCCTGCAGTTCGGCCGTGGCGCCCGAGCGGGTGACCTCGACCTCGACGCGCGCGTCTCCCATCCCGAGCTCGGCAAGCTCGGCGGAGATGTGCCGGCCCAGCGACACGGCCGCCTCCCGACGCCGCAGGGACAGAACGCGCGCGACCGCTCCGGCCTCCTCGAGCGCCGCGTCGCGGGCGGCAGAGAGCGACGACAGGCGCTCCTCGTGCCGGTCGAGCGAGCCGATCTCCTCCGCGATCCGCGTCCTCGCCGCGAGGACCGCCTCCATGTCGCCTCCGTGCTTTCGCGCGAGCCGCGAGAGGGTCGCAAGCCGGTCCTCGAGGGCCGACAGGGCTTCGGGGTCCGCCTCTGTCGCTGCCGCGATCCGTCCGAGGTCGCGTGCGACGTCCTCGAGATCGACCCGAGCGGTCCGGATCCGGCGGAAGGCTTCGTCCAGGCGCGGGTCGAGGTGCCCGAGCGCACCCAGGGACGCCTCCCGCCGCGCGAGCTCGCCGCAGACGGACGCGTCGCGCGCGTAGAGCGCCTCCTCGGCCACCGCCGCCGCCTCCTGGATGCGGCCCGCGTACCGCAACCGCTCCCGCTTCGCGGTGAGGGTCTCGATCTCCCCCGTCTGCGGATCGGCGGACTCGATCTCCCGGAGCTGGAACCGCAGGAGGTCCTCCCGCGCCGAGCGCTCCTCCTCCGTGCGGTCCGCGCTGCCCAGGTCCCGCATGGCCAGCCGCAGCCGCTCGTAGGCCGCTGCCATCGTGCGGCGCTCCTCGGCGACCCCCGCATGGACGTCCAGCAGGTCCAGGTGGCTTGCCGGGTCGGCCAGGCGATGGTGCTCGTGCTGGCTCGTGATCTCGGCGAGGCCCCGCGTCACCTCCCGGAGGGTCGAGCCCACCACGAGCCGTCCGTTCAGGTATGCGCGGCTGCGCCCGCCCGGCTCGACGACGCGACGGACTACCAGCTCGGCTTCGACAGGATGCCCGGCCGCTCGCAGCCGCTCCCCGACCCCGGGGTCGTCGCCCACCTCGAAGAGGGCCTCGACCTCGGCCCGCGAGGCACCGGCACGGACCATGTCGGCATGTGCCCGATCCCCCAGGATCGCCCCCAGCGCACCGACGAGCAGCGACTTGCCCGCCCCGGTCTCGCCGGTGACGACGTTCAGGCCCTCGGCCAGCTCCACGCGCGCGTCCTCGACGAGGGCCCAGTCCTTCAGACGAAGCTCGACGAGCACGAGGGCGCGCAGGATACCACGGGGGCTTTTCGCGGCCCGCCGAGGCCATGCCGCGCTCGTGCGGCGGCGAGTACGCCGGATCGGCGCGCCGATCGACCAACGGGGCCCTGGAAATCGCAGCGGAATCCGACGGCACCGGCCTTGCTCTGCTTGAGGGGGACGAGGTCGATCGCTAAGATGCCCGCCGCCCGATGCAGGTCTTCCATGGAGCCAGCGCCATGACCGCCGCCCTGCGGCCGTCCGTGGTCACGGTCGGCAACTTCGACGGCGTGCACAGGGGCCATCGAGTCCTGCTGGAGCGGACCGTCGAGGCAGCCCGGGTCCGAGGCCTGTCCGCCGTGGCTCTGACCTTCGATCCGCATCCCGCCGCGGTCCTGGCACCCGACCGCCGGCCGCGCCTCATCGCCCCGCTCGACCGGCGCCTCGAGCGGATGGGGGACACGGGGCTCGACGGCGTGGTGGTCCAGCCCTTCGACGTCGCCTTCTCGCGCCTGACCGCCGCCGAGTTCGTCGACCGGGTCCTCGGGGACGCCCTCGCGGCCCGCTGTGTGGTCGTCGGCCCCGGATTCCGGTACGGGGCCGGGCGCGCCGGTACCGCGCAGACCCTGGGGTCCGGCACCGAAAAGACCCACGTCGAGGTGGTCCACGTGGATCCGGTGGTCGAGGCTGGATCGCCCATCTCTTCCTCCCGCATCCGGGAGCTGCTGGAGCTCGGCCGGGTCGAGGACGCGCGCCTCTTGCTGGGCCACCCCCCCGAGCTGGTCGGGACGGTCGTGCGCGGCGCAGGCCGGGGCCGCGAGCTGGGCATCCCGACCGCGAACCTCGCACCCGCGACCGAGCTCGTTCCGGCCGACGGCGTCTATACCGGGAGCGTCGATCTGCCGGAAGGCACGTTCCGGGCGGTCGTGAACATCGGCGTCCGCCCCACATTCGAGGCGGGCCGATCGGCCGAGGCCCACCTGCTCGACTTCGATGGCTCTCTCTACGGCCGCCGTCTGGTCGTCCGGCTCGATCGCCGCCTGCGGGACGAGCGGCGGTTCCCTTCCGTCGATGCGCTGCTCCACCAGATCGCGGACGACATCCGCGAAGCGAGGAACCCGTGACCGACCGCCGCCGCCTTCAAGCCATGTTCCGTGAAGATCTCGTCCGCGAGGCGCGCCGCGCCCGCGTCTCGCATCCGGACGGACTCGAGCGCGAGGAGCTGATCGCCGCCATCATCGCCGTAGAGCCGCCCGCAGAACCGAAACCGGGCGGCGCCATCGCGCGCTCCCTGCTGTCGCGAGCGAGCAAGATCGTCGGCCAGGCCGTCGAGGTGGCCCGTTCCTTCTACGAGACGCGCGAACCGCGGGCGCGGTCGACGCCGGTCGCGCCGCCCGCGGCGCCGGCCGAGGAGCCGACGGGGGCCGCGGAGCAGCGGGCGGAGCAGGCGGAGCCGGCCCCCGAGCCTGCCCTCGCGACCTCGACCCTCGCGCGCCTCTACGAGGATCAGGGACACGCCGACGACGCCGCGCGGATCTACGGAGAGGTTCTCGCGCGCGACCCGGACGATCCGGCGGCGAAGGCTGGGATCGCACGGCTGCGGACGGATCCGCCGCAGGCCGCCGTGCCCGCGCGGCCTCCCGCTCCCCTGCGCGACGTCATCGACGTCGCGACGGTCGATCCGACGACGGTGCTCGCGTCCTGGTCGGTCAGCGACGAGGGAGTGGCCCGCGCGGGGCGGCTCCTCGGGGCACCCGGCGATCTCGTCCTTCGCGCGTTCGGCTCGTACCCGCAGGCGGGTGGCGTCGGGACCCTCTCGTTCGACGAGCGAATCTCGACGCGCTCCGGGGAGTGGTTCCTGCGGGGACTGCGTCCGGCGGGCGTCTACCACGCGGCGATCGGACTTCTGGCGGATGACCGCTTCGTCCCCGTCGCAAGGGGGGGACCTGCCAGGACCCCGGCCGGCGCGCCGAGCCCAGACCGAGCAGTGACGGTGTCGGAGTCGACGGCCGCCGCAGGCCGGCCCGTTCGGCTCTCGGCGGGCTCTCGGACTCCGATCGTGACTGCCGCCCGGGCGCCGTCGTCCCTGCAGTCCTCGCGGATGGGATCCCTTGCGAGGGGGAACTGACCGATGCCCGGGATCTTCGCCATGGCATGGGCAGCCGTCCTTCCGCGGGTCGACTTGGCTGCCTCGGCACGGGGCGGCGAGCGTTTCTCGCTGGCGCTGGAGGCGGGGGCCCCGGACGTCGTCGACGTCGACGTGCCGGTCCGGGTCGAGCTGCAGGCGCTCCTCGTGTGGGACCTCGCAGGGCTGATCGACGACGAGGCGGACCGCGCGGTCTCCTCGCTCCGGAGGGAAAAAGCCGACCGGGCGATGGCCGAGGCCATCCGGCGCCAGGACCTGCTGCGCCGGGCCGCCGCGGCCCGAACCGCCCTGCGCCGGGCAACGACGACGCAGGCGGCTGCGATGGCCGAGATCGATCGCGACGAAGCACTCGCCTGCCTGCCGGTGCGGCCATGATTGCGCGCACCGGTCTGGTCGCCGCCCTGCTCGCCGCCCCCGGCGCAAGCCTGGCAGACGCGCGGTCAGACGCCCATGCCGTGCTTGCGCGCTTCTCGAACGAGCCGACGGTCGCCCAGGTCCAGAGGGCCGCGATCCGGGCCTCCCGCCTGGGTGCGTCGACCTCCGATTCCTGGGAGGACCGCGTCGGCGTCGCGCCGGCGTTGCCCGACCTGCGGCTGAAGGCGGCCCATGCCCTCGACCGCGACGAGTCGCTCGTTCTCGAGCCCGGCGCCCCGGACAGGCTCGATCTCGACGCGGGCGCCGGCTGGGTCCTCGAGGCGTCGGCCGAGTGGGAGCTGTCGCGCCTCGTCTGGGACTCCGACGAGGTCGGCATCGGACGCGAAGCGGTCGCGCGCGCCGAGCGCCGCAACGACCTCACCGCGCTGGTCGCCCGCCTCTACTTCGAGCGCCGCCGCCGCCAGGTCGCCCGCGCCCTGCGCGCGCCGGCGAGTCTCCTGGAAATGGTAGAGGCCGAGATCGGCATCGCAGAGATCACCGCGACCCTCGACGGCCTCACCGGAGGGTGGTACCAACGCGCGCTGCGCGACACCCGGCGAGGCCCCAGGTAAAGAATGACGGACACGACCCAGCGGCAGTACGACCGCGTCGACGTCGAGGTGGCGGCCGAGGTGCACACTCCGGACGGCATCATCCTCGCCGCGACCAAGAACCTCTCGGCGGGGGGAGTTGCCCTCGAGACCGAATCCTTCCTGCCCAAGGGTGCGACGGTCGGACTGTCCCTCTTCCTCACCCTCGAGGGGATCGAGGACGCCGACGTCGAGCCGCTCACGGTGCAGGCGACCGTGGTCTGGAGCACGGAGCGGGGAGCCGGCGCCTATACGGCCGGAGTGCGCTTCGCCAGCGCAAAGATGGCGCCAGACGACCAGAGAAGGATCGAGGCGTTCGTCCGGGCGGCCCAGGCGGCGTCCTCCGCGCGGTGAAGGGCCGGTCGCTCCTGCGGATCCTGGGAGGCGCCGCCGTCGCGGGCGTCTCTCTGTGGCTCGCTTTCCGGAACGTCGCCTGGGATCGGGCGCTGGCCGGCTTCCGGTCGATCGGGATCGGGGCGACGTTCGTCGTCCTCGCCGTCGTCGCGGCGAGCGTGTGCATGCGCGCCCTCGTGTGGCGCAGCTTCGCACGGCGCCTCGGAGACGCCCCGTACGGCCTGTCGCTGCGCTGCTTGCTCGTCGGGATGGTGGCGAACAACGTCCTGCCCGCCCGGCTCGGCGAGCTGGCGCGTTCGGGGCTGTGGGCGGTCCGCACCGGCGTCGGCCAGGGACGGTCGCTCGGCGTGCTCGCGGCCGAACGCTCCCTCGATCTGACGGCGCTCGGAGTCCTGGCGCTGGTCGTGCTCCCGACCGCCCCCGTCTCCGAGGGCACCCGCAAGGCGCTCGGCGTCGGGGCCGCGATCGGCGTCGTCGTCGCCGTCGCCTTCGTGATCCTCGCGCGGATCCGCTGGAGCGGGATCGGCCGCGCCTCTCGCACGCTCGGAGGCCTCGCCGAAGGCTTCGCGAGCCTCGGCCGGCCGCGGGAGCTCGCGCTGCCCGCTCTCCTGTCCGCGATCGTCTGGCTCGTGTCGTTCGCTTACATGGTGACGACCCTGCGCGCCTTCGGCGTCGACGTTCCCCTGCGCGCCGCGGCGCTGCTGCTTCTGGCGACCCAGCTCGCGGTGGTCCTGCCGTCCGCGCCGAGCTTCGCCGGGCCCTACCACCTCGCGGTGTCGCTGGCCCTGACCGCGTACGGAGTCGACCGCGACCGCGCCGCGGGCTTCGCGATCTTCAACCACCTGGCCTGGGTGCTCCCCACGAGCATCGCAGGGGCGGTCGTCCTGCTGCGCGAGGGCCTGGGTCTCGGGCGCCTCGCGACGCTAGGGGACACGCTCCCCACTCAGAAGTAGTTGTAATCGTTCATTTTTCTGCCGGCAAAAACCGGGGGCTCGCCTCGAGTGCGACCCAAGCCAACAGCCGGCGCCAAGCCCCTGGTTTTTGCCGCCAGAAAAATGAACGATTACAACTACTTCTGAGTGGGGAGCGTGTCCCCTACTCGTCGTAGAAGATCGGCTCGCGGTGGACGAGGAACTCCTCGATCCTCACCCTCGCCGACTCGGAGAGGTCGACGAACCGCAGCCCGATGCCTCCGCCGTCGTCGTCGGTGTCGCGGATCCAGCACACCTCGCATGCCACGTCGATCTCGGGCTCGCCGTCCTCGAGATGGATTCGCAAGGCCACTTCCGTCCCTCGGGCCAGCCGGTGGACGGTGCGCACGAAGAGGCCCCCGCCCGACATGTTCTCCGTGAAGCCACGGTAGAAGTTCGCGTCGGACCCGAAGTCCACCCGGACTTCCACGTCGAAGCGGGCGTCGGCCCGCCGGTTGGCCCACTGCACCTCGTCCGCGGCTTCGGGAGAAATCGCGGCCCTGGAAAGGGGTCGGCTCACTACCCGTACATTCGGCAGTCCCGGATGGGACTTAACTTCAGCGCACGAACGTCAGGCTCGCGTCGACCAGGTCGAACAGGGGCGGCCAGTACAGGCCCAGGACGACGGTCGGGACGACCAGTCCCGCCAGCATGTAGCCGTACGTCCGCGACACGGGGAGCGCCGCGGCCGTCTTGCCCTTCGTCAGGAACATCGCCCGGAGCACCCGGGCGTAATAGAAGAGCGAGACCACGCTGTTCAGGATGCCGATGAGCGCGAGCGTCATGTACCCGGTCCCGCCCACCTTCACGAGCGAGGCGAACAGGTAGACCTTCCCGACGAAGCCGGCGAGGGGCGGCAGCCCCGTCAGGGAGAAGAGGAACACGGCCATGGCGATTGCGAGGAGCGGCGCGCGAGCGCCGAGCCCGTCGAACGCGGAGATGTCCTCCGAACCGGTCTCTTCCGCGACGACGTGGACCACGAGAAAGGCGCCGACGTTCATGACGCAGTAGACCGCGATGTAGAAGACGATCGCGCGCATCCCCAGGTCCGAGAAGACGCTGAACCCCATCAGCATGTAACCGGCGTGCGCGATGCTCGAGAACGCGAGCAGTCGTTTCATGTTCTTCTGCCCCAGCGCCGAGAAGTTCCCGATCGTCATCGTGAGCGCGGCCACGATCCCTCCGACCACCGCCCACGGCAGCCCTTCCTGCCCGCCTGGGTCGTTGGCGCCGAGGCCGTCCGAGAAGAACCGCAGCAGCATCGCGAATCCCGCCGCCTTGGGACCGACCGAGAGGAACGCGGTCACCGGCGTCGGCGCCCCCTCGTACACGTCGGGCGCCCACATGTGGAACGGCGCCGCGGAGATCTTGTAGCCGATGCCGGCGAACACGCAGATGACCGCGACGAACACCGCCTCGCTCGACGCAGGCGCCCGGACGGCTTCGTAGATCGCCGGCAGGCTCAGGCTCCCGGACAGGCCGAAGAGCCAGCTCATCCCGTAGAGCATGACGCCCGAGGACGCCCCGCCGAAGATGACGTACTTCAGGCTCGCCTCGCTCGATCGCTTGTCCGCAGAGCGCAACCCGACCATCACGAACGACAGGACCGAAACGATCTCGAGCGAGAGGTACAGCATCAGGAGATTTCGCGCGCTCGCCATGAGGTCCATGCCCAGCGTGATGACGAGCAAGAGCGAGTAGAACTCGCCCGCGCCCTTGCCCTTCGACCTTCCCCCCCCGGCCTCCGTCGTGGACATGGAAAAGACGACGATGAGCGCGGTCACGGCGCCGAAGAAGGCCTTGAAGAAGTTGGCGAACGGGTCGTACGCGACCAGCCCCTCGAAGATCGTGCGCGGATCGTGCCGCATCTGTACGAACCCGAGCACTGCGCTCGAGAGCAGCGCTGCGATCGCGATCCCCGCGGCTCCCTGCGCCCGCATGCGTGGAGCGAAGAGGTCCCACAGGATGACCGCCATCACGGCGACGATCAGGATCGTCTCCGGGAGGAACCAGCGGATCGACTGGAGGTTGTCGCCGACCATTGGCCCCTATCTCGCCGCCACCGCCACCTTTGACAGGGCATCGGCCGCGCCGCGTGCCGCCTGCACGACCTCCGTCGGTTCGACGAGATCCTTGAGATCCGCCATTCCCGTCGAGATCAGATCGAGGATGGCCGAGGGGTAGAAGCCGAGCACGAGCACGATGAGCGCGAGCGGGGCGAGCGAGACCATCTCGCGAAGGTTGATCTCCGGGAACCGCCCGCCGAACGGCTCGAGGTACTTGTTCGTGCGCCAGGACGGGTTGAACTTCCCGAGGAAGACCCGCTGGAGCGCCCACAGGTGATACGCCGCGGTCACGATCACGCTCGACGCGGCCACGATCGTCAGCTTCTGCCAGACCGGGAACGCGCCCAGGAAGCACAGCGCCTCGGAGATGAACCCGGAGAGCCCCGGAAGGCCCAGGGACGCCATGAACGCGAAGCCCGCGAACGCCGTGTACAGCGGCATCTCGGAGGCGAGCCCTCCGAACTTCGAGATGTCGCGCGTGTGGACGCGGTCGTAGACGACGCCGACCAGCGTGAAGAGCATCGCCGTGATGGTCCCGTGGTTGAACATCTGCAGCATCGCGCCGTTCATGCCCTGCGGCGTCAGCGCGCTCATCCCGAGCAGGCAGAAGCCCATGTGGCTGACCGACGAGTACGCCACGAGCTTCTTGAGGTCCTCCTGCGCCATCGCGCAGAACGCGCCGTAGACGATGTTGATCACGCCGAAGACGGCCATGCCCTGGGCCGCCCAGATCGTGGCGTCCGGCAGGATCGCGAAGTTGAACCGGAACATCCCGTAGATGCCCATCTTGAGCAGTACGCCGGCGAGGATGACCGAGATGGCCGTCGGCGCCTCGACGTGCGCGTCGGGCAGCCACGTGTGGAACGGGAACATCGGGACCTTGATGGCGAACCCGACGAACAGGAAGATCCACAGCACCTTCGTGAACGCGAAGCCCAGGAGCGTCAGCTCCTTGCCCGCCCAGTCGTTCGCCATCAGCTCGGTCAGGCTGAAGGTGTGCGGCGCGAAGGTCCCGTCCACGAGAAACGACGGATCGGAGTTGAAGTACAGCGCGATCATCGCGAGCAGCATGAGGACCGAGCCCGCGAGGGTGTAGAGGAAGAACTTGATCGCCGCGTACTCCTTGCGCGGCCCTCCCCAGATCCCGATCAGGAAGTACATCGGGAGCAGCATCACCTCCCAGAAGACGAAGAACAGGAAGAAGTCCATTGCCACGAACGTCCCCAGCATCCCCGTCTCGAGGAGCAGGTACATCGCGAAGTACCCCTTCACGCCCTTTTCGATGTTCCACGAAACAATCACGCCGATGAAGGAGATGAGGACGGTCAGGAGCACCATCGAGATCGAAACGCCATCGACGCCCAGGTAGTACTCGATGTGGAAACCCGGGATCCACACGCCGTGCTCGACGAACTGCATCCCCGCATTTCCGTCCGCACGACCGAAGATGGGGTCGAACCCGCTCCACAGGAACGCGCCGAAGACGAGCGGGACCGCGCTGCAGATGAGCGCGATCCACCGCACGGTGTCGTCGTTCTGGGAGCCCTGCAGGTGCAGGACGAAGATGAGGACGAGCCCGATGAGCGGGAAGAAGACGATCCACGACAGGATGTGATCGCGGACGACGCCGCCCGCTCCGCCCTCGGACCGGACGGCCACGGCGGCGACCCCGTTCGCGCGATCCGTGGACCGGACCACGACGTGGCTGAGGACCTGCCGCGCACGACCGGTCGACGGATCCCATCGGAAGCGGACCTCGCGGCTCTCCTCCGGCCGCAGGGTGAACGGCACACCGCCCTCGATCTCGACGGTGAACCCGACGGGCGCGGGCATCGCGTTGGTGCCGCGCGGATCGACGGAGAAGACGGTCAGCTCGCCCGTGCCCGTGTTCGCGATCCGGAAACGCCCGGTCCCGCCCGCGTGCGGAAGGGTGACGGGAGTCGGCGGGACCAGCTCGATGCGGCCTGTCTCGACGGGTTCCTCGCGGTCACCCTCCGCCGGCTCGCCAGCAGGAGCCGCGGTGGCGGGAGTCTCGGAAGCCGGCGCCGCCGACTCCGCGGCGGGGGCAGCGCTCTCCGGCGCTTGCGCGCGCGCCACGCCCGCGGCTCCGAGGAGCCCGAGCACCACCAGCCATCCCGTTCGACGTTCCATGGAATCCCTCTAGAAGATGTACTTCACGATCGCGAGCACGAAGACCCCCGTGAGGATCCCGTACACGTAGTGCTGGATCTGCCCGGTCTGGATCCTGCGCAGGCTCCGCCCCGCCTGCTGTGCCCCGCTGGCGACCCCGTTGACCGCCCCGTCCACGACGTGATGGTCGACCTTCCCCGTCATCCACACGACGATGTGCAGGGCCACGGCCGTCGCGTCCACCGTCGCGTCGATCACCCACTGGTCGAAACGCGCGAGGATCATGCGCAGACGCAAGAAGGCTTCGACGAACGTCGCCCGGTACAGCTCGTCGATCCGGTACTTGTCGAGGACGAGCTGGTATGCGGGGAGAGTCTTCTCCCACGCGTAGCCCTTCGCGGGATCGGCCGCGTACTTGGTGCGCGCGAGGTACCAACCTCCGAGCGCGATGGCGACCGACGCGAGCATCATCCCGCGCTCGGCGCCGTGGGACCAGTGCGCGAACCGTACTTCCGCGAGATCCATCACCGGCTCGAGGAAGACCTCCAGCATCGGATGGCCGCCGAACGCGGCGGGAACGAACCCCAGACCCCCGCCGACGACCGCGAGCCCGGCGAGGATCGCCAGGACCATCCACATGGCCTTCGGACCGTCGTCGTGGATCTTCTCCTTGATCTCGGCGCGCGGCTCCCCCTCGAACGTGAGGAAGTAGCTGCGCCACATGTAGAACGACGTGCAGCCGGCTGCGATCGCCGCCATCGCCCAGATCACGACGCCGGGGATCAGCAGGTTCTGCGCCGTCAGCGCCTTGAACAGGATCTCGTCCTTCGACCAGAACCCGGCGAGCCCGGGGACGGGGGCCGCGGTGATCGCAAGGCACGAGATGAAGTAGGTCCGCCGCGTCCACGGCATGACCTTGCCGAGCCCGCCCATGTTGCGCATGTCCTGCGTCTCGGCCTCGCCGTGCAGCACGTGGTGCATGCCGTGGATGACGGCGCCCGCCGCGAGGAACAGGCAGGCCTTGAAGAACGCGTGCGTGACCAGGTGGAAGACCCCCGCCCAGTACGCCCCGACGCCGACCCCGATGAACATGAAGCCGAGCTGGCTGACCGTGGAATAGGCGAGGACCTTCTTGATGTCGAACTGGAAGAAGCCGATGGTCGCCGCGAAGAGCGCGGTCGCGGCGCCGACGCAGGCGACGACCGTCATCGCGACCGCGCTCATCGAGAACAGGAAGTTGAGCCGCGCGACCATGTACACGCCGGCCGTCACCATCGTCGCGGCGTGGATGAGCGCCGACACGGGCGTCGGACCCGCCATCGCGTCGGGAAGCCAGGTGAAGAGCGGGATCTGAGCGCTCTTGCCCGCCGCTCCCAGGAAGAAGCACAGGCACGCCAGCGTCACGAGCCCGACCCCCCACAGGGTCTTCTCGCCGAGGTTCTCGCGCAAGAACTGCTTCCCGGCGCCATTGCGGATTGCCATCTGGTCCCGCACCTCGCGGAAGCGGACCGTCGGGCCGATCAGCGCGAGGTGCACGGGGCCTCGAGCGTCGAAACGGAGCTCGTGCTCCTCTCGGCGCGAGACGCGGACGGTGACCTCGTGCGCGCCGGGGCGGATCTTGCGTCCGACGATGGGCGACCGGCCGATCACGCGGTCGTCGACGATCACCTCCGCGCCGGGGAACGCCGTGAGCGTGAGGGTGGCCTCCTCGGCCGGCCCCTGCGCCTTCGCGTGCCCGCCATGCGCTTCGTGCTCGACGGCGACCGCCGCGAGCCTCGGGTTTCCGTCGGACAGGTATCCCTCGCCCGTCCACGCCCCGCCGAGGGCCCAGAAGAGCATCATCATCCCGCCGACGAACCCGAAGTCGCCGACGCGGTTGACGACGAACGCCTTCATGCCGGCGCTGGCTTTCCGGTAGCTCGTGTACCAGAAGCCGATCAGCAGATAGCTGCACAGCCCCACGCCCTCCCACCCCGTGAACATCACGAGGAAGTTGTCCCCGAGGACGAGCAGGAGCATCGCGAAGCAGAAGAGGTTCAT